>Ga0335081_10007898_pt1 | contig 17032 bp, 12 predicted proteins | sample Lox_Sample_35_FD_206713 | JGI IMG/M metagenome (GOLD analysis project Ga0335081, IMG submission 206713) | Soil microbial communities from Loxahatchee National Wildlife Refuge, Florida, United States - Lox_Sample_3.5 | ecosystem: Environmental > Terrestrial > Soil > Wetlands | place: USA... | reverse complement strand
CGCGCGTCCTGCCCTCGCGCCAAGGTTGGGAGTGCGGGAGATGATCACGCGGTCCGCGCGCCTGCATTGAGGCGCCGGAGCAATGTCGAACCCCGATACGATCGCCTACTTCAGCATGGAGATCGGGCTCGAGGAGTCCATCCCCACCTATAGCGGCGGTCTGGGCATGTTGGCGGGGGATACCGTGCGTTCCGCCGCCGACGAGGGCCTGCCTTTCGTCGCCGTGAGCCTCGCGCATCGCAAAGGCTACTTCCGGCAACACCTCGACACCTTCGGTGGACAGACCGAGGAGGCGATGCCCTGGGCCATCGAACGATTGCTCGAGCCCGTGGCGGCGCGCGCCACGGTCGAGATCGAGCATCGAGCGGTGGCGATCCGTGCGTGGCGCTATGACGTGACGGGCCTCACCGGGGCGAAAGTGCCTGTGCTCCTGCTGGATACCGACCTGCCGGAGAACGATCCCCGCGATCGCGCGCTGACCGACTTCCTCTACGGCGGCGACCAGCGCTACCGACTGTGCCAGGAAGTCGTGCTGGGCGTTGGCGGGCTACGCATGCTGCGGGCGCTCGGCTACGACGCCATCCGCCGCTTTCACATGAACGAGGGCCATGCGAGCCTGCTCACCGTCGAGCTTGCGCACGAACTAGCCCGCCGCGCCGGCGGCGGCATCACCGACGATGTCGTACACCAGGTCAAGCTGCTGTGCGTGTTTACCACGCACACGACGGTCCCGGCGGGTCACGATCAGTTTCCGCTGCGACTCGTTGCCGAGGTCATCACCGGCTACGGCGATGAGTTCCGCGAGCGCGCTCAGCGCTTCTGCCTGAACGGCATCCTCAACATGACCTACCTCGCGCTCGACAACAGTCACTTTATCAATGGAGTGGCCAAGCGCCACGGAGAGATCTCGGCGCTCATGTTCGCGCGCTACAAGATCGACTCCATCACCAATGGCGTGCACGTCGCCACCTGGGCGCATCCATCGATCGCGGCGCTCTTCGATCGTCACATCGGCGCCTGGCGGCAGGACAATGCGAGCCTGCGCTATGTGCTCGGCGTTTCGACGCAGGAGCTGTGGGCCGCGCATCTCGCGGCGAAGCAAGCGCTCATCGACTACGTCAACAAGGCAACCGGCGCCGCTCTCTCGAGCACCGAGTTCACTCTCGGGTTCGCGCGCCGCGCGACGGAGTGGAAGCGCGCTGATCTGCTCTTCCACGACATCGCCCGCCTCGCCTCGATTCACGAGCGCGCAGGTCCGATCCAGCTCATCTTTGCGGGCAAGGCGCACCCTCAGGACCAGTCGGGCAAGGATCTCCTGCGACGCCTGTTCCGAGCCGTTGCCGAGCTGCGCGGCCGCCTGCGCTTCGTATACCTGGAAGACTACGACATGGCGCTGGCGCGTCGGCTGGTCGCCGGAGTGGATCTGTGGCTCAACACGCCACAGCCGCCGCTCGAGGCCTCGGGCACCAGCGGCATGAAGGCAGCCATCAATGGCGTCCCGCAGCTCTCTGTCCTCGACGGCTGGTGGCGGGAGGGATGCATCGAGGGGTTCACGGGGTGGGCGATCGATGCGGGCCACCCCGAGGCAACCGCCGATGCCGCCGTGGCCGCCGACCTGCTTTATACGAAGCTGGAGAACGTGATCCTGCCGCTGTTCTATCGAAACCGCGACCAGTACTTGAGCGTGATGCGCTACGCGATCGCCCTCAACGGCTCATGGTTCAACACCGAGCGGATGTTGGACCAGTACGTCCGCAAGGCGTATTTCGAATAAGCGACGCGGCGGCGGAGCTCTGAGTGTCAGAAGCTATAAGTGACTTGACCCCCGACAATGCTCGTCTTCAGATCGTAGGTGCCGCGCAACGCACCGGGCACCGGACCCGCCGATCCGAGCTCGCTCGCAGCCGACTGCACCCACAGATACGCGTAGCCCACATCGAACGCGAAATGCTGCTCGGGCATGAAACGCGCCCCGACCGCGAGCCACTTGCGATCATTGTCCGGCAGGCGTGGCGTCCGGAACGCATCCTGCACCGGCGAGCGATCGTAGGCGACGCCGGCACGCAGCAGCCACGGCTCGGCGGCCCGGTACTCCAGCCCGAGGCCGGCCCGCCAGCTGTTGCTGAAACTCAGCTGCTCGTTCGAGACGGGCTGACCGACCGCCGGGCCGCTGGTTGCGACGATGGTCAGCTGCTGCACCGAATCCCACTGCGTACGCGTGAAGTCCGCCAAGGCGCGCACCCGAGTACCCAGGGACTGCGAGATCGCGATCGATGCGACGCTTGGGAGGCGCAGGCTGGCCGTTGCCCCCGAGTCCAGGGCCGAGAAGGCCGCATTGTTGAAGGCAAGCGTGCCGGAGAGGCGGTAGCCGATGCTCGAGCGATATGCGAGCCCGATGTGCGTACCCGAATTGAGCTCGAGCAGCGCGCCGGCATTCCAGCCCCAGGACCAGTCACTGCCGTCGACCCGGGCCTGAGCGCTCGGGAGGAGCGGTGTCACACCCTGGGTGAGCGTGGCGCGCAACCGCTCGTAGCTCACGCCGGCGCCGAGCGATAGCACATCGTTGATCCGATAGGAGACGGACGGATTGATGTTGACGGTGTCCACTTCGGACTTGATTGCGTGAAACATGCCCGCCCATTGAGCATTCCACTGGGTGCTGAGCCCAAACGGGGCGTTCACCGCAAGCCCGAGCGATGCCCGGGAGGTGAGCGCGAGCTTCGCATACAGCGCCGGCACCACCGCGGAAACCCCGCCGTCACCGCCGTTGCCGAAGGCATTGTAGGTGGAGCCCGTCGGCGGCGCACCGGCGCTCGTGAAGCGGAATTCCGGCACCACGTAATCGATCGCGAGCGCCGCCTGAGAGCCTGCAATCAGCGACATCGCCGCGGGGTTCCAGAAGACGGTGCTTGCATCCTGTCCCGCCACCGCCATCCCCGAGTAGGCAACACCCAGACCACTGGCCGATTGTTCCTGCAGCTGAAAGCCGGAGGCCAGCGCGCACGGCATTGCGAGCACGCCGAGAACCGCGGACAAGCTGGTCGTTCGATGTGCTCGCATCACGCACCTCCTGAAATTGCCAGGAGTGTGCGCAGCTCTCAAGTAGCGACGCCATGCGTACAAGCCGCCATGCCGGCGGAAAGTTGCGGATGGCGAGCGCGCCTCGCGCGCGCGTAAATCACTCAAGCTTCAGGAGGAGCGCGCAAATGGACAAGATCTGGCTTGCGGCCTACCCGCAAGGCGCGGCTCCGGAGATCGATCCGGATCGCTACGCCTCGCTCGTCAGCGTGTTCGAGGAGAGCTGTCGGCTGTACCCGGACCGCCCGGCTTTCGAGAACCTGGGTGTCATGCTGAGCTTTCGCGATCTGGAGCGGCTGTCACGCGACTTTGGCGCCTATCTGCTGTCGCTCGGCCTGTTTCGCGGGGATCGCGTGGCCCTCATGCTGCCCAATATCCTGCAATATCCCGTCGCGATGTTTGGGGTGCTGCGCGCGGGACTTACGGTCGTCAACATCAATCCGCAGTACACCCCGCGCGAGCTGCGCCATCAGTTGGTCGACTCCGCAGCCTGCTGCATCGTCATCGTCGAGAACTTCGCGCACGTACTCGCCGCGGTGCTCGCCGATACGCCGCTGCGGCACGTCATCACGACCGCGATAGGCGATCTCGCCCACTTCCCCAAGCGCACGGTGGTGAACTTCGTGGTGCGCCACGTGCAGCGCCGCGTTCCCGCCTACCAACTGTCGCACGCCATATCGTTCCGCACTGCGCTCGCCCGTGGCGCGGCCTGCGAGTTGCGGCCGCCGCCTATTGCGGGGAGCGATATCGCGTTTCTGCAGTACACGGGCGGCACCACGGGGGTCGCCAAGGGCGCCATGCTCACGCACCGCAATCTCGTCGCGAATCTGCTGCAGATCGGCGCCTTCTGGCGCCACCTGATCGAGCCCGGCCGCGAGGTGATGATCACGCCGCTGCCCCTCTATCACATCTTCTGCCTGACGTGTAACTGCCTGCTGATGATGCACTTCGGCGGGCTGTGTGTGCTCATCACCGACCCGCGCGATCTGCGTGCGTTCCTGCGCGAGCTGCGCTCGCACCGCTTCACGATGATCACGGGCGTGAGCACGCTGTATGGCGCGTTGTTGGCGCATCCGGACTTCGGCCGCCTGGACTTCGCCGCGCTCAAGCTCAGTGCCGCCGGCGGCATGGCCCTGAATCCGAGCGTCGCCGCGCGTTGGCAGAGCGCGACCGGCCGCGCCCTGATCGAGGGATACGGCTTGACCGAGACCTCGCCCGTCGTCGCCTGCAATCGCGACGACACCCCGGTATTCGGCACGGTCGGACTGCCGCTGCCCTCGACCGAGATCAGCATCCGCGAGGACGAGGTGGAGGTGCCGCTCGGTCAACCCGGTGAGCTGTGCGTGCGCGGTCCGCAGGTCATGGCCGGCTACTTCAACCACCCGCAAGAGACCGCTGCCGTGCTCAGCCCGGACGGCTGGCTGCGCACCGGGGACATTGCCGTCATCGATGCACGCGGCATCATACGCATCGTCGACCGCAAGAAAGACATGATCATCGTCTCGGGCTTCAAAGTGTTCCCCAACGAGATCGAGAGTGTCGTGAACGAGCACCCGGCCGTGCTCGACTGCGGCTCGATCGGCGTGCCCGATGAGCACTCCGGACAGGCGGTGAAGATCTTCGTGGTCACCCGCGCGCACGCCTCGATCACGATCGAGGCGCTGCGCGAGCACTGCCGCCAGCGGCTGACCGCGTACAAGGTTCCCAAGCACGTCGAATTCCGCACCTCATTGCCGAAGACGAATGTCGGCAAGATCCTGAGGCGCAAGCTGCAGAGCGGGGATTCGGCGGATGCGGCCTGAGCGTCCGCGCGTGCTCGCGCTCAGGCTTCAGCGGCGCAGGAGCAGCGCAAGGCTGCGTCGCAGGCGGGGCGCATAGGGCGGACGCAGACCGACCAGGCCGGCGATGTCGAGGCGACCCTGATGAAGAATCGCGCGCTCGTGGCTGAAGCGTCTGAAGCCATGCTCGCCGTGATAGACGCCCATGCCGCTCGCTCCAATACCTCCAAAGGGCAGCTCCTCGGCGAGGAAATGGGTCGCTACGTCATTCACTGTCACCGCGCCGGAGCTGGTGCGTGCGATCACCAGGGCCTCCTCGGCCCGGTCTTCCCCAAAGTAGTACAGCGCGAGCGGCCGCTCGCCGCGGCTGACCTCATCAAGCGCCTGATCGATACGCTCGTAGGCGAGGACGGGAATCAAGGGACCGAAGATCTCCTCCTGCATCACCCGCATCGTGGCGCCGACGCCGAGGATCAGTGCCGGGCTCACGCAGCGGCTGCGCTGCGGCTGCTCGGGCGAGCTGCCGAGGGGGATGACTTCGGCGCCCTGGGCACGGGCGTCCTCAACCAGGGCGGCGAGGCGCGCGACATGCCGCTCGTTGATGATGCTGGTGTAATCATCGTTGGCCGGAATGCCAGGATAGTGGCGCTGCGTCCAGCGCTGGACGTGTGCCACGAACGCCGCCTGCGCCTCGCGCGCCACCCACACGTAATCGGGGGCCAGGCACATCTGGCCCGCATTCGCGAGCTTCGCCAGCATGAGCCGGTCGACCGCGCGCTCGAGATCCGCCGAGCGTCCGATGATCGCCGGACACTTGCCTCCCAGCTCGAGCGTCACCGGCACCAGGTGCTCCGCGGCGGATGCCATGACGCGGCGCCCGAGCGCCGTCGAGCCGGTGAACAGCAGATGATCGAAGGGCAGGCTCACGAACGCGCGTGCCAGCTCCTCCCCGCCGACGATGACCGCGAGCTCGGCGGAATCGAAGGCCTTGGCCACCAGCTCGCGCAGCAACGCCGCGACCGAGGGGGCAAATTCCGACGGCTTGATGAGGCAGCGGTTTCCGGCTGCCAGCACCCCCGCGAGCGGACCGAAGCTCAAGGCAATCGGGAAGTTCCAGGGACACACGATGCCCACGACGCCGAGCGGCTGCGGTCGCACCTCGCCGCGCACACCCGGAACGCCCAGCGGCAGACCGAGGCGAATGCGGCGCGGGCGCATCCAGCGACGCACGCGCTTGCGGGCGAACTTCAGCCCGTGAACCGCCGGGAACAGGTCCATGAAGCGCGACAACTCGCCCGAACGCTGACCGAAGTCGCTCGCGAGGGCCTCACAGAGGGCTTGCTGATGCGTGATCAGCAGGTCGATGGCTCGATCGAGCCGGTCAATGCGCACGCTCGCCGCGACCGCGGGCTCCGCCGCGACGGCGGCACGCTGCGAAGCAAACCGCTCACGCAGGTCGGCAAGAGTGGCCGGGCTATCCATGGGCGCGGTCAGCCACTGGCATGAGCTAGTGCTCGATCGCGCGCATCAATGCCAGGAATGCGGCGGTTTCCGGGGGGATGCGGTCCGAGCCGGGTGCACCGCCGGCGGCCTCGGAGTCCGGAAACAGGCGGAAATTCTCGGCGTTCAGGGCCGTCTTGACCTGCGGCGCGAGCGCCTCGAGCACCTGCGCGAGCTTGCCGAGCGGGCTCACCAGGCGTGCCGGGCGCTCGCAGATCGCCTTGCACACCAGGTTCGCAGCCTGCTCGGGCTCGATGAGGGAACGCGCACCATAGATCTTGGTCGGCGTGACCATCGGCGTGCGGACCAGGGGCATGTTGACGACCGTGAAGTGCACGCCGCGATCCTGATATTCGCCGGCGGCGCTGCGCATGAATGCCTCGAGCGCCGCCTTCGAGGCGTTGTAGCCGGCGAAGCGCGCCACGTTCGCGAGCGCGCCCACGGAGGAGATGGCAATGACGTGCCCGCAACCGCGTTGCACCATCCCCGGCAGCAGTCCGAGCGTCACGCGAACCGCGGCGAAGTAGTTCAGGCGCATCAGTCGCTCGTAGTCGTGCAGGCGCTCGTAAGTGCTCTCCACGGCCCGGCGGATGGAACGGCCGGCGTTGTTGATGAGAACGTCGATGGCGGTGAACTCCGTGCGCAGTCGCGCGAGCAAGCGCTCGCAATCCGCCTCGCTGGTGAGGTCGCATTCGTAGGTGTGGACGTGGCCACCGCCGCGCTCGATCTCGGCCCGTACGGCGGCCAGCTTCTGTGCATCGCGCGCGACGATCAGAACCCGTGCGCCGGCCGCAGCGAGCTTCACAGCTGTCGCCCGTCCGATACCGGATGACCCGCCCGTGATCAGCACCGTCTTGTCGCGCACGAGCGTTGCAAGGTCGTGACCCCCGCTCAGACGCGGATCGAGCTGGCGCTCCCAGTAGTCCCACAGACGCCAGGCGTAGTCCTCGAGCCGCGGCACGCGGATTCCCGCAGGGCCAAGCACCGCCTGTGCCTGGCGCGCGTCGAAGGTCGTCGGGTAATCGAGCAGCTCGATGACGGAGGACGGAATGTTCAGATCCTTGAGGATGCGGTCCACGACCCGCCGGGCGGGCGCGAGCGCGGCACCGAGTCCACCGACCGGGGCCAGGTGCTCGAGGACTGCGGTATCCAGGCGCAGCACCATCTCCGGGGCATGCGCAGCGCGGGCAAAGAGATTGAGCACCTCACCGATGCGCCGGTCCTTGGGATCGGTGAGGTGCAGGCAGCGACCGTCGAGGCCCGGCGCATGCGCCAGTCGATCGAGCGCCGCCGCGACGAAATCCACGGGCACCAGATTGATGTGGCCACCCTCGATGCCGATCAGCGGCACCCAGCGGGGCAGGTGATCACGCAGCCTCTGGATCAGCTTGAACAGGTAGTAAGGTCCGTCGATCTTGTCCATCACGCCGGTCGCGGAGTGGCCGACCACCATTCCGGGCCGATAGATCCTCCAGCGCAGGCCGTCCGTGGCCCGCACCAGCGCCTCCGACTCATGCTTGGTCCTGAAGTACGGATGCTCCAGCGCGCACGCCTCCGCGAACATCTCCTCGGTAAAGGTTCCGGGGTAGCGGCCGGCGGCGGCGATGGAGCTCACCAGATGGAAGCAGCCGGCCTGCAGATCCCGCGCCAGCGCCAGGGCGTGGCGCGTACCGGCTACATTCGCCTGCTCGAGCTCGGCGGTATCGGCGCTGAGATCATAGAGAGCGCCCAGGTGAAAGAAGTGGCGGATCTTGCCGCGCAGCTCCGCGCGCAGGGCCTCGGGCACCCCAAGCAGCGGCTCGCGCAAGTCACCCTCGAGGGCGACGAGCCAGCGTCCATCGGGATCGAGCTCGCGCGCCAGCTGCTCAAAGCGCGCGCGCGAGCGCGATCTCACCAGCACCCAGACGGGCGCCCCGCGCCGCAGCAGCTCGATGAGCAGATGCCGACCGATCAGGCCCGTGCCCCCGGTGACGAGATAGCACATCGCTCAGAATCCGGCGCACTCGCGCATAAATGGCAACGCTACACGCTCGGCCGCCGCCTGCGCATCGTGACAAACCGAGGGGTCACAGAAGCCCGGCAATGAGCGACAGTAGGCCAATGTCAGCGGTGGAAAGTCTCTCCGGCGCCGACCGCGCGTGGCTGCTCATGGACCGCCCGACCAATCCCATGGTGGTCGTGGGCCTGATCGTGCTCGCCCGGCCGCTGGCCCTCGCGCCTCTCAAGGCGCTCATCGCCAAGCGGTTCCTTGCGTTCGAACGCTTCCGACGCATTCCCGTCGCCGATGCGGCGAGCGCAACCTGGATCGAAGCCCCTCAATTCGAACTGACAGACCACGTCCTGCGCGTGAGCCTGCCCGCCCACGCGGCGCAGCGCGATCTCGAGGCGCTGGTCGGAGAGCTGGCCAGCACGCCCTTCAAGCCCGGCATGCCGCTGTGGAGCTTCCACCTGGTCGAGCACTACCGGGGCGGTAGCGCCCTCATTGTGCGGATTCACCACTGCTACGCGGACGGAGTGGCGCTCCTGGAGGTTCTGCTCTCCCTCGCCGACGGCGCCGTCGCACCTTCCCACCCCACTGCTCCGTCGGAGGCATCAACCGCACGGCCGGTCGCACCGGTAAGCGCTCGCCTGCTGCCGGGATTGCTGCCAGCGTCCATGCTGCGGGCCCTGCGCGAAGGGGCCGATGCGCTCGAGAAGGGCGTTCACTACGCGCTGCACCCTGGCGAAAGCGCGACGCTGGCCCAGCAGGCGCTGGGCCTGATCGCCGAGCTCGCGCACCTCGCTGCGCTGCCCGATGATCCGCCCACGCGCCTCAAGCAGCCCTTGAGCGGCATCCGCCGCTGCGCATGGGCCGCTCCGCTCCTGCTCGAGGAAGTTCGCGCCGTGGGTCGCTTCCTCGGATGCACGGTGAATGATGTGCTCGTCGCAACCCTCGCCGGAGCGCTCGGCCGCTACCTCAGCGGCAAGGGTGACGCCATCGCCGAGACCACGATCCGCGCCGCGGTCCCGGTCAATCTGCGGTCGGCCGATGGCGCGGCGCACGCGCTGGGCAATCAATTCGGTCTAGTCTTCGTCCCCATCCCGATCGGTATCACTCACCCGCTCGAGCGTTTGTATGCCGTGCATGCGAGCATGCAGCAGCTGAAGGCGTCCACTCAGGCTCTGGCGACCCTCGGACTGCTGTACCTCGTCGGCAATCTTCCCTCCGCCGTCGAGCCGCCGCTGGTCGCGCTGTTCACGGGGAAGGCGAGCCTGATCGCCTCCAATCTGCCGGGCCCAGGCGCGCGTCTTCGAATCTGCGGCAGTGCCGTCACACAGGTCCTATTCTGGGTGCCCCAAGGCGGCAGCATCGGCACCGGCGTCAGCATGTTGAGCTACGCAGGGCGCGTGCAGTTCGGCGTAATGGCGGACCGTCAGGTAATCGCAGATCCACACGAGCTGGTCGAGCTCATCGGCAGCGAATTCGAGCGACTCGTCTACCTCGTCCTGCTCGGCGCCCGCTCACTGTAAACCGCGTCTGGCCCGGGCGACGTCAAGGCCCTCCATCGCATCCGCAGGCTCGCAGGCCGCCGCCTGCCGGTACAGCTCAAGCGCTCGCTCACGGTGCGATCCGTCGAGCAGCAACAGTCCATGCGCGAACTCCATGAGCACGATCGGCGAGGCGGGCGCGAGCTTGACGGCATGCTCGAAATGCTCGAGCCCGGCCGCGCGCGATGCCCCGTAGGCCAGGCTCGCGGTGAGAGGCCCGAGCTTCGCGACGATCTCGGCGTGATACAGGCCGAGCGCCAGGTGTGCCTCCGCGTGGCGGGGCTCGAGCGCCAGCGCGCGCTCCAGATGCGCTCGTATGCGCCCTCCCAGCCCTTCGGCGAGGGCCGTGAGGATGGAGATGCGCTGGCTGTAGCGCCCCAGGACGAGCGCGAGCGTGTAGTGGGCATTGGCGTAGTCCTCGAGCGTCGCGACGGCCCGCTCGCCGCGTTCAATGGCCTGCTCGAGACTCTTCAGGATCTGCGCGGGAGCGCGCTCGCTGTAGAGGGTATCGACCGCCGCGGCCTTGTTGGCGATCACGGCTCCCGGAGGCCCGAGGTGCTGGGCCAGTGCGATGGCTCGGGAGAATTCCCCGTCGTGGAACGTCTGCCAAGCCTCCAGGAGCCCGCGCACCAGGGCCGGGGCGCCCTGTTGCGAGGCCAGCCAGGCGCGAAACTCCGGATGATGTTGCGCCCAGCGCTCGATGAGCGCGACCTGCGGCCAGGGCTCGCAGTCGGTGCGGTGGATCCGCGGCCAGCGCCGCCGCAGGCCGTTCACTCCGGAGCGCTCGGCTGCGCCGGTGGCACGCGCGGTTGCCGTGCGCTTACGACTCTTGATGCTCATGTCGCCCCCCGTGTGGCAAGTACGCATGCCCGCGGCACGCGCATGGCCCTACGCTATGCGTGTAGAGTTCGGGCTCCCACGAGGGGAAGTACATATGCGGCGCGAGCCGCGCAAGGGGAATTGCATGGCCAGGAAGAAGACGAGATCCCGCAAGAGTGCGCGAGCTAATGGCGCGTCCGTTCAGGAGCGCATGCTCGATACTGTTCATCAGATTTGGCTTGCCGGCCTCGGTGCCGCAGCGCGAACGCGCCGCGGGGCACCGGAGCTGCTGTCCGAGTTGATCGCCGAGGGGGCGCGCGTGCACGCCGACACCCGTGGCGCGGCCGAGAAGGCCGTTCGTGGCGCGTTGGGCGAGGTGCAGGAGCGCATCAACGCCCACGTGGATCAGGTGCGCGGCCAGGCGGCGGATTCACTGGCGAGCCTGGAGAAGCTGTTCCAGACGCGCGTGCATCGCGCACTGACGCAGCTCGGTGTTCCGAGCGCCGAGGAAGTCGAGGCGTTGAGCAAGCGCGTCGATACCCTCAACGCCAACATCGACCGCCTCACACGCGGCCGACGGCCTCAGGCGCGCCAACGCAGCCACGCAGGCCGCAAGGCCTCCGCCGCAGCAGCCCAGACCGCGTGAGATCTGGATGCTGCGGGTTGAGCCTGCGCGGCGTCCCCACGGCTCCAGCGGAAGAATCGGCATCGCGCTCGCCGGCGGCGGGCCGCTCGGGGCGTTCTACGAGCTCGGCGCGCTGCATGCGGTGAGCGAGGCGCTCGTCGGAGGGGATCTGACGAGCGCCGATGTCTACGTCGGGGTCAGCTCCGGATCGCTGGTGGCGGCCGGACTTGCCAATGGCATCGACACCACCTCGATGGGGTCGATCTTCATCCGCGACGAGGCGACGCTGGCGCCGTTCTCACCGGGCGTGCTGCTGCAGCCGGCGCTGCCCGAGTATCTGCGGCGGCTGGCGGCCCTGCCGCACCTCATCGGGAAGATCGCGCGACAGTACGCGCGCGATCCGCTGCACAGCAACTGGTCGACCGCGGTCGCGCCGCTCGCGCGGGCAGTGCCGACGGCGATCTTCGACAGTGTGCCGCTCGAGCGCTATCTGCATGCACTGTTCAGCTCCGATGGCCGCACGGATGACTTCCGGCGACTGCGCACGCAGCTGTTCGTCGTGGCCACCAACCTCAACTCCGGGGAGACCGTGTGCTTCGGGGACCGCGCGCACGATCGCGTGGCGATCTCGCGTGCCGTCGTCGCGAGCGCCGCGTTACCCGGTCTGTACCCGCCCGTCAACATTGGCGAAGCGCACTACGTTGACGGCGCTCTGGTGCGCACGCTGCATGCCTCCCTCGCCCTGGAGGCCGGGTGCGACCTCGTGATCTGCATCAATCCGCTCGTGCCCTTCGATGCCTCGCATCGCCGGCACCGCCGCCATACCAATCTCGCGCACGAGGGACTGCCGGCGATTCTCGGCCAGACGTTCCGGGCGATCATCCACTCGCGCATGCAGATCGGCATGGCGAGCTACGCGGCACGCTTTCCGCAAGCCGATATGGCGGTATTCGAGCCCGATCGTCACGACGAGAAGCTGTTCTTCGCGAACGTGTTCCGCTATTCCGGCCGCCAGCAGCTCGTCGATCATGCCTACCAATGCACCCGTCGCGACCTTATGGCGCAGCGGCAGGTGCTCGATCGCGTGCTCGCGCGGCACGGACTGTCGCTGAACACCAAGATCCTGCGCGATCGGCGACGCAGCTTCTCGAGCGCCGCACTGGATCGAGCACGGCACGCACGCCGGGTCGCACCGCGCCTGGATCGGGCACTCGATCGCCTCGAGAGCTGTCTGGCGGCGTCACGCGCGCGCAGCTGAGGGGTTTATGGCCGCGCGTCTGTGGCTGTTGGTGATCGCAGCGGTCGCCGCATCGGCAGCGCTGTGTGCGAAGCTCATCGGCGCTACGCTGCACTGGACTGCCACATCCTGCGGCGCGGCGGCGGTGCTTGCGTTCGTGCTGCTGCCCTCGATATGCGTGGCGGTGTTGCTCTTGTGGTCCGGCATGCGCGAGGAGCGCCGCCTCTCGTATCCGCTGCTGCGCGCGGCGCTGCGCGAGCCGCTCTACTGCTGGGTCAGTGTATGGCGCATCATCGTCGAGCCTTGCCGGCGTGGCGCGGACAGCGCCGCCCTCAAGGAGGGCCCGAGCGCGCGCCCCTTGCTGCTGCTGCACGGCATCCTCTGCAACGGCGGCGTGTGGCGTGGCTGGCTGCGATCGCTGCGCGCGGCAGGCTTCGCACCCATCCGGGCCGTCAGCCTCGAGCCGCTGCTCACCAGCATCGATGCGCACGCTGCACGTGTCGTCGCGGAGCTGACGGCGCTGCAGCGCGAAAGCCGTGGCGCGCGCGTGGCCATCCTCGCCCACAGTATGGGGGGGCTGGTCGCACGCGCTGCACTGCTGGACGCCGGGCCGCAGAGGGTCGGGCAGATCGTCACGCTTGCTTGCCCGCATCACGGCACGCGCCTCGCCACCTACGCACCGTGCGCCCCGGCACGCGAGATGCGTCCCGGGTCCGCCTGGCTGGCGGCCCTGACCGCGCGCGAAGCGCACCACGAGCTGGTACCCATCACGAGCATCTACAGTCTCGAGGACAATGTCGTCCTGCCGGCGCGCAGTGCTCGCTGGGAGCGCGCGCGGTGTCATCCGCTGCACGGTCTTGGCCACCTCGGGCTGCTCGCCTCGCGCACGGCGCGGAGGCACGCGCTCGCGGCGCTGCAGGCCGGGGACCCGTAGATTGAGTGCGCGCCGCGACCTCGATGAGCTGTTTGCGCGCAAGCGCGCCTTCGTGTCCCTCGAGGCGCGCGATCCGGCCCTCAGCGCCCGGCTGCGGGAGCTGCGCTCCTGGCAGGGCGCGCGCCTCGCGCGCACCTACGCCGATCTGCGGGAGGACCCCCGCTACGCTCGCGCCGTCGCCTTCTTCTTGAGCGACCTGTATGCGCCTCACGACTTCACGCTGCGCGATCGGCAGCTCGAGCAGGCCGCTGCATCGCTCAACCGCGCCATGCCGCAGGCGCTGCTCGATATTCTGAGCGCCGCCCTCGAGCTCGAGGTGCTCTCCGTCGAGCTCGACCACGCGATGGTCCCGCAGCTCGGCTCCACCGCGGTTCAGGAATCCAGCTACGCCGCGGCCTATCGCACGCTCGGTCGCCGCGCCGATCGCACGCGGCAGATCGATCTGACCGTCAGCATCGGCAGCCAGCTCGAGAGGGTGGTGCGACTGCGCTGGCTCGGCCTCGCGCTGCGCGCGGCACATGTGCCCGCACATCTTGCCGGGCTCGCGGAGCTGCAGGATTTCCTGGAGCGCGGCTGGGCGGCGTTCCGCTCGTTGCCCTCGCCGGCGAGGCTGCTGGAGATCATCCGCGCACGCGAGACCGAGCTCATGAATACGCTGCTGCGAGGCTGAAGCGCTGCCATGGATGCGAGCGGATCCGTGTATGACTACATCATCGTCGGCGCTGGCTCGGCAGGGTGCGTGCTTGCGAATCGCCTCTCCGCCGATCCGGCCACGAAGGTGCTGCTTCTCGAGGCCGGCGGAGGCGATACGAGCCCGTTCATCCACATGCCCGCCGGCCTCGCGCGCCTCGTGGGCAATCGGCGCATCGACTGGAACTACTACACGGAGCCGGAGCCGGAGCTCCTCGGCCGCCGCCTGTACTGGCCCCGCGGGCGGGTGCTCGGCGGCTGCAGCTCGATCAACGCCATGTGCTACACGCGCGGCCACCGCCTCGACTACGAGGAGTGGGCCGAGCTCGCCGGAGAGGCTTGGCGCTATGAGGCCGTGCTGCCGTACTTTCGCAAGGCCGAGGACCAGGCCCGCGGCGCGAACCTGTTTCACGGCACCGGCGGCCCGCTCGCCGTCGAGGATCTCGCCTTCCGCAACCCCTTGAGCGCGGTATTCGTCGCGGCCGGCGTCGCGTGCGGACTTGCGCACAACGCAGACTTCAACGGCGAGAGCCAGGAGGGCGTGGGCTTCTACCAAGTCACCCAGCGCCACGGCCGCCGCTGCAGCGCCGCCGTGGCATACCTGCGGCCGGCGCAAGCACGGCCGAACCTCGAGATCCGCACGCAGTGCCTGACCGAGCGAGTGATCCTCGAGGGGCGCCGCGCCGTGCAGGTCGAGTACCGCGAGCATGGCGGCCTGCGCCGCGCGCGGGCGCGCCGCGAAGTGCTGCTGGCCGCCGGTGCGATCGGCTCGCCGCAGCTCTTACTGCTGTCGGGCATCGGTCCGGCGAGTGAGCTCGAGCATCTGAGGATTCCCGTCCGGGTGGACAGCCCCGAGGTCGGCCGCAACCTCCAGGACCATCTCGACTTCTGCACGCTGGTGAAGTGCACCAAGCCGATCACCTACGATTTCACCGCGCTGCAGGAGCTGGCGGTGGCGCTGCGCTACGCGCTGACCCGCTCCGGGCCGGGCGTGAGCAACATCGCCGAGGCCGGCGGCTTCGTTCGCAGCGCGCTTGCCCCGGATGCGCGTCCGGACATCCAGCTGCATTTCGTGCCTGCGCAGCTGGATGATCACGGGCGTCATCGGCTACCCGGTCACGGTATCACCGTCCATGCCTGCGGCCTGCGCCCGGCGAGCCGGGGGCGCCTCACGCTGCGCTCCGACCGCGCCAGCGACGCACCGCGTATCGAAGCGCGCTATCTCACGGCGGGCTCCGATCTGCGCGGACTGCTCGAAGGGGTGCGGGTCGCGCGTCAGATCCTGCATGCCGCGCCGTTCGCACCCTACGTGGGATGCGAGCTCTTCCCGGGCGCGGGGTGCGCCGACGGCGCACAGCTCGAGCACATCGTGCGGCGCAAGGCCGAGACCATCTACCACCCCGTGGGAACCTGTCGCATGGGGACGGATCCCGCCTCGGTCGTCGATGTGGAGCTCCGGGTGCGTGGAACGCAGTGCCTGCGGGTCATAGATGCGTCGATCATGCCGCGCATCATCGGCGGCAACACCAACGCGCCGACGATCATGATTGCCGAGAAAGCGGCCGCCGCCCTCCTCGCCGGTCACTGACCGCGATGTCGACCCGCGGGCGAGCGCACGCCCCGAGGCTGCCTCTACGTAGTTTCTCGGATCGACTCCTGCCCGCGGCCCTCGAAAATGGAGCACGATTCACGCGGGGGGCTCGCCTCCAATGACTTCGCCAGCTGTTGCCAAGCCTTCGGGGAAGCCTGCGGAGCACTACCTGCAGGACTACGAGGTCATGCGTCGCACGTTTTCCTGGGAAGGCGCGCGCGCTGAGCTCGCCGCCGGCCCGGGTGAACGGCTCAACATGACCCACGAGGCGGTGGACCGTCATGTCGAGGCGGGACAAGGCAGCCAGCTCGCCCTGCGATTCATTGATCGCGAGTGGCAGCGGACCGATCTCAGCTATGCGGACCTGCAGCGCGCCTGCAACCGCTTCGCCAACGTGCTGCGGGAACTCGGGATCGGCCGCGGTGATTGCGTCGCTACGTTTCTGCCGCGCGTTCCGGAGCTGTTTACGGTCGTTCTCGGGACGCTGAAGGCCGGTGGACGCTGCTGCTCGCTGTTCTCGGCCTTCGGTCCCGAGCCGCTCAAGACACGCCTGCAGCTCGGGCGGGTCCGCGTTCTGGTCACGAGCGAGAGCCTGTATCGCCGCAAGGTGGCCCCGATTCGCGAGGCGCTGCCGGACCTCAGTCACGTGTTGATCGTGCGCGAGAGCCGCGCAACAGCGCTCATGCCCGCAACCGTGGCCCTGGCGGATCTGCTGAGCAACGCCTCCGATGCCTTCGACACGATCCCCACGCGTGCGGATGAGATCGCGCTCCTGCACTTCACCAGCGGCACCACCGGCAAGCCCAAGGGTGTGACACTCACCCATGCGGCGGTGATCGCGCAGCATGCAACCAGCAAGCTGGTGCTCGACCTGCATCCGCAGGAGGCCTACTGGTGTACGGCCGATCCGGGCTGGGTGACCGGCATCGCGTACGGGGTCATCGGACCGCTCACGCGCGGTGCCTCGCTCATCGTGGACCAGGAGGAATTCGAGCCGCGACGCTGGTACCGGATTCTCGCCGAGGAGCGGGTCAATGTCTGGTACACGGCACCCACCGCCATTCGCATGCTCATGAAGGCCGGAACGGCTCTCACCCGCGAGCGGACCTACCCCGACCTCCGTCTGATGCTGAGCGTCGGTGAGCCACTCAACGCGGAAGCGGTGTTGTGGGGCGTGGAGGCCTTCGGCATGCCCTTCCACGACACCTGGTGGCAGACCGAGACCGGCGCCATCATGATTGCGAACTTCGCC
>Ga0335081_10007896_pt1 | contig 17032 bp, 12 predicted proteins | sample Lox_Sample_35_FD_206713 | JGI IMG/M metagenome (GOLD analysis project Ga0335081, IMG submission 206713) | Soil microbial communities from Loxahatchee National Wildlife Refuge, Florida, United States - Lox_Sample_3.5 | ecosystem: Environmental > Terrestrial > Soil > Wetlands | place: USA... | reverse complement strand
CGATGGCATCTCGCTTTCGTCGGTCCGGGTGGGGGGCGGGCTTCGCGCGACGGAGGGCCCGGAAGAGATCGCCATCCCTCAAGTGGATGCCGCCCAGCCCGGGGCGGGGAGGACGAGGCGCATCACAGGCGCGCTTCACCCGGCTCGATCCTCGGCGGGAGCTGACACTGGTCTGGTTCTCGCCCGGTACGATCCGCGCCGCATCCAAGAGGTCGTGGCGCGCAGACAGGGCTCGCTCGCGCCATGCCTGCGCGAGGAAGCACACCGATCGCCCGATTTTTCGGGCGAGATCCCCATCGAGTTCGCGGTGGGCAACGATGGAAAGGTCGTCGCGCTCTGGATCGACGAGGCCCGTTTCAAGTCCGGGCCCTTGCGCGAATGTCTGCTTGCCAAGCTTCGCGACTGGTCCTTCGATCGATTCCCGGGCGAGCGGCCCATCATCTCGCTCGCCTTTCGCATCGGTGCTCGCTGAAGAGACGCCCAGGGCATCTTTTCCATACCCAAAAGGCCCAAAGACCCCGGCTGTGCTCGCCTGGGCGGCAAGGGTGCCCATCGGCGTCGACGAGGCGCGTCACCATGGCCCGGTGCCGGCCGACGCGGGGTCGAGAGGCCGCCAAGTAGCGCCTCCGGAGGAGCGGGGCTGGGATGTCCCGGAACCCACCGTGTCGGGGGTCGGAGACGTCGTGGCCGAAGGGCGACGGACGGGACTGGGCTGGATCCGACCGGCCCGGCCTGGCCAGCTATCGTCCGGCGGGCCTGGTCGGCAAGAGGGGCGGCGACACCTCTGGTGGACCACCTGTGGCTGGTCGCGCTTCTCTCGTCAGACGTGGACGGTAGGGTGCGTCCATGAGCGTCGCTGCCAAGAAGATCGATGCGCGCCTGGAAGGTCTGCCGGAGGGGTCGATGCGCCGCCGCGTGCTGGAGAGTGCGCGGCGCTTCAAATCCTCCTGGATCGAACTCGGGCGCATGCTGTCACAGGTGAAACGAGACAGCTTGTGGCAAGAGTGGGGTTACGGGAGCTTCGACGCGTACTGTGGGAAGGAGCTCTTCCTTCGCAAGCAGACGGCCGAAAAGCTCACCATGAGTTACCGGTTCATGGAAAAGCACGAGCCTTCCGTGGTCGCCGCAGAAGAGCCAGCGCCCGCGCCGCCGTTCGAGCTCATCGAGGTGCTGTCGCGAGCGGAGGCGGCTGGACGCCTGCCGGAGGAGGGCTGGCGGGCGATGCGCGATGAGATCCTGGAGCGTTCACCCACGCCTGCCGCGCTGAACCGGCAGCTGAACGAGCGCTTCGGCCCGATGCCCCAGCCGGAGCCTCGCCCCAAGGAGGAGGGGTTGCGCAGACTCGCAGCGCTGGCGCACCGGCTTGCTGCCTGCTGCGCGAAAGAAGAACGGGTTCCGGCAGCGGTGGTGGAACGGGCGAAGGCCCTGGCCGAGGATCTCGACGAGATCTCCTGAGGGCTCCCGTTCGGGATCTGGCGAGGGCCAGGCCAAGAGGTCGTTGTCGATCCCGCTTGCGGGTTGACCGTCCGCTGCGGAGACTGCATGGTGAACGAAATGCCAAGAGTGGCGTGCGGGTCGACCGCGGCGCGACGCTTGGGGTGAGTCGGGCGGCCCCCAGGGAAGGACGCTATATTCGTGGGGCAAGGCGGGGATTTCGGGTTTGGTGTAAAATCGGAGGGCCTGTGAGGGACGCGTGAGCCGCAAAGAGCACCACCACGGAAATCTGAGCTGCTCTTTCTGCGGAAAGGGCCAGCGCGAAGTGCGCAAGCTGATCGCCGGGCCCACCGTGTACATCTGCGATGAATGCATCCGGCTCTGCAACGACATCATCGCAGAGGAGGCTGAGCGCGATGAGGGACGCCCAGCCGTATCGCTGCCCACTCCCGCCGAAATCAAGAGCTTCCTCGACGACTACGTGGTGGGTCAGGATCGCGCGAAAAAGGTCCTGTCTGTCGCTGTTTACAACCACTACAAGCGCGTCTATTCGAAGAAGCCGCCGCGACCCGTCCGGCCGGGGCAGAGCCGGAACGCGATTGAGGAGGTCGAACTCCAGAAATCCAACATCCTGCTCATCGGTCCCACCGGGTCTGGCAAGACGCTCTTGGCGCAGTCGCTCGCGCGGTTTCTGAACGTCCCCTTCACCATCGCTGATGCGACCAGCCTCACCGAAGCCGGTTATGTCGGCGAGGATGTGGAGAACATCATCCAGAACCTGCTGCACAATGCCGACTACGACGTGGAGAAGGCAGCGCGCGGCATCGTCTACATCGACGAGATCGACAAGATCGCGCGCAAGGGCGACACCCCCTCCCCAACCCGGGATGTCGGAGGAGAGGGCGTGCAGCAAGCCCTTCTCAAGATCATCGAGGGGACTCGCGCCAATGTCACGCCGCGCGGGGGCAAGAAGTACAACCAGCAGGAATACATCCAGGTAGATACCTCCAACATCCTCTTCATCGTGGGCGGGGCGTTCTGCGGCGTCGAGCAGGCCATCCGTCGTCGCGTTGGGGTGAAGGGGCTCGGCTTCGGCGCCCGCATCGACCGCAAGGAAGAGCAAACACTGGGCGAGATCCTGGCCAAGATAGAGCCGACCGATCTGGTGAAGTTCGGGATGATTCCGGAGTTCGTTGGGCGTGTGCCCATCATCGCGACGCTCTCCGACCTGAACGAAGAGGATCTCGTCACCATCCTCACCCAGCCGAAGAACGCGCTCACCAAGCAGTACGTGAAGCTGTTCGAGATGGAGAAGGTGAAGCTGTCATTCACCCGGGAAGCGCTGCGCGCCTGTGCTCGCGAGGCAATGCGACGCAAGTCGGGTGCGCGCGGACTGCGCGCCATCCTCGAGCAGGCGATGCTCGACATCATGTATGACGTGCCCTATCGCGAAGGCGTGAAGGAGTGCAAGATCACGGAGGGCGTCATCCTCAACAAGGAACCGCCGCTCCTCTCCTTCGAGAAGGAAAAGAAGCTCGCCTGAGGGAGCCACGCGCTCCGCCCCAAAGAGCTGTCCCGCAATTCCTCTCGCATGACGATCCCAGCGAGAGGGAGCTCGTCGGCGATGATTGCCGAGATGCGCCAGTCTCGTCAGCGTGCTTCACGCGTGCGCTGTGGTTGCGTCGCCAGCCTTCATCGCGGAAAAGATTGGCTTGGAAGACCGTCACTCGTCGATCTCGCGGTAGCCGCCGCTGCGCTGGAGAGGCGCTACGTGCTCACGGCGCGCCCTGCGCCTCAACCGGAAGCCGTCGAGTGGCGCCCCATCACAGCCACGAGAAAACGGAGGCGCGAACGGGCCCTCGAGTGCTCACGGCGCGCCGCCACTCCGGAGCAGTACCTGCTCTGGGGGTAAAGAGGAACGAGTGCAGCGGCGTGCGGAGGCTGGGCTGCTGCGTCACCCACGGTGCCCGAAGGAGCCACGCAAGGCACGCTCCGATGCCAGGCCGCTCCGGCCCATTCTGGAAGGATCGGTTCTCCAGCAGCCACCGGCGAACACGAGTGGCCCTGGCGGGGGACGCGGCTTCCACCGCGCAGCGAAGCGGGACCGCGCGTTTGCGGAAGGACCCACCCGCCCGCGATGCGGTCTCGGCGACGCTGGCGGCTTACCTCGTTTTCGAGGATCCCGCCGCGATTCCACCACTGCCAGTCGACCTTGCCGCGACGAAGGGATCGTTGCGGTGGCCAGCCACGCGGGCCGCAGGGCGCGACCTGTCCAGCGTGGTCTCTCCCGCTGGGAGGAGCGACGGGTGTCCCGTGGGCTCACACTGTGCCGCGTCGGCACGCGCATGCTCGTAAAAAAGCACCTAAAAATCATAGGTTGCATTGGGCGCTTCCTTTGCATGTGCCGGACTGGGGTAGTCCGTTCGCTTCTCGCCAAGGAGCGCCATGATTCGATACCTCACCCTCGCAGTAGGCTTCTCGGCGATGGTGCTCCCGGTGGCTACCCAGGAGAGCTTCCGGGAGGCGAGCGAGCCGAGCGCTTTGAGTGACGGCGACGCCGCCTTTGCCAGGCCGGATGTGAACGTCGATATGCCGGGCCCGGGGGTGGGCAACTCCGCGACCTTCGAAACCTTTCGTGAAGCTCTCGCACCGCATGGGGAATGGCTGAATGACCCCGACTACGGGCAAGTGTGGCGGCCGACGCACATCCAGCCGGGCTGGCGCCCCTACTACTACGGGCGGTGGGAGTGGACCGACGAGGGCTGGCTCTGGGTCTCCGATGAACCCTTCGGCTGGGCCTCCTACCACTACGGCCGCTGGGCCTATGGTTCCTCCGGATGGATTTGGGTCCCAGGCTACCAGTGGGCTCCAGCCTGGGTGACCTGGCGCTACAGCCCTCACTACATAGGCTGGGCGCCGCTCGCCCCGGGCATCTCCGTCTACATGACGAGCTATCCGGTGAACTATTCGTGGTGGTCCTTCGTGCCGTGCACGCGTTTCGTGGGGGTTCCGGTCTTCAGGGCGGCCTTCAGGGGCGGTACGCGGCTCGTCTTCCAGCAGACGCTTCCCGCTCCGCCGCGAGCGCGTCTGTTCGGAGCGGCCGCGCCGGCTTGGGGAGGGCCAGCCAGGCCTTTCGTGGAGGACCGCATCGGTCGCCCCATTCCGCCCGTGCGCCTGCAGGCGGTGGGGTCGCCGTCTGCGCTCTCGATGGAAGTTCGGCCGGGAGTCGTCCCCATCTATCGACCCGAGTGAGGAGGCGGTCAGGCCGAACCAGCGGGCATCTTCGTTCCCGTCTCGAGGTCGCTCGCGCTCACCGTGAGAATGCCTTCCACGTTCACCTCGAACAGGATCTCGAGACGCACCGTGCCGGCGGGAGCAGGTCGCACCCCGGCGAACACGAATTCGCCAAGGAGCTCATCCTTTGCGACCTCCGGATGATCGCCCTGGAAGACCCGAACCATGAGCTCACTCTGGTTGTCGACCGAGCTGGTCGCGGCGACCACCTTGGCATTCGGGATGGCGGCGTTGCGGCCCAGGACGGGGAACATGGCGCCACCCGCTGCTTCGAGCCCGATTGCCATCGGGATGACATCGAGAAGCTGCAGCTTCAGGTCCGAGTTGTCCTGTAGCGACCATCCATAGAGCGCGGCGCCGATCGCGACCGCCTCGTCGGGATGTACGCCTTTAGAGGGAGATTTCTTGAAGTAGTGGGTGAGGGTCTCCTGCACGAGCGGCATCCGGGTCTGGCCGCCGACCAGCATGACCTCGTCGATATCCTTCCTCTCGACGCCCGCGTCGCCCATCACCTGTTCGACGATATTGAGTGTTCGATGCACGAGCTCGCGCGTCAGCTGTTCGAGAAGGCTGCGGCTCAGGCGGAGGTCCATGTTGAGCGGCTGCCCCTGCGGGGTCATGGTGATGAAGGGAATGTTGAAGGGGGCCTCGGTGCGGGAGGAGAGGTCGATCTTTGTCCGTTCCGCCAGGTCTCGGACCCGCTGCATGGCCACCGGGTCGCCGCTGAGATCGATGCCGTTCTTCTGGCGGAAGTCCTCGAGGACGTGGCAGATGACGGCGTTGTCGAAGTCGATTCCTCCCAGAAAGATATCGCCACCGGTCGCCTTCACCTCGAAGACGCGGTCGCGGATCTCGATGATGGACACGTCGAATGTTCCACCGCCGAGGTCGTAGACGAGCACCCGCTCCTCGAGCTTCTTGCCGAGGCCGTAGGCAAGGCTGGCCGCGGTGGGCTCGTTGATGATGCGGACGACCTCGAGCTCGACGAGACGCCCCGCCTCCTTCACCGCCTGTCGTTGTCGGTCCGTGAAGTAGGCGGGCACGGTGACGACCGCCCGCCGCACCCTGAACCCGAGATGATCGGAGGCGACATCGCGGATCTTGGACAGGATCTTCGCCGCGATGTCCTGAACCTGGAAGGTCCGACCGTGGCAGTCGAGCTCCACGTCGTTGTGCTGGCCCCCGTGCAGCCGATATTGCACCGATCGCTGCACCGTCTCGACCACGCCATCCTTCGGCGAGCGGCCAATCAGCCTCTTCGTGGCATAGAGGGTATTGCGCGGATTGAGCTGCCACTGGCGCTTCGCCTCATGACCGATGAGCTCGTGCCCCTTGTCGTCGATGGCGAAGATGGAGGGAACCGTGCAGTCGCCCCCCTTGTAAGGAATGAGCTTCACCTGTCCGGCACCGGTCGCAACGGCAGCACACGAGTTGGTGGTTCCGAGGTCGATCCCAACGATGGTGTCAGGGGGCAGCTTCTCCACGGGTCACAGGGTATCGTGAAAAGCGGAGCAGTTGCCAGGGCGAGCGGCCCTTTGCCATCTTCCCCCGTTCGACGGCCGCTTGCCGGTGCCCGTTCGAGACGCCTTGCCGTTTCGCAGCGCCGCTCGGTTGCCTTTGCGAGCAGAGGGGCCAGCGTGCGAGAGTTGGGTACATGGACGCACGTCAATACCTCGAAAGCATCGGCAACGGCGTCAAAGGGAGCTTCGCCGAGCAGCGCAGCATTCTCGCCTTCGACGAGTACCTCGACTTGTTCGGCCGCTCTCCGCGCGCGCAGGCCCGAAGTTCTGCCCAGTACCTCCGCGATGTCATCGATCACTTCGGTGTCGCGGAGGTGGAGACACCGTGGGGCAAGGAGCGTCGCCTGCGCATCTTCGACCTCGAATTTGCGCCTGAGGCGCGCGCATCGCGCGTGGCCGGACAGGAGGAGGTCCAGGCCGCCATATACCGAGTGCTCGGCAACTTTGTCCGCTCGGGACGCGTGAACAAGCTCATCCTGTTGCACGGCCCGAACGGATCGTCGAAGACCTCAATCGTGTCGGCGCTCATGCGTGGCATGGAGACCTACTCGCGGCTGCCGGAGGGCGCCCTCTACCGCTTTTCCTGGGTGTTCCCGAGCGAGAAGCGGGTGAAGGGGGGTGGGACGGTCGGCTTCGGTCAAGGCGTCTCCACCTCAGACCTGTCGAGCTTTGCTCACCTGGACGGGGAGGATGCGCGCCTCCCCTGTCCGCTCAGGGACCACCCGCTCTTTCTGCTGCCGCGAGGGGAACGCCGCAGGCTCCTGGAGGAGAAGTGCCACCCCGCCGAGCGCGCCGGCGCGGGAGAGGGCGATTTCGTCCTCGCCGACTACGTCGCAGACGGGGAGCTGTGCCATTTCTGCCAGCAGATCTACTCGGCCCTGCTCGCAAGCTGTCGCGGCGACTACCTCAAGGTCCTGAGGCACGTGCAGGTGGAGCGCTTCTACGTGGCCCCCCGCTACCAGCTGGGCGCGGTCACCGTCGAGCCTCAGCTATCCGTCGACGCCGCCTGGCGCCAGGTGAGCGTCGACAAGAGCCACGCGGCCTTGCCCGCGGCGCTCCACGCGCTCACCCTCTTCGAGCCCACCGGGCCTCTCGTCGCCGCCAACCGCGGTGTGCTCGAGTTTGCCGATCTCCTGAAGCGCCCTCCCGAGGCCTTCAAGTACCTGCTCGGGACGAGCGAGACGGGGCGCGTCGCGCTCGACAGCTTCATCCTCCACCTGGATGAGGTGCTCCTCGCGAGCGCAAACGAGAAACAGCTCTCCGTCTTCAAGGACAAGGATGTCGCCGACTTCGGATCGTTCAAGGGGCGCATCGAGCTCATTAGGGTGCCGTTCCTGCGCCGCTGGCGCGTGGAAGAAGAAATCTACAACCAACAGGTGACGCGAGCGACCGCGGGGAAGCACGTGTCGCCTCATGCGACTCAAGTGGCGGCGCTGTGGGGCGTCCTGACACGGCTCAAGAAGCCCATCCCCGATCGGTACAAGGGCGAGATCCGGGAGATCGTGGACGACCTTGCCCCGCTCGAGAAACTCAAGCTCTACGATCGAGGCGCCGCACCCGACAGGCTTTCCATCCAGCAAGCGAGGGAAGTCAGAAAGCATCTCGAGTACGTCTACCGCGAGTCGGACGTTTATCCGATGTACGAGGGCCGCGTGGGTGCCTCCGCTCGCGAGATCAAGACGGCGATCTTCAACGCGGCCCAGAGCCCCCAGTACGCCTGCCTCACCCCGATGGCGGTGCTGGAGGAACTGGAGGCGCTCTGCCGGGACAAGACGGTGCACGAATTCCTGCAGCAGGAGGTGGTCGACGGCTACCACGACCACGAGGAGTTCGTGCGGGTTGCCGAGGCCGAGCTCCTCGACACGCTCGACGAGGAAATCCGCGACTCGATGGGTATGGTCACGGAAGGTCAATACCGTGAGCTGTTCGGCCGGTATCTCACGCTCGTCTCTTCTTGGACCAAGGGCGAGCGGCTCAAGAACCGCATCACGGGTGCCTACGAGAAGCCCGACGAGGAGCGGATGGTGGAGTTCGAGCGCATCGTGATGGGGGAAGAGGACGACCGCGAGAGCTTCCGTCGCTCCGTCATCTCCGCGATCGGTGCTTTCAGGCTCGACCATCCCGATGCAAAGGAGATCGATACGCCCGCCATCTTCCCCGATCTCTTCCGGCGGCTGCGCGAGCACTACTACGAGGAGCGCAAGCGGCAACTCAAGCAGAACAAGCAGAACGTCCTGCGCTACCTTTCGGACGAGCGCGGCCAACTCGACGAAAAGGCCCGCCGCCATGTGGAACAGACCCTGGCCACGCTCCGGGAGCGGTACGGATACTGCGAGCATTGCGCGCAGGACGCCGTGATGTACCTGCTCCGCCGCCGCTATGTCGACTGAACGGAGGTCGGGGCCCGGCGCAGTCTGGCCGGTCTCGGTTCGATCCTCGCCGGTCGTTCCTCCACAGCGCAGGCTTCCGAACCTCCCCACGGATCGGGGAGTTCCAAGAGGTGGAGATGATGCGTGACGCATCATCTCGTCCCGTTCTCCGGCGCCCTCGCCTTGTGGCTGGGCGGCGGGGACATCTCCGACCTTGCCGGGTGTCCCTCTTCGACGCGCTTCCCCGCGGAGTGGTCCAGGTGAACCGCTCCGCAGCGATCATGCAGGGCAGCTCTCGCGCGGCTGCTCGAGAACAGGTCCCTTCTCCCCGACGCTCGCCTGCTCTGCCGCCGGCGTAGCACCCGGTGCGATGCACTGCGGAATAGGGAACCTCTTCGGTCCGTTGGCCTTTTCGTGACCATGAATCGAATCGTTGCGATTGCCTGGCGCACGATGCTCGCGGCTGGAGCCTCGCTCGCCTTGGCACCCAAGGTGCTGGCCGAGAGCAACCCGCGCGCCTCGACCGTGCACAAGGTCTTTCCGAGCGCGGTGCGAGTTCAGATCGCGGCAGGAGGCGAGGTGGTCAGGAGCGCATCTGGCGTCGCTTTCGCGCGGAAGGCCGATCGCACCTTCGTCCTCACCAATGCCCATGTGGTGGAGCCCGGTCCTGCCTGGAAGGAGCCGGTCGAGGTTCGCGTGCTCGAGGCAGGGCGGAAGAGCCCGCTTCGGGGCAGGGTGGTGGTTTCTGGGAGGGTTCCCGACTTCGATATCGCCGTCATCGAGGTGCAGGGCACCAGCATTCCAGTGACTCCGCTCGCCGAGGACGATTCGCTCGAACTCGGAGACGACCTTGTCGTCATTGGGGCGCCCTTCGGCAAGGGCCTCTCGGTGGCGGCTGGCATCGTCTCTCAGGTCGAATACGACCCAAGCGAGAACATGGCTGGCCCTCGCCTTCCGAGATCGCTGAAAACCGATGCGGCGATCGGCTACGGCAGTTCCGGGGGAGGCGTTTTCGACGTGCCGGGTGGTCGCCTGGTTGGTCTCATCGAGGGTTACCGCACCGCACGTGTCGCCTTCGGCAAGGACGAAGGCTATTCCTTCGACGTGCCCATGCCAGGCGAGACCTTCGTCGCCCCGGCCGCGAAAATTCGCCGCTTCCTTGCAGGGCAGGGGCTTGCCAATCTGGCGCCGAACAGTGCGGGGGCAAAGTCCGAAAACAGGGCGCCGCTGCCCAGTGCCAGTCGAATGTGAGCGGGCGCTGGCGAGAACCTGTGCGTCGCAAGACCGGCGGTGGTTCTTCGAGCGTGCCGCGGTCATCCGAGGGTGCTCGACGATCCAGAACCATCGCCGCGAACCACGGTGAGGCCAAGTAGGGTGGATTTCACGGCCTGGGCGGCGGGGACCTGGGACTTCCGGTGCGGCTACCGATCTCGCCTGGTAGCCACGCCTCGGAGCACCACCTTCAGGATCCCGATCGGTGGCACAAGGGTCGACCCTGGTGCGCCGCCGACACTCCGGCCGGCGGGTGGCGCTGCGAGGTCCGCCTGATGGTCCTTAGCGGTCCTTCGGAGACAGACCCGCTTGCTGCGAGGACGGGGCGCTCGGACCAGCTTGGGGCGCGCCACCTCCGTCCATCTTGGGAGACTCCGGCATCGTCACCTGGGGCGGCGAGTCGGCGCCACCGGCTCGTTCGATACTTCTGTCGACGACCTCCACCCAGATAGCCAAGAGATCGCTTCCGAAGGACGTTCGCACCGGCATCCCCACCGCGAGGTCGAACAGCGTTCCGAGTCGACCCTCCAAGAACACGGTGGTGTTCCGGTCCACGGCCAGGATCACCACTCCCCGCGAGGTCTCGACGGCGAGCTTGTGATCCTGGCGCGTCAGTGCGGAGATGGTGCCGGAAACCGTCTGCAGTTCGGTGCGGTCTACCCCATCGGCCGTTGCGGCGGCGGGGAAGCCGGACGAGCCAATGACGGCGAGAAGCATGAGCACCCGCAGGAGGACCATGTCGTTCGCTTCAGTTTGACGATGAGCTGCCCAGCCGAAAGCCCAGTTCGGGTAGGATTGTCCTCATCATGCCGAATGGCCGCGCGAGTTGGGACGAGTACTTCATGGACATCGCACGAGTGGTGGCCACGCGGGCCACCTGCGACCGCAAGCACGTGGGTGCGGTGCTCGTACGAGACAAGACCATCCTCTCCACGGGTTACAACGGCTCGATCCGAGGGTTGCCTCACTGCAGCGAGGTCGGCCATATGATCGAGGATGGCCATTGCGTGGCCACCGTTCACGCGGAGGCGAATGCTATCATCCAGGCGGCGAAGAACGGGGTGGCCATCGATGGGTCGACCATCTACACAACCGCCTCGCCTTGCTGGCCCTGTTTCAAGCTCATCGACTTCGCGAAGCAGCTTCAGATCGAGCTCGTCGAGCTCAAGGTTTGCCCGGACACCTCCCCTGGATGATGCCGAGACAGCACGGTCAGTGCGATCCGGGAAGCCCTGATCGGAACCTCGAGCGTTGACCCCCGTGCGACAAGCCCCGCTGTTGAAGGCGGGGTGTCCTGGGGGGCGCGGCCCGGATGCCCCGCTCCCTCGGTTCTCTCACGTCATGGGGCCAGGCGCCGCGTCAACCGAAAGGGCGGAGGTCGGAGATCCACCTGCACTCGTGCGCCTCGGATCTGCCCGACGTCCCTGGGTGCTGCAGGAACGCCAGGACGAGCGCGATATGCCACGGCAGCTGCGGAGACGACATCTCACGGTGCCCGCAGCCGGGGCGGGCCAGGACGGCGTCGGGAACCATGCTCGGCCTCGAGCGCCTCTCTCGCCGCTTGACCCGCGAGCACGGTGCGCTGTCTGGTGGATCTGTGCCCCTGCCGGCCGCCGGGAGCTGAACGTGCCCGCGACAGACGCGGCGGGGCTCGCTGACGAAGCTCCAGCTCCTCTGAGCGTGAGGGATGGAATTTCCCGATCGGCAGAACGATCCGGATAGCCAAGGACAGCCCGGGAACCCGATGAGAGATGAAGGTCCTGGGCCCACGTCTCCAATCCGCGCCAAGACGCGGTGAAGAGGTCGAGCGGGGTCCAGATGTCGTTCGCAACAGGGGAAGGGCGTCGGGCAGACGCTGGCCACGTTCGCTTTCCCGTGCCGCGCGGGCGAGACACCGTCATCGCTCTGGCTGGAAGCGTCCCGGCTACTGGGCTTGGCCTCGGGGCGGGGGAGGTTGGGTGGGGGAGGGGGGAGGCGTCTCGCCCTCCAGATCCTCGCCAAGGACCGCCGCGATGGCCTTCTTTTGAGAAGCGAACAACTCCTCCCGCTGCCGGAGCTTGACATAGCTGGCTTGCTGGCCGGGGGGGATTGGATCGGGCAGAAGGGCAAGCTTGGCCCGCACGGTTGCGAGCTCGCGATCGATCGAGACCACCCGGATCGTGGGGCGTCCCTTGCCGCGGATGCGGCGTTCGGGGTCGATGGTATCGTTTTCGGTCCACAGCGGCAGCCAGTCGGCGCTGGCGAGCTCAATCCGGGTCACGCCGCGTCCGTAGTCGCGGCGAACGAGTTGCGCGCGCAGGAGGACGCCGTCCCGGGCAGCAGCCACCTTCTCGGGAGTGACGCCATGAACGTAGTTTCGCGACTGGTTCGATATGAAGTTGCCGAGCGAATAGGCGATGAGCGCGGTGCGCCCGTCGGCCAGCGGGTAGAGTTCCAGCGGCTGCAGGACGTGGGGGTGATGGCCGAGCACGAGAAGCGCACCTGCATCGGCCAGTCTGTGCGCCAACGCGACATCCGGCTCGCGCGGCTGCTGTTCGTATTCGTTGCCCCAGTGAAGCGAGACCACCACTGCGTCGGCTGTTCGCGCGGCGGCCTGTACCGCGGCAACGGCTCGGTCGGGATCGAGCAGCGAGGCCTTGAGGCAACGGTTCGCCTGCCCGGGCGGGCAGTCGTTTCCAGACTGGTTGAAGAAGTGAGCGAAGCCGAGGAAGGCCACCCGGATCCCGTTCACCTCCATGAGGCGCGGCCCCGCCTCCTTGCCCACAGCGCCTGCGCCGATGTAGGGCATGCCGAGGGTCTCGAGGTGTGCGAGTGTCTCCTCGAATCCGGGTCGGCCCTGGTCGAACAGGTGGTTGTTGGCGACGTTCAGGAGGCGCACGCCCGAATGGCGCAACGCGCTCACGACGGCCGGCGCCGCGTTGAAGACGAAGCTGTGCGAGCCACGGCCTGCTGCGGGAGCGATCGGGGTCTCGAGATTCGCGAAGGTGAGATCTGAAGCAGCCAGGAGATCGGCCACCGGCGACCACAGCCAGGCAAAGCCGTCATCATTGCCGGGCGCGCGGTGATCGCTGGCCGTCTGCTTCACGGCCTCGTGTATGAGAACATCCCCCACCGCCGCGATGGTGACGCGAGCATCGACCCTTACCGCCGCCGGCGCCGGCAACACCGGCCGCAAGGCAGGCAGGCTTGGATGGGCAGCTGTCCCGGAAGCGGCAGGGCTCGCAGGTGGCGACGCCCGGCTGCCTGCGCATCCGCCGCACGGCGTTAGAACAACTGCCAGGACAATTTGCCAGACCAGCAAACGCTGGACCCCTAAAATTCCAGTCTGGCCTCGACGAAGCTTGAAGAAAATGGACGGAAGGGGCATGTATGCCTTGGAGAAGACGGAAAAAAAGGTAATTAGGTGTAACAGAGGTCCAATGATTTCGGAAGGCGCCGCCTTTCTCGATCGCGCCGGTCGGCTGCTTGCTGCAGATGCTGCCTTCCGGGCGCTGCTTGGGCTGCCCGATGATGAGGCGAGTGAGGCGTTGGCCCAGAGGGTCGCCGCCGATCCTTCTCTTGCCGCCTTCCTCGCGGAGCGTGGTCCCGAAACGATGCAGCTGGAGGTCGGGCCGGGACATCAATGTCTGAGCCTCTCGCGCACAAGCTGCCAGGCAGGGCTTCTCGTGCGCGCCGCCCAGGTGGTGCTGAGCGAGCCTATCATCGAGCACGCGGTGCAGGCCCTGGCGCTCACGCGCCTGGCAGGCAGCGTGGCTCATGAAATCAAGAACCCACTTAACGCCATGGCCCTACAGCTCGCCTTGCTGGGCGACAAGATTGGGGCGGCGAACGAGGCGCTTGCGCTGTCTTGCGCCGGCAATCTCGGCTCCCTGAAGAACCAGGTGACCCGCATCAACGAGGTGGTGCGTCGCTATCTAGATGTCGCCGACCCGACTCCTTCCGGCAGTTTCGATGCGTGCGATCTTCTGGCCGACGTGACGAACCTCTTTGGCCACGAGGCGCGGCGGCGGCGGCTCGCCTACACCTGCGAGCCAGCGCAGGGGGCCGTGCGGGCGAAAGCCGACCCGATCCGGGTGGCACGACTTCTTCTCGGGCTGTTGTTGCGCGCCATCACCGTTACCCCACCGGGGGGCCGACTCGTTGCGCGAGCCACCTCGTTGGAACAGAACGCTGCGATAGTCCTGGAACATACCCGTGGCCCCTCCGATGGGGCGCTCTCCTGGGTGAGCGAGGTCGTCTCTGCCGCTTCGATCGATATGGGGGGTCGGCTTGATGAGTCGTCGGAAGGTGACATGGAACGGGCAGCACTCGTGCTGCCCAAGGAGCGCCCGTCGTGAGGTACCGCCTGCTTATTGTTGACGACGAGAGCGATAGCCGGGACGCCCTCGCCGAACTCGCCGACCGCTGGGGATATGAGGTGCAGACCGCGGCCGATGGCACCGAGGCCCTGCGGCGCGCCATCGAGTGGCATCCCGATGTCATCCTGACCGACCTTGTCATGCCCAACATGGACGGGCTGTGGCTGCTGCGTGCGTTGCGCGCCGAGCTGCCCGACTGCCCGGTGGTGCTGCTCACTGGACGCGGCACCGTCCAGTCCGCGGTGCAGGCGATCAAGGAGGGCGCCTACGATTTCATCGAGAAGCCACTCGAGATATCGCGCCTGCGCGTCGTTCTCGATCGGGCGCTCGAAAAGAAGGAGACGATGCGCGAGGTGCAGCTCTTGAGGCGCCGGCTCGCGGCACTTGCGCCCGGCACCGACGTGATCGGCACCGGGCCCTCCATGCAACACGTCTTCGAGCTCGTGAAGAAGGTTGCGCCCGCCAACGCGAGCGTGGTCATCACCGGCGAGAGCGGCACCGGCAAGGAGGTGGTCGCGCGTGCGATCCATTCGCTCTCTGCTCGAAAGGACAGACCTTTCGTCGCCCTCAATTGCGGCGCGATCCCGCCCACGCTCATCGAGTCGGAGCTGTTCGGCTACGAGCGGGGCGCTTTCACGGGTGCCGACCAACGGCGCATGGGCAATTTCGAACTCGCGCACGGGGGGACGCTGTTTCTGGACGAGATCGGGGAACTCCCCTTCGAGATGCAGGGCAAGTTCCTTCGGGTGTTGGAGGAGCGAAGGTTCCGCAGGCTTGGCGGCAAGAGCGAAGTGGAAGTCGACGTGCGCGTGATCTGTGCGACCAACCGCGATCTGAGGGAGGAAATCAAGAGAAGCCGCTTTCGGGAGGACCTCTACTTTCGCCTCCACGTTTTCACCATCAGTCTCCCGCCGCTCAAGGAGCGGCGCGAAGACGTGCCGCTTCTGGTCCAGCACTTCATCGAGAAGTTCAACGCCGAGACGGGCAAGCACGTGCAGGGCGTCTCCGCCTCTGCCATGGGCGTGCTCCAGCACTACGCGTGGCCCGGTAACATCCGAGAACTGCGCAACACGGTGGAGCGCGCCATGATCCTCACCGATGGCGACACTATCGATGAAGAGCACCTGCCACCCGACATGCGCCCGTCTCGCTCCGAGACGGCCACACTGCGCCTGCCCCTTGGCATCCAGTTGCGCGAGGTGGAGAAGGAGTACATCCTGGCCTCGCTTCAGAAGAACGCAGGCAACAAGGCGCGCACCGCCGAACTTCTGGGCATCAGCGAGAAGACCCTCTACAACAAGTTGAACCGCTACGCCTCACTCGCGCGCGAACGGGTCAGCCTCGACTCCGAGAACGATGCAGGATCCGCCCTGCCGCCGAAGTCGCGGGTGGTCCCCGACCGCTTCTGAGCCAAGAGGCGTCCCCGGATGGCGAACCTCCGCCGTCGGGGACAGGTCGGTTCGCCCCGGTCCGAGGGGTCGGCTGCGGCGGACGCTGTCATCTGGTCGGGAGCTTGCCGGCGTCTCGGTGGGCCGCCACCGGGCTGCGGACGGTGTGGCCTTTGAGTACGTGCTACCTGCCAAACACGCATGAAATGCTGGATCGCTACTCGACCCGAGATGCTCGGAACCTGGGTTCACTCAAGGAATATTCACGGTATTCGAAGGCGGTGTCGAACGTGTTCGACCGCCCCATGGTGAACCACATTCAGCATGCGGCTCGCGCTCCTGGGACGCGAAGGGACCGGCGTTCCCCAAAAAAGGCGCGGGCTTCCCGGCGAGGTCGATAGCGCGAGCGTCCACCCCCGTTGGGCCGCCGCTTGTTCATCCGGCCAGGGGTTTCAGGGGGGCGAGGCGGCCTGCGCATCACTCGACGGATGGGTGGAAACCATTCCTCGTCCGGCACGCTTTGCCATGTAGAGTGCCTCGTCGGCACGGCGGACGAGGGCGTCGCCCGGGTTGTCGAGCAGTTCCTCGCCGAGGGCAGCGATGCCGATGGAGGCTCCGAGTGGCAGGCGGCGTCCGCTCACCTCGATCGAGGTTTGCTTGAGTCGGGTCAGCACGCGTTCGGCGAACACGCGCGCTTCATCCGCGCTCGTGTGAGGGAGCAACACCACGAACTCGTCTCCGCCGTAGCGCGCCCCGAAATCGGTTTCGCGCAACTCGCGCTGGATCACATGCGCGAGCGAGCCAATGGCGATGTCACCCGCGCCATGTCCGAGCTCGTCATTGATGGGTTTCAGTTGATCCATGTCGACCATCACGCAGGCGAGGGGCGTTCGGTATCGGCAAGCCCGCTTCACCTCGTCGGCGAGCCGGCTGCGGAAGGCGCGCAGGTTGGCAAGGCCGGTGAGGGGATCGGTGCGTGCCAGGGCCTGGAGCTGCGTCTCTCGTCGCGTGAGGCGGAGCGTTCTCTCGATGCGGGCCTTCAGCTCCCGTCCGGAGAAGGGCTTTTGCATGAAGTCGATCGCTCCGAGGTCGAGGCTGCGGGAGCGAGTCAAGTCGTCGCCGCGCCCAGAGATGAGGATGACGGGTACCTGTTCGGTGAGTGGATCCCCGCGCAGTGCCTCGAGGGCCGCCAGACCGTCCATCCTGGGCATGAAGAGGTCCATGAGTACTACGTCCAAGCGGGTGAGAAACGCGGCCTCCATCGCTTCCTGACCATCTCGGGCGAGGATCACCTCGTAGTCGTCGCCGAGCATCATGGCGAGCGCCTCGCGCGCGTCCTCGTCGTCGTCCACCACGAGCAGGCGCGAGCGCTCGGCGACGGGGGAGGGCGCCGCCTG
>Ga0335081_10007895_pt1 | contig 17032 bp, 9 predicted proteins | sample Lox_Sample_35_FD_206713 | JGI IMG/M metagenome (GOLD analysis project Ga0335081, IMG submission 206713) | Soil microbial communities from Loxahatchee National Wildlife Refuge, Florida, United States - Lox_Sample_3.5 | ecosystem: Environmental > Terrestrial > Soil > Wetlands | place: USA: Florida... | reverse complement strand
TCGCATGGCACGCAGGCTTCAGGAAGTAAGCGAGTCTGTTCGAAGGACGTCGAGTTCAGAATATCGACACCGGCCTCAATCAAGTCTGCGAGAGGTTCACCTGCGCCGGGCCAATAAACGCAAGGTTGTGTGGTGGCCCTGGGCGTCACACGCACGGTGCTTAAGCCACAACCTGTCCTGAGTGGTGGCAGTCCAGCCATGGCGCGAACCAGTGGCTCGCCAATTGCGATGACGTCAGTCTCAGCAAAGAGCCGCCGGAATCCGTCCCAGTACTCATCGTATGTCAGCGCATAAACGTCGGAGCGCACAGCCTGGTACACATTCACTCTCAAGGGAGCATCAAACCGTTTGGCGACTCGCGCCACGTCCGCCAGACGCCCGTAATTTGATTTCATCATGACAGCGATGATGGTCACTGGAACTCCCAATTTCACGCAACGTTCGGCCTGCTGGTGGATCAGTGTCCAATTGCCGGGACCGCGCTGGGCATCCTGTTCCTGCTGCGTGGGGTAATCGAGGGAGAATTCGATGTCGTGGAAAGCGCGCACTTCCTCGTCTTCCAGAACCGCAACACTGTGGCCGTTCGAAGTGATGGTGAGCTTGACTGTTTTCGTGCGAAGGTAAGCCAGTATTGTTTTGAAGCCCGGATGCATGCCGTTCTCCCCGGTCCCCAGGTTCACCGAGACCACGGGAAGGCGCTCCATGACTGCCCTCACCTGATCGAGCGAAAGCCGATCGGTGCGAGCCGGGTCGCGATAACAGAAAGAGCAGGCGAGATTGCATTCATTGGTCAGTCCCAGACCGAGCGCAATACCGGCGTCGGGTGTCCTCGCGCGAACTGCTGAAGAATTGGCTGTGCTCTCGCTCATGCGCCCCCCTTCATAACTTACCTGCGGGATGTGCGAGGCACTGTGTGTAGCGGGCAACGGGTATGAATTCCTTTCGCCTGCCCAGCTTGCGCTCGAGCGCAAGAATCCGCTCGTACTCGTCATCTCTGGAAATAGCCGGCGGCAGGTAGTCCGAAAGAACCCGCACGCCGCGCTCAGCAGCCATTGCAAGAGACGCGGCCTTCAGCATGGCATGCAGATTCTCCGCCGAAAATAGCCTCACGTTGCCCCCGTAGAGGGATTCGTGTCCCCACTCAGCCGTGAGGTTGTGCTCGGCCGCGGCCAGGTCGCCGTCCTGCAGAGCGGCTTTTAACACTTCGCCCGCCTGATTACGTACCAGGAGCGAAATGATGCTGGTGGAATCTCGTAAGGCGCGAACCGCACTGCGTAAAACAGCGGCGGGATCATCAACATATTCCAAGACGTTGTGGCAGACGATCACATCAAATGGCCCGGACTGGAGTGCGAGTTGAGCGGCATCGCCGTGTTCCAGCCTGATTCTGTCGGAAACTTCCGCTCGCCGCGCGGCATGCTTCGCCAGCCCCAACATTGATTCGGAAGCATCCAGCAAGGTGACGCGAAACCCAAGCCTCGCCAGCCGTATCCCAATAGCACCAGTTCCGCAGCCGAGATCCAGAGCGCTCGGGGACGGGGACCCCTGCGGCAAACACTCCTGCAGGTTGGCAAAAGCGAGGTCGAGGCGCAGCCGGCCCTCGGGCGTCTCGAGATAGGCCGCGTACTTCGCGGCGCCTGTGCGGAAGCGTTCGAGCTCGTCATTGGCAGTCATCGGATTCATGCGGCATCCACGCGAACTCACCAAGCTCGAATCACAAGTAGGTACCAGAGCGCAGGCCGACTTCTTCAGCGTTCGTCGAACACGTATTCATGCTGCGCATCCCGGATCGTTAGCGTCCGCTTGGCGCCGGATCCGACAACAAACTCAAGGCCCATCGCACCCGGTACGGTCGTGATGAAAGAGACTGTGCCGTCGGGGTTCTTGCGGCTGCCGACTTCGCTTTTCCACTCGCCAAAATCGAAGATCGTCGAAGCGCCGGATGAGCTGACAGCGATTTCTCCCAGCGATGAATTGGCATAGTGTTTGGCAAGCTTCGCACTTTCGCCCGCGTCAGCGGGAATCATGAGGAGCTTCCGATCGGCCGCCAGACTGGAATAGAAGCTCCTCGCATCGGCATCGAGCTGGGCATCAGCTTCGGGGTGTCCGTCAAACAGGATCTCCAGCAGCTTCCGCCTCATGCGGTCGCGAAGCAGCCAACCAGGATCTCCGTTCGTCAGGATCACGGCGCCAACATTTTGCTCGGGCAGCCAGATCATGTCGCTGTGAAATCCCACCAGGTCGCCCCCATGGTGAACGACGGGTATTCCGTAGGTGCTGTCAACCATCAGGCCCATACCGTAAGAAACGTCTTTGCCGATATGCACCTGGGGAGCCCGCCGTTCGAGCAACGGGTCTTTGGAGATGTAGGTAGTGCCGTCAGGGAGCTTACCTTCAGCGAGTTCCATAGAGACGTACTTCAGCATGTCGTTCACGCTGCTCCACAGACCTCCAGCGGGGCGTACCGGGATCACGGCATCGTTGATGGCGCCCATAGCCCTGGCGGGTTTTCCGTCAACATCGGGCGAATGCGGTGTCGCGTGGTTTCCCGCGACAGCGCGATGGGAATCGAAGGTGGTGGAGTTCATCTTCAACGGATCGAACACATACGATTGCATGGCGCGGTCATAAGCCGCACCAAATTCCATCTGGGGATAAAGCACGTGAGCGCCGGTGTATCCGGCGGCGGTTGCCATGAGATTGGAATACTGGAAGAGTTCGCCGAACTTAGAGGTCGGGTGCATGGTGCCGAGGAGAGTCAGCGAACTCTCGGGAGTGATGTTGCCGTACTCAAAAATCCACTCCAGGTCCTGGCGCGGCATTCCTGTGCAGGCGCAAATAAGGTGTTTGACCAGGACGCTCCGCGTTGTGTCAGCGTCACCGAGGCGGAAACTCGGAAGCAAGGTAGTGACCGGCGTCTGCCAGGTCATGCGGTGTTCGTCCACCAGCTTGGCGAGCAAGAGGGTGGTCAGCGCCTTGGTGTTCGAGGCCACCATGAACAAGGTGTCGCCGTCAGGTTTTTCAGTGCCCCCGAGCTCCTTGCTGCCGAAACCGTCGGCGAAGACGACTTTGCCGTCCTGGACCAGGCCGAAGGAAACGCCTGGGACACCCAAGGCTTTTTGCCCCGCCTCGATGAAGCGGCTGAGTTCCGTAATTCGGCTCTGATCAAGGGCGTGGGCTTTCTTTCCGGCGAAGGACTCGCGGGTGTAGCCCTTGGGCAGCAGCCGTCCAAGAACGAGAGCCACCTGGCTGCCACGCTTTTCCCTGACCGCGTCTGCCATGTCTTCGATGACGACGGTCCAACTGGATCCGGAGTAGCAAACGAGTGCCCCCACGCCACGCTTCTCGTTAGGCGAAGTCAGGTATTCGTAGAAGCGACGGCGGCTCCAGCCATCTCTGTCGGGCAGATCGTTGCTGACTTTGACCGGCCACTTCGCATCTGGCTTGTACGCGTGCCAGGCGGCGGCCAATGCCTCCTCCGGTTCTTTAGCCTGGACATCAACCAACGCGACCCAGGAGTCGCCTTCGGGTGCTTCCAGAATCGTCACTGGGCCCTTGACGCGAATAGACCACTCCTTCGGAGCAATGAAGGCGTTGCCGAGAACCGTCATCTTGGGGGTGTCGGCGGCGAGATGCTCCGAGGCTTGCACGCCTGAAGTCTGGGTGGCTGGCTGAACCGATGCACTCTGGCCCTGTCCAAGCAACGGAGTCGAGCTAACAACTAAGAGAAGCAGAGCAAGGAAATTTTTCATGACTAGGTCATTTAACTCCAGGCCGAACTGGAGTGGCAAGGTCATCCTGACAGACTCCGAAAAATCCTACGCAATCGCGTTGGTGTAGAATCGGCGCTGCTTCCGTTGAGACGCGAAGCGCTGACAAACGCTCCTCTTTGAGGAGGCCCCACTCTGGTTGGCCGCACACTCTCGCATTATCGGATCCACACGCCACTGGGCGCCGGGGGCATGGGCGAGGTATATCGCGCAACCGACACCCGCCTCGGCCGCGATGTGGCCCTGAAGATCCTGCCGCCCGACGTGGCCAGCGATTCCGACCGGCTGGCGCGTTTTCAACGGGAAGCTCGCGTGGTCGCCGCGCTCAATCATCCCAATGTGGTCACGCTGTACTCGGTCGAGGAATCCGAAAATGTGCACTTCATCACAATGGAATTGGTTGAAGGGCAGACGCTGGATCGCTTGATTCCCGCGAGCGGTTTGCCCGCCGACCGCATCATCGAGATCGCCAGTGCGATTGCCGAAGCACTCGCCGCGGCTCACGAGAAGGGCATTGTGCACCGCGATCTCAAGCCGGCGAATGTGATGATTACCAGTGAAGGCCGTGTGAAAGTGCTCGATTTCGGCCTCGCCAAAGATGTGAACACCGAAAGCTCGCATGATGCCACGCTCACCTCAGCGGGACACACGCAAGCTGGCATCGTGATGGGCACGCCATCCTACATGTCACCCGAGCAGGTCTCGGGACGGGCAGTTGACCATCGTTCCGATATTTTTTCGCTGGGCGTGCTGCTGCATGAAATGGCGACAGGGCGCCGCCCGTTCGAAGGGGCGTCTTCGGCCGAACTGGTTTCGGCGATTCTGCGGGATACGGCACCCTCGGTCACCGATCTGCGACCTGATCTGTCGAACGATCTCGACCGCGTCATCCGCCGCTGCCTGGAGAAAGACCCGCGTCACCGACTTCAGACGGTGCGCGACGTAAGCAACGAATTCCGTGATATGGCGCGAACGGCCGCGCGATCCTCGCACGTATCTACTTCTACAGCGCGTGCGCCCGCTGCGGCTGACTCCGGCAAAGTGCGTTCTGACGAGGGCTTCTGGGTCGCGGTGCTGCCCTTCAAGTGCATCGGCAGTTCGGAACTTGCGGCGCTTGCCGAGGGATTGACTGATGACATCATCACTAACATGTCCAAGTTTTCCTACTTGCGCGTGATCGCGCGCGGCTCGACGGCGCACTACGCACAACGGGCCGTCGATGTGCGCACGGCGGCAAAAGAACTAGGCGCACGCTACGTGATCGAAGGCAGCATCCGGCAAGCCGGGACCAAGGTCCGCATTGCAGTGCAACTGGTGGATGCCGAGACTGGCGCGGGGCTCTGGGCGGAAACCTATGACCGGGCCTTCAGTCCGGAAACGACCCTCGACCTTCTTGACGATGTCGTGCCGCGCATTGTGGTTACCGTTGCCGACACGCAAGGCGTTCTGGCACACAGCATGACCGATGCACTGCGCAATCGTGACCCTCAAACGCTCACACCCTACGAGGCAGTGCTGCGCAGTTTCGGGCACTATCAGCGCGTCAACGCGGCTGAGCACCTGGCCGCGAGGACAGCTTTGGAACATGCAGTCAAGCAGCCTCCCGATCGGGCGGACTGCTGGGCCACTCTGGCGTGTCTATATCGCGAGGAGTACACCCACGGGTTCAATCTGCAGCCCGATCCACTGGGCCGCGCGTTGGCGGCCTCCCGGCGCGCCCTCGACGCCGGCCCGACCAACCATCTCGCGCACGCTGCCCTGGCTTCGACGTTGTTCTTCCAGCGGGACGTGCCGGGGTTCCGAGCTGCGGCCGAGCGCGCGATTATTCTGAATCCGCTCGAGGGATACACCCTTGCGTACCTGGGCATGCTGATGGCCTACAGCGGCGACTGGGAACGGGGTTGTGCACTCGCCGAGCGGGCAATGCAACTCAATCCTCACCATCCGGGCTGGTATTGGTTTCCTCAGGCTTTCAACGCTTACCGGCAACGTGATTACTCGGGGGCGCTGCAGACAGCGCTGAAGGTAAACCTTCCGGGTTTCTGGCGCACCCAACTTTTGCTTGCGGCCGCAAACGGGGAGTTGGACAACCGTGCGGCCGCGAGTAACGCCGTCAAGGAACTGCTGAAGATCAGGCCCAACTTTAAAGATCTGCCGCGCGACGAGCTCAAGAAATGGTACGACGAAGAATTGACGGAACATTTGCTGGAAGGGTTGCAGAAGGCAGGGCTGGAGATCGCCGGCGATGTTCATTCCCCCGCCGTTTCGTCGGGAGTGGGCGCAGTGCGCTCGGTCTCAGGCAAAGCGCGGGCCGATGAAGGCTTCTGGGTCGCCGTGCTGCCGTTCAAGTACAACGGCGGCAATGAGGATTTGAAAGCTCTGGCCGAGGGATTGTCGGAAGAAGTCATCACCGGCCTCTCACGGTTCTCTTATTTGCGCGTAATCGCGCGCGGCTCAACCACAAGATATTCCGGCGAGTCGGAAGATGTCCGTGCTATCGGGAAGGAACTGGGCGCGCGATATGTAATGGAAGCCAGCCTGCGGCAAGCCGGAAGCAAGTTGCGGCTCGCGGTGCAGCTTGTCGAGACTACCGCGGGCGCGCACCTGTGGGCAGAAACCTACGAGCGCGGGTTCACCCCGAAAACGCTTTTTGAGTTGCAGGACGACCTGGTGCCGCGCATCGTCGCCACCGTTGCCGACATAAACGGAGTGCTTCCTCGCAGCATGAGCGAGGGCTTGCGCAGCCGCTCCCCAGAACAATTAACTCCCTACGAGGCCGTTCTGCGCAGCTTCGCATATTTCGAGCGCGTCATCCCGGAAGAAATGAATGCCGCAACTGCCGGGCTCGAATCTGCCGTAGAGAAAGCCCCGGCCTACGCCGACGCGTGGGCCATGCTGGCGTTATTGTCAGTCCAACGATACGCACAAGGCTTCGGCCCGACGGCGGACGCCTTGTCAACCGGGGAATCGGCTGCCCGCAAAGCCTTGGCAGCAGCGCCGGCGAACCATCTCGCCTGGTTCAGCCTGGCTCAAGTGTTGTTTTTTCAAAAAGAGTTTCACTCCTTCCGCAACGCCGCCGAACGCGCTCTCTCGCTCAATCCGATGGACAGCAACTCGCTGGCGCTGAATGGCGAGATGCTGGCCTTGTCGGGCGAGTGGGAACACGGGGTTTCCTTGTCCGCGCGTGCCCGTCAGCTCAACCCGCACCATCCGGGATGGTATTGGCACTCCGATTTCAACTATGCCTACAAGCGCCAGGATTATCGCGGCGCGCTCGAAATCGCCAGCAAGATGAACCAGACCAGCAATTGGGGAGCGTGGGCGCTGACCGCTGCCGCCTGCGGCCAGCTGGGGGACAGCGAAGGCGCGGCGAGGGCTGTCAGGGAGTTGGTCCGGCTGCGGCCGGATGCAATTTCGAGGCTGCGGGAAGACGGTGATAAGTGGTTCGACGCCGAACATAACGCGCACATGATGGAGGGCTGGCGCAAGGCTGGACTGGCGGTTGACTCCGACGGAGCGGCTGTTTCAGGAGTGAGCGCCACCACTCGTTCATCGGGCGCAACCCGCGCCGCTGTTCGAGAAGACGAAGGCTTTTGGGTGGCGGTGTTGCCGTTCAAATACACCGGTGACAACCGCGACCTCAAAGCGCTCGTCGAAGGCTTGTCCGAAGAAGTGACCACCGGCCTTTCGCGATTCTCTTATCTGCGCGTGATTGCACGCGGATCAACTGCAAAATATTCCAGTGAGACAGGCGACATTCGTGCGATTGGCAAAGAACTCGGGGCGCGCTACGTGATGGAGGGCAGCCTGCGCCAGGCAGGGATCAAGCTGCGGCTCGCAGTGCAATTGGTGGATGCGATTTCGGGATCGCATCTGTGGGCGGAAACGTATGAGCGTCCATTCAGTCCGGAAGCCGCTTTCGATCTGCAAGACGAACTGGTGCCTCGCATCGTCTCCACCGTTGCAGACCGGCATGGCGTGCTGCCGCACAGCATGAGCGAGGCGATCCAGGCAAAAGACTCAGAACACCTGACTCCCTATGAGGCAGTACTGCTCGGCTTCAGTTATGCCGAGCGCATCATGTCGGAGGAGCAGGTCGAGGTGAAGGCCTGCCTGGAACGGGCGGTTGCGCAGGTGCCGGGTTATGCCGACGCGTGGGCGATCCTGGCGATGTGTTTTTGTGACGAATATGGGCTGGGGTTCGAACCGCAACCCTCTCTCCTGGAGCGCTCGCTGGATGCCGCGCGGCGCGCGGTAAAGGCCGGCCCCTCCAACCACCTTGCCTATCAGAACCTGGCCTACGCCCACTTCCTTCGCCGGGAATTTGGCCCCTGCAAGAATGCTGCTGAGCGGTCGCTGACGCTCAACTCGCTCGACGGCGCAAATGTCTGGTTCATGGGACTGTTGATTGCTTATATGGGCGATTGGGAGCGGGGCTGCGCGCTGGTCGAACGGGCGATGCAGTTGAACCCGAACTTCCCTGGAAAATATCGCTATCCTTTGGTGGCAAACGCATACCGCAAAGGTGACTACCGGGGCGCGTTGGACCAATTGCAGAGAATGAACCTGCCCGAAGTTTTCTACACGGGCCTGGAGGTTGCTGCAGCTGCCGGGCAACTCGGAGAAAAACAAATTGCCGACAAGGCGCTTCGCGAATTGCTGGTTTTGCAGCCCGGCATCGCCGCACTGGCGCGCGAGATCCTGGGGAAGTGGTTTCAGCCGGAGCTTGTAGAGCATTTCATCGAAGGTCTCCGCAAGGCGGGCATGGAGATTCCTGACGCTGATTCGCAAGCGCCTCCGGCCGCGGCAACTCCAGCGCAAACGGCTTCAGGTGCAACCCCTGCCGCCATTCGCGGGGAAGAAGGTTTCTGGGTGGCCGTGCTGCCGTTCCGGTCAGCAGGCGGCGATGCCGACCTCGAGGCTCTGGCCGACGGTCTGACTGAAGACATCACCGCCGGCCTTTCGCGATTTCCCTATCTGCAGGTCATCGCTCAAGATTCGACGATGGCTTACAAAGGCCGCCCAACGGACATCCGCACGGTAGGCCGCGAATTGGGCGCGCGTTATGTGATCGAGGGCAGCATACGCAAACGAGGCCACGCCATTCGGGTTAACGCGCAACTGATGGACGCAGCGAGCGGGACGCAACTTTGGGCGGAGATTTATGACCGCGAACTCGGTGATCGTGAAAACAAGGATGCCGGCACATTTCAGATTCAGGACGATCTCACCGACCACATCGTGACCTCCGTTGCCGATGGGCATGGAGTTCTGGTTCGTTCCATGACTGCTCCCACTCGTAATCGAAAGGTCGACGAACTCAGTGCGTCCGAACTCGTCTTACGCTATTACGCTTTCATGCAGCAGGTCGATCCCCAGGAGCATGCCGCCCTGCGCGCCGGCTTCGAACGGGTGCTGGAGCGCGAACCGAACCACGCCACCGCTTGGGCCTGTCTTTCGAACTTGTACGTATTGGAGTATGGCGACGGGTTCAATCCGCTGCCGAAACCGATGGAGCGGGCGCGAGAGGCGGCCTGGCGGGCCGTGAAGATCGATCCGGCGTGCCAGATGGGCTGGAAGCTTGTCTCGGTGGTGCACTTCTTTGGCCGCGATTACGCCGCGTTTCGCGAGGCTGCGGAGAGGGCCATCGCACTGAATCCGCGTGACGGCACCACGCTGGCTTACGTGGGGATCATGATGGCGTATGCCGGCGATTGGGAACGAGGCGTGGCTCTGGTGCAAAGAGCGAAGGATCTCAATCGACATCATCCGGGTTGGTATCACAACGCCGCATTTGCACATTTCTACCGCAAAGGCGAGTACGAGGCTGCCTTGCTGGCCGCCAAGAAGATCAATATGCCGGAATACCACTGGACGCACATCTCGATTGCGGCCTGCTGCGGCATGCTGGGCCGCCTGGAGGAGGCCCGCGCGGCCATTGAGAGTCTGCGCAAATACACACCGCAGTTCCTCGATCTGGAAAATGTCCGTGAGGAGATCGCGAGGTGGGATCCGGACAACGATGAAGTGGAGCGTTTGATGCAGGGGTTGCAGAAAGCCGGGCTGAAGTATGGAACGAAGTCTGGTTTGGCAAATTCTGAAGCGACGGAAACAGTCGCGGCCCCTTCGGCTGGCACTCCTCTTTCTTTGCTGAGCCAGAGTTTGGCGAGCCAAGCTGTTGCCAAGGCCGGCTCGGGCGCGGTCCGCGCCGAAGAAGGCTTCTGGGTTGCTGTGCTTCCGTTCAAGCACAGTGGGACCAATGCCGATCTCGCCGCACTGGCCGATGGCGTCACGGACGAAATCGTCACCGGCCTGTCGCGCTTCTCCTATCTGCGTGTGATCGCCCGCGGATCAACAGAAAAATATTCCAGCGAGTCAGGCGATGTCCGCACGATTGGCAAGGTACTAGGCGCACGTTACGTCATGGAAGGCAGCCTGCGCTGTGCAGGAAGTAAACTGCGGCTTGCGGTACAGCTCGCTGACACCGTTTCCGGCGCACATCTCTGGGCGGAGACGTATGAGCGTGCCTTCAATCCCGAATCCGTTTTCGAAGTCCAGGACGATCTCGTATCCCGAGTTGTCGCCACTGTCGCGGACCAGTATGGTGTTCTGCCACGCAGCATGAGTGACGTACTGCGAAACAGGAACACAGATGCTTTGACCCCGCATGAAGCTGTGCTTCGCGCTTTCAGCTACTTCAACCACATCACGCCTGAGGGGCACGCGGCGGTTCGTAATATTCTGGAACGTACTGTAGGCGAAGCTCCGGATCATGCCGACTGTTGGGCCATGTTGTCGATGATTTATCGTGGCGAGTTTGCGCAAGGATACAATGCCCGGCCGAATCCTCTGGACCGGGCCCTCACAGCGGCACAGCGTGCAGTCGACCTTGCCCCCACCAATGCCCTCGGCCACTACGCGCTTGCAGCGGTCTACTTTTTCCGCAAGGAGATGGTCCCTTTCCGCGTGTACGCCGAGCGAGCCCTGTCGCTCAATCCGCTGGATGCTTCCGCAAAAGCGTATCTTGGCTTGCTGATTGCGGCCGCAGGCGAGTGGGAGCGTGGCTGCGAGACGGTCGAATCCGCCATGCAACTGAATCCCAACTGCCCGGGATATTTCTATTTCGCCAGGTGCTGTAATGCCTACCGGCTGGGCAGGTACGCGGAAGTGCTCGAGGGTGCGGCTCGTGTCAATATGTCCGGCTATTACCACGTGCCCGCCCTGCGCGCCGCGGCATTGGGTCAGCTCGGCCGGCGCGACGAAGCAAGCAAAGCGGTGCAGGAATTGCTTACGCTGCGTCCTGATTTCGCTGGGGCGGCACGCCGCGAATATAGCAAGTGGTACGACGCCGACCTGGTCGAGCACCTAATCGAAGGCCTGCGCAAGGCAGGAATGGAGATTCCTCAACAAAGCAGCTAGCCTGCTCTTCAGTTATCCGACCCGATTCCAAACTGTTCCAATCCTGGCCGACGGAGTACATAAGCCGTCATCTAAGAACAGCATTTCGAGCAGCTTACGAGAGCCGCGAAAATCCCCGTGCGGGTCCTTGTAAAGCCTCAGGCCGTTGCCTTAGACTTTTTAGTACTGCTCCTTTTCCAAACCAAGAGCCAACCAACGCCACTGCTGCAACAAAGAACTCGTCGCGCCGCATTCATAGGCAGGTTATGGGAATCCAAGTAGAGAAAGATGCAAAAGTCCGTGAAAGACTGATGGCCTTAGGCTACGCTCTCCGCAAACAAATCCGGATCTACGGGGAGGACTTTGAGCTGACCTCTAATCCGATTCCGGAGGAGAAGGGATTTGCCATCGAAGCCATTTCGCGAAAGTCGGGAACGGCAAGGAGATTGCATATCCCCCTGATGACCGTGAAGATGATCGCGAAAGACCTGGAGGTCGCCGGATTTCGCCGCGCTGCCTGACAGAGGCTCCGGTCTATAACTGAACGCGAGTCCGGTGTTGGATCCTCGCCTGTGACCCCGCTCCTGGCCCGCTACAGGCCCGCCCGATTGAGTACTCTAGTTACCCCCAAGCGTGCCCCATGGGTTCCCAAGCCGGTGGGGTTTTGGTATTGTCAGGGCATCGAAACTCCGGAAGATCAGGACCTATTTCGAGGCGTCTGTGCTGAAACTGCTGGTGGTTGAAGATGATCTCGCGAGCCTGGAATTGATGACCGAGATTCTCACCGGCCAGCAATCCGAGGTGTGCGGGATCAGCAGAAGCCAGGAAGCAGCAGTGCTGGTCAACAAGGAGCGCTTCGACGGCATTTTTCTCGACCTGGAGATGCCGGGCCTGAACGGCTTCGACCTCGCACAGGCGATCCGCAATTCCCCATTGAACAAGGCGACTCCCATTGTGATCGTGACCGGGCGCGACCAGCCGGACACGATGAAGCGGTCGTTCGCTACGGGCGCCACATTTTTCTACAACAAACCGATCGACCGCAAGAAACTGACGGCGCTGTTCCGAGTGGTGCGGGGATCAATCTACGCCAGCCGCCGTAAATTTGTCCGCGTGAAGCTGGAGTCAGAGATAACCTGCACCGTTGGTCTGAAGACCTTGCGTGGCAGGGCGAACAATTTAAGCCAAGGGGGCTTGCGTGTGCAGGGCCTGGAAGTGAAAATGGGCGACATCGCACAGATCGCTTTTTCACTCCCCGAAGGGCTCGCGCCCCTGCGGGCGATCGCCACCGTGGTCTGGGCCAAAGGCACGGACTGCGGGTTGCAATTTTCCAAGATGAGCCTGGAGCACCAGGAAGAGCTGCGCGAGTTCATCGCCAGCATGGAACCAGCCACCCGCTAGATTGCACGCGCTTCCCCGCGCACGGCTGCCAGTCTTCCCTAGAGGCGCCGATAAGTTTGTGCGGTACCGCCCGCCTTACCGCACATAAGAGCTTAGGCGTTCGACCCATAGCGGCCTTCCGTCGGGTTGCCGGAAGGCAAAGGTCTGATCTCCACGGGTAATTTTGCGGGCAATCATGACCTCGTGGCCCTCGTAACCCACCATGGATCCCACCGCCTGAATCACGTCACCCTTTGTGAAGCTGACCCCGTTGCTTTCGAGGAAACGGCGGGGCGCCACGTGGACTTCCAGGACCCGCGAATCCGTCTGCATTACGAGGTGCGTTCCCTCATCGCCACCGATCGGACACCAGTAGTTGCTTACCTTTAGTACGGTGCCTTCGACTTTCGTTTCAGTCGCCACATCGTATTTTGGCGCCCGCTGTTTCGCGCCTTTGTGAAGCGCAATCACGACGAAGAGCAGGCACGCGACCACAATCAGAATTTTGAGCATCCTCATACGATCGCTCCTTCTGCCAACTCCGGCGAGTGCGGAGCGGAGTCGGCTTGAACCATTTCAAATCTCCTGCACCCATTAGTTTCCCCGCCGAGGTCAAGGTATGCCGTGACCTTCATCACCACTGCGGTGTTCGCCGGAAAAGGCAGGTCTGAATTGACCGACTTTTTCACTTGACGACAGACACGCGTGCAATGCATAATTACGACTGTTAGTCATTTACGTCTTATGGTCATCTTAGTCCAATAGTCATTTATGCCGAAGAAATCAAGCGGAACGAGCGGCGGCGAAAATCTCCCGCACCTGCAAGGAATGGGGCGCCGCGAGCGTCGTGCCGCGGAAACGCGGCTGCGCCTGTTCCGTTGTGCACTTGAGCTGTTTGCCAAACGCGGCCTCTCCAATGTGACGGTCGAGGACATCACTGAAGCAGCCGATGTCGGCAAAGGAACCTTCTTCAATTATTTCCAAAGCAAGGACCACGTCTTGGGTGTCATCACGGAGATCCAACTCGGCAAGGTGCGGGAAGCACTCGAGTTGGCTCAGACGGGAAAGCACTCGATACACGGGGTTATGCGTCATCTGTTTGCGCGGGTGACGGAAGAACCGGGCCGCAGCCCCGAACTGACACGGGCGCTGTTGTCGTCATTCCTGGCCAATGAGGTGGTTCGCCAGCAGCTTGCTCAGAACATGCTAGCGGGACGGCAGATGGTCGCCGAGATCGTGGCTATCGGGCAAATCCGCGGAGAGATCGATCCGAAATTGAGGAAAGAGCAAGTCGCTCTGATGGTCCAGCAGACCCTGATCGGGACCATGCTCCTGTGGTCGCTGCGCGGCGAGCCCAGCCTGCAGAGCACGATCGAACAGAGCTTTCAGCATTTCTGGAGAGCGGTTGGGATCACGAATCGAGAGTGCGCGTCATGATACGAGATCGCTTTATTCTATGTGTCTTTTCCCTGTTGGTCCTGTGCAGCCCCACCCTGAGCGCGGCGCAAGAGTCCACGGTGTATCGCCTCAGTTTGCGCGAAGCCATTCAGAAGGGACTGCAGGCTAATCTTAACGTTCTGGTGGCAGACACCCGCGTCCAGGAAGCCAGCGGTACCCGCGTCCGCCGCTTGTCCGCAGCTCTTCTTCCGCGTGTGCATTCGGAAAGTTACGCCAACTTGCAGAATCGGAACCTCCGTGCCTTCGGAATTTCGGCTCCCGGCATACCCGGAGTAGTTGGGCCGTTCTCAAATTATGATTTTCGCCTCTACGCTGACCAGAATCTTTTCGATCTGCAAAGCTATCGCAGCCTGAAGGCGAGTGAGCACGCGCTCGAAGCCAGCAAACTCGACTACCAGGATGCACGGGACCTCATTGTAAGTTCTATCGCCGGACTGTATCTCGGTGCGCAGTCTGCGGCCGCACGGGTGTACGCTGCACAGTCGCGTGTGAATGACAGCCAGGCGCTTTACCAATTGGCCGGCAGCAAACATGACGCCGGAACTGCCACCGGCGTGGATGTGTTGCGCGCCCAGGTACAGCTTGCTAATGACAAGCAGGCCCTTCTGGCAGCGCAGAATCAGTACAAGCAATCTCTGCTGGTCCTGACGCGCAACCTCGGCATGCGCCCTACCACGGCGCTCGAACTGGCAGAACCGCTTCGCTTCGAGCCACTGCTTCCACCTCAGGCCGAGACCGTTGTACCGGACGCCCTTCTGGCTCGAGCTGACTATCTTTCCCTCGCCAGTCAGCGGGAGGAACTCGCCACCGAGCAGCGCGCCAGCCGTGCTCGCTATCTTCCCAAGCTCAGTGTCAACGGCAACTACGGGGGACTGGGCCGCAGCATTGGTAGTGTCGAGGGAACCGGTCTTATTCAGGGGCAGATCGACTTTACTGTGTTTGATCGCGATCGCAAGGGCGAAGCGCAGGAGCTGGCCAGCCGCGTACAGCGCATCGACGACCAGATTGCGGACCTGCGCCGCGGCATAGAACAGGACGTCCGCGAGGCATTGCTTAACCTGGAGTCAGCGGCGGACGAGGTCGCAGTGGCGAAGCAAGGGCAGGACCTCGCGCAGCGCGAGCTCCAGCTTACCCAGGACCGTTTTCGCTCCGGCGTGACGAACAACGTCGAGGTCATCACCGCGCAGGACGAACTGGCGCGGGCGCAGGAGAACTATATCGTGGCTGTCTCCAGCTACGTAGATGCAAAGTTTGCGCTGGCGCGGGCAGCTGGAGGCACGGAGAAGAACTTCGATCGATACATGGGAAATCCGTAGAGCATCTATTTTGGGGACCGGCTATCGGGGCGGCCCCGGAGGCGCGCACTAATGAAACGACGCTTATTTATTGTCATCGCCCTTGCGGTCGTCACCACTGCGTCGGTGTACATCTACACTCGAATGTCCAAGAAGTCGGGGCCTGAAAGTGAACTTGTGCTCTCTGGCAACATCGAGGCCCACGAGAGCCTGATCAGCTTTAAGGTCCAAGGCAGGATCGTGGACCTGCCAATCGAGGAGGGCCAAAGTGTGGAGAGCGGTACACTGCTGGCCCGCCTGGATAATGCCGACTACCAGCAGAAGGTGCGCATCGACCAAGCCACAGTCGGAGTCCGCGAATCCAATCTTGCGCTGACTCTTGCCGGCACCCGCGAGCAGGAGATCAAGGCAGCCGAGCAGACCGTGCTCGATGCTCAGGCCGATGTCCAACAGAAAAAACTGGATTACGATCGGGCGCAACAGCTCTTTCGGGAAGACGCGATCTCGGCGCAGGATCGCGACTTGGCAGACACGGCGCTCAAACGCTCGCAGGCTACCTTCCAGGCTGCAGTCCAAAAGCATAATGAAGCCGTGGAGGGCAGCCGCAAGGAAGAGATTGCGATTGCCCGCGCCAACCTGCAGGAAGCCCACGCCAACCTGGGTATGGCTCGCGTCAATCTCGATTACACCGTCCTGCGCGCTCCGAATGCCGGCGTCATCACAGTACGGCAGGCCGAATTGGGAGAGGTCGTGGTTCCCGGAACGCCGGTTGTTACGCTCGCGGATCTCGATCACATTTGGCTGCGCGCCTATCTCGCGGAAACCGACCTCGGCCGCATTCACTGGGGACAGGACGCCATCATCACCACCGACACATATGCCGGCAAGCAATACCATGGCCGCGTCTCCTTCATTGCGTCGGATGCCGAGTTCACTCCCAAGAGCGTGCAGACCTATAAGGAACGAGTAACCCTGGTCTATCGCATCAAGATCGACATCGATAATCCTAACCACGAACTGAAACCGGGCATGCCCGCGGATGCGCATATCACGCTGACAGCCACCAGTACTCCCGCAGGACAACAAGGAAGCTCGCAGCAGAAATAGTGGCCAGCTCAGTCCAATCCGCGATCGTCGCCGAAAGCCTGACGAAAAGCTTTCCCGGAGTACGCGCAGTTGACCGGCTGAGCTTCGACGTTCAGCCGGGTGAAATTTTCGGCCTGGTCGGGCCTGATGGGGCGGGCAAGACGACCACCCTCCGCATGCTGGCGGGCATCATGGCGCCCGATGAAGGCAGCGCCACGATGGCTGGGGCGGATGTCGTCCACGATCCCGAAGCCGCCAAACATCACCTGAGTTACATGCCGCAGCGTTTTGGTCTGTATGAGGACCTCACGGTTGACGAGAACATCGCCTTTTATGCAGATCTTTTTGGAGTCAGCAAGACGGAACGTGACCGGCGCGCCGCACAACTGCTGCAGGCGGCCGGCATGGGCGAGTTTCCCAAACGCCTCGCGGGCAAACTCTCCGGCGGTATGAAGCAGAAACTGGGCCTGGTCTGCGCGCTCATTCATCGTCCCAAGATCATTCTGCTGGATGAACCCACCACGGGAGTTGATCCGGTTTCGCGCCGTGACTTCTGGCGCATCCTATATGAGCTGATCGCGGAAGGCGTGGCCATTCTGACCTCAACGGCATATCTCGATGAGGCCGAACGCTGCCATAGGGTCG
>Ga0335081_10007893_pt1 | contig 17032 bp, 14 predicted proteins | sample Lox_Sample_35_FD_206713 | JGI IMG/M metagenome (GOLD analysis project Ga0335081, IMG submission 206713) | Soil microbial communities from Loxahatchee National Wildlife Refuge, Florida, United States - Lox_Sample_3.5 | ecosystem: Environmental > Terrestrial > Soil > Wetlands | place: USA... | reverse complement strand
TGACCGAGAAGGAGTTTCTCGACATCGCGTATTGCGACGCGGCACGCGGCACGCGCGACTACAAGGCGCTGCCGGATGCCGAAGTGCTCGCGGCGGCACGGGCGCGCGAGGCTACCGCGCGTTTTGCATGGAATCCTTATTTCCACAATCCGCGGCTCAAGAGCCGCCTGCATCGCATCCACATCCCGACGCTGTTCCTGTGGGGCACCCACGACCGCATGCTCAGCGAGCCTTACGGCCGCGCTTATTGCGCGCTGATTCCCGGCGCGCGGTTCGAGCTGCTCGAGAAGGCCGGGCATTTCCCCGATCACGAGCAGCCCAAGGCGTTCGCCGAGAAAGTTCTGGCCTTCGCGAAGGCCAAGTGAAGTCACGACACGAAAGAACAACCATGCGAGTCTATCAGTTCACCGAGCAGCCCTATTACCCGACCTGGAACGACCATTCCGGCTCGCTGCGCGTCAATCTGCTCAATCAGAAATGCGATCCGCACGTCGCCGCCGATCTGTTCCACCGCTATTACGACGAGTGGCAGCTCGCCGACGAACTCGGTCTCGACATCATGCTCAACGAGCATCATCAGACTGCGACCTGCATGTCATCGACGGTGGTGGTCGGCCTCTCGGTGCTCTCGCGCATTACCAGGAACGCGCGGCTTCTGGTGCTCGGTTATCCGATCGGGCATCGGCCTGATCCGCTGCGTTGCGCTGAAGAGCTGTCGACCATCGATGTGATCTCGCGCGGCCGCCTCGACATGGGTTTCATCAAGGGCGTGCCCTACGAGTTTCCCGCCTCCAACCAAAATCCGGTCGGCGTCATGGACCGGTTCTGGGAGGCGCTCGACTTCATCATCAAGGCGATGACGACACACGACCACCTGTTCAACTGGGAGGGCGAGTATTTCCACTACCGGCAGGTCAATGTCTGGCCGCGGGTGTGGCAGCAGCCACATCCGCCGATCTGGACGACGACAGGCTCGACCACGCAGGCAAAGCTCCTTGGCGAGCGCGGCTATGTGATGGCAACGCTTGGCTCCGGCTATAACACCCGCCCGCTCTACGATGCCTATCGCCGCGGTCACATGGCAAAGCGCGGCAAGGCTCCGGGACCCGACCGCTTCGCTTATCTGGGCCTCGTCGCGGTGGCGCACGACAAGGATGAGGCGCGCAAGCGCGGCGATCTGATCGCCGGCTATCTGCGTTCGTCGTCCATCGTGCATGTACCGTTCCGCAATCCGCCCGGCTTTCTCGCGGCGGAGGACAATGCGCGGCTTCTTCGCGGCCAGACCCCGCCGCGCAGCTACACCAAGGATCGCCGCGTCGTCGACATGCGCTCTGCCAGCGTCGAGGATCTGATCGCCGCCGGCATTCTATTCTGCGGCACGCCCGACGAGGTGTACGGGCAGATTGTCGATTTCTGCGATTACTGCGGCGGCATGGGCAATCTATTGATGATGGGCCACGCCGGCTTCCTCACCCACGAGCAGACCGCCGACAATCTCACGCTGTTTGCGCGCGAGGTTTATCCGCGGCTCAAAGCCTGGAAGCAGCCTGACGCCGAACAGGTCGGCGCGGAAGCCATGGCCGGTGCCGAAAAAGCGGCGGCGGCGGTGACTGCGCGGGCAGGGGATCTGGTCGACGCCGGGATTGCGGCGCGCTGACTGTCATTCCCGGGGGCGCCCCGAAGGGCCGCCTCGTGGTTGGCACCGGCCAGCGAATTTCCTACGCTTACGTCATTACAAACTCCGGGCCCGCGGCCGCACGCGCCCCGGAATGACGGGAGCGCGCGCCATGCGAGTCTACCATTTCAGCGAACAAGCCTATTACCCGGCGTGGAACGAGCATTCCGGAACGCTGCGCGTCACCTTTCCCAACCGCAAATGCGATCCGCACGTCGCCGCCGATTTGTTTCATCGCTACTACGACGAATGGCAGCTGGCCGACGAACTCGGCCTCGACATCATGCTCAACGAGCATCATCAGACCGCGACCTGCATGTCGTCGTCGGTGGCGATCGGGCTCGCGGTGCTGGCGCGCATCACCAAGCGCGCTCGCCTTCTCGTGCTCGGCTATCCGATCGGCCACCGGCCCGATCCGTTGCGGGCCGCCGAGGAACTCTCCACGATCGATGTGATCTCGCGCGGCCGCCTCGATATGGGATTCATCAAGGGCATTCCCTACGAGATCGCCGCTTCCAACCGCAATCCGACCGAGCTGATGGAGCGCTTTTGGGAGGCGCACGACTTCATCATCAAGGCGATGACGACGCACGACGAAGCATTCAACTGGGACGGCGAATATTTTCAGTACCGTCACGTCAACGTCTGGCCGCGGGTGTGGCAGGAGCCGCATCCGCCGGTGTGGTCGACAACCGGCTCATCGACGCAGGCGCGCGTGCTCGGCGAGCGCGGTTACGTCATGGCAACGCTCGGCACCGGCTACGGCTCGCGCAAGCTCTACGATGCTTACCGCAAGGGCTACATGGCGGCGCACGGCAAGGCGCCCGCGGCTGACCGCTTCGCCTATCTGGGTCTGGTCGCCGTCGCCCACGACAAGGCCGAGGCGCGTCGCCGCGGCGATCTGATCGCCGGCTATCTGCGCACCAGCCCGATTGTCGCCCTGCCGTTCCGCAATCCGCCCGGCTACATCTCGCCGGAGGACAACGCGCGCATGCTGCGCGGCGAGACGCCACCGCGCACCTACACCAAGGACGGACGTGTCATCTCCATGCAGCATGCCGGCGTCGACGAACTGATCGATTCCGGCGTGCTGTTCTGCGGCACGCCGGACGAAGTCTACGACCAGATCGCCGACTTCTGCGGCCATTGCGGCGGCATGGGCAATCTTCTGATGATGGGGCAGGGCGGCGAGCTTTCGCACGCGCAGACCGCCGACAATCTCACGCTGTTCGCCCGCGAGGTCTATCCGCGGCTCAAGGCGTTCAAACAGCCGGACGCCGAGGACGCCGCGAAGGCGGTCGCGGCGTAGAGAGCAGTCAAGCGTCTCATTTTTGAGCGAGGCCGGCGAATTTGACCACCTTGGCCCATTTGGCAGTTTCGTCGGCAATCAGTTTGGCGAAATCCGAGGGGGTCCCGGAAAGCACCTGACTGCCGAGCTTGGCCAGCCTCGCTTGGATTTTCGGATCGGCTAGAATCGCATCGCACTCGCTGTTGATCTTGGCGATGACTTCGTTGGAGGTGCCCCTGGGAGCGCCGATTCCGAGCCAGCCGCTCACCGCGTATCCCGGAAGATACTCGCTGATCGTTGGAATGTCGGGCACCGCATTTACACGCTTGGCGGTAGTCACCGCGAGGGCTCGCAGACGACCCGACTGAATTTGCGGAAGCGCCGCGATCAGAGCATCGAACGTCACCTGCACTTCCCCGGACAATAGGCCGGCCTGAGCTTGCATCGCTCCCCGATAGGGCACATGCACCATATCGATGTTGGCCGTCATCTTGAACAACTCGCCGGCCAGATGCGTGAGATTGCCGGTGCCAAGCGAACCCATATTGATCTTGCCGCGGTTGGCCTTGGCGTAACCGATGAATTCGGGGATCGTTCGAAATGGCGCCGAAGGGTTCGCCAACATGATGAAAGGAACATCGATAAGGCTCGCCACAGGAGCGATATCGTGAACGACATTGAACTTGGCTTTTTCGTTCAAGGTCACATTGACACAATGGAGCGCCGCAACGCCAAGCAGCGTGTATCCATCGGGCTCGGCGCGCGCGACGGTCTCCAGCGCGACATTGCCGCCTCCACCCGGGCGATTTTCGATCACCACCGGCGTCCCAAGGCGTTGCGAGAGCGATTGACCGATCAGACGCGCGACGATGTCAGGAGCGCTGCCCGCCGGCAGGTGCATGACCAGGACGATTGGCCGCGTTGGATAAGCTTGCGCACGGGCAAAACGCAGAGGGGCGGGCAATGCGGCGCCGACCGCTAGACCAAAGAAAGCGCGACGGGCAAGCATCATGGGCGTAATCTCCTGAATTGCCGGCCTGTCTCGAACAGCCGAAACCTGGGGAGTCTCCAGGGCGATGCTGGACCGTAACCAGCGAGGACCGTTAAGGTCCACCGTTCACAAGCTTAAGTGTTCTTAAGTCGTGGCTATTTCGATTGGATGTCATGCCTCCGAACGAGGTTCGCTTGGGCCGCTTTCATCTGGATCTGAATGGGCGCCAATTGGCGCGGGATGGCGTGTCAATTCCGCTTAGCAGCCGGGCGCTCGACATCCTCTGCGTGCTTGCCGCGGCGCAGGGCGAGGTGGTCAGCAAGGATGAGCTGATGAGTAAAGTCTGGCCGGGATTGGTCGTCGACGAGAACACCATCCGGGTCCATGTCTCCGCCCTCAGAAAGGCGCTTGGCGAGGGAGAGAGCGGCGATCCTCATGTCATGACCGTCCCGGGCCGCGGCTATCGTCTTATCGGTGCTAATGCGCTGCGCTCGACTGCCGACGGCGGCCGGGACAGTTCGCCGCGCGTGGAAACTTCGGAGAAGCCCTTCATCGCCGTGCTGCCGTTCCAGAATATGAGCGGTGATCCGGAACAAGAATATTTTGTGGACGGTATGGTGGACGAAATCGTCACCGGGCTGTCACGTATCAAATGGTTGTCGGTCATCTCTCGCAATTCAACCTTTATCTACAAAAACAAACCAGCCGCCATAAAGGAGGTCGTCGACACATTGGGAGTCCGTTACGTGCTCGAGGGCGGGGTGCGGAAATCGGGCAATCGAGTTCGCATCACCGCGCAGCTTATCGATGGCAAGACCGATGCTCATCTCTGGGCCGAACAGTACGAGCGAGTATTGGAGGACGTGTTTGCCCTTCAGGACGAGATCACCATGTGCGTGATCGGGGCCATCGAGCCCAGCCTCTGGAGGGCCGAGATCGATCGCATCAAGCGCCAGAGGCCCACAAACCTTAACGCCTACGATCTTCTCCTGCGATCCGTGCCATACGTGCTTGGCCATGTACCGAAGGAGTCCGGGCCGGCGATCCCGCTTCTTCAGGAGGCGTTGAAGCTTCAGCCTGACTACGCCGCCGCCCATGCGTTTCTAGGCCGGTGCCTGCATCACCGCTATGCTCGGGCCGGGCTGCGTGAGGAAGATCGCATCGCGGCAATCCGGCATTCGCGAGCGGCGGTTATGCACGGCAGTGACGATGCGACGGCTCTCGCAACGGCCGCCCACATCATCGCGCTGACTGAGCATGACACGATGACTGCACTAAAGCTGTTTGATCGTGCGCTGGAACTGAGCAACTCCAATGTCTTCGCGCTCAGCTTCAGCGCCGTCACGCTCGGTTGGATGGGCAGGGCCGACCTTGCCGTTGAAAGGGCTGAACGAGCCCTTCGGTTAAGTCCGTTCGATTTCTATAATTTCCGCGTGCACCATGCTCTGGCACTCGTGCACTTCTTCAATCGGCGATACGCTGACGCTGTCGAGGCCGCGCAGCGTGCGGTACACGCCAATCCGAGCTTCAGCACCGCTTACGCAGTATTGGCGGCGGCGCTCCTGCGTGGCGGTCACGTGGCGGAGGCGAAGGCCGCCGCACGAGCCGTGCTGGAATACGAACCTGCCTTTGCCATTCGCGGGGTTCGGCAGGTCGCCGGCCAGCTTGAGCCGGCGGTGTTCGGGCCGTTGGCCCAAGCGTGGCGCGAAATTGGTCTGCCGGAGTAGCGGCCGACAATGTGAAGGAGTTTATGAAGACGTTCAAAAATTGGAACAAATCTTGATTTTGGGACACTGGCCCATGTATGGTCCGGCCCTGCCCAGACCCTCTTTCCCCGGATCGAGCGGCGTGGTCCCTATGGATAAAGAGCCTAACCTGGAGGCGTCCGCGGCCTCCGCACCGCAGCGCCGATCGGATAAATCGCATCATGGCAACACGTATTACCATCAGAAAGCCCGACGACTGGCACCTGCATGTGCGCGACGGCGAAATGCTCAAAGCCGTGCTGCCTTACACCGCGAAGAATTTCGGCCGCGCCATTCTGATGCCGAATCTGATTCCTCCGGTGCGCACCACGGCGGACTGCATCGCCTATCGCCAGCGGGTGATGGCGGCACTGCCGCCCGGATCCAAGTTCAAACCGCTGATGACCTGTTATCTGACCGACGACACCGACCCCGACGATGTCGAGCGCGGCTTTCGCGAGGGCGTGTTCACCGGCGTCAAGCTCTATCCGGCCAATGCCACCACCAATTCGGTGGCAGGCGTTACCGATTACAACAAGGTCATGCGCGTGCTGGAGCGCATGGAAAAGATCGATATGCCGTTTCTGATGCACGGCGAGGTGACTGACCCGGACGTCGACGTGTTCGACCGCGAGAAGGTGTTCATCGAGCGGTATCTGACGCAATGGATCAAACGCTTTCCGAAGCTGCGCTTCATACTCGAACACCTGTCGTCGGCGGATGGCGCCGCGTTCGTCAAAAGCGCCGCGCCGCAGGTTGGCGGCACCATCACGCCCTATCACATGGTGCAGACCCGCAACGACACGCTGGGCCATGGCATCAATCCCTACATGTACGTGATGCCGGTGATCAAAACCGCCAAGGACCGCACGGCGCTGCGCAAGGCGGCGACGTCCGGCGACGCCTGCTATTTCCTCGGCACTGACTCCGCGCCGCATCCCTATTCGCGTAAGGTTGCTATCCATGGCGTGCCCGGCATGTTCAACGCGCCGGTGGCGATCGAGACCTACGCCAAGGTATTCGAGGAGGAAGGTGCACTCGACAAGCTCGAAGCGTTTGCCTCGCTCAACGGGCCGAAGCATTATCGGCTGCCGCCGAACGAGGAGACGATCACGCTGGAGAAGACCCCATGGACCGCTCCCGCGGAGGTCAAGGTTGCGGGCCCCGACGAGCGCGCGCTGGTCTATCGCGGCGGCGAGACGATCGAATGGAAGGTCGTGGCGTAATTATTCCCTCCCCGTAGGGCGCGGGGAATTGGAGAAACACAATGACAGCCTTCCCCGACAAAGCGGTGATGGCGGAACTCACAGCCAAGATGCTGCTCGAAGTGGATGCGGTCCGCTTCATGAGCGACAAGCCGTTCATCTACACCTCGGGCTGGGCAAGCCCGGTCTACACCGATTGCCGCCGGTTGATTTCGTTCCCGAGGGTGCGCCGCACGTTGATCGACTTCGGCGTCGCGACGGTCGAGCGCGACGCCGGCTTCGAGCAATTCGATGCGGTTGCCGGCGGCGAGACGGCGGGTATTCCGTTCGCCGCCTGGATGGCGGACCGCATGATGCTGCCGATGCAGTACGTGCGTAAGAAATCGAAGGGCTTTGGCCGCAATGCGCAGATCGAGGGCCACCTCGAAGAGGGCGACCGCGTGCTGCTGGTCGAGGACATGACGACAGACGGCCGCAGCAAGGTGAATTTCTGCCGCGCGCTGCGCGGCGCCGGCGCGGTCGTCGAGCACGTCTTCGTGTTCTTCTTCTACGACATCTTTCCCGAGGGTAAGAAAATCCTCGGCGATCTCGGCGTCACGCTGCACTCGCTCGCGACCTGGTGGGACGTGCTTGAAGTCGCGAAGAAGAGCGGCCGGTTCGACAAGGGCAAGCTCAAGGAAGTGGAAAAGTTCATGAAGGATCCCGCCGGCTGGTCGAAGGCGCATGGCGGTGCCGCGGTGGCGGCGGAGTGAGTCAGAGGACAGGAAATGCCAAATCAAGTTGCGGATGTGATCGTGGTCGGCGCCGGCAATGCGGCGTTTTGCGCGGCACTGGCGGCGCAGGAGCAGGGCGCCAAGGTGCTAATGCTCGAGGCGGCGCCGGAAGATGAGTCCGGCGGCAACAGCCGCTTCACAGCCGGTTCGATCCGCGTCGTCTACAACGGCGTCGACGACATCAAGACACTGGTGCCCGACCTGACGCAGGCGGAAGTCGACACCACCGATTTCGGCACCTACACGGCGGACCAGTTTTTCGATGACATGGCGCGGATTACGCAGAATCACGCCGATCCCGATCTGGTCGAACTTCTGGTCACGCGCAGTTTCGATTCGTTGAACTGGCTGCGGCAGAAAGGCGTGCGGCTCATCCCGATCTACGGCCGGCAGGCATTCAAGATCGACGGCAAGTTCAAGTTCTGGGGCGGGCTGACGGTCGAATCCGTCGGCGGCGGTCCGGGGCTCGTGCAGATGGAAACCGCGGCGGCCCAGAAGCGCGGCATCGAAATCCGCTACGGCACCCGCGGCGTCAAGCTGATCGGCGACGGCAATCGGGTCGAAGGCGTGCGCGTCAAGCATGACGGCAAGTATGAGGATTTGCACTCGGGTTCGGTCGTGCTGGCCTGCGGCGGCTTCGAAGCCAATTCGGAAATGCGTACCCGCTATTTCGGCCCGGGCTGGGACATGGCGAAGGTGCGTGGCTCCCGCTACAACACCGGCGACGGCATCCGCATGGCGCTCGACATTGGCGCCAGCCCGTGCGGCAACTGGTCGGGCGGTCATGCTGTGCAATGGGAAATGAACGCCCCGGAATTCGGCGATCTCGCCGTCGGCGATCAGTTCCAGAAGCACTCCTACCCGTTCTCGATCATGATCAACGCGACGGGCAAGCGCTTCGTCGATGAGGGCGCCGATTTCCGCAACTACACCTACGCGAAATACGGCCGCGTGGTGCTGGAGCAGCCGGGTCAATTCGCCTGGCAGATTTTCGACCAGAAGGTGAAGCATCTGCAGCGCGACGAATACAAGATCCGGCAGATCACCAAGGTGACGGCGAACACGATCGAAGAGTTCGCGCAGAAGCTCGAAGGCGTGAACGCGGCCGAATTCCTCAAGACCGTGAAGGAATGGAACGCCGCGGTGAAGAAAGATGTCCCGTTCAATCCGAACGTCAAGGACGGCCGCGGCACCACTGGGCTCGCCATCAACAAGAGCAATTGGGCAAACACCATCGATACGCCGCCGTTCGAAGGCTACGCGGTGACCTGCGGTCTGACCTTCACGTTCGGCGGTCTGCGTATCAACACCGACTGCGAAGTGCTCAACACCGACTATCAGCCGATCCGCGGTCTCTATGCGGCGGGCGAACTGGTCGGCGGCCTATTCTATTTCAACTATCCGGGCGGCTCCGGCCTGATGTCCGGGACGGTGTTCGGCCGCATCGCCGGCACTTCGGCGGGGCGCGCAGGCAAGAACTGAATGGACGCCAAGGTCAAACGCCCGCTCAACGAACTGTCCGCGACCGAGATCGCGCGCCAGATCGCGGCTGGCGAGACCACCACGGAAGCGGTGGTGCGCGACTGCATCGCGCGCATCGGGGCGCGCGACGATGTCGTCAAAGCCTGGGTCAATTTCAACCCGGATTTGGCGATCGCGCAGGCGCACGCGCTCGATCGCGGCGCGAAACGCGGGCCGCTGCACGGCGTGCCGGTCGGCATCAAGGACATCATCGATACGTTCGACATGCCGACCGAGATGGGCTCGCCAATCTATCGCGGCCATCGGCCGCCGGCCGACGCCTCGTGCGTCGCGCTATTGCGGCGCGCCGGCGCGTTGATCCTCGGCAAGACCGTCACCTGCGAATTCGCCGGTATGGCGCCAGGCGTGACCACCAATCCGCACAACGCCGCGCACACCCCGGGCGGCTCGTCGAGCGGGTCGGCCGCGGCGGTCGCCGATCACATGGTGCCCGTGGCGCTGGGCACCCAGACCGGCGGCTCGGTGCTGCGGCCAAGCTCGTATTGCGGAATCTTTGGCTTCAAGCCGACCTACAATACCTTCAACAAGATGGGCGTGTGGCCGGCAGCCGACAGCATCGATACGATCGGCCTGCATGCGCGATCGATCGACGATCTTGAACTGATAACGGCGGTGCTGCGCATGCAGCCGCCGCAACCGTTACGCAAACTCGGCGGTGCGCCGCGCATCGGATTGTGCCGCACGGACATCTGGGACTCGGCGCAGCCTGAGACAAAGGCCGCAGTCGAAGGCGCTGCCGCCGCGCTGGGCAAGGCTGGCGCCACCGTGAGCGAGATCACGTTGCCTGTGGCGTTCAAAGGAATGCACGCCGTGGCACGCAGCACGATCAATTTCGTCGAGCGTGCCGCCTGCATGGCGTTTCTCTGGGACAACCGCCGCGATGCTCTTTCGCCGCAGATGCGGCGCTACGTTGAAGGCGGCCAAAAAACCAGCCGCGAGGAATATGTCGCAGCCTTCCGCCGGCTCGACGAATGCCGCTCACTGTTGTCGTCGATCTTCGACAAAGTGGACGCGCTGCTGGTGCCGTGCGTGCCCGGCGAAGCGCCAAGAGGCCTGGAATTCACCGGCGACGCCAACATGCAGGCGATCTGGACGGCGCTGCATACGCCGTCGATGACGCTGCCAACCCATCGCGGCCCTAACAATCTGCCCGTCGGCATCCAGATTGTCGGGCAACGCTACGAGGACGATCGTTTGTTGGCCTGCGCGCGCTGGATTTGGGAAAAGATCGGCGCGCCGGAGATGGTGGGATGTGCGGTACGATAACCGTTCATCCCCGCGAAAACGGGGATCCCGTGGAGTTTGCTGCGTGCCGGTGGCTCCCACTGGATTCCCGCCTGCGCGGGAATGAGCGGGCGGGAGTGGCTTGATGGAATTCGACAATTCGTTTGACGTGCCGTTGTCGCCCGAGCAAGCGTGGTCGGTGTTGATGGACATTCCCCGCATCGCGCCGTGCATGCCGGGTGCGGAACTGACCGACGTGATCGATCCGCAGCATTTCAAGGGCAAGATTTCAGTGCGCCTCGGCCCGGTGGCGCTGGCCTTTGCCGGACGTGTGGAAATCGACTCGATCGACGAGGCTGGTCACAGTGCCCGCGTCAAAGCGCAGGGCAGCGACGCCAAAGGCCGCGGCGCCGCCAACGCCACGGCGACGTTTCACCTCGAGCCCTCCGCCGAGGGTTCGCGGGTAATGATTCACACCGATTTGATGCTGTCGGGCGCGGTCGCGCAATACGGCCGCGGCGTCGGCATGATTCAAGCGACGGCGGCCCAGATCATTGGCCAGTTCGCTGGCAATTTGCGCAAACAGCTCGCGCAGCAGCCGCCGCCACCGAAAGTGTCTGCGTCGGCCGCGCCAGCCTCCGAAAAGGCAACGACTGAACTGGCGGCGCCAGAACCGGCAGCACAACGTGCGGCGCCAGAAGCGAGTCCGCCGCCGGCCGCTAAACCGATCTCAGGATTTTCTCTGATCGCGCGGGTGATCTGGCAACAGATTTTGTCTCTCTTCAGTGGGCGGCGGCCTTGAGCGGATTGATCGGCGCGCGGGTTACCCGCATCGAAGATCGAAATCTCCTGTGCGGCGCCGGCCGCTACATTGACGATATCGCCTCGCCGGGTGCGCTCTCCGCCGCTTTCGTGCGCAGTCCGCATCCGCACGCGCTTATTCGCAGCATCGACTCCAATGCGGCACGTGCCGTGCCCGGCGTCACCGCGGTGTTCACACTCGACGATCTGATGCCGGTGCTCAGCCAGCGCCGCATGATGCGGGTTTCGAACTCCGGGACGCGCCTCGACCAGAGCTGGGCCTACGCGCTAGCGGACGGCGAGGTGTCGTTCGTCGGCGAGCCGGTGGCGATCGTCATCGCGGCGGATCGCTACATCGCCGAGGATGCTGCTGCCCTCGTCGCCGTCGATTACGATGTGTTGCCGGCTGCGACCGATTGCCGGACGGCGTACGCCGAGCGCGCGACTGCGGTGCGCCGCGAACTGACCTCGAACAAGATCATCTCCTACAAAGTATCCTTCGGCGACATCGATGCGGCCTTCGCCAGCGCCGCGCATATCGTGCATGAGGACTTGTGGCAGCATCGCGGTGCCGGCCACTCGATCGAAGGCCGCGGGATTCTGGCCGAAGTCACGGATCGCGAAATCCAGGTATGGGCCTCGACCCAGAAGGCGCACGATCTGCGCTACGCGTTCGCCGAATACATCCGTCTCGACGAAAACCGCTTGCGCGTGGCGACGCCGGACGTGGGCGGCGGATTCGGTCCGAAGCTTTGCGTCTATCCCGAGGATGTCGCGGTCGTTGCGGCGGCGACGATGCTGCGCCGTTCAATCAAATGGATCGAGGACCGCCGCGAACATTTCACCAACGCGGTTCACGAGCGCGACCAGTATTGGTCGATCGAACTCGCGGCCGACGCCGACGGCCGGGTGCGCGGCGTGCGCGGCCGCCTGGTCCATGACGTCGGCGCCTATGCGCTCCAAGATGTGAACCTGCCGTACAATTCCGCGAGCACGCTCACCGGCCCCTACATGGTGTCTGCACTGGCGATGGACGTGGTGGTAACCCACACCAACAAGACGCCGGTCTCCTCGGTGCGCGGCGCCGGCTATCCGCAGGCTGCTTTCGCCATGGAGCGGTTGTTGGATGCACTGGCGCATAAGCTCAACGTTGAGCGTTCCGAATTGCGCCGCCGCAATCTCATTCCGGCGGAGAAAATGCCGTACCTCAAGCCGCTCAGGACTCGCGCCGGCGAACAGGTGCAATACGACAGCGGCGATTATCCGGCGTGTCAGGCCGAGATTCTTAAAGCCATGGGCTGGGACGATTTCCCGCGCCGCCAGAGCGAGGCGCGCACCCAAGGACGCTATCTCGGCATGGGCCTGGCGCACGGCGTCAAAGGCACCGGCCGCGGTCCGTTTGAGTTTGGCGGCGTACGCGTATCGCCGACCGGGCACATCACCGTTTCGACCGGCGCAGCCGCGATGGGACAGGGCGTCGCCACCGCACTCGCGCAAATCTGTGCCGAGACGTTCGGCGTGCGCGCGCAGGATGTCACGGTTGTTGCCGGCGATACCGCGGCCGCGCCGCTTGGCCTCGGCGGTTTCGCCAGCCGGCAGACCGTCACGGCTGGCTCATCCGTTCATGTTGCGGCCCAGGCGGTGGCCGCCAAGGCGCGCAAGCTCGCGAGTCATGTGCTGGAGGCGGCCGAGGAAGACCTTGAAATCGCCGACGGCGTGGTCCGTGTCGTCGGCGCCCCGCAATTGGCGGTGAAGCTCGGCGAACTGGCCCGCATCCTCAAAGGCGCGCCGGGCTACGGATTCCCGCCGGGTCTTGACCCCGGTCTTGAGGCCAGCGCGACGTACCGCGTCGATGCGCTGGCCTATTCCAACGCTTGCCATGTCGCCGAAGTCGAAGTCGACATCGAGACGGGCGCCGTCACGGTTCGCCGCTACGCCGCGATCCAGGATGCCGGCCGGCGCGTCAACCCGATGCTGGTCGAAGGCCAGATTCACGGCGGCATCGCGCACGGTATCGGCAATGCCATGTTTGAGTGGATGGGCTACGACGCATCCGGTCAGCCCGTCACTACCACGTTTGCCGATTACCTGCTGCCAACCGCGAGCGAAATACCGAAACTTGAGACACTGTATAAGGAAACGCTGTCACCGCGTAATCCGCTTGGCGTCAAAGGGGTCGGCGAGCTTGGCGTCATTCCGGCTGCCGCAGCGCTGATCTCGGCGATCGAGGATGCGCTGTCGCCGTTCAACGTCCATATCGCGCAGACGCCGATCATGCCGCATGAATTGCTTGAGTTGATCGCGCGTGGACGCAGCGGCCTGGAAAAGCAGGCAAAATAGTTCGATCGGACTTGCAGCTTCATGGAAGCAATGCCATGACGCCAAAGCGGGGGACATGAAATGAGGAATTTTCGACTTACCGCGCGGGCTCTGCTCTTTGGAGCGCTCGCGTTTGCGGCCGCAGCTCCAGCGCACGCGCAAAACTATCCGAACCGGCCCATTCATTTCATTCTGCCGTACGCGCCGGGCGGTATTGTCGATTTTACCGGACGCGTGCTGGCCAAGCAGCTCACGATCGCTATGGGGCAGACTGTGGTGGCGGAAAACAAGCCGGGCGCGGGCGGCATCGTCGGCACCGATTACGTCGCGCACGCCGCGCCGGACGGTTACAGCATCGTGCTCATGGATCCCGGGTTCGTCGCCAATCCGATCCTGCAAAAGACGATGCCCTACGACATCTTCAAGGATATGGTGGCGGTCTCGATCGTCAGCTCTTCGCCCGAAGTTCTGGTCGTATCGCCGACCCTCGGCATCAAAACCTACGCCGACCTTGTGGCCTACGGCAAAGCCAATCCCGGCAAGCTGAACTACGGGAGCGCCGGCGTCGGCACCGCGCCGCATCTTGCCGCAGAGATGTGGAAGGCGCGCACCGGGATTGCCGCCACGCACGTCCCGTACAAGGGAATTGGTCCTTCCTATATGGATTTGATGAGCGGTAAGATCCAGATGGAATTCTCCAGCATCGCTGGCGCGCTGCCGTTTACCTCCAAGGGCAGCGTTATTCCCCTGGCGACCACCGGTGAAAAGCGGCCGGCGGTCTATCCGAATGTGCCGACCATGATCGAGGCTGGCCTACCCGGGTTCGATGTCGATCTCTGGCTCGGTGTTTATACCGCCGCCAAGACGCCGCCGGAGGCGCTGGCGAAACTTAATAGCGGCATCGCCAAGGCGCTGCAGGCGGATGAACTCAAGACCGCGTTCGCCAAGTTCGGCTTGACGCCGCGCGGCACCAGCCTCGCCGAAAGCGCAGCCTTTACCCGATCCGAATACGAAAAATGGAAGAAGGTGATTACGGACGCACATATCACGCTCGATTGATCTGTGTGCGCGTTCTGCTGCTCGCGGCGCTGGCCTTCATGTTTGGCGCGCCGCGTGCTGCTGCCGCAAGCTTTCCGTCGCGGCCGGTCCATCTGATTCTGCCATACGCGCCGGGAGGCATCATCGAGTTTGTCGGCCGTACGCTTTCGCAAAAGCTCGACGAAGTCCTCCACCAGCCCGTTGTTGTCGAGGATCGTCCGGGCGCCGGCGGCATCCTCGGCGTCAACTACACGGCGCATGCGGCGCCGGACGGCTACACGATCGTGCTGGTCGACCCGGCAATCGTCACCAATCCGTCGCTGCACAAAACGTTGCCCTACGACATCTTCAAGGATCTTGTACCGATCTCGATTGTCGCCACCGCGCCCGAAGTGCTCGTCGTAGCGCCGCAGCTTGGCATCAAGACCCAGGCGGCGCTTGTGGCCTACGGCAAGGCCAATCCCGGCAAGCTCAATTACGCCTCGGCCGGTATCGGCAGCACGCCGCATCTGGCAGCCGAGATGTGGAAGGCCCGCACCGGCCTCGAAGCCACCCACGTGCCGTATAGCGGTATTGGTCCTGCGTTCATCGATCTTATGAGCGGCAAGGTGCAGATGTCTTTTTCAAGCCTTCCCGCCGCCATGCCCTTTATCGCCAAGGGCAGCCTCGTCGCGCTCGCCACCACCGGCCTCAAGCGCTCGCCGCTGTATCCGGACTTGCCGACGGTGTCGGAATTGCTGCCGGGATACGAGGTCGATCTTTGGCTCGGCATTTATGGTTCGGCGAGGATGCCGCCCGATGTTCTCGCCACGCTCAACAGCGGCCTCAACAAGGCGCTCCAGGACGGCCAGTTGAAGGCCGCCTTTGCCAAATTCGGCATTGCCCCGCGCGGCACCACGGTGCAGGAAGGTGTGGCGTTCACCAAGTCAGAATACGAGAAATGGCGCAAAGTCATCCTCGGCGCCCATATCACGCTTGACTGAGTTGCGATCGACGGAATGACCGCTCCATGGCCCACTGAATTGCGGTTGCGCAAGGATCGCCGAGCGCTCGCCGTGACATTCGAGGGCGGCGAGAACTTCGAGCTTGCCGCCGAGTATTTGCGCGTCCGCAGCCCGAGCGCCGAAGTGCAGGGGCATTCGCCGAGCGAGCGCCGCACCGTCGCCGGCAAGGAGAATGTGCAGATTCTCGAGCTTCACCCAGTCGGCAATTATGCCGTGCGCCTGGTGTTCGACGACCTGCACTCGACCGGGATTTTCAGCTGGGATTATCTGTACGAGCTCGGCAAGAACCACGAGCGCTACTGGCAGGACTATCTGGCAGAACTCGAGGACAAGCACCTTTCACGTGCGCCAACACGGTGATCGTGCCGGCCGCTCCGGGCCCTGTCACGAAAATTACTGGCATTTTGTGCGGAATTTGCGCCGAATTGTCTTTAGAGTTTTGCCGCATCAATTAACGACCTGTTGCAGCCCGCTACGTATGACTACCTAGGCGCGTAGACGGCATGCGCGCCCACGACGACTATTGGCACGGGGCGACTCCATGGAAAGGAACAGGGTCATGCGTACCTTGGTTTTGAAATTTCTGCGTAATGAACAGGGTGCTACTGCGATCGAGTACGGTTTGATCGCAGCAGGGATCGCGGTAGCGATCATCGCGACGGTCCAGGGGCTTGGCACCAACCTCAACAGCACGTTCTCGACTGTTTCGAGCTCGCTGCAATAAACAGTCCATCCCGTCAGCTCAGCCGCGTCAACCTTCGATCAACCTCGATCGGGCATGATCGAGACAGTGTCGGGGTGGGGCGGACGATGGGGCGCCTACCGGCATGAGAACGGCCTCGATCCCTCTTCCCTCGGGATCGAGGCCGTTCGCTTTCTGCTCAGCGATTTTCGGTAGAAGCCGCAGCAGCAAGGCGCCGATCACGCCAGCGGTGCGCAAGTCGCCATTTTTTAGCGCATGGTTTACCAAATCTTCCGGAGTGGGACGCTGGAGCTGAGCGGCGGCTATTTTGAGACCGTTGCGCCCTTGGCCGGATTTTGCGTGTAGAGACCGAGCGTCTCGCCCTTAGCCAGAACCTTGCCCTTTATCGCGGCCAATAGCGCCGGGCCGTCAAAGTCCTTTGGCAGGTCGAGAGATTTAACGCGCAGCGCATATACCGTGAAGTGATAGTGATGCACGATCTCGTCGTTCCACGGCGGACACGGTCCGTCGTAACCGAAATACTGGCCCTTCATCGCCTCGTTGCTAGCCGTAACCTTGGTGTAGTCGTTTAGTCCACGCACGCCCGCCGCGGCCGGCGTTGCCGGCTTGCCGTGCACGACGCGGGCGCTCGAGTCGGCGCCTTCCTTCAGCGATCTGATATTTGCAGGGATGTCGGCAAGGACCCAATGATAGAAGTCATGCCGCTTGATTGCGGCCGTCATCG
>Ga0335081_10007892_pt1 | contig 17034 bp, 19 predicted proteins | sample Lox_Sample_35_FD_206713 | JGI IMG/M metagenome (GOLD analysis project Ga0335081, IMG submission 206713) | Soil microbial communities from Loxahatchee National Wildlife Refuge, Florida, United States - Lox_Sample_3.5 | ecosystem: Environmental > Terrestrial > Soil > Wetlands | place: USA... | reverse complement strand
CCATGCGCAGGAACTGCTCAGCGCGGCGATCCCGCAGCCGCAAATAAACAGCGTGACGGTTTTGAGGACAGCTTTAATTGAATCGCTCCCGATTCGAAGCCATGATCCTGCGGGTGGCAGGCGTAAGCAATCCGGAAAACCAATCGGAGGGTACTAAAGTGCTAGGCATGATCCGCGGGGTTTCCGCCGCTCAGTCGTTGTTGACTTATCCCTTTGGTGCCCGTACGATGGCCCGCCTCGCGTAAAAGCGGCGTCCATGGCCGCAAGTCAATGATCAACCGGGATGTTTAAACATCCCTGGAAGGTGAGAAATTTCATGACTCCCCAAAGCAACAATAACGTGCTCATCCTGGCGGCGGTGTTAGGTCTTGTGGTCTTGGTACTTTGGCTCATTTATGCGAAACGGCGACTTCTGGAGGCAGGGGCGGGTTCCATGGGGAGGTTTTTCTCCCCCGAGCCGCACGCCGAGATACGAGTGAACTGGGCTCTTTTCTGGATCAGTCTGGCGGCGCTTTACATTGAGATTATGATGATTCGCTGGATCGGCACGGAAGTGCGGGTATTTGCCTACTTCCAGAATCTGGCGCTGATCGCATGCTTTCTCGGCTTTGGCTTGGGTTGCTATTGGTCAGCGCGTCATAAGAGCCTCGTTTTCACCTTACTTGCAATGGCCGGCCTTGCAGTCCTCACGGCAACGCCTTTGCGTGCGTGGCAGGGCTTTCTAAGCGCGCTCTCCACCCGCCTCTCGCTTTCTCCCGACGCTGCCATGTGGGGCTTCGTCCAAACAACCGGGCCTACGACTTGGTTTCTGCTGCTTCTTGCGTCAGTCGTCGGAGTTACGACCTTTCTTCTGCTGCTGGTCGGTGTGATGATCCCCCTGGGGCAGTGGGTCGGATTTTACCTGGACCGCGCCCCCAATCCGGTGCAGGCCTACTCGGCAAATCTGCTGGGCAGCGTCGCCGGAATATGGATTTTTGCCGCCATGGCATTTCTGCGACTGTCGCCAAGCTATTGGTTTGTTCTGGCACTGGCCCTCATGGTTCTTTTGCCGCCCTTTTCCCGGCGTTTCGCGCTGATGTCGGCCATTGCCGGGATTGGCGTTCTCTTGCTTTTCCAAATCGCTCGTCACTCGGGCACGACGACCTACTGGTCTCCATATCAAAAGCTTGAAGTCCTCCCCATGGGGGATGAGCAGTACTTGATCCGGGTCAATAACACCGGTTATATGAACATCGCGAACATGACTTCTGGATTCCTGAGCCGGAATCCTGAGATCGCCCACGCTTATAAGGATCTGAGTTCATACGACGCGCCCTTCCGCTTCGCTCAAAGCGCGGATCAGGTCCTGATTGTGGGTGCGGGCGCGGGCAATGACGCCGCAGCAGCCTTGCGCAATGGGGCCAAACACGTCGACGCGGTCGAAATCGATCCTGTCATCCTTTTCCTGGGCGGAAAGTTGCACCCCGACAAGCCTTACAGCTCTCCCCAAGTGCACAAGGTGCTGAATGATGCTCGCGCCTTCCTGCGCCAGAGCAAAGAAAGATATGACGTCATTCTGTTCGGGCTATTGGATTCGCATACGCAATTTTCTGATTACAGCAATATGCGGATCGACAACTATGTGTACACGGAAGAAGCGTTCCGGCAGGCCCGCGCGCTGCTTAAGCCCAACGGAATCCTGGTGGTTAAATTCGAAGTTCGCGATCCGTGGACATGGATGGGCCGACGATTCAACGTAATGCTCGACAATATCTTTGGGCGGCCGCCGATCGTTTTCGTGTCCAGCTGGCTCGGAGTGGCGCTTGATTCAGCCACCGTATTCATCGAATCCAACGACCCTGGCTTGTGGAATCGCAGCACTCAGCCAGAACTGGCGGCGATCATAGCAAAACACCCACCTGAGTTTTCCTTAGACTTGCAAGGAGCTCCACCCCCAGCCACGGACGATTGGCCATATGTTTACCACCGCGGCCATTGGATTCCGCGTACTTATTTGACGATCTCCCTGATCCTACTGGCCATCGCGATTTTCCTCGTGCGCGGGACGCTCGAACCGGGGAAAGCCTCCACGTGGCATTTCTTCTTTTTGGGGGCAGGCTTCTTGCTGCTGGAAACCCAACTCGTGAGCCGCCTGGCGCTCTATTTCGGCACCACGTGGTTAGTCAACTGTGTCGCGCTCACCGCGATTCTTCTGGTGCTCGTTGGGGCCAATTTCTATGTTTCCCGCACCAGCGTGGACCGCCTGGAACCGTATTACGCATTGTTGGTCTTGTTCCTGCTGGGGAACTATTTCTTTCCCTGGCAGGCGCTCCCCTATCCGGCTCGAACCGTGGGGGTTTTGCTCAGTGTTGCGTATGCCATCCCTGTCCTTTTCGCGGGGATCATCTTCACCGAATCCTTCCGTCGGCACGCGGAGAAATCCTCCGCTTTTGGGGCAAATATCGTTGGAGCGGTGGCGGGCGGATTAGCACAAAATCTCTCGTTCATATTTGGGATGAAGGTCCTGCTGATCTTTGCGGCTATTTTTTACATCGTGTCTGCAATATGTGTCCGTTTCGCGAAGGCCAGCGTCTCCGCTAGTTCTATCGCCGCGCCCACTCTGGGACGTGTGGCTTGATGCGCTCGAAAGTTATGACTGGAGGTTGAATCTGAGATTAGTCTCTGGCCAGACACCAGCAATGTTGTAGCTAACAAAAAACAATAGCAACCCTTTGCGCTGATCGGCCGGCGCCTCCCTCCATTCCCGGTTTGACGCTGGTTTGCCCCTTTGCTACCGTCAAGTGTTTCCTGCGCCCGTGTGGGAAACAGAACTGAGAGCCCCCATGGCCATCAAATTCCGGGGAGTGGACTTTCTTGAATTCGACAGCTTGCTGAGCGAGGAAGAGCGGCTGGTGCGCGATACCGCCCGCAGCTTCATCGAAGACAACCTGATTCCGATCATTGAGGAATGCAATCGCGCCGGGCGCTTTCCGCGCGAGCTGGTCAAGCCGATGGCGGATCTCGGCTTTTTCGGCGCGTCGCTCGAGGGCTATGGCTGCGCCGGCATGTCCAATGTGGAGTATGGGTTGGTCACGCAGGAACTGGAGCGCGGCGATTCGGGAGTGCGCAGCTTCGTGAGCGTGCAGTCGGCCTTGGTGATGTATCCAATCTTTACCTTTGGCAGCGATGAGCAGAAACAAACCTGGCTGCCTGCCATGCAGAAGGGCGAAAAGCTTGGCTGCTTTGGCTTGACCGAGCCAGATTTCGGGTCGAATCCGGGCGGCATGCGCACGCGGGCGCGCAAGTCAGGCAAGGAGTATGTGCTGAATGGCGAAAAGATGTGGATCACCTCCGGCACCATCGCCGATGTGGCGGTAATCTGGGCCAAGGTTGAAGACGAGGATGACCGGATTCGCGGATTTCTAGTCGAGACGGACCGTCCGGGCTTTAAGGCCGAGGATATTCACGGCAAGTGGTCGTTGCGGGCTTCGGTGACCTCGGGTCTGTCGCTGCAGGACGTGCGTGTGCCGGAGTGCAATCTCCTGCCCGAGAGCGGCGGGCTGAAGTCGCCGCTCATGTGCCTCAATCAGGCGCGCTACGGCATTGCCTGGGGCGGAGTCGGCGCCGCTATGGCATGCTATGACTGCGCCCTGCAGTATTCCCTGCTACGGAAACAGTTTCGAGATCAACCTATTGCTTCTCACCAACTTGTGCAGGAGAAGCTGGCCTGGATGATCAATGAAATCACGAAAGCCCAGTTGCTGGTGCTGCAGGTGGGGCGCCTGAAGGACGCGGGCAAGGCCCAATATCAGCACATCTCGATGGCCAAACGAAATAACGTCTGGATGGCGCTCGAATGCGCCCGCCTGTCACGCGACATTCTGGGCGCGAACGGGGTCGCGGATGACTACCCCATCATGCGCCACATGATGAATTTAGAGTCGGTAAAGACATATGAAGGAACCCACGACATTCACACGCTCATCATTGGCCAGAGCGTGACCGGAGTGGATGCGTTCTGACACGCGCCAGGCACCGACAGTCTTCTTCGTTATTGTCATTTCCACAGACTTCAGTACCGGGGAATCTGCTTTTTCGCGTATCTTCCCCGATCGGCGTGCTCTTCAAAATAAAAATCACCTGAATCCTTGAGCTGAACGGCTGAAATAGGTCGCTGTTATATTTGCAATTGCCTGAACATGCCGAAAATTGAAACGGAGAAGGTCCGCTATCGCATGCCGGCCGAATGGGAGCCCCACGCAGCCACCTGGCTGGCCTGGCCCCATAACCATCGTGACTGGCCGGGAAAATTCGAGCCGATCCCCTGGGTGTATGCGGAGATCATTCGCTATCTGTCGCGGCATGAACCGGTGGAGTTGATTGTCAATGACGCGGCCGCCGAAAAGAATGCGCGCAAGACCCTGCAACTGGCCAATGCTTTGAATTCAGGTATTCGATTCCAACGCTGGCCGAGCGACCGGGTCTGGACGCGCGATTCCGGCTGCACTTTTGTCGAGTGCAGCGCGGGCGCAGACAAAGGTCGGCCATGCCGGACCGCGATCAAGTGGCGGTTCAACGCCTGGGCGAAATATTCTAACTGGCGGCGCGACGACAAAATCGGCAGCCTGATGGCGAGAGCGGCACACGCAACCGAGATTACTGCCATGTACAAGGAAGGCCCCGTCGTGCTCGAAGGCGGCTCGATTGACGGAAACGGCCGAGGCACGCTGCTTACGACGGAAGAATGTCTCCTTAGCAGAATCCAGCAGCGCAACCCAGGAATGCGGAGGGCAGACTACGAGAAAATCTTCGCGCAATATTTAGGAATCAGCAACGTCATCTGGCTGGGTTCGGGCATTGCCGGCGACGACACCCATGGCCATGTGGATGACCTTGCACGGTTCGTTTCACCGCATACGGTCGTGACCGCGGTTGAGTCGAACTCCCGGGAAGCAAACTATAAGCCATTGCGCGATAACCTCCGGCGGCTGCGGGAGGCTGGCGATCAGGATGGAAGGCCGCTGACGGTTGTCGAACTCCTGATGCCTTCGCCGGTGATGTTCAAGAAGCGCCGGCTGCCGGCGAGCTATGCCAATTTCTACATTGCGAACCAATTGGTTCTGGTACCGGTCTTTAACGACCCGAACGACCGCGTTGCGCTCGATATTCTGGCTAGCCTCTTCCCTTCCCGCGAGGTGGTTGGAATCTATTGCGGAGATCTGGTCTGGGGATTCGGCACGATTCACTGCATGACGCAGCAACAGCCCAGCACTTAGCAGTTGGCACTTGGCGGCTTTAGCCCTCAGCACTCAGCTATCAGCATTCAGCCAGGCACGGTTTTTTTACCTCCACGTTATGGAGACGCAACCGTTTTCGATTTTCCTGGTCCCTAGCACAATCTTTACCTGTACTTTGACGTAACGAACTGACATCTGAAAACTGGCAACTGAAAGCTGACAGCTGAGAACCAAAGCTATCTCTTATATTGCGTCGGCTGCGGGCCGCGTTCCAGCGTCTCGCGGTCCCAGATGGCGCCTTCGCGGGTGTAATTGGCCAACTCAAAGTCCTGGGTGAGTTCGAGCGCGTCCACGGGGCAGGCATCTTCGCACAGCCCACAGAACATGCAGCGGCTCAGATCGTAGGTAAAGGTGGTGAGCTCTTTGCGGCGAGTGTGCTCGTTGCGGGCGCTGGTGACGACGATCAAATGCTCGGGACAGGCCAGCGCGCACAAATCGCAGGCAATGCACATCGTTTCGTCGGTTTCGGCATTCACGTTCAGGCGCGGCGCGCCGCGATAGCGCTCTGCCACGTGCGGCCGCTGGAGCGGGTACTGCTCCGTATAGATTTCCTTCGGATGCTGATAGCGAAACGTGACGCTCAGGCCCTTGAACAGGTCAACCAGAAAGACTTTGCGCAGCAGATCAGGAATCGGCATGTTGAGCTAAGGATACCATTAGAGCGAACTCGCAGGCAGCCACGCCGGCGCCGCAACGGCCGTGATCTTGTCCCCGGGGAGCGCGCGACGAGGAACTTCTGTTCGCCAAAACAACTGCAGACACCTCGCGCTCGCTGGATCACAGGCGTCCGAATTCGCAGTCGGCCAACCCTTATGCAGCTTTGTTAATCACGATCGGCGGCCGCAAGGTTGCCGGTTTAACCAGGCTCGCCACGACCAGGCCAACAATCAGAAAACCAATCAACTTGTCCAGAATGTACGCGCCGGTGTAGTTGGCGGGAAACCCATACCAGTTCCAATATTCCACGTTGGTGGTGATGGCGGCGAGTATGCCAACCCCGAACACAAACCCCAGCCGCGACGCGAAACTGGACAAACCCGTCGCAAATGACAGCAGCCACGCCGCAATCAACGCCTGTACGATGTTAAGACCTAACTCCCGGCCCAGTTGCCCCGCCGACATCGGCTGTGTGCCTTCGGGATGGAAAATCAGGATGCCGTAAGGGCCGCTGCTGTACTTCCGCATGAACTCGGCCTGCGCCGCTTTCTTCTCTTCCGCGGTTGCCCCGGGTCGCATGCCGGCGCCCGGAAAGAAATAAAATCCGGGCTGGCTGATCGAGCTGCGCAAGTTGCTCAGCAGGTATTCTTCCTGAGGAAGCTCTTTGATTCCGACTTGGCCCAGCCCCAGCATCATGTGGGACAGGCCTCCCCACACAAACAACGCCACGCCCCCCAAGACCCCGGCCAGTAGAATGCGTTTCGCCATAAAGCCCCTCCCTAGCGCGGCATATTATGCCTTAAGCAGCCAGGTTGGGAGAGAATTTCGAATGCAGCCCGGTAAATGGCTGAGGGCGAATGGACTTTCAAGGCCGGCGAATGATGACCAACACCGGATGTGCCAACCAAACGGAATTCACAGACGAACACTGGATGGAAGAAGCGCTTCGCGCCGCGCAGGAAGCGCTGGCTGCCGGCGAAGTGCCCGTGGGGGCGGTTGTCGTGTGCGAGGGCAAGCTTGTGGGCCGCGGCTGGAATCGCAACATCATGGACGCGGATCCCACGGCGCACGCGGAGATTCTGGCGCTGCGTGAAGCGGGCAAGAACCTGGGTAATCATCGTCTGGGGCAGTGTGAGATGTTTGCTACAATCGAGCCGTGCGCTATGTGTTCGGGAGCACTGGTGCACGCCCGGCTGAAGCGCCTGGTTTATGGCGCGGACGACCCCAAGGCAGGCGCGGTTCGCTCGGTGCTGGAAGTGCTGAACCATCCCCGGCTGAATCATCAGATGGAGATCCGCGGCGGCGTGCTGGCGGACCGTTGCGGCCAGCTACTGGCGGAGTTCTTTAGAAGTAGGAGGCAGAAGTAGCTTCCTTGGTCGTTGGTGCTTGCTCGCAGGCAATAGCCGGGACCGAAGCGGAGATGCGGTTTTCGCCGGTGGCTGAATGCCAACGGCTGGATGCTGACGGCGGAACGCTGACAGATTTGTCGCGGAGAGGTGCGTGAGCGGTTGAAACGATCCGCCTCGAAAGCGGACATACCTTGACGGGTATCGGGGGTTCGAATCCCTCCCTCTCCGCCAGATTGATTCTTGCTTGTTTACCCGGATACCATAAACCTGACTCCTACCTTGCTTAACTAACTTCCAAGTAAGTTGCAAACTCTCCGGCCCTATGCGCCGCTCTCGTTCAGAATGATGCCTGACACTCTTCAGTAGAGTGTCAGTATCACAACCCAGGCAAGAAACCACCCCGACCGGGGTGGAGTTGAGCCGACGGCACAAGTCCGCCCGACATGGACACTTGACCATCCCAAACCAACGAACAGCATCTACCGTGCGTTGACCGGCGGTCGCCCTTCCCGGAACATTGGAGAGTTGAGCTCGCGTTGGGCAATTCCTATGCCGACCACGTGGATCTGCAGAGCTTTGCTGCTTCTGATCGCTTTTTCACCCATTTTCGCGCGCGCGCAGGCAAGCCTGGGCGGGAATGCGGCTCAGCTTTATCAGAAAGGAATGAATACTCTCATCGGAAGCCGCATGAGCCGCAGCACCGCCAATGCGCTCGATTACTTCCGCCGTTCGGCTGAACTCGGATATGCGCCGGCACAGGTCGTGCTCGGCTATTTCTATGAAACCGGTGAAGTCACGCCGCAAGAACCCGCCCAGGCGATGGAGTGGTACAAGAAGGCGGCGCGGCAGGACGATCCGCTGGGGCAATGGCTGGCTGGGCGGCTGATTTACGCGGGCGTCGTGCCCCCGCGCGATCTGAATGAAGCGGCCAAATGGCTGCAGAAATCCGCCAATCATGAAGATCCGTTCGCGGAATACCTGCTCGGTAAAATCCAGCTCGAGCGCAGCGACTATGCGGGCGCGGCGGAATGCCTTCGCAAAGCTGCCGATCAAGGCCTGCCGCAGGCGCAGCGTCAGCTCGGGCTTTTGTACCTCGAGGGTCGCGGCGTTTCCGCGGACAAGTTCGAAGCCTACGTCTGGCTGCTGGTGAGCGCGGCTTCCGGAAATCCTGTCGCCGATGACGAACTGCAGAGGCTCGAAGCCGAACTCGGCAGCACCCAGGTGGAACAGGCGAAGATGAAAGCGCGGGCGCTTGAAGAGAGCGCGAACCGCAACGCGCAGGCCCATGGTTGCACGGGCTGGCTGGGCGAATTCGATGTGAACCTCGCACCCCCTCCGCCCGAGATTCAGCGCTTCTGCCGCTGAAAAGAAAGGGGGCGCTCATTGCGCCCCGTCACCAGTGTGTCAGATTGGGTTAGTGGCGGCCGCCAAAGCCTCCACCATGGAAACCTCCGCCACCGTGGAAACCTCCACCGCTAAAGGCATGCGCGCCGGTGAAAGCGTGCCCGCCGGCTACGCCGCGAAATCCTCCGTTCATGCCGGTATGCGGAGCGAAGCTGTTCGCACGCGCCACTACCGCGGGGTGGTATCCCGGTCCGAAGGTGTGGTAGTAGCCGCCATAGAAGAAGGGCGCACGCCACGCCCACAGCGGTGAATAGAATCCCCACCCAAACGGGCTATAGAGGAACCCATCGGCGGGTAAGAACGTGTACGCGCCGAACCACGGGTCCCAGTACCAGTTCGCGCCAACCCAGCCCGGACCGTACCATCCATTTGCGTAGTAAATGTGCGCCGCATCGGCGTTGGCTTCAGCCAGATAAGACGAGCGCAGGCTGCTCCAGCGATAGAGATCGCTCTGCTCATACTCACCCTTGTTGAACTTTTGCGCCTTCAGTTTTCCGGTGGAGTTGAGGGCGAGTTCGTGGCCGCCCTTCACCTTGATGCTTTTGTCCTGGTCCTGAACGACGACTTGACCGGCAAAAACCCGCACTTGGTCATGCGCCGCGTCGAAGTCATACAGGCCGGTCTTGAGCAGGCGCGTTGTGGTTCCGTCCTCCAGAACTCGAATATCATTCTGCGGATAGATTTCCGCCACTTCGATCATCGCGCGGCCGCTATTCACGCTGACCTCGGTATTGGTCAGACTCGGCGAGATCAACTTGACCGAGCTGTTGTCGTCAACCCGCACAAACACACCGGGCGTCAGCAAAACCTCCGCTTTGCCGCTCTGCGTGGTAACGGACTGGCCTGCATCCAGTCGCGCCGAACCGATAGATTTTGCATCGAGGGTTTGATTGCCGATTGATGCGCCGCCCTCGACATAGTTGATGGTTCCTGGCAGCGCTGGAGAGGCACTCGTTGTGGTCGCCCAAACCGGTGCGCTCAGAATCGCCGCCAGGAACAAGCTTGCGATGAACTTAAATCCTGACAGCCTCATAGTTTTTTTCACCTCTATTAACTTAGATGTAAATTTAAACCGGGACGATGCGTCGACTAATGGATTGAAAGCAGGGGGGTTAGGTTAGGGTCAAAGGTATTGGGGCGAACGAAGGATCATACAAAAGCATTAACCGCTTAAATATCAACTTTTCGTTCCGTGTGCCGGCTGGCATACCAGCAAGGACTGCAGCTGAGATGGGGAAAGAGCGAATGAACGCACTTTTCGCTTTGCGAATCCAGGAAGACGTAATTCACCTTGTTGGCCTTTTCTTGAATGGCGTAATAGCGATAAACGGTGACCGAACCGAAGGCCTGGCCTTTGGCCGTCAAGCGCAGGCGGAGAATCGCGTAGTCAAGGGCGTACGTGACGCAGAGGAGAATTGCCAGCCACGCGACAGTTCTCACCATGATGCGACGGGGAGATGCCATTGAAGTCTGCTGTCTTTGACTGCCGGGATACCACAGCATTGCAATTCCAAGTGTTGCAATTCGATGACAACCGGCGAGTTGACGATTTTATACAATCCCAGTGTTTGGACTCGTTCGAAGTGTCCGGCTGCGCGGGCGACAAAAATGAATTTTGCGATCCGTTGCCTGCTGATGTGGTTTCTGCTTCTCTGCTGCGCCGTCGCTGCCGCGCAGCGCGCCGCCCCGCTTACGCTGCAGTTCACGCCCGCGCGCTCCACCCTGGAATTCACGCTTGGCGCAACCATGCACACCGTACATGGACAGTTCAATGTGAAGCAAGGCGAAATACATTTCGATGCGGCAGGCAACACGATTACCGGCGAGATTATTGTGGACGCGACGAGCGGTGTTACGGGCGTGGGCGGACGCGACCGCCGCATGCACAGCGAAATTCTGGAGACCACGCGCTATCCGGAAATCACGTTTCAGCCCGATCAAGTCCAAGGCACCGTCGCTCCACACGGCACTTCTGCTGTGCAGGTACACGGATTAATTGGACTGCATGGAGCAGAGCACGAGGTCACGCTTCCCGTGCAGATCGAAATGGCTCCCGATCATTGGACTGTGACCAGCCATTTCGTGATTCCGTACATCCGCTGGGGGCTGAAAAATCCGAATACGTTTCTGCTGCACGTGAGCCCGAGCGTGGAAGTTGATCTGAGCGCGTCGGGCGGAAAGCCGTGATCTTTGAACCGGTCAGCGGCTGACCAGATGCTGCGCCTCGGCGGCAAAAACGATCTTCGGATGAAACAGCGTTCCGGCGATGCGGCTGACGATGGCAATCAACTCCCTCTGGCCGTGAAACACCTTCACCAGCGGCGCCTGGGAAAGCTCCGGCAAGTTCACCGCCCGTCCGTGCAGGATGCAGGCGGCGGCCTCGGCGTTCGCCGAGACCGCAGGCAACTGGGGCAGCAGCTTTCGCGGATGAATGAATAATTCTTCGATGCGACCGTTGGGTGCGGCATTTTCAATCTGGTCCAGGGTGTGAGAATCGGCCAGCGTGAATTCGCCGGTCGCTGTTCTGCGCAAGGACTCAAGGTGAGCGCCGCAGCCCAGGGCCTGCCCCATATCGTGAGCGACGGAGCGCATGTAGGTTCCGGGAGCCACGCGGGCGCGAAAGATGGCGCGATCACGCTCCACGCCAACGATGTCGAACTCTTTCAGCTCAACCTGGACCGGCCTCAGTTCGATCGGTTTATGTTTGCGGGCAAGCGGCGGCATTTGCTCCAGCCGACCCTGAAATCGAGAGGCAATCTCCCGCACCTGGTCCAGCGACAACCCCACATGCTGCGGCGCGCTGGTGGCATCGCCTTCGACATCGTACGTATCGGTCGAAAAGCCAAAGCGAATAACGCCTTCGTAGGATTTTTCCGAAGCCAGGTAAAACTGGGCCAGGCGCGTGAGATTGCCGATCACGAGCGGCAGAACGCCGGTGGCCATCGGATCCAAAGTGCCCACGTGGCCAACCGCGCGCTGTTGAAGGGCGCGGCGAACCCGATGCACCACGTCATGCGAGGTCAGCCCGGCCGGCTTATCTACTACCAGAACTCCATTCATGAAGTTACGTTGGACCCTGACAATTTGGTAATTTACACCATGGCTGGGCGAGGTTCCGATATACCAGGCAGGCATTTCAAGCGGCGAGGCCATGCAAACGGCGCCGGGGTGGTGCTTCTGTGATTCCGATTCGCGACGACCAGCCTCGTTTCAGCCCTCCGATTCTAAACAACTGCCTGATTGGCCTGAATCTGCTGATTTTTCTCTTTGAGTCAATCCTGGGCCCGCGCAGCCTGCAGGCGCTTTTCTTTCAGTTCGGACTCGTGCCTTCGCATGTAACGGGAATATTGGACCGGGGAAGCCCCAACCTCGCGGCGCTCTTCGTGCCGTTCTTCACCTCAATGTTTTTGCATGGGTCATGGCTGCACGTGCTCGGCAACATGTGGTTTCTCTGGATCTTTGGCGACAACATTGAAGATTATCTCGGCCATTTCAAGTATCTGTTGTTTTATCTGCTGAGCGGGTTGGCTGCTGCGGTGACGCAAGTCATCCTCACGCCCCACACCCGCGTTCCGACGGTTGGGGCGAGCGGTGCGATCGCGGGAGTTTTGGGCGCGTACTTCATTCTCTATCCCAAGGCGCGCGTGCTTACCTGGTTTCCCATATTTTTTCTTTTCTATCTCCCGGCCTGGGTCATGCTGGGATATTGGTTCGTCGTGCAGTTTCTAAGCGGGACGGCCACTTCGATCGCGTATTCCGGAAATTCGAGCGGCGGAATTGCGTTCTGGGCCCACGTCGGAGGGTTTGCCGCCGGCTTGATAATGGTGAGGATCTTTCCTGAGCGGCCACACCGGTATCGCTATGGCACCTGGTGAGTTGACGTCATGCTCCATTCGCCCGGTTGCGAATCAACGAAAGGAACTCGGTGCGTGTTTCCTGATTGTCACGGAAGCAGCCCAGCATGGACGAGGTCACTGCGGCGGAATGTTGTTTCTCCACTCCCCGCATCATCATGCACAGGTGACGCGCCTCAATAACGACGCCAACCCCCTGCGGCTGTATCGTTTTCTGGATGCTCTCCGCGATTTGCAGCGTGAGCCGTTCCTGGATCTGCAATCGCCGGGAGAAAATTTCAATCAGCCGCGGAATCTTGCTCAAGCCGATTACCTTTCCGTTGGGAATATAGGCAATGTGCACTTTTCCGAAAAATGGCAGAATATGGTGCTCGCACAAACTGAACATCTCCACATCCTTGACGATGACCATTTCGTCATAGGAGACGGTGAACAGCGCCTTTTTCAACATCTGCTCCGGGTCCTGGTCATAGCCCTTGGTAAGGAATTCATAGGCGTGCTGCACCCGCTCCGGCGTGCGCAGCAGACCTTCGCGCGTAGGATCTTCGCCCAGTCGGACTAGCACTTCCCGCATCAAATCGGCGAAACTTGCGCTCGTCAGCGACGGGCTTTCAAGGGATGGCGTCATGAGTTTGATTTCCTTTTCCTTTGCCGCAGCATTTCGATGAACTTTTTCTGCCTTTTTCAGTGAATGGGCTCTCCTTGCCCGGCGTATTCGAATGAGTTCATCATGGTCTCTTCCAGGCGCACTTTTTCCAGATGAGCCGGGGTGAAGCCGCGCTGCAAAATATCGTAGAGCGCGATGCAGAGCGTTTCTGTCGTGGGGACCGAACCGCCGAATTCCGGCAAAGTATTCAGATTTTCCAGATGGAAGCGATCCAGAATCTCGCGCTTCACAAAATCATCCAGGTCCGCCAGGTCGCAAACCATTCCAGTACTCGGCTGCACCTGTCCTGAAACCGTCACCTCCAAAGCGTAGTTGTGGCCATGTCCGTAGGGGTTGTTGCATTTTCCATAGGTCGCGCGGTTTTCCTCCGCCGACAAAGCATCACTGTGCAATCGGTGTGAGGCGGAAAACATATATCGTCGCGTAAGGTGCGCTTTCATGCTTCTCCGTAGAAGTCCACAAAAAGATCGGGCGTTTCATACACGCGCACGCGATGCAGTTGCGCAGCTTTCAGCTTCGGCGCCAGGCGCCGCCAGATGGCAATAGCAAGATTTTCCGTGGTCGGAATCTGCGCGGCAAACTCCGGCACTTCTTTGTTCAGAAAGCGGTGATCAAGAGCCTCCAGCACTTCGCTGTGCAGAATCTCTTTCAGTTGTTTCAAATCCACCACGAAGCCGGAGCGCGGGTTGACCTCGCCCTTCACCGTGACTTCGAGCGTGTAATTGTGGCCGTGGCCATTGGCATTATTGCATTTGCCAAACACCCGCTGGTTCTCCTCCGGAGTAAATTCCGGGTTGTGATAATAGTGCGAGGCAGAAAATTCAGCTTTGCGCGTTAAATAGACCATTTCATTACTCAGATGCGTGCATCCCGGCAACGGTGCTACGCGGCGCGCGGCGTCTTGCCGTTTGCTGCCATCGGCGCAGGCACGCTGTAATTTCTTCCCTTCCACCGCACTGCACCCCGCCGGTACGAAAGGCTGGAGCGCAGCAGAAGATATGCAAACAGCGGCAGCCCGAAAAAGGAAAGCGCGGTCGCTTGCGCCGGGAAGTGCGCTTTACGGATACGGGCGACGAAAAGCGACGCGAGGATCACAAGCGCCAAAGCGAGAGCGCCCGCGAGTGCCGGCCTTCCATGAAATGCCGAGATCAGCGCAGCAGTAGTGGCGGCCGCGATCAGACCAAACTCCCGCAAACGCCGCACGGCCAGTTTGATGGGAGCAGGAAACAACAGGGCGAGATTTTTCGTCCAGCCCTCACGCAGCTGCGAAAAGCTGCGATACATGCGGGCGCGAACCGCATCTCCTCCGTAGCGAAAGAAAATCCTGCGGCCGGAATTCTTCACGTTTCGGGCCAGCGCCACATCTTCGAGCAAAGTGGCAGCGATGGCAACATGTCCGCCGACGGCCTCATAAGCATCGCGCTCGACCAGCAGATATTGCCCATTCGCAGCCGCGACCGGAGATGCCGTGTCGCTCACTTCCGATGGACGGTAAACAGAAGCCAGCTCGGCAAAGATCACCGGCATAATGGCCTTTTCCCAGAAGCCGCGAACCTCCTGCTCCGGAGAATAAGAGAGCAGAGCCGTACCCCGGCGCTGCGCCTCGCCCAGGCTGCGGCCCAGAGAGCCCGGCAGGTGGACCGTGTCAGCATCGGTGAAGAGCAGCCACTCGCCGCGCGCAATTTTCGCCCCGGAAACGAGGGCATTGTTTTTGCCGGTCCAAGCTTGCGGAAGCGGCTGGGCATTGACCACCGTCACCGCTGGGAATGATTGAGCAATTTCGGGCGTGCGGTCGCACGATCCGTCATTCACGACAATGATTTCGAAGTTCATGCCGGCCTGCGTGACCAGCGACTGCAGGCACGCGCCGAGGCACGCCTCCTCGTTGCGCGCCGGGATGATCACCGAGATGACGGGTTTCTGCGGTACTGGTGCGGCCGTCGCCATAAGCCGAATTGGGTATTATAGCTTTGTGCAACGTACCGCTGCCTTGTTTGCGTTTATCCTAAGCATGTCTCTGGCAGCGTGTTACAGCGGGTCGCGTCCGCCCCGCATCGGCACCCCAGCGCCTGATTTCACGGTACAGGATTCGGATCATAAGGTCGCGCTCGACGAATTTTATGGAAAGGTCGTCGTGCTGAACTTCTGGGCAACATGGTGCCCGCCCTGCGTGGATGAAATGCCTTCGCTGGTTCAGTTGCAAAAAAAGCTGAAAGACAAGGGCATTGTGGTTCTGGCGATCAGCGTAGACGCTGACGGTAACGCTTACCACAATTTCTTGCAAGATCACGCCGTGGGCTTACTTACCGTGCGCGATGCAGCACAGAACAGCAACCGCCTATATGGGACCTTCAAATTTCCCGAGACCTACATCATTGACCGCAAGGGCATCATGCGCCGCAAATTTATCGGGCCAGTAGATTGGAGCGAACCGGAGATCGTGGATTTCCTGAGCAAGCTTTAATAGCCCTTTCTTTACACTCTGCACGTGCAAACCTGGGACGTCATCGTCGTTGGCGGCGGAATTATCGGCCTTTCGCTTGCAATTGCCCTGCGCAAGCGCGGGGCGCGAGTGCTCATAGTAGAGCGCGGGGAACCAGCACGGGAAGCCTCACACGCCGCGGCGGGAATGCTGGACAATTCTCCTCTCGAGATACCGCGCGAGTTGCAGAGCCTGGCAGCAGCCAGCGCGAAGATGTATCCCGAATTCGTGCACGAGTTGCAGGATGAATCGGGGGTCAACGTTGATCTGCGCGAACAGGGTACGCTGCTGGTGCATCCCGCCCAACGGCATCTGCCCGCGGATTGCGCGGCACAGGACGCGCCGCCGGATAACCTGGCAAAGTTCGAGCCGGCGCTGCGGCCGGAACACAATGCGGTCGCTTACTTGAAGGAACGCAGCGTGGATCCGCGCGCGCTCGGTGGGGCAGCTCTAAAGGCAGCTAAACATCGCGCGGTGGATATTGCTTCAGGGTCCGAGGTGGAATCGGTCTTGATCGAGCGCGAACGTGCAGTCGGTGTCGCGACCCGAAAAACCGAATACCGGGCCCGTACCGTGGTGAACTGCGCGGGCGCGTGGGCGGGGCAGATCGGACCGCAGAAATTTCCCACCCGGCCGGTCAAAGGGCAGATGCTTGCCGTTGTGGGCGGGCCGGCGGTGCATCACGTGATTCGCACACCGGGCCTGTATTTGGTACCGCGCGGCGATGGGCGCATTGTGATCGGTTCGACTCTGGAGGACGCAGGGTTTGACAAGCGTACAAACCCGGATACGATTCGCCAGCTGCTCGAGGCCGCACGGCGCCTGGTTCCGGGACTGCGTAAAGCGCGGATTCTGGAAGATTGGGCGGGCTTGCGGCCGGGCACACCGGACGATCTGCCGATTCTTGGCGCAACTTCCACGCCCGGCTATTTTGTTGCGACCGGGCACTTCCGTGACGGAATTCTGTTGGCGCCGGTGACGGCCCAGGTCATGGCGCAGATCGTCATGGGGGCGAAACCGGAACATGACCTTGCGGCATTTTCCGCGGACCGGTTCGCAAGCTGATGGCAACGGCGGCACAAATTCGAGAGCACTACGACGCGCTGGCTTTCATTTATCGCACCTTCTGGGGCGATCACATCCATCACGGTTTGTTCAGCGAAGGCAATGAATCTGCGGCCACTGCGCAGGTGAAAATGCTGGATCACTGCGTCGGACTGCTCGATCTTCGCGGCGCAGAAAATGTTCTGGATGTGGGCTGCGGGCACGGCGGCACGCTTCTCTATCTTGCGGCGAAATTCGGCTGCCGCGGAACGGGGTTGACGATCAGTCCGAAGCAGGCGCG
>Ga0335081_10007891_pt1 | contig 17034 bp, 13 predicted proteins | sample Lox_Sample_35_FD_206713 | JGI IMG/M metagenome (GOLD analysis project Ga0335081, IMG submission 206713) | Soil microbial communities from Loxahatchee National Wildlife Refuge, Florida, United States - Lox_Sample_3.5 | ecosystem: Environmental > Terrestrial > Soil > Wetlands | place: USA... | reverse complement strand
CGCGCTGCTGGTGGGCGCCCCGCGCAAGGGCAGCCCCGAGTCGCGCGACGTCGAGGAGCACCTCGACGAGCTGGCGCGCCTCGTGGACACCGCGGGCGCCGAAGTGGCGGGGCGCGTGGTGCAGCACATCGCCGCGCCCACGCCCGACCTCTACATCGGCCGCGGGAAGGCGGAGGAGATCGGGCGGCAGGTGCGCGACATCGGCGCCACCGTCGTCGTGTTCGACGAGGAGCTGAGCCCGCGGCAGGGCAAGAACCTCGAGGAGGCCCTCGGCATGCGGGTGATGGACCGCACCGAGGTCATCCTCGACATCTTCGCGCTCCGCGCGCGCAGTCGCGAGGCCAGGATGCAGGTCGAGCTGGCGCAGCTCGAGTACCTGCTCCCGCGACTGACGCGGATGTGGGCGCACCTCTCGCGCATCCGCGGCGGCATCGGCCTCCGCGGCCCCGGCGAGACCCAGCTCGAGACCGACCGCCGGATGATCCGCACCAAGATCGGGGCCCTGAAGGGGAAGCTGGGCGAAGTGGCCGATCACCGGGCGCGGCTCCGGGGGCGCACCCGAGAGCGTGACGTCCTGCGCGTGGCGCTGGTCGGTTATACGAACGCTGGCAAGTCGAGCCTCTTGAGGGCGCTCACGGGGGCCGAGGCGCACGTCGAGGACCGCCTGTTCGCCACGCTCGACACGGCGAGCCGCGAGAAGAGCGTCGGCGGCCGGCGGATTCGCTTCACGGACACGGTCGGCTTCATCCGCAAGCTGCCGCACGACCTGGTGGCCAGCTTCCGGGCCACCCTGGAGGAGGCGGCGGACGCCGATCTCGTTGTCCACGTGGTGGATGCGAGCCATCCGGCTTGGGACTTGCAGGCGGAAGTGGTGGGGGAGGTGCTCCACGACCTGGCCGACGGCGGAGGGGCCGGGGGCGCCAGCCCTCGTATCCTGATGGCCCTTAACAAGCTGGATCGTTTGAGCCCCAACGAGCGGGCGGCGCGGCTGCGGGACGCCGAGGCCAGGGGCTGGGACGCGGTCGGCACGAGCGCGGTGACCGCGGGAGGGGTGGAAGGGCTCAAGGCCAGGCTGGGTGCCGAGTCGCAACCGCCGACGGCTGTGTGAGTTGCATCACAACAACATCGCATCAACGGAGGTGGTGGAAGTGTCGCACGAGAGCTACAATTAGGGCCCTGTGGACGCCACTTCCAGAGAGCTAGCGCCTCAGCCGGCGACCCCTGTCGATCCAGCGGGGATTACGGGCGATCTGGGGACGACGCAGCGTGCATCGTGGCGTGCGCGGTTTAGCCGCGCGACCCCGGAAAGTGTCCGCGAGACGTTGGATGAGGACGCCAAGCTTCGCCTGCGTCTGCAGCGTCGTTCCCAGCATAATGTGCGTCGCCAGCTTGAACGAGCGGTTGTCCGGGTCAGTGTACTTGTTGTTGTCGATCTTGCTGCTTTCACGGGTATGCGCACGCTACTCAGGTCCGTCAGGGATGCGGGTATGCTGGGCCCGTTCGTGGCGCGCACCGTATCGACCCTCCTCCCTCGCGGCGCGCTTAGTGGCTGGCAGTTTGCCGCAGCCCTCATGGTGGGACTAGTAGTGACCGGCAATTACGGCCAGGGCGACCGCAGGCGGAGCGCAGCCCGTCTGTTCCTTGGCGCGGCGCTGGCCGTTGCACTTCCACTGTGGATAGAGATCTGGACGCGCAGCCTACCTGCCGTGTTGATCGAGTATGTTCTTACCACGACCTTGGTGTGGGCGGGGCTGGTGGGGGAGCGGTTCACGATTGATCGGCTGGTAGCACTCATCCGACCGCCGGAACAGGACGCGCTGAGATCACTCTTTGTCGGTCCTGCTTCGGAGTGCCGACGCGCCGTAACGTCACCGGTCTTTTCCAGTGGGAGGTACTACAACACTCTCGGATTCGTGGACACGGGCTGGCCCGCGGCGAGGGATGCGGTTGGTTGCCGAGCTGATCTCGGTAGACTGATCCACGACAAGTACGCTGAAGCGATCGTGATCTGTGGCTACCTTGACGACTGGCTTTTCCAGGAGGTAGTGGACGTAAGTCTCTCGGCGGGATGCGAGTTGGTATCGGTTCCGCGTACGCAGAATATCCTCGGCCTCCGGCCGGCCTTTCTGAGGCGAGACGGGGAGCCGTTGGTGGTGCTGACCGCCCCGGCCCTGAAGGGGCAACAGTTCTTTGTGAAGCGGGCCGTGGACGTCGCGAGTTCGTTCCTTGCGCTTCTGGTCTTGTCGCCGCTCCTCCTGCTTATCGGCGCAGCAATCAAGCTTGATTCCCGAGGTCCCGTCCTATTCCGCCAGCAAAGGGTTGGCCTCGGGGGCCGCACATTTGGAGTGCTGAAGTTCCGCACGATGTTCGAGGGTGCGGACGGCGCGAAGCAGGCACTCGCCCATATGAATCACACGGGTGACCCCAGGCTGTTCAAGATTCCTAACGACCCACGCGTGACGAGGGTTGGCCGCCGGCTCCGAAGGTGGAGTCTGGATGAGCTGCCTCAGCTCTGGAACGTCTTGGTCGGCGACATGTCTCTAGTAGGCCCAAGGCCGTTCTTTGCAGAGGACCTCGCCGCGTACGAGAGCCATCACTTCGCTCGACTGGGGGCGAAGCCGGGTATCACGGGGCTCTGGCAGGTAAGCGGGCGGAGCGCGATCACTGATTTCGAGGAGGTGGTCAGACTGGACCGCGAGTACATCGAGACTTGGTCGCTTTGGCTGGACCTCAAGATCACTCTCAAGACGCTGCCGGCCGTCCTGCGGCGCAGCGGAGCATACTGATCGGGATCCGCTAGCCCCGCGTCGCGCCAGGCGGACTTCCAAGTTGTGCTCTGTGCCGATCTGACCCGTTGGGCCTTGTCTCCTCGCCGCTAGCAGCAGTGAGCCCACCCTCGGGAAGATCTACCCCAAGCATCGGGCGGATCCGAAGAGGCCCTTCTAGCTGAGAGTGTGGATTGCGGTCACTTCCCGGCAAGCGGCAGGACTAGTTCGCGGTGCGGCAGGTGGTGTGTAAATTAAGGTGCCTGCGGCGTCCCGTTGGCTCCGAAAAGGAGTTCTGGCTATGCCCGTGAGGGGCAAGACCATCCTCGTAACGGGTGGTACCGGATCGTTTGGACAGACGTTTATCCGGCAGGTGCTTGCGCACGGCGATCCGAAGAAGGTCATCGTCTACAGCCGAGACGAGCTGAAGCAGTACGAGATGGCCGCCGCGGTGAGCGATTCGCGGGTGCGCTACTTCATCGGAGATGTGCGGGATGCCTCGAGGCTGACGCTGGCCTGCGATGGTGTAGACGTGATCGTGCACGCGGCGGCCCTGAAGCATGTGCCGATCGCAGAGTACAACCCCTTCGAAGCTATCAAGACCAACGTTCTGGGCGCTCAGAACGTCATCGAGGCGGCGTTGGCCTCCCGGGTGGGGCGGGTCGTGGCCCTCAGCACGGACAAAGCGGCGAACCCGATCAACCTCTACGGTGCCACCAAGCTCTGCTCCGACAAGCTGTTCGTCGCGGGTAACGCCTATGCTGGCGGGAAGGGGCCGCGAATGGCCGTGGTGCGCTACGGCAACGTGGTTGGAAGCCGGGGGTCGGTAGTGCCGTTCTTCCGGAAGCAGCGGGAGTCTGGCCGCCTCACCATCACGGACCCCGAGATGACGAGGTTCTGGATCACGCTGGAACAGGGCGTCCGCTTCGTGCTCGACTCGCTGGCACGGATGCACGGTGGCGAGCTGTTTGTACCGAAAATTCCCTCCACGACCATTGTGGACCTTGCCGAAGCCCTCGCGCCGGGCTGCGAGCGACTCGTCACCGGGATCCGCCCCGGGGAAAAGCTGCACGAGATGATGATCGGCGAAGACGACGCCCGGCGGACCCGGGACATGGGAACGTACTACGTCGTCCAGCCAGACTTCGCGTGGTGGCACGATGCGCCGACTCTGGAGGGCGCGCCGGTGCCGGACCGCTTCAGCTATCGGAGCGACACGAATCCCCAGCGACTCGGCGTGGCAGATATCCGTGCGCTCCTGAAGTCCATTGGGATGGACTGAGCCGCTTGTGCGGTGAGTCGCGGTGACGGAACCCGTGGAGCGGGCGGGGGGCAACCGGCGCCCCGTGATGGTCACCGGGGCGAGCGGTATGCTGGGGGGGAATCTCACGCTCGATTTTGTACGGCGAGCGCCGGTTGTGGCGATGGGCTGGCCTCGAATCGCGTCGCTGCCTGGCGTTGACATGGCCTGCGTGGATCTGCGCGATGAATCGGCGGTAGCCGCGGTGATGCGGCGTACGTCGCCTGGCACGGTGATCCACTGCGCCGCCTTAACGGACGTGGACCTGTGTGAACGGGATCCAGTGAACGCTTTCGCGGTGAACGCGCAGGCGACGCGCGTATTGGGTAGGGAGGCAGCAGCGGTCGGAGCAGGGATCGTGTTCATCTCCACAGATTCGGTATTCGCCGGAGACCGAGCTCCTTACGATGAGGGTGCCGCTCCCGGGCCGGTCAACGTGTACGCAGCTTCGAAGTTGGAGGGCGAGCAGGCGGCTTTGGCGACGAACCCGGACGCACTGGTTTTGAGAGTCAACATCTTTGGCTGGAGTCCAAGCGGTTCGCACGGGCTCGCAGAGTGGATTGTCGGAAGGCTCCGGAGGGGCGCCGAGGTCACGGGGTACGGCGATGTTCTGTTTGCTCCAATCACGGTGTGGGAGGTGGGGCGCGTCATAGTGGCGGCGCTTGGTTCTGGGCTGCGCGGAATCTATCACGTGGCGTGCGACGAGGGGTCGAGCAAGTTGGATTTTGCCAAGGCTGTGGCACGTGAGTTCGATCTATCCGAGGAGCTCGTGACCGAGTCCTCGGTGGACCGCGTGACAATGGCGGCGCGGAGGCCGAAGGACACGAGACTGTCGCCACTGCGGTTGTCCCGAGCGCTCGGGCGCGAGCCTCCGTCAATGCTCGACGGTGTCAGAGAGCTGAGGCGGCTCGAGTTGGAGGGGCGCAGAGACTCGCTTCGTATGCTGGTCGGCTAGTCTCCGGGGAGGTGTCTGATGGTTCGCATCGGAAACAGGGTCGTGGGCCTCGGACAGCCCACTTACTTCATTGCGGACATCTCGGCCAACCACGATGGCGACCTAGACCGCGCCAGGATGCTCATTCGTATGGCGAAGGATGCAGGTGCGGACGCGGCCAAGTTCCAGAACTTCCGCGCGCCCAAGATCGTGAGTCAGCAGGGTTTCGACAGTTTGGGTGCGCAACAGGCTCACCAAGCGAAGTGGAAGCGTTCCGTGTTCGAGGTCTACCAGGCGGCATCGCTGCCGTTCGAGTGGACACCGGAATTGAAGCGGGAGTGTGACCGGTCCGGCATCGACTACATGTCAACACCGTACGATTTCGAAGCAGTGGATATGCTAGTGCCCTACGTGCCTGCGTTCAAGGTTGGGTCAGGTGACATCACTTGGCCCGAAATGCTCGAGAAGGTGGCGTCCACGGGCAAGCCCGTGCTACTGGCGTGTGGCGCGTCGTCGTTGGACGATGTTGTCCGGGCCATGCGTCTGCTTCTTGCCCGCACACGGGACCTGGTGCTGATGCAGTGCAACACGAACTACACCGGCAGCGCGGAGAACTTCGACCATATTCACCTCAACGTGCTGCGGACTTTTTCCGACATGTTCCCTGATGTGACGCTCGGGCTGTCGGATCACACTCCGGGCCATGCCACCGCGTTGGGTGCCATTGCCCTTGGCGCCAGGGTCGTCGAGAAGCACTTCACGGACGACTGCAGGCGCGAGGGACCTGACCACCCGTTCTCGATGACGCCGGAATCTTGGTCGGAGATGGTCCAACGGTCCCGGGAGCTCGAGCGGGCCTTAGGTAGCGGTATCAAGGAGGTCGCCGAGAACGAGCGGCAGACGGTGGTGGTCCAGCGACGTTGCATGCGTGCCACTAGAGATCTGGCTGGGGGTGAGGTCCTTGCCGCCGACATGCTCGAACCTCTGCGTCCCGCGCCGACGGACGGAGTCTTTCCGTACCAGGTCGGTGATGTGTTGGGCAAGCGCCTGCGAAGACCGCTGAGACAGGGTGAGCACCTCGTTCGCTCAGCGATCGCGTAGCGCGGGCCTCCGGTCACCGTGTCGCGCAGACCACGACTGCTCTACGTCACACGCGGCATCACGGGACACGATGCCCGATTTGCCGGTCTCTTGGGCCGCTGCTTCGACGTGACCTGCGTGACGGCCGCAAGGAGCCGGGCCCAACGGTCCTTCCTTCCAGCCGCCACTCGGCTCCTGTGCCCGCGCGACTTTCCGCCTATGAATGGGCCGGTATCCGATCGCCAGGCGATCCGCGCGGTGCGTCGAGCACTGACGGACACACGGCCGAATCTGGTGATCGCGGGCCCGGTGTCATCGTGTGCGTATTGGGCTGCAGCCGCCGGGGCGCGCCCGCTCGCCGCACTCTCGTGGGGCTCGGATCTCTTGCCTGAGGGTGGTTTCACGGGGGCCGAACGAGAAGCGAGCACCTACGCACTAGAACGTAGCGCGCTGGTCGTCGTCGACACGAGAGCTGGCGAGGTGGCGGCAAAGTCGCTCGCCAACGTTCCATCGGCGCGCATCTTCCGTCTGCCCTGGGGTATCGACTTGGGGCTGTACGGTCGCGCACGCCCGCGGCGCCTCAGGCAGCGGCTGGGCTGGCGCGCGAAGTTTGTGGTAGTCTCGGCGCGGTGGTGGGAGTGCCAGTACGACATTGACATCGTAGTTGAGGGATTCCGGCTGTTCCACTCACAGGTGCCTCAGTCGCGCCTTCTATTGGTGGGGACGGGGTCTCAGGCAGGAGCTGTGCGCTCGCAGGTGGCACGGGCCGGCTTGGAAGGCGTCGTGCACATGCCTGGTACACTTCGTGGGCGCGTCTTGCGTGACGCGCTGGGAAGTGCCGATGCCTACGCATCGGCGAGCAGATCCGACGGCACGTCGGTGACGCTCCTTGAGTCTATGGCGATTGGGTTGCTGCCGGTGGTGAGCGATACGGTTGGCAACGCTGAGTGGGTACTGAATGGCGTCAACGGCTTTACGTTCGCGATCGGCAGTCCCACCGAACTGTGCGCAGGGCTGTTAGCGGCTCGGTCTCTCAACGGGCAAGCAAGGGCAGGGATGGTTGCGACGAACCGTCGGCTGGTGCAGTCCCTGGCGAATTGGCGGCGGAACAGTCGCGCGCTACTTGAGGCTTGCGTCCAAGTGGCCCGGAAAGCCGGGACGTTGTAGTGGGCAGTCCGGTCGTGACGGCAGTCATCCAGGCCCGTATGGGGTCGTCCCGCCTACCGGGGAAGGTCCTCTTGAAGGCCGCCGACGAACCAGTGCTCTCGCACGTCATACGGCGCGTCTCGGCGGCGCGAGGCGTCGACCGCGTGGTTGTGGCGACGACATCCGAGGCTCGCGATGACTGTCTGGAGGAACTTGCGGGCCTTTGCGGCGCTTCGGTGACTCGGGGTTCGGAGGACGATGTACTGGGGCGATACGTTCAAGCTTTCGACGAGTGGGGGGGCGAGGTCGGCATCAGAATCACGGCCGACTGCCCGCTTCAGGATCCGGAGCTGATCGCCCAGGGGCTTACAGCATACCGAACGGCAGCGCCACCGGTGGACTACCTGTCGAATACCGTGGAGCGGTCGTACCCGCGGGGCTACGACCTGGAGATATTTTCGGTCAGTGCGCTACGCCGCGCCGGCGAGGAAGCAAGCTCGGCTGCTGAGCGTGAGCACGTCACACCCTTCTTCTACTGGCACCCCGAGCTGTTTCGTATAGGCACGTTGAAGCGGCGCGATCCTCTCAAGAGCTCCGAGTGGCGGCTGACGCTTGATACGCCGGATGACTGGCGGGTCCTCGGCACTATCATTGAGAGCCTTGCTCCACGCGACGCGCTTTTCGGCCTCGCAGACGTTGAGGCGTTCCTGCTTCAGCGTCCCTACATCCTGCAATGGAATCAGCACGTTCAACAGAAGCCGGTAGCATGACGACCGGGTCGATGTTCCTGAGCGGGCAACCGGGCGTGCGGACGGCAAGCGTCCGAGGCTGCGGCGGCGGTGACTCCGTTCGGGCGAGCCGCATGATCGCTCTCGATGCGAAGGTCGGCGGCTAGGTGCTGGCAGCTTCTCCTGTCTCGAGCGAGACCAGCTACTCGGTACGGGTCGCGCTGGGAACGGGCACCGTCTTGGCTGGGGTGGCCGGTGCGGTCCTAGGTGATGCGCTGGCCGGAGTCGTGAGCGCGTTCGCGGTCGCGGCGTTCTTGGCGGGAGCACTCCAACCGCGCCTGTTGGCCCCATTGATTGCCGCGGGGTGCGTGGTTCTGCCCCCTTATGTCGGTTGGCTCTTGCCCGGCGGTGCCTTCATCAACATGCAAAGGGGCGTGATGTATGGAGGCTTGCTGGGCGTGACGCTGTGGGGACTCCGCGAGCGGATGGAAGGCCGCTGGCTGGTGCCCATCGAGACGCTGCGTCACCGGCCGCTAAGACTAAGTCTGCTGCTCCTCTGTTCGGCGTGGCTGATCGCCCCTTTCCTTGCGGCACCCGTTGGGACGGGAAACGCCGTTCGGGCTCTCAACGCGGCGCTGTACGAAGCCCTGGCGCTCTGGGTGGGTTTGTCCTTCACCAAGGGCGCCGACGGCAGGCGAACGCTCCAACTGGTGCTGGCGCTGCTGTTGTTGTATACGGTGCCATATTGGGTTTACGAGCTGCAGGCCGGGCACACTGCGTTCGCGTGGTACGTCCCGCCGCTCCCTGACCTGCTGAGCGGGCGCGGCCAGATCTTTCGGAACGGCAGGATTCGCGTCGCGGCAACATTCGGCCAGCCGCTCGCATTTGACCAGTTCCTGCTCATAGCCTCGCCGGCGGCGTTCTCTCTGGTTTTCACACGGCTCCCTCGACTCTTGGGCGTGGGTTTGGCTGCGTTGGGTGTTGCTGCACTGGTCGCCACAGGTTCGCGAAGCCCGTGGCTTGCAATCGTGCTTGCCGGCGGGGCACTGTTCATCCTGCGGCGGCGCCGGCTGCGGGTGGCGCTCGCGATTGCCGCGGTCGCACTTGCGGTCGCTGCAATCCCCGTTGTTCAGGCTCTGCGCGCCCATTCCCTGGCCCGCGAGGCTAAGTCCCTCCTCTTGACGAGATTCTCCAGGCGTTCGGAGGCCGAATTCTCAGCGGCTTCGCGGGTTTTCCTGACGCTTGGCGCGCTCAGGGAGATTCGGGCGCGCCCTGTGACAGGGTACGGGGTGAACGCGACCGCCACATCGGCACGGCTTCCTAGCGTTGATGACTACTACCTGGCGGAGGCCGTTGAGCAGGGCGTAGTCGTCGCAGGGTTGGCATCGATAGCACTGTTGGCCGCTTGGCTCGGCCTGGCTCGCGCTCGGCTCCCCAGGGGAGCCCTGTGGATAGTCTTCGGCGTGGGTGCGTACTTGGTGGAGTGGCTCTTTGTGGGTCTGCACGACACGTCGCCTCTGATGTTCCTGGTTCTTGGGAGTCTCTTTGCATCGCAAGCGTCTGTGGGACCCGAAGTCCGGGCAGTGGGGCCAACACCAATACTCAGACTTGAGGGCGGCATCTAGCATGAGTGCCATCGCACGTTTTCGCGTGGGCCTGCAGCCATGGCTTATTCCGCTGTGGTATGGTGTCACGGCTGCGCTCTTGGGAGCGGCAGCGTCCCTGGTGCTGCCGCCCACCTTCGTCTCCCGTGCTGAGTTGACGTTGAGTTCATCCAGCCAAACGAGCGTGTCCGGCTCGTTGCTCGGCCTGGCGGCACAGTTCGGCCTGGCGTCGGCCTCGGGGCAGGGGAGCCCCGATTTCCTGGTGGCCATCATGACCTCCGAGGATTATCGCGAAGCCGTGGTCACCACCCGCTTTTCCCGAGCGGCGTATGCAGGGGTCAGTGGGAACTCGTGTGATTCGGGCGCCTCGACGTGTGACCTCGTGGGGATCTGGGCAATTAGCGGCGAGAACCGCCGGGACACGCTGGAGCGCGCGGCTAAGCACCTTCTCAAGATCTTTAGCGCGGATGTCAATCCGACCACCGGCCTCGTCGATCTGTCGGTGGAGGGCCGGACGCCGAGTCTTGCAAAGGCGATCGGTGACCGCATGGTGCAGGCGTTGGACTCAGCCAATCTCGCTTTTCAGCGACAAGCGGCCGAAAGCCAGTTCTCCTTCCTTGCCGTTCAGGTGGACACCGCCCGGGATGCACTACATGATGCCGAGGACGCCCTTGCCCGGTTCGATATCGCGAACCGGAGCGTGGAGTCGAGCCCGGAGCTTCGCCTCCAGCGGGTACGCCTGCAGCGCGACCTAACGCTCTCCGAGTCCTTCTATACGCAGCTCGCGGCCACGCAGCAACAGGCCTACCTGGCCGCAGCCAACACCGCCTCGAGCCTCAGCGTGCTGCAGAGCCCGAACCTCCCCGGTCGCCGTGAGAGGCCAAAGCGCCGGATCATCACGATGGTCGCATTTGCTTTCGGCGTCCTGTTCTGGGGGACGCGACGATACTGGCCCCTGCTGTACCCCGAGGTGCGTCGCGTGGTCACGGCTGCGCTCGCCGGCGACGCGGACCGTCAGCGGGCCTAATGCGTTCCTACTACGAGGATAAGCCGGCTACCTACTACGGCCATGTGCGGCTCGAGTTGCTCCGGCTGCTAGACCCATCGCGTCGGTTCGCCGAAGCGTTGGAGCTCGGCTGTGGCGCGGGGGAGACCTTGCGGTTCCTGTTAGAGCATGGTCTAGCCTCGCGCGCGGTCGGAGTCGAGATGATGCCCGAGGCTGCGCGACAGGCCTCGCAGCATGTGTCGGAAGTGTTCGCTGAGGATGCAGATGCATGGTCGCGCCTCCCCCGCGGCGTCACCGCGCCCGACCTCATCATCGTGGCCGATGTTCTTGAACACCTCGTGGACCCCTGGGCCGTTCTCGGGCGCCTCAGGGCGCTTCAGCCCGCAGGCGGGGTCCTGTTGCTGAGTATTCCGAACACCCAACACTTCAGTGTATCGCTCCCCCTGCTTCTTGGTGGACGATGGCGCTATGTGCCCGAGGGAATCTTGGACCGCACGCACCTGCGCTTCTTCGGGCGCGAGGGCGTGGATGAGCTTCTGCGCGGCGCAGGCTACGTCCCGGAGCGGTGGGACCATGTGTCGGGTCCGCGCGGTCGGTTGCTGGTGCGCTGGTCCCTGGGTCTATTGAGGCCGTGGCTCGCTCGGCAGTACTTGGTTCGTTGCCGGGCGTTGTGAATTCAGGCTCGCGCACGTTTCCGGCCGGTGTCGTTCGTCTCGTCGCTCCCGCCGTCCATCGTACGCCGGAGCAGGTCCTCCTCGGCCGCCTTCTGGTCGAAGTGCCGGGGAGGCCGGCTGCGCTCGACCTCGACGACCTGTTGGCACTGGACGACCGTATGGCCCTCACGGAAACGGCGTGGAGGACTGCACGTGGCTGGTATCGCGGGACGTCGCCGGAGCTGGAGGCCCTGGGGTGGCTGGGGGAGTACCGCGTCGCTCGGCGGCTGCTGGGACTGCTTCGCGTGCTGGCCAGCGCCGGCAAGCTGGCGCAGGAAGGCGGTTGGCGGGAATGGGATGTGCCCAGTTGTACTGGTGCCTTGCTCGTGTCGGCGCTGCAACTCGCGGGCATGTGCCCGCGGGTTCGCCCCGACGCCCCTACGGCTTCGCAGGGGCGAGCGACGCACCGATGGGAGCCGGCAGCGCTGCTTCGGCGCCCCCGGCGGCCTTCCGCCGAGTGGCTGGCCGTTGCCGGCGGAGGAGTCAATGATCTCCTCAGGTGCGAAGAGGCGCGCTCGTTTCCGGTGGCGTTCCTCCGTGAACGTCTGCCCCCGCGGCGGATTCAGGTGCGCCTGGCGTTCGGCTACAGCGTGCTTCGCGACCGTCGCGTCTCGCACGGCTGGACCGCCAGGCTAGCGGAGGTCCTTGAGTCCGGATCCGCGGTTTCGGCCGATGTGGGGCGGCGACTGTCTCTGGCACAGGTGGCAGCAGCCCTGGCTCGCTCGGCACTGCGGGCGAGCTTGGGTGATCTCGAGCTGGCGCTCGAAGCCGGGTGCTCGGCGCTCGCGTGGTTTCGCTCGGGGGGCCTCGGCGTGCTGACCCCGGACGATGCGCTGCCAATCACGCGGATCGTCGTGGCTACCGCGGGAGCGTGTGGCCGACCGGCCGTTGTTGTACAACACGGCGCCATCATCGCGCGGGAGGACGGGAACCATCGCGTGGCGGGCAATTCTCTCACGTGGGGGCCTACATTCAGCGCTGTACTCCGGGCAGAGATGGGGGCTCGCCATCACCCCTGGGTGATGGGATTCCCTACGCGTCTCCCGGCCAGGCGACGCGATCCGCGACGCGATAAGGTGCTCTTCCTGGGTACGGCTGGCCATGCGATAACACTGGCAGTCCATCCCCAGCACCAGTTCCGCTTGCTTAGTGTGCTCACCGAACGCCTGGCCGCTTTTGGGCGACCCGTGGATCTGGTGATTCGGCCCCATCACTCGGATGATGCGGGACTACGGGTCCCAGACGCGGGTGCGGCCGTGCATGTACGGATCGACCGAAGCGGTACCCTGTCGCAAGCTCTGCGCGGTGTGGCAGTGATGGTGACGACCATTTCGACCGGAATCGTGGAAGGCGCACTATCCGGTGTCCCGGTCGTTGCCTGCCCGGAGGCCGTGACCGAACTCATTGCTGGTATGCGCGGGATCCCCGGCGTGTATTGGGCCGAAACGGCTAGTGAAGCTGCGGACGCAGCGTGCCGCGTGCTTCAGCGCGCGCCGCTGGAGGACTCCTCGCCGGCGGCCGCGGTGCCGTACGTGACGGAGTTTGTGGGTTGGCGGCAGCTGCGCCAGCACCTGGCTGGACTCAGTGCCGCGTTCAGCGACCCAGCAGCGGTTCCGCACGCGCGCACTCTCGTGCGGTTGATGGAGGCGGTGTGACCCGCGACGCCGGTCGCGACAGAATCGTCTCCGATACCGTTTGGATCGTTGTGGCGACCACCGTGGCCCAAGTGGTGACCGCCGTCACCGGGATCCTGATCAAGCGGCTGCTGGGCCCGGCCGACGTCGCCGCGTGGGCCTTGGGGTCGTCGGTGCTAGGTTACCTCGCGTTGACTCAATTGGGAGTTCTCGAGTCCATCCTGCTTCGGGTGCCGCTGTTCATGGCTCGTCGGGGCGAGGCACTTTGCGGCCTAGTCACGCCGGCGGTTTCCTGGATCCTGCTCATCGCCATACCTGCCACCGTCGGAGTCTTGCTGTTCGCCGTGGTCTCCGCGCACCATACGTCACCGCGGAACCTTCTCGGTCTGGCTCTTATCCTGCCGCTCATTGTTCCGTTCCAGTTCTCCACGGTGGGTGTCACCCTCGCGCGCGCACGCGGCGATTTCCGGCGTCTGGCGGTAGCGACAGTTCTCAACGGACTGGTAACGGGGCTGCTCGGTCTGGGCCTAGTGTATCTCTTCGGGCTTGTTGGGCAGGGCGTGGCCTTCGGACTTGGCCTGCTCACGCAAGTGGCGATTTTCGCGCCTTACGGCACGATGTCACTTGCCTGGAGACAACGCATATCGCGCCGCACTTGGCGGACGGCGCGGGCCATGATCAGGTATGGCTTCCCGTTTCAGTCGGGGAGTGCGGTCCTTTCGGTGCGCCAGGCCATAGACACGGTTCTGGCGGTGTTCTTCCTCGGGCCTCTCTTGGGGGGCGTGTACGCGCTCGCGGCCTCGTTCAGAACTTATCTCGTGGCTCTCCCGACCGCGTTCGGGACGGTGCTGTACCGGGCGTTGCGGACTCACCACGGCGTGAGGACCTCGGAAGCCGGCAGGCCCCAGCCGTCGGAATGGTGGATCACCGCCATGGCGGCCAACTTCCTGACCATGGTATTGCCCGGATCCGTGATCATGTCTGTCGTAGGACCACCAATGGTCGCGTGGTTCTTGCCTCGATTCGTCGGTGCCCCAGTGCTCGTGGCAGTCGTGCCCATCGCCGCCGCGACGATGATGATGGAGCCAGTCCCGCTGCAGCGGCTTCTGGCGTCCGGAGCCACGAGGCAGTTTCGGTTTACTTCCGTCGTAGCACTCGGCGGGGCCGTACTCGGGTCCGTGACTGGGCTCGCGCTGCGATCGGCGCTCGTGACGCTGCTGGGCGTTGCGGCGGGGGCCTATGTCACGCTGGGCGTCGCCATGCACTTGGCTCTTCGCCAGAGCATGCTAGCCGGGCGGCAGCGGGGGAAGGTATGGGCATGGTGTACGGCGGGGTTCATCGCGATTGTCGCCGTCTCGGCTTTCGGGCTGCTACTGCAGGACGCGTCCCGGAGGGAATCTACCGTCGTCGTGCGTGCGATCGTGACCACAGTAGTGACCCTGGCGAGCTTCGGCGCGGGAGCTGTGCTCGCACGGAGGTTGGGACGAGGCCGAGATGGTTGAGGGCGGAGAACGGCTGGGTGCGTTGATCGTCGAGTACTGCGATGTGCCCGGCGCTGCCACCGTCGTAGCGAGCGTGCGCGAGCTTGCGAGGGTCGAGGTGATTGTGATAAGCACCGGGCCCGAGCCGTTCCCTTCCTCTGTGGGCATACGAGTGGTTCACCTGCCTTCGAATCCGGGGTTTGGCGCGGCACTGAACCGGGGCGTGCGGTCGTTTTCTCCGGAGGTGTCCCACGTCTTGGTTTCCAATACTGACATCAAATGCACGGCCGCCGGAGTCCGCAAGCTGTGGGATGTGGCGAGACGAACTGGGGCAGCGATGGTTGCCCCCACGATCCTGGAACCGGGTGGAAGGGTGGAGTGGGACGGCGGGCATATAGACTTCATCCGCCTCAAGGTCGTCCACGAGCGGATTGGCGAGCCCCCGCGCGAAGCGAGCGCGAGTGTGCCGACAATGTTCGTCACTGGCGCGCATTTTGTCGCGGCGCGCGCGGCTTGGGAGGCCGCTGGCGGAATGCGTGAAGACTTCTTTCTCTACGGAGAGGACGCGGATTTCTCGATGCGAGTCCGGCGTGCGGGCCTGACATCACTGGTTCATACAGGGGTAAGGGTTGTCCACGAATCCAGTGGCTCGGCGGGTCGCGACTCTCCGCTTCAGCTATACCTGATGAGCCGCAATAATATTCGCTTCTTCAGGGAGTGGAGTCCGACCGCTTGGGGTCGGCTCCTGTGCTGGTGGGCCGTCCCTGCTCGGTTGTTGCTGCAGCGACTTGGGCGCGGAACGCGTGTTCTGGCATTGCTCCCTTGGGTCGTTCGGGGGGCGTGGGATGCCCGGTCCTCATCGCGTTACTGCTTGATGCAGGGGAGGGCGGGGGCGTTGCTGGCCTCGGAGCGGAGCAGGCTGTGAGAATCCTGCTGCTCACCACCCTCGTTCCTACCGACCCTCCGTCTGGGGGTACGCTGGCCACGCTCGAACTGAGCCGTCGGTTGGAGACGTACGGTGAGGTTCAGCGTTGGGCGGTGTGGGGTCTGGGCGAAGGCACGGCTCAGCACGGAATGTGGCAGGGAGCGCGAGCGATCACGCTGGCGCAACTGCGCCGGCGAGGGCTGGCGCGCGGCGTTGCGCGCGGACTGCCTCTCACCGTGGCGCGGTTCCACCGGCGCGAGGTAGCTACCGCGCTCAGTCGCCTGGGGCGTTTCGACCTGTTCTTCGCGGACCACCTCGCCATGTGGCAGTACAGCTCCCTCGTGGATGCAGAGCGGCGCGTGATCTACTCTCACAACGTCGAGAGCGAGATCTATGAGCGCGCGGCGTCCCGGGATCCTTCAGTGGTGGCGCGGACCATCTGGCGTCGGGAGGCTCGGGTGATGGCGCGTTATGAGGGAGCCGCTCTCCGCGCAGCGCAAGCTGTCATATGTCCCGGGATCAGAGATCAGGCCAGCCTGGCGACACGATATGGCATTCAGGTGGAAGCTTGGTACCCTCCCGTCGGAGAGGTCGAGTTAGTCCCCGCCAGGCGATCGCAGGGGCAAGTCGTTGCCTCTGTAGGGACGATGGAGTGGTTGCCCAACCGATGGGGGATGGACTGGTTTGTGCACGAGGTGTGGCCCCTCATCCGACAGGCGGTGCCCCAAGCACAGCTGAGACTTGGCGGCCGGGGCAGCGAGCGGCTTCCCTACTCCAATTGCCCGGGCGTCGAGTGCTTTGGTCCTGTGTGGGACTTGAGCGCCTTCTTTGCAGACGTCGATGTCGTCGTTGCTCCGATTCGAGGGGGGGCCGGAATCAAGATCAAGGTCATGGACGCGGCCGCGAGAGGGCTGCCCGCCGTGACCACGTCGATCGGCATCGAGGGCTTCGGCGCGCACGTCCCTCGGGGAATTGCGGTTGCCGACCAGGCACACGCCTTCGCGAGCAGCGTTCTTGGCTTCTTGAGGGGGAGGCTGGACCTGCCCGTCGAGGAGAATGTGCTCTGGTATCAGCACTTGGTGCGGAGTGGCGGTCGTGCGATCGAGACGGCTGTTCTCGGGTACAGGTGAAGCGTAGCCGGGCCGCGCGAGACGCGGCGCGTCTCTGCTGACGACCTCTGCTACGCGCGGTGACGACGGTTCTCCAGGCTTCCGGTTCGCTAGTGCCAGCCACCGTAGACTGAAAAGGACTTGGGGACACCTAGCACTCGTTCCTCGAGGAGCGCGGCGCCCGGAAACAGTATGGACAACTCGTGCTTGGTCAGCAGTCGAGTTTCCCCGATAATCTTCCGAGCCGTCTGAGCGTCGGGAGCCCTTGAGTACCAGCCCAGCGAGAAATGCCGCACCAGCCAGACCTGGGTCGAGGGGGCAAGAAACTGGAAGAACGGGAACAGGAAGTGAGGTTCGATGGGGAAGTGTCTGTTGGGAGTTTGAACGTAGAATCGCTTGCCGACACGCTGAACTTCCATTGCCATCTGTCGTTGATGTTCGAATCCACCAACGTGTTCAATCACGGAATTGGAGTAGACTACGTCAATACTGAGGTCTGCGAACTCCGACAGGTTTCGTGCGTTACCTACGACTGATTCGAAATTCGGGAGTGATACGGGCTCCGCTCTCAGGTTCAGCAGAGTAACTCGTACCCCCTGAGCGTCTGTG
>Ga0335081_10007890_pt1 | contig 17035 bp, 16 predicted proteins | sample Lox_Sample_35_FD_206713 | JGI IMG/M metagenome (GOLD analysis project Ga0335081, IMG submission 206713) | Soil microbial communities from Loxahatchee National Wildlife Refuge, Florida, United States - Lox_Sample_3.5 | ecosystem: Environmental > Terrestrial > Soil > Wetlands | place: USA... | reverse complement strand
GCCCGTAAAAGTTGCCGAATGCCGGTACAACCGTGTAAGAAACCGAAGAGTCCTGAGAATCTTCCAAGACGTACTCTTCATGAGAATCAGACGACGGTCTCTCTTCACCACCCCAATGCTCACGGTATGTAGGCGGATAAGTCGATGTTTCCGACACAAGTTCAAGTTGCAATGTGGAAGGGTTGATGTATGTCGCGTCTGGAGGGATTGGTGTGTGCGAGGGATGAGGGACGTAAGTTGTCGGAACGTGCGAAACCTCGGAACGGCTGCGATGACCGAAATGTTCAGTCCCAGAATGCTCGACTTTCTGAACGTAGGGCATGAACTGAGGGATGATCTCCTGCCATATCTCCACATCTGACCGACGGGGAAATTCGTTTTCGCGTCGCGCCGCGAGTTGCCTCCACCCCTCGAGGAGTTTGGACACAGGAGGATCGTGGTTGGGAGGGAACTCAACTTCGATGAGACTGTGTTCGCGGGGCGAGCTGGCACCGGAAGGCGGAGTCGATGAGCCGTCGGAGGAGTCAGGGGGTGTAGACGAGCTTTGCGAATGCTCATAATTAATGGGCTGTTGCGTCGGAAGAGCCTTGCCGCACTTTGTCCCTCGCTTCCTGCAGTTCAGGCAGGGGTCATCGGGGTTATTCTCGTCGAACACACACTACCGCAGAGTCAGACCAAGGTCCCTATCGGGGTGAAATACCCTTGTTTTGCGACGGCGACAATCCTCGCATTTCATGCACCCCTTCGAACCGAACCTATTATTTCCCCTCGCAACTGAACTCCTGATAATATGAGCGCCGACCGTGACTTTCGACAATACCTTTTCCCATGCGACCCATGCCTTGCGGCACGAACGGGACGAGATCCGCGAGCCATCCCTCTTTGCGCCAGTGGTTTAATGGAATTGCGATATTTGTCGATATATATTATTTCCGGCGGCAAGAGGGACAGATCGCGTGAAAGTGTGCACAAATAGGGGGATTCACTGATCTCAATCGATGCTGTGCTTCACATAAAGGGGATGGAGGGAAGTTGCTTGACTCCTGGATCCAAGGCGTGGGCTATGGGTTATAGGGCCTGTTTGCGCTCTTCGCTTGTGACTGTTGATCGCGCATCAGCATGGTTCATTAGGCAACATGGAAAAGCGAACTTGCGTACCTGATGATTTCTGTCGCTTTTCAATGAATGATAATGACTGCGGATGCGTGATTGTTGCGACAGAAAGAGATGGATATGGCGAGCACGGTGCGCAGGGCCGAAGTCGGGGTTTGGGAAGGCCCCTTGTGCGATGTAGATGGGCGAGGACGGAACCGGGCTTACTTATTTGTACTTGCACATCTCGTATTTCCCACACACTTAATAAAACTGGCACGGGAAAAAAAAGGGACCCATCATTTTAGGGGGTCAGGCGTGGGGCAGGCTGATGGCGCATAAAGTGTGCGAGCTTGGCGAACGGGCCTCCGCCTCTGGGTGGCCACCTCCCGCCGGTCGATATATTTTGCCATCGGACACGAACATGGCTTCAAATAGAAGCACGTCGAGCCAATAAGACGACCAATTGAAATAAAGTTACGAGGTTGTCGGTATACCTCACGTAATCGCGACTCATATCCCACTCTTCCGGGCATACTTTAAGGTTCAAGAGCTCCCTTTTTCCCAACAACAATCGTTCATTCTTTCGGACAAGGAAACCTCCCGCCCCTTCACCAATCAGAAAGGGCTGTGGTCATGCAAGTCGGACCCGGGGTTTGAAAAGAAACTTGCAATTACCAAAGTTAAATGCACAGCTCTTGAGGGCTGTCTAGCGCAACGCGCTACAATGGCGAGGCAGTGTTATGATCATCGTTTTGTGACAATAGGTACTATCGAAAACATGGAGGAAAATCCTCCCGTCCCCGACCACGGGTCTTCGGACTTGATATCGGTCGGATAACCTCTGCATCGCTGCATGACTATTCTGGATGCATGGCGTGATGGAAAAGGAATTCCGGCTTCGGCTTTTGAGTCTAGGCTCGATGGTCTCTTAATTGCCAGACCAGTCGATCGAAGCACGGGCCCTTCCTCTCGGCGCAAAAAGGTCCGAGCACGCCACCTCAAAGTCCAACTGGCTTAACAATACTTTGGGATGGCCTATGTGTTGGCAAGCGAGGTCGCGGCATCCTACCCCAGAATTTAAACTTTCCGTGTTTCTCATTCGCCCTCCGCCACCATTTTGAAACGTGCAACGCCTCCGAACACGCCGCGTGGCGATCCCCCACATCCACAACCACGCCTTTGATAGGTATGCCGAAAAGTTAATTGGAGCCGACTCGCGCCCATTGTTCGGAATTGGTACACTGCTCGGAATGGTTCCGGCCCCGTGATCTAATTTTAGATCGTATTGTACTAACTACATGGCTTTGAGGGGACCGTTACTCAAAGGATGGCGGGCCTGCGCCCTCGGAGGTTGAACCAAACCGCTCCGGAAAAGTCGAATCCAAATTGGTTTGCGCAATCATCGCCACCTTCACGAATGACGGGCCGCTCGAGAAGCTCCGACGAATCACATGAAAGAGTGTGGGACACGGGACCAACGGCATCTGGTTCGTGATGTCATTCAGCGGGACTTGAGCTTCCCGAGTTTTTGTCGTTAAGAGTCTCCGCGCCGTGCCCGCACCGGTCTAGATCTCGCAACATTTTCGAAATAGGACACGAAAATACTAGCGAGGAGTCGTCAAAATTCTTACCTGTATTAATTCAGTTCCTCTTTCCTATATATATATATATATTCTAATCAATTTTCTTCTTCGGGTATCGAACAATTCCGATGCACTCTCTCTTAACAACTAGCTTATTGAGTTTTTCCAATCTATCGGTTCCGACTTGCCCTTCTCAAACTGTAGCAATGTCCATTATCGCACACATCGTAGAACCGTTTTGCCACTCAATCGTTGTGCTGAGATTGTTCACAATGCCATCGCATTCCGGTTGAGTTCCCTGTGGCTCTATGCCAGTCCGACAGACGAGAAGCAGATTACTCGGACTCCAAGGCTTTCCAATATTGAACTTCTGACACCTTTCGGCATCACTGTGATTCGAGCCCGCTGACAAAGATGTCAAACTCTAATTCGGCAAAGGGGAGACATCTCCTGAAAAGACTCTGTTCACCTTTCGTTCCAGTTTTTCAGGCCACCGTAGACAGCTCACTCCGCAAAATTTGAGATGCTCGAACTTCAACGGAAGTTTGCAAAGGCTGATCTCATTGGATTCCATGGATTTCGCAACCGAGGCGTAGACATCTCCATGGAAAAAAAGTGAAAGCTGAACCAGTCCTCGTGGAGGCTCCAGCTATTTCCGATGACATCCTCTGCTCCTATGATCAAGCTTTGCACATCGGCGACTTGTGCCAGGTCCCATTTCCAAAAATAGTCTCAGTCCCAGGTTGTTTCCCTATCGGTGGGAAAGATGTGATTGGTACCTTCCCGCGGAGTTCCGCAAAACCAAAGCCTCGATAGCACGTGTTCTGATCATAGCGACACAATCCTCCAATTCCAACACATCTGGTGCAAAGCGTTCAAATTGCGCGGCGTGACATATCAAATAACAATGCCGATACCCTCGCGTGGTAGCATGACTGATGGATGGAGGAATTCTCTGCACCAAGTTTTCCCAGACAAAATTCGATCCGCATTTGGTGAGACAGATCTTTCGTTTTGAACCACGGCTGTTGACATTGAAAATAAATCTTTGTAATAACCGAGGACAGAGGCAGCAAACCACGTGCTATGCAGGTCAGGATCCAGGAATCAGCTTGAATTGACAAGTTGAACGTAAGACTAAAACAAGATGTGACTGCTGAACCTATAGATGGAATCAAAACTCTATCAGCACAGGATCAATGGCGAAGACGCTCAAGTCACCACCTTCCATACCGACAGTTAGCACGTCGGTCAAAAGAATTGTGCCGAGTCGACGATCGTAGGTTCTCGATTTCCGTTGCCTGGCATCAAATGAAAGTACAATACAGTGGTCATTATCATGCGGTGGCAAGTCAATCTCGATTCTTTTTATTACCACCACAATCCGGAAGGAATTCCAACTTCAACACTTGGTAATGTATGCGGTCAAAGAGTTGTGGCATGCTTTCATGGAGGGATTTTGTTCAATTGGGAAGTCCGAACCCCGGCTGGGCAGGGAACTCATCTGCAGCGTAATTGGGATGCTCCCCCTGTCTCCCGGCCCCCTCTCGCCCTCTCTGCCCTCCCCCCACTCGCTCCGCCTTCACTCCTCCCTCCCTCCTCTCTTTCCTCCCTTCCTCCCCTGCTGTGGCTGGTGCCCTCTTTCTTCTCTTTTTCACACCGGACCCATAATGCGGCACAGATTCGAGAGTTCTCCTGGAACCAAATTTCCAAGATCAGAAAGGAAATGATCGACACATTTGAGGAACAATGCCTGACCGTCAAATCTGATGAAGGGAATGCGTTTCATTACCCATCACTCCCGACGTCGTTACTGACATAGACAGACGCTTTCAGTTTCCGTGATGGTGAAAGTTTGCGAGAATGACATGGCTTAGACTGTTTTTTGAATAGTATACTTAAACTGTATCAGCGAGCTCATAAACAGCTGTGGCGCGAACGTCGCGAGATCGTTCGAGGACAGTTGATAGTGCGAGAAAATTGTAAATGATGACATGGATTTTATGCTTCAGGTTCTCTTCCGACGAATATTGACCGGTGTCATCGGGGTTAGGAGCAGTATCGCCCTCACCATCATCACCCTTATCTGAAGGAAGTTGCGAGTTGGTGGTGTTGGGAGGTTGCGTTGTGCAGCCGAGGTGATGTTTCGATTTTGGACCAACGCTTTGAACATTCTTCGGAGACAACGTCATTGTTTGTGCTATAGCCACCTCAACTATCGATTGCTTGATACTTAAGTTTGAGGGGTTCTGTTGTCCTCTCATGGTGTGCCTTGGATAATTTTCGTTGCTAGCTTCAGAGGTTAGCGCACCGCGCACCTGATTGGCATCAACGTCACAGGATCAGCAGTGAAAATCTAGATTGCGCAAAGCTATATGCTACGGTATCTCTCTAAATTGGGGGAAGAAACAATTTCTCCAACCACTTAGGCCTCCGGTCAGAACTTTCGGTCACTGTATGAAGCAATATCCAGAGATGGATATGCTGGGTCAGGGCTGTGTTCGTTGAAGGGACTTGTACGCAGGATCTGACGCACCAGAAATACTGTCAGGCATCTCCACTACCGATGCAATATAAGGGTGTGATCTTTCGCAGCTTTCCGAAATCCCCACAACCAGAGGAAGAGGGTCTTGACAATCTAATCTTAACTTTGCCGAAAGGAAACGAGGATTTTACAAGGACCACCCATCCAGGGCGAGATCATGCTCCAATTTCTTTCGTTCGTTCATCAACCGTCCTTTGGAAATTATGGGAGGCTTAGAAGTATCCTTGTTGAGCGTAGTGAAAATTCATTGCAACCATTTGAGATCCGTCCTCTCGGCAATCCGCTGGTCCCCTCTCTCCTTGGATCGGCGGACCTGCTTTAGGGCAGTAGTGACCTTTCCATCCATCGCCTCATTCCCCAGACCGCGGATTAGGAAGGGTGTGTGAGCAAGAAAGATCTGCGAGCGAGAACGACACGAGGGCGAGGATACACGAGGGAGAAAGATGTCGGAGCGAGACACGAGTGAGAAGGACCGTGGGAGAGGATCCAGGAGAAGGGTGCGCGTGGATGTAGCGAAGTAATGAGGATGCAGAGACAAAGGAGAGGGAAGAAACGGTGAGGAACGACGCATTGAGGACGAATGGATGGCTTGGAATCCACAAGACGATGGATGGATGCTGGTAGGAGGACGGAACCAAAGGCACGGGTTCTGCAACTTTCACTTCGGAGCCAGATGGTTGGAAGTCACCACACCACGAGAGCGAGAAAGACCAGGCGGATGCCGGCTGTTAAATCTCGCAATCGGGCCAGCCCTATTCGTGCGTGAAGTGGGCCTGAAAAGACGCCAGAAAACAAACGGCCACAAATCATGCCCTGCCCTAAACGCGCGTGATCGCACAAGGGCGATGGACAGATCGGCGAGCAAAGATTTCTGCGGACAAGCAGGAGAGGGGAGACGATGGCGACGGGGCCAGGGTCGACGGTGGACCGGACAGCACAGAACGACTCGGAGGGATTTGTCTCACGCTACAACAAATTCGCATCCGTCTCCTTGAAGCGACAGCGGGAACTGCTCCCGATCTTCCGACACCGTCCGTCTCCCGCCGCAGCTCACGCCACTGACTCTAGGCACATCGCTGCTGTACCTTGTAGAGCACCACCCTGTGGCAATTGTGTGTGGCCAGACAGGCTGTGGGAAGTCAACCCGTACCTTCCGGCTGTCGTTCCTTTCTCACCAGTAGAGCTCCCTCAGTATTTGTACGAAACGGGATGGACGACCGCAAATGCCGCAATTGCAATCACGCAACCACGACGGGTTGCGGCAACGACCGTCGCTGCGCGGGTCGCCGAGGAAATGGGCTGCATACTCGGCGAAGAAGTCGGCTATTCAATCCGCTTTGAGGACGTTACATCTCACAAAACACGAATTAAGTACATGACCGACGGGATGTTACTCCGCGAAGCGCTTATGGATCCATTATTACGGCGTTATAGTGTCATCATGATTGACGAAGCGCATGAGAGAGGATTGTATACCGACATTCTCATAGGATTACTCAAGAAGTACACACACTTTTCTTTCGTCAATGCTGACGTTAAGGATTCGTCGGAAACGACCCGATTTGAGAATTATTGTATCAAGTGCGACCATCGATGCCGCCGTATTCAAAAACTATTTTAGTTCCGGAAAAGAGAAGGAGGACGGAAAGGGCCAAGAGGATAACACAGTGGCCGCGATCTCATTGGAGGGACGAACATTTCCGGTGGACGTGATGTACCTTGATGACCCAACCGAAGATTACATTGAAGCTGCCCTCACGACAGTCTTGGACATCCACACGAAGGAACCTCAGGGCGACATTCTTCTTTTTCTCACGGGAAGAGACGAGATTGAAACCTGCGTTGCCGCGATAAACGAACGAGTGGGTCGCCTGCCCTCGTCAACTCCCAAGTTGAATGCCTGGCCGTTATATGCCGGTCTCCCTACGTCAGAGCAGATGGCAATCTTCCAGCCAGCGCAGGACGGAGAACGCAAGGTTGTCGTCGCCACAAACGTAGCCGAGGCGAGTGTCACCATCGATGGAATCGTCTATGTCATTGACTGCGGATTCGCAAAGGTACTCGCCACCCCTCATACCGAGACTGACACGGCAGATACGAGCATATAATCCCCGCTCAGGGATCGAATCTCTTCTTGTCGCCCCCATATCCCAAGCCTCGGCCCTCCAACGCGCCGGCAGAGCCGGCCGTACAAAACCCGGAAAATGCTATCGACTTTACACCAAAGCAGCTTATGATTCCCTCACGCAAACTTCTGTTCCAGAAATTCAACGAACGGATCTCGCACCTGTCATTCTCTCCCTGAAAACCCTCGGAATCGACAATGTCCTTCGGTTTGAGTATCTCTCTCCGCCGCCTGCTGAATCTATGATCCGTGCTCTTGAAGTTCTTTATTCCCTTGAGGCGCTGGATGAATATGGGCGATTGACGACTCCATTGGGACAGAGGATGGCGGAAGTACCGCTTGCTCCCTCGATGGCTAAAATGTTGCTGGGAAGTCAACCGTGGGGGTGTACCGAGGAGGTGCTGAGTATCGCGGCGATGTGTAGCGTTCAGGGAATTTGGGTGCAGGCGGAAGGAGAGAAACGTATGGAGGGCGAGCGGCGGAAGTTCACAGTCGAAGAAGGAGACCATCTTACTCTGCTCAATGGTAGTGGTCCGCATTGAAGGGGGTTTGCTAATGTGCAGTATACACGAGTTTTGTGACGAAGGGACAAAAGTCGAGTAAATGGGCTCACCAGCATTTGTTGAATTTTAAGGCCTTGTCAAGGGCTGTATCGATAAGGATGCAGCTTAAACGATATCTTGAGCGGTATAACATCAGGGTTACTTCCTGCAAGGACTCGTTAAATGCTGCGGACTCGATTAGGAAGTGTATTCTGTCTGGATACTTTCCGAATGTTGCCAAGATGCTTCCTGACGGAACATATCGGCTAGTTAAGGGGGACACTGTATTGGCGATTCAAGAACCCGAGCTGACTGCAGGAACTATACGTTCATCCAAGTTCAGTCATGTTCAACAGAAAGGCCAAATGGGTCATGTTCCATGAAGGTAGATTGATATTTTAAGAAGGCACTTTTAACCGCGCTAGTTGTCGAAACGAGCAACAAGACGTTTATGAGAGATGTCACTACGATCGAAAGAGATTGGTTAACTGAGCTAGCGTACACGGCCACCCTTATTTTCCGCAGGCTAATAGCACAGGCCACATTATTACGAGATTACAGAGAGGAAGCACTATCTAGATCGATATTAATGTGTAAAAGGGATCTGTGCTTTTGGACGTTGACGGGCATTGCATAAATCTATTCACTCACTTTCGTCGGGATCCCAAACAAGATAGCTTAGCAGCTCCAATGTCGCGAAATGGCAAGCTCATGACCCGGAGCTGGCTTAGTTAGCAATTTAGTTGTTTCGAGTACACTTCCTTGTGAAACCTTTAGCTCCTTGCTCTTAAAATTTTTGATGTATAGCGGGCAAATATTAGGGGATCCCCGAGCTACGAGAGCCCCACGTTATGCATACCCCTGCAGCAAAGCAAGTGCACCGGGTGTTCTGTAACTGCCAGCAATTTGCAAGGCTTTACTTGAAGGTCATCACGATAGGATGGGAGACTTTGAAGAGTGGCAGACCTTGAACCTCTTCTCTGCGCCTTCGTCGTGACAACATCTATCTCCACGACGAACAAGAAAATCGAGACAACAAAACCAAAAGAGGAAGATTCTTGCACAATTTCCAAATGTTCCCGATACGGTCAATGAATAAATAGTTCTTAACACAAGTGACAAGGCGATTATACTAGCGCAGAGACTCGCGATCGAAGACAACTCTAAGAATCACCAAAATGAGGGGCGATTAGAATGCCGTGGACTATTGAGATATACTTAATATGCTTAAAATACTGGTTAAGATGAAACATGGCTTGAGAGCAGGCCACCGGATGAAGAAACGAAAGAGGTCCCAGATGGCTTTCCGTCTCTGATCCATTCTTTGGTCGACACTTGTTGCTTGAGTCACAGTGGCCGATTCAAAACGGTCAAGAAAGTTCAAGAAGTTTATGGGTCTAGTTTATGGATAATGTTTTGATGTTTCTATTATCGCATTTTAATTTGTAGAAGAGTGACGTTTTTGTTAGCTTTTATAGCGGCTTGCACCCCTTTACAGGTATCACGTCATATCTCACCACTTTTGTTCCCAGGCCTTCTACAATTTGCGTTATCCTTAAGCGTCCTCTGAATCATCTCCAAGATCTCCGGTACCAGAGAATAATGCGACAATAACTGTCTCTGCGAAATCCAAGTCACCGAGAATAAGATGAGAGTTTGCGAGAGATAGTCCAATACTGTTAAAAATAAGGGATCATCGATAAAGACTCAAAAGAACCGAAAGTCACCGTAAATGTGGAAATGACATGTTGCAGAATGCACGGTGAATCGTTAAGTGAAGGGGTTAAAAGTTGATTAAATCGGAACTAGTTTAATTCCACTAACCCTAGCGAAGACACATATTGTCCAACGTGACAAAAGTGACAGAAGATATACTCACAGAAACCATAATGAAATACTTACAAACAGAACCACATCACATTCAACTTTCTTACTCTCAACTCTCCTCTTCACTCGACTCGGATTCAGGATCAAACACAATTTTTGCATCTTCAAAAATCTCGACAACATCCCATGGAGTTCTTTTACTCATCGTTGAGCCTACTTTCAAGATGATTGCTGCCTGCCGGGGATTTGTTTCCCGTATGTAGCGATCAACGGCATTCTCAGGGTTATAAAACCACACATTCCCATTAGTATCAAGCATAACCCCTGTTCCAGTACCAGCAATGGAGCCGAGAACAATTATTCTGATATGCTCAAAAGTTCCTTGCGAGTAACTCACGGTGAGAATCCCCTCATCCCGAAATGAATCGGTGTCTGCGTCCCAACACTCCACCCTACCAATGGCATACAACTTCATGAAGTTGTTATTATATTGTCCAAATGGAATGACAGCCCGGCCTTCAGAACGCAAAGCATGGCAGTGATCATACGCATCATCAAAAGATGGAGGGACCCATCGACTGGATGTTTCTGAGAAAGAGGCGTTCGGCCAAGGTAAGCGAAAATATAATCCCTCATGGTAAGCGTCATTTTTCGAGAGACTAAAAGATTATTAGCATTAGAAGTCGAAGATAGGATACAGTGTTGGTAAAAGTTGCTGAGGAAATCATTGACTCGGTTGTTGATGATTTCACTGATGCCTATGGTGAGAGTTGAATCGGTCATGATGCCGATATCGCGAGTGACTGAAATTTCAGGATATTTAACTTGGGACCGCTTTTCAGGGGACTTTGCTGGGCTGGAAGTGCTAGAAGCAGAATGACCGGTGGCAAATCAGGCATGGTTTCTCTTCTCGGTGGAGAGAAGTGGAGTAGAAGAGGGGGAAATGATGCTGTCTGCGTCGTCGGAGTCGACGGCAATGAAACTCTTTTGCGTATCTAAACGCCTTTGTGGAGAATTCAAAACCTCAGAGAGCGGTCCAGATTTGCAGGATGGAGACGGGGAGTAATAGCTGGAGCTCGATGGTGTCCGGAGCAGGGCAGCAGCCATCGATGATGATGGTAAGAGGCAAAAGCGACAAATATTATGTATCTGGTCTGGATTGCAATTCCATGGCTTTCGTAGCCTTTGCTGTGGCAGCAAAGACAAAAACACCAAAAAAAAAAAAAAAAAAAGAGAGAAAAGAAAAGCAGAATTGGGGGTCCGCATTGACATGGCCGTATTGGCAGGTCCGCATTGGCATGGGTGAGGATTGGCCAATGCCGGTTATATGGTATATGACGCGCCGGGGCTCGGGAACGGGCCCTGCCTGAGTGGGAGGCCGAGCCACCGCCGCATGTTACCCACCTCATTCGTCACATGCAAGCCGACGGAAATTAATTCATTTTCATTTTAAGGTCTGTCGTGCCTGACGCTTGGCCAGGGGTCCTGCAGGGGGTGGTGCTTAAGGGGTTTCTGAGGCAAGCCCACGATGACGCGCCCTGCACAAAGGGGAAAAGAGAGAGAGGGAGACGCAGGATGCTGCACGCTGCCCCGCGGCGGCGAGGCCCCCAATTCATCCCGCACAACTTGCCTCGTCCTCTTTCTCCAACGACAGACTTCTTTTGCTTCAACGTCTATCATCGACTTCGCTGCTCGTGACTCTCGTTTACGACACCCGGCTTGCCCCTTTTTCGGTTGGGAGAATATGCCTTCTTTCGCGTGTTAGAATAGTATACCCGGTCATCGTCCTGTCTTCAGACCGTATGTCCCGCCCAGACATGCCAGCGATATTGACGTTAGAACCCGGTTTAGACGAGCATGACACGAAAGCGAGGAATAGCCGCGCCTTTCCTCCTGGGAACCGTAGCCCTGGTCGAGGCAGTGCCTCAGCTCGCGTTCCCCATCAACGCTCAAGTGCCTCCTTTAGCCGTCGTGGAACAACCGTTTTCCTTTACATTCTCTCCTTCAACATTTTCATACGACTCTCCCTCGATATCATACTCAATATCGAACAACACACCATCGTGGTTGAAATTCGATGCTGGCTCGCGCACATTTACAGGAACACCGCAATCCAGCGATGTGGGAAATTTTACTTTTACGTTATCTGCGAACGATGCGACAGGCACAGCCTCGGGGGATGTAATATTTCTGGTGGTTGCAGATGATGGGGTCACTGTAGGCAAAGATGTTAAGACACAACTTGTCGGATTTGGAGGTGTAGATGGAGCAGGAGGAATCGTATTGAGTAATGAACGACCCTTTTCATGGCAGTTTTCTCAAGACACGTTCGCTGCAACGAATAACCCAATAATCACGTATTATGCTGTGTCTATGGGTATTCATGGCCGGAGGGGTATCTTTACTGACGTGCAGGACACACGCCCCTACCGAGTTGGATAAGATTTTTCCCTGAGAATATCACATTTGTCGGGGCGGCTCCAGAAGTATTCTCCCAAATCGCACCACCACAGTATTTTACGATAACGCTTATCGCCGCATCACATTACGGCTACGCCTCTGCCACTCAGACTTTCAACGTTGTCATTGGCGCTCACGACCTAACAATCGAGCCTACGATCAATTACGTTAATACCACCGTGGGTGGGAATTTCTCATGGACCTTCCCTCTCAGCTCTGTGAATCTCGATGGAAAGACCGTCGACAGGACGAACATAAGCTCCATAACCGCAAATATGGGGGATAATGGTTCCTGGCTCATCTTTGATAATACGACTCTAGTACTAGCCGGAAAACCAAAGAAAGGCGATAAGGGAACAACCGTGACTCTAACCATACAAGATGTCTTTGATGACGTCGTCCGCGCTACCATCCAAGTCGATGTGTACAATGGTCTCTTCACTGCCGCTCTCCCGACAATCTTAAATGCCACCATCGGCCACCCCTTTTACTTTGCGCTCAACGACACGCTATTTGCTGTATCGGATGTACAACTGGCTGTAACCTTCAAAGCCAACGGCGGGGACAATTATCTCACGTACAACTCGGACACTCGAACAATCTCAGGCACTCCGTCGGCAGGCCAGGCAACATCGGTGGAAGTTGACATCAACGCGTCTTCCATCTCACTGAATGAAAAGCAAAGTACGTCGTTAACAGTCGACACCATCAATTCATCGGGCCAAAATGAAGCCTCAACAGCTTCCTCCTCATCCTCAAGCTCAAGCAACAAGGCTCTCATCATCGGCCTCTCCGTTGCTCTTCCCATCATCGGTATCGTGGCTTGCGCCGCCTGCGTCTTTTTCTACCGTCGTCGCCAACAGTCGAATAAAGTCACCATTTGCGCGGGATCCCCGCTTCCTCCCATCTCACGTCCATACAACACAACTCCAGACGCAGATTGGCCTTTCGAAGCGGAGAGATCTTGGGGAGAACCGCGCCAATTGGGGGACATGGACATGTTTAATAGGCGAGGCAGGTCGGGAATGTTGACTCTCAAAATGTCGCAGGTCGGAACGACGGCTGCCGCTGTCGGCATCGAACCAAATCCATACGATCAGAATTCTGCAAACGAAAAGACTTTGCCGACACCGAATATAGGAAGACCGCGAGGGCTCCCTAAGGCTGCGCGAGGATCGTGGCGACGGAGTGACGGACGGGATTGGGCTTCTGTTGCGCGAAGTTCCGATTCGAGTCTATCTACAGTGTCGACTAGTGAGATTTTCTCTGTACGGTTGGTCCAGTCTCCCAATCCGAATGCGGGTGGATTGAATTCGATTTCTCCGGCTGTCGGTGGCGGATCGTCATTGTTGGGAACGGGAATTCGAGGAGCTGCCCCCATCGTCAATGTGCGTCCTCCGCCGGAGGACAATCGGGCGTACAGCGACGAAAGTCAGGATAGCATTGGCACATTCTCGGAAGGTTCCTCGGGAGTGGACTATGAAGAAATCCAATGGGAGTCGGCGAAACGAATGCTCCCACGGACTGGACAGGGACCAGGCTTTGGACAGTTGGATGTGAACCGCGCATCTCATTACTCGGTTGATCCGTTCCAACCCCACGAACAAGTTAACACACGAGAGAACGAGCGGAGAACGTGGTATCGGAAACAGCAGTCGAGTAAGGATACAATCGACGATATCAAGGAGTATCCTGTGTCACGAGTCAGTGGACCTCTAAGTCCGATCAATTCGAACATCGACTGGTCTTCGAGCAGCGTACAAAATGTCCTCGGACCTCCGCGTCTCGTGAAGTTTACGAAGGATAAGCGAGCTGAGAGTCAGAGCGGTAGTCGTCATGGAAATGGAGAAATAGCCTTTCTTTGAGTATTGGAGTTTTTGTGATCATACATTGGATAGGACTCTGTTTGTCTTTTTGGACGGGAGACCGGGAGACATAGATGGCTATAACGAGCGGAAGCGTTCACGAAAGGTTAAGATCATTGTCTGATTGAAACCCAATTCCGTCTGGAACAAATATAAAAATTTTGACGGTATCAATATGCTTTTCCCTTCTGTTGAAATAAAGAAGATAGGAGACTAAATAACTCCCAGCGCAAAAAATATGAATACATCAACGACCAAATCAAGCCGTGCAATCGGATGGTGAGATACAAAGGAAAAGAGAATATCGACGTACTTGATTTTCCAAGGAAAAAGAAATCCAGAAAAAATAAAAAACAAAAATTTTAAAAAAATAAAAGGAACCCAAATTGAATCTAGCGAACAAGCATTCTATCCCTTTCTGGCCCGACCCCAATCCACTCAATTCTAACTCCCAAGTGCTGTTCGATATACTCGACGTAATTTTTCGCTTCAACGGGTAATTGCGCGTACGAAGTGCAGTTAGATGTTTTTGACTTCCACCCCTTGAACGTCTCATAGTGAACTTGAACGTTTTCCAAAAGTTTCAGATCGGCGGGAAAGTAGTCGATTTCTCGACCTTCGTACGTGTACTTTGTTCCGACCTTGATTTCGTCCAATTCATCTAGGACATCGAGTTTTGTGAGATTGATAGCCGAGTAGCCGTTGACTTGGTTAGAATAGCGAAGTTGCACGAGATCCAACCATCCACAACGGCGTCTTCGTCCAGTGGTAGTGCCATATTCGTGGCCTTTTTCTTGGAGATGGGTACCAGTTTCCTGTTTAAAATTAGGAAATAGGTAGAATAGAAGGAGATACGTTCAGTTGTTCGGTCGGGAATGGGCCGGCACCGACACGAGTGGTATATGCCTTTACGACACCAACGATTTTCTGAATCCGCTGAGGTGGGATGCCGAGACCAGTGCAGACGCCGCCGACGGAGCACGCAGAAGAGGTGACATAGGGATAAGTTCCGAAATCGAGGTCAAGCATAAGCGCATTTGCACCTTCAACGAGAATGCTTTGGTTTGAGATGAACGCCGTTTGCATGAACGCGACGGCATCAACGACATATTCTCTCAACTTTTCCGCATATTCCTACACATCAGACGGGAGTTTCGTAAAATAATAGGAAGGGGGATACTTTGTATCGCTTGAGCTCAGCTTCTACATCGTAGTCGAACGTTCCGTAGCGTTTATGACGACTGGTGACGAGGCCTCGGAAACGTCTCTCGAACTCCTCCCAATCGAACAAATGATGAACGCGAAGTCCGCTTCGAGATGCCTTGGATGAATAGGCCGGACCGATTCCCTTCTTTGTCGTTCCAAGCGATTTACCGCCAAGTTCAGCTTCCTTCAATCCGTCGCAAATCTGGTGAACGTCAAAAACGAGGTGACATCGATCAGACAAGAAGATCCGATCAGTAGCATCGAGTCCTTGTTTTTCAAGTGCTGCCAGCTCCTCAAAGAAAGATGGAATGTGAACGACACATCCAGAACCGATGAGATTGGTTGCTTCAGGATTCACAAGCCCTATCGCGTTAGTCCCCGTCAGCACAATCGAGTGACACGGGCGTACCAGATGGAAGGAGATGAAAGCTATATTTGGCATCTCCCACGACAATTGTGTGCCCCGCGTTATTTCCGCCCTATTTCTCAGCTCCAGCGGTGGATTTGGGAACAGCGGCATTTAGGGTACCTGACACCGTGCGACGATGTTGACGTTCTTGCAGAGAAAGTCGATGAGCTTGCCCTTGCCCTCGTCGCCCCACTGCGATCCGACTAGAGAGAAATTAGCACACGCGAAAACTGAGCAGGAAGGAGGACGTACGAACGACTGTGACGCCGCTGGCTGGCAATGTGTGGCCGTTGTTCATGTCCTCCACAGTGTTGATGGACGAACAGCTGTCTTGAGAGGCGGGAGGTGGCCCAAAGATTGGATCGGAATAACGTCGGGGTTAGGGTTATTACCTTCCCGACGATGAAATGGCTCCCGAACATGCAAAGCATTGCCCGCTATCTTAAAGCTCGAACTTTCGGCGTGCTATCCCGAAAACACCAGAAGAAAGTCCGTCTATCAGTTTGCGGAAAAATCCAGTATTCAGCGGCTCAGGTGACAAACTGAGGTTCAAAACCGTGGGATAGTGCTAGTAAGAGCTATACTGTGGATTTCCGAAATCGTGTCCTCCATGATCACATTTCCAGTGGAATCTCCAATTTGGTCTTTGCTCATGAAGGAATAAATAAATCAGGGCAATAAAGGTATCAATAGGCAGCATTAAAGTATTTCTTCCCTTCATACCTGTATAACTCCCTAAAATTGGACAGAAGGCAGTTAAATTGGGCAATTTGAGATGAAAGGGCTGGGTTGGATCCGAAATTCCAGAAATCTCAAAATAGCAAAGAAAATGCAATAGCTCCTTAAACGTACTTTGCTCTCCAAATTCAAGTACATAATTGAAAAGAAGAAATATATCATAGTACTTGTTATATGTGATGATGCATATTTTGCCCTATCAAAACTTAAACGTGCTCAGAACGTGGCTAAAACATGTAAATTTTTGACATACATGTTTCTTCTTGTGTCAGAAATGTGTAAAAATGTAAAACTATATTGAAATTCAAAAAAAACATTTTCAATCTTTTCAAAAAATAGAGCTAATAATCATATATTAATGGCAAATAGAATAGGTGAGTTTTCAGCATTTTTCTACACGTTTCTTCTTGTGTCCAGAATGTGATCATCTACCTATTAAATTTTTTAATTTTTACACGTTTAAGGTTCTCCTAGGGTTGTGGTGGGGTGGTTGTGCAATTAGAAGAACTATATTTTGACCAATTCGAAATTTTTATTGTAGACATGATTTCAGAAATGCACAGTAGAAGCTAAATGTATTACATCCATGAAACATAGCATACCTATGAAACCAAGCATGCCGTTAAAGAAAGCAATCAAA
>Ga0335081_10007889_pt1 | contig 17039 bp, 9 predicted proteins | sample Lox_Sample_35_FD_206713 | JGI IMG/M metagenome (GOLD analysis project Ga0335081, IMG submission 206713) | Soil microbial communities from Loxahatchee National Wildlife Refuge, Florida, United States - Lox_Sample_3.5 | ecosystem: Environmental > Terrestrial > Soil > Wetlands | place: USA: Florida... | reverse complement strand
CCTGCATCGATACCCTGCTGCCCCTTCGCCGCGATTCGCTGTCCGGTCTGATCGCCAACGTGCGGGCTCTGCGCACAAGCAAGTACGATTTGGCCGTCGATTTTCAAGGCTTGATCAAGTCGGCTGTAGTCGCCGCCGTAGCGCAGCCGGAGCGCATCTTCGGCTTCGATTCCGGCCAGGTCCGCGAGCGAGGGGCCGCGATTTTCTACTCTAATAAGGTCGTGGCAACCGCAGCTCATGTTGTTGACCGCAACCTCGAGCTGGCGGCCGCGGTCAGTTTGGCCATGCCGAAAAGTCATTCCGCGGGCGAGATGCCTTCCGCGCCCGTGTTCCCGGTGCCGCCAGGCCGCCCCGAAGGCACGCTCCCGCCTGGCGATTTTGTGCTGGCTTCCCCGCTTGCGGGGTGGGCCGCCAAACAATGGCCCGTCGAGCACTACCGTGCCCTGGCCGCCCGCCTGGACCGCGAGCTAGGCATCCCGCTGGTGCTCAATGGTCCGCGAGGCACTGTCTTTCCGCTGATCGAGCCAGCCGTTCCTCACTACTCCGGCCTGGCAGGACTGATTCACGCAACCCGCCGGGCAACCGGCGTGCTCGGCGTCGATAGCGGTCCGCTGCACCTGGCGGCCGCCCTGGCCAAGCCGGGCGTCGCCATTTTTGGCCCGACCGATCCCGCTCGCAACGGCCCGTACGGGGGCTCGCTTCAAATCATTCGCAGTTCTGCCGCCGCCACCACGTATAAGCGCGGCAGCGCCATCGACGAGAGTATGCGCCGAGTTTCTCCCGAAGAAGTCTTCGATGCTCTCAAGGCCGCGCTCGGCGAGCGCCGCTATCCCGCCGGGTGCGTGGTCTGATGCTGCGGTTTCCCAAGCCATACGCCGATATCGTTGCCCGGCTGCGTGTTCCCAGCGGCTTTTTGATCGTAGGCGCATTCGCCTGGTTTTCGCATCCCAATGCGGGATCGCTCGAAATCGGACTCCCGGTCTGTCTGCTTGGACTGGCTCTTCGCGCGTGGGCAGCCGGCTGTCTCGCCAAAAACCGGCAATTGGCCACTGGCGGACCCTACGCGTACACCCGCAATCCTCTCTATCTAGGCACGTTATTGGTGGCTGCCGGTCTCACCGTGGCGGCTCGCAGCCTGGGGCTGGGAGCGTTGTTCGCGGGCGTTTTTGTGTTGGTCTATCTGCCTGTAGTCCAGAATGAAGAGGAGTACCTGCGGGTTCTCTTCCCGGAGGAGTACAGCGCTTATGCCGCCGCAGTCCCCCTTCTCTGGCCAAGCCTCGCGGCATACCCCAAGAAAAAGTCGCATCCTTTTCGGCTGGACCTATATCTAAGGAACAAGGAATACAATGCCGGAGCTGGATTCGCCGCCGGGTTGCTGTTTCTTCTTTGGAAATTAAGCAGATAGTTGAGGACCGCCCGGAGGGGAGCGGTCCTCTTCCATTTTGTCGCCGCGCAGCTCCGTCCCAGTACCGTCAACCTGCCTTCACCGGAACCTTTGCTTTCCGCCGGTGCTATCGTAGTTAAACAGGGAGACGGTCCTCGGACCAAAGCCACGCCCATGCGATATACCGCCAATATTTTGATTTCACTTTGCGTTGCTGGCGCCGCAGTCACTGCCGTCGCTCAGGACGCGCCCAGACCGCAACTCACCGCCCGCGAACTGTTTTACTCCGCGGCTTCGGACAAGCCGGCGGCCACCCAAACCACATCGAAGCCACCTGCCGCCCCGACCCAGCCAAAGGCAACTCCCACTAAGACCGCGACGGCGAAGCGCACCCCGACCTCAAACGTTACGCCGACCACGCCAGTGACCGCCACGGACAAGACACCCGCAACAAACCCTGCCCGAACGGAGCCCACTTCGCTGCCGGGAGGGGCGGTCCTCGTCCACGCAACGGCGCAGACCGCTCCCGCGCCGACTGCCGGCAGCGCCCTTGGTCTCAAGTACACCATCTTGAAGAAATCGGGCGACGACATGGTCGAGGTGCCTGTTGACACGGTTTTCCATGCAGGCGACCGCATCCAGTTCGCCGTCCAGACCAACGGCCCGGGCTATTTGTACATCATCAGCCAGGGTTCCAGCGGCACCTGGAAGCCCATGTTCCCCTCGGCCGAGGTCGAAGACGGGAACAATCGGGTGGATGGCTGGCACAGCTACGTCATGCCGCCCAACTCCCGCATGGTGTTCGATGAGCAGACCGGCATCGAGAAGATGTTCATCGTCTTTTCCCGGCAGCCCGAGACGGACCTGGAGAATATGATCTATTCCTTGCAGGGCGCCAGGCCCAAACCAGCCTCCCAGCCCAAAGAACCGCCCAAGCCCAAAGCGATGGTTCAGGTCGCCAGCATCGACGACGCCATGGTCGGCCGCCTGCGCACCACCTACGCCCGCGACCTGATTATCGAGCAGGTCAACGACAAGACCGCCAGCGACAAGAGCGAAAAGAAGCAAGAGGACGCCGTCTACGTGGTCAACCCCACTGGCAGCTCGGATTCGCGGGTCGTCGCGGACCTAAAGCTGGTGCACCAATGATCCGCCGAGTGGCGCAGGCGCTCCTGCCGCTTCTCGTGTTATTGCCGCCGGCTCTCCCTCAGGTCCACACCATGACCGAGGGTGCGCACCGGATGGAGCTGCAACTGGATCGTCTGGACGGCTCCGACTGGCACGTGATCGATCCTGGACTGGTTTTGAACCAGGGCGACCGCGTCCGCTTCCGTTTCCGCACCAACTTCGACGGCTTTCTCTACGTCCTGAACCAGAGCACGTCCGGCAAGTACGAGCAGTTGTTCCCCCGCGAAGAAACCGGCCAGGACAACCGGATTGTTGCCTCCAAGGAGTACCAGGTGCCGGCGACATCCACCGTGTTTCGCGTCGCCGGCCCGCCCGGCCACGAAATCGTCTACTGGCTGGTCACACCGGCGCGCCTGACCAATGCGCCGCCGCGTCCGGAGCCACCGCCGGCCAGCAAGAGCAAGCCGCTAACCCTGATTCCGCGGTGTGACGACGCCATTTTGCGCTCGCGCGGCGATTGCATCGACACTTCCGCCGGCCCCAAGCTGGTCCCGCGCGGCGCAGAGCTGCCGCAGAACATCGCCGGCGCTGTTTCCGACAGCCGTGAACTCCTCTTCATGCGCCAGAAGGATACGGCTGTGATTTCCTCGCCCCAGCCCCTGGCTGGCCCGGTGATCTACGAATTCCACCTGGCGCACCGGTGATTTTTATGCTTTCGAACCACAGCCTTGTTTCCGCAGGGCGGCATCTGTTTCCATTGTTCGCGCTCGCCGCCCTGACATCCGCCCAGCCTCCCAAACAGCAGCAACAACAACGCGACCTCAAACTGGAGAAGGTGGAAGAATCCACTCTCCCGGCCAAGCTCCCGAGCATCCCGAAGAGCTATGCCGTCATCGTCGGTATTTCCAAGTACCCCAACCTGGCGCAGAGCCTCCAACTCCAGTTCGCCGACCGCGACGCGCAGTCCATCTACACCATCCTCATCAGCCCGGAGGGCGGCAATTTCAAGGCCGAGAACGTCAAGGTCCTCACCGGAGCCAAGGCGACCCTGGCAGGCATGCGCCAGACGATCGACACCTGGCTGCCTTCGGTGGCCAAGGAGGACGACCGCGTCCTCATCTACTTCGCCGGCCACGGCTTCCTGTTCAAGCAGAAAGGCTACCTCGCGCCTTACGATTTCAATGCCGACGATGTGATCGCGACGGGCTACCCGATGGACGAGCTCGGCTCGGTGATCGGATCCAAGATCCACGCCAAGTGGAAAATCCTGCTCACCGATTCCTGCCACAGCGGCGCTATCTCACCCGAAGATACCCAAAGCCTCAACCACACACTTGCCAACCTGAACACGTCGCTTTTCTCTCTGACCGCCAGCCGCGACCGCGAGCGCTCTTTTGAGAGCCCGGACCTCGAGGGCGGCCATGGCGTTTTCACTTACTATCTGGTCAAAGGTATGGAAGGCGAAGCCGACGCCAACCATGATGGCAAGGTCACCACCGACGAAGTGGCTGAGTATGTCCACACCCAAGTCCGGGAAGCGACCAAGGGTGAACAGAATCCCACCTCCGACCGCGCCAGCTACGACCCTGGCATGTGGCTCTCCTACGTGCCCGCCAATGCCGCTCCGGCCACGGCGCCCGCGCCTCAATTCGGCTCCCTGGTTTTCACCGTGAATACGGACGGCGTAGAGGTCTTCCTCGACGGCAAATCCATCGGGGTGGTTGCTAAAGGCAAGCCTTTCACCGTGCCTGGCTTGACGCCCGGCCAGCACCAGGTCAAAGGCGTCAAGATGGGTTACGAGCCGGACGGCCCGCGCCAGGAGATGGTCTACCCTGGAACCGAATCCACGGTGAATGTCAAAATCCTGATTCCCCGCCGCCGAGACAAGGCGGCCGAAGATAACCTCGACAAAGGACTGGAATACTACCAGAAAGGTTACGAACAGAACTATAAGAAAGCCGCCGAACTATTCGAGAAGGCTCTCGCGATTGACTTCACCTATAGCAAGGCGGCTTTCTACTTAGGGCTCACATATAACGCTCTTTTCGACTCCGAGAAAGCGCAGCAGTATTTCAAGAAGGCCATCGAGATCGACCCGGATTACCTTGAAGCCCATGCCAATTACGCCGGCATGCTGCTGGATATTGGGGACGTCGATGAGGCCCTACGCCAGATCAACATTGTCCTTGTGCGCCAACCCGACCATGCCGTGGCGCTGACCATGGCTGCCCAGGCCTATCGTCTGAAGGAGCTCTACCCGCAGTCCATCGAAGCGGCGCACAAGGCGATTCAATTGACGCCCAAAGACGCCGAGCCGCACCTCTGGCTGGGAGACAGCCTCCGGCTCAGCGGTAAGCCAACCGAGGCCAGAGCGGAATACGATCAGTACCTCCAGCTCAGCGACTTCGACAGCAAGCTGGCCGGTCAACTGAATTACTACGTTCTGGGCTCACTGTTCGGCATGGGCAAGAAAAAGCATGCTGCCCAGCAGGATATCTGGAAGGATCTGCGGAGCCTGGCATATTTCGGCCTGTGCGATTGCGACTATCTTCTCAAGCAATACGATTCCGCCATCGGCTATTGCCAGAAATCCCTGACTTACAATGGCCAGGACGCATACGCGCACTATGCGCTTGGTCTTTCTTTCATGCACAAAGCTGTCAACACCGGGAGCGTTGCCGAACTCAGCCCCGCCCTCAGGCATTTTCAGGAAGTAGTTGCCATCAACCCCGACATGGACGAAGCGAAAATCGCCCGCCAGAACATCACCACGATCCAGAAAGCGTTACAGTCGCGTTAGAGGTGGGCCCTCACCGCCGCAGCCGCCTCTCCCACCGCAACATCTTCCGAGCGGCGCGTCTTCCGTTCCACCAGCTCCACCATCCCGCTGGCCAGTTTCTTGCCCACCACTATCCGGTACGGCACCCCAATCAAATCCGCGTCCTTGAATTTCACCCCCGGCCGTTCATCGCGGTCGTCCAGCAGTGCGTCCACGCCCAGCGTCCGGCAGCCCTGGTAGATCTCCCGGGCCGCGTCCATCTGCGCTGTGTCGGAATTGTTCGCGGGCGTGATCACCACCGGGAACGGCGCGATCGCCGCGGGGAGAATCATGCCGTCGTTGTCATGATACAGCTCGATGGCTGCGCTGAGAATTCGTTCGATGCCAATCCCATACGAACCCATGATCGGCGCGACTTCCTTGCCGTCCGCATTCAACACCCGCAGTCCCATGGATTCCGAGTACTTGTATCCCAATTTGAAAATGTGTCCGATCTCCACCATCTTGCGGACCTCGATCGCCCTGCCGCACTTGCCGCACCGGTCGCCGGCGGCCACTTCGCGGAGGTCGTGCACCTCCGCCTGAAAATCCTCGCCCAGTGTCACGTGGCGCAGGTGGTAGTCGTCGCGGTTGGCGCCCGCGATCATGTTGCGCCGCCCCTCCAGCGCCCGGTCCGCCAGGATCGGCATGCGCTTCACGCCCACTGGCCCCAGCGATCCCGCTCCCGCGCCGAACCACTCCTGGATCTCTTCCGGGTGCGCCGGCCTGAATTCCGGATCGTTGGCCACCACTCCGAACTTGGCCGCGCTCAACTGGTGATCGCCGCGCAGCATCACCAGCATCGGCTTGCCGTCCGCAACCAGCACCAGGCTCTTCATCTGCGAAGTCTCCGGCAGCCCCGTGAACTCGGCCACCTCCGCGATCGTCTTCCGTCCCGGCGTGTGGAACTGTTCAGGCGCAAGTTCGCCTTCGGGGTCCGCCACTGCCGGTGGGGAAGGCGCCGCTACGGCCTTCTCCAGGTTGGCTGCATAGCCGCAGCCCGGGCACACCACCACCTGATCCTCGCCGGCATCGGATGCCACCATGAACTCGTGCGACTGGCTGCCGCCCATCGCGCCCGAATGCGCCTCCACGACCAGGTACTCGAGGCCGCAGCGGTCAAAAATGCGGCAGTACGCGCGGTAGTGCTTTTCGTACGCTGCGTCCAGCCCCGCCGCGTCCATGTCGAACGTGTACGAGTCCTTCATCAGGAACTGCCGCACGCGCAGCAGCCCCGATTTCGGCCGCGGCTCGTCCCGGAACTTCGTCTGGATCTGGTACCAGATCTGCGGAAGCTGTTTGTAGCTGCGCAACTCGCCGCGCGCGATCGAGGTCATGACTTCTTCGTGGGTCATGCCCAGGCACAGGTCGCGCCCGAACCGGTCTTTCAGGCGGAACAGGTTGTCGCCCATCACGTCCCACCGGCCGGACTCCTGCCAAACCTCCGCCGGGTTCAGCGCCGGCAGCAGCATCTCCTGCCCGCCGATGGCGTCCATCTCCTCGCGCACAATCCGCATGATCTTCAACAGCGAGCGCTGCGCCAGCAGCAGGTAGCTGTAGATGCCCGCGGAAAGCTGGCGGATGTATCCGGCGCGAAGCAGCAACTGGTGGCTGGCAACCTCGGCTTCGGCGGGGTTGTCGCGAAGCGTGGGGATAAACAACTTGCTCCAGAGCATGACGTTGTGAGGGAAAGCCCAATTCTAGCATGCTAAAATCGAATTTCTTTCCCGTAGGCACATGCTTTAGCTTGTGCCATGGCGTGTGTCAAATTGCGCCATGGCATACGCGCGGAGGCACCACCATGACGCCATCAGAACGAATGCAGCGGCCCTTGGCCGAAGTCGATCCCGAGATCTTCGACGCCATTCAACGCGAAGTCCAGCGGCAGCATTCCCAGCTCGAGTTGATCGCCAGCGAGAACTTCACCTCGGAGGCGGTGCTGGAAGCCACCGCCAGCGTGTTCACCAATAAGTACGCCGAGGGCTACCCGGCCAAACGCTACTACGGCGGCTGCGAGTTCACCGACATCGTGGAAAACCTGGCCCGCGACCGCGCCAGGAAACTCTTCGGCGCCGAGTACGCCAACGTGCAGCCGCATTCCGGTTCCCAAGCCAACCAGGCCGCCTACGCGTCGGTGCTCTCCCCCGGCGACACCATCATGGGCCTCAACCTGGCGCACGGCGGGCATCTCACTCACGGCCACCCGCTCAATTTCTCGGGCAAGACCTACCACGTCATTCCGTACGGAGTCCGCAAGGAAGATGAGCGCATCGACTACGACGAACTCGAGCGCCTGGCGCAAGAGCACAAACCCAAGATGATCATCACCGGCGCCAGCGCCTACCCGCGCACGCTCGATTTCGCCCGTTTCCGCCAAATCGCCGACTCCGTTGGCGCCATCTTCCTGGTCGACATGGCCCACATCTCCGGCCTCGTGGCCGCCGGCCTGCATCCCAACCCGTGCCAGTACGCCGACATCGTTACCTCCACCACCCACAAAACGCTGCGCGGCCCGCGCGCCGGCATTATCCTGGCCAAGGAAAAGTACGGCGCGGCCATCGATAAGACGGTCTTCCCGGGCGTGCAGGGCGGTCCGCTGGTCCACGTCCTGGCGGCCAAGGCGGTCTGCCTGCACGAAGCCATGCAGCCGGAGTTTTCGACTTACCAGAAGCAGGTGGTAGCCAACGCGCGCGCCCTGGCCCAGAGCCTGGTGGACGAAGGCTTCCGCATCGTCTCCGGCGGCACCGATACGCACCTCATGCTGCTCGACGTCTTCTCCAAGGGCTTGCGCGGCAAGGAAGCCGAGAAGGCGCTCGACGGCGCGCGGATCACTGTCAACAAGAACGCCATCCCGTTCGACACCAATCCGCCGCTGAATCCGAGCGGCATCCGCCTGGGCTCGCCCGCCGTCACCACGCGCGGATTCCGCGAAGCCGAGATGCGCGAAGTCGGAGCGCTGATCGCGGAGGTGTTGAACCACATCGCCGACGCCGGCGCCATCGCCGCGGTGCGGAATCGGGTGGACGCCCTGACCGCCAGGTTCCCCTTATACCAGTGGAAGCTCGGCGCGCGGTCGCCCGCCGGCGAGCCCGCGGTCAAAGTCTAGATTGTCCCCGCTGCACATCGTCATCGATGCCCGCCGCCTGCGGGACTTCGGCATCGGCACATACATCCGGAGCCTGGTCCATGCGCTGAGCGCCATCGACAGCGTGAACCGCTACACCCTGGTGAGCGGCCCCGGCGATGTGCGCACGCTTTCCGGCCTGCCCGGGAATTTCCAGACCTCCATTTATGCGCGTCCGGATGAAAGCTCCCTCGATCACGCGCTCTTCCCCATGTATTTGCGCGGCCTCTCGCCCGATCTCGTGCACATTCCCCTGAACCGCGTCCCCATGTTCATGATCCGGCCCTACGTGGTGACCATTCACGATATGGCCAGCCTGTTCTTCGAAGGCGACCTTTCCAGGTTCCAGATGCAGTTGCGCCGCTACCGGTTCCGCCGCGGACTGGTGCGAGCCAGCCGAGTCCTCGCGGTTTCCGAAGCCACGCGGCGGGATGTCGAGAACGTCATGGGCGTGCCGCCCAACCGCATCCGCCAGGTCTACAATGCGCCCGACCCCGGATTCCTGGGTCAGCCGGAAACCCCCGAGGAACTGCGCCGCATCATGGAGCGCTATCAGGTCAACTATCCCTTCCTGCTCTATGCCGGCAACATCCGCCGCCACAAGAATGTGCCGCGGCTGGTGGAGGCCTTCGCCGTAGTGCACGAGCAATTGGCCTCCCATCCCGTGTACTCCGATCTGCGCCTGGTCATCATCGGCGATACCCTGTCGCAGTTTCCCGCCGTGCGGCAAACGGTGATCCGCAGCCGCGTCGAGCAGATGGTGCGCTTCTTGGGATTCGTGCCCTTCGATACCCTCCGCTGTTTCTACCACGCCGCCGCGGCTTTCGTCTTTCCCTCCCGCTATGAGGGCTTCGGATTGCCGCCGCTCGAAGCGATGGCTTGCGGCACACCCGTAGTGACGTCCAACGTCAGCTCGTTGCCGGAAGTGGTTGGCGACGCCGCCATCCTGGTGAACCCCGAGAACGTGTTCGACATCGCCCGCGGCATCCGCGATGCGTTGCTCGACGAGCCGTTGCGCGCCGAGCTGATCCGCCGTGGCCGCGAGCAAGCCTCGCGGTTCAGTTGGGAGCGCACCGCCCGCCAGGTCCTGGAAGTCTACCAGGAAGCCGTGGCCCAGCCAGATTAAACCGGCGCGGTGGGGCAGGTTGGTAACCGGCGGACCGCTTGTTAATCGGTCCAGGCGAGCGCAGCTCGCCCGCACGTCTCCCGAGGCCGGCCAAGGGAACTTCTACCAATAGTGGTAAGCGACGATGGCAGGCGGGCCCGCGATTCCGTTGATTACGTCCGTAGACAGCACCGCCTCGATGTTCTTGCCGTTCCAATCCGCGGGCGCGCGAGCCTCGAGTTCCTTGAGATACGCGGGATTGGTGAGGAACTCCCCGGCTGCGATCGTGCCGTACCCGGTCAGTCCTGCGGCAACTACAGTCATCTGTGCCGTGTCGGAGCTCCGAAATCTCGCCACGATCGCATAGTCCTTCACGACTACATAGTCCGTTGAGACACGCCCGAGCGGGTTGGAGAGGATGGGGCGCCAGGACGCCTGCGCACCTTGCTGCTTGTCCCGGAACTCGAATCGAAAGACCCCACCCTCCCCGGCTTCAATGTGAAACCGAAGCGAACTGGTGAGGCGTTGAGTCCAGATGTTGTTTCCGGCGCCCACCAGCACAACCGATCCTTCCCTCAAGTCGTCCAGCGTCGTTGCCGGCGCGGTGAGGATTTGTATCTTCGCACCCTGGCTTCGGGCAGCCCCGGCCAGTTTCGCCAGAGCCACAGCGTCCTCCGCATGGATCTTCTGGTGGGTCATCGCCCGCAGATCCCCGAGCGATGGCATCTGGTAGCTTTGAGGCGCGGCCGAGCCCGCCGCTGGCGTCACCGGCGGCTCGTGAGCCGCACCGACGCAAAGGAACAGGGGCATCGCAGGAGTGGCCACGGGTCGCCAGAACCGTTCCAACTCCCTCTGAGAATTTCCCGACAATGTCGCCGTGGCCAGGAGAGCCGCCAGCGCGCCCGCCGCAAAAACCGACGCGAAAGCCGCCCAATGCACGAGCCGCCACCAGCCACCCGCCGAACGGGGAGCGGGTGCAGCCTGCTCTACCGACTCCGGACCTTCGACCACCTCCATTGGTGCTTCGGTCGGAAATTGGAACTGTGGAATATATGAGCCTGGAAAGACCTCAATTCGGATCTCTGAAGCGTGTGCCGATCCCTGATAGTACTGCGCGAGACGTTTCCGGATCTCGCCGGCGGCGCTGCGAACCACATGGTCCTGGTTGGTGTCGTAGTCGGCTTCACGGCCGAAGACCCTGACGCCGATGGTCCGCTCCTTGAGGTTCTCTCCCTGGCCTTCCAACGTCTGGTCTACGATGTACCGCAAGAAACTGGAGTAGCGCTTACTGGTGCGAAAGGCGGTACTCGCAAGGATCCGTTCCAGTTGTTCACGGATGGCGGCGCACCGAGCCCCTGTCTCGGCCTCCTGCGGACTATCATCGCCCCGGGAGGTGACGGCCGAGTCGGGGACTCCTGCTCCCTTCTCTTCAGACAAAATCGTTCTCTACCCCTGGACGAATCAAGTCTAGCACTCCCGCGCTTCAGCGTTCCAGCAAGAGCCGATCCGTCATGAGGTAACCGTGGGCTTCGCGAGGGCGTAGTGCCGGGCTACTCCGGCGACGCCGTGGAAAGTCTGGTGTGGAATATCAACGCCCGGCTGCCGTGAAACGGCAACTGCCCGAATCGAGGTTGTAGACCAGTCGCCCGCCTTCCTTGCCAACGAATTTCGCGTTCGTCCCGCCCCCAACCGTGACGGAGCTTTCGTCCGTCCCTGGAAAATACACCACGCCCGTCGCGTTCGGGGGAACCGTGACTTCCATCGTCAGCCCCGACGCGCTCTTGGTCCAGGAAGAACTGATCTTGCCGCGCACACTGTCATACGTGGCTTCGGCATGCGCCAGACCGGTTGGAACCGTGGGGCGGAAAGCGATCCGCTGGTAGCCGGGTTCCAGCGGCTGGATTCCCGCCAGGTTCTCGTAGAGCCATTGCGTAGCGGTCCCGTACATGTGATGGCTGCGCGTCCTGCTGGACTTTTCCCAGTACTCCCCCAGCGCCGTCCATCCCATCGAGATCCAGTAGCCGAAGCTCGGGTACGTGGTTTGCGAAATGATGGCATAAGCGGCGTCGGCGGCTCCGGCCACGCCTTCGTCCGCCGCCTGGCTGAGCACGGGCAATATCCAGCGCGCCCCCGCGATGCCGACCTCCTCGTGGCCAGCGCGGGTCTTGACCACGTCCTCCACCAGCTTCGCTTCCAGCTCCGCGCGCTTCTCCTCAGGGACCAGTCCGAAAGCCAGTGGCAGAGCGGCCATGGTTTGTACGAAGGGCTGCGTGGAATCCTCACGGTAATATCCCGCGCTCTCGTCCCACCATTTGGCGTTGAAGTCCCGCTTGATGTTCTCGAAGAGCAGGTCGAAGTGCTTGGCCTCCGCGGCATTGCCGAGCACACGTGCGGAGTCCGCGGCGATTCTCGCGAGGTAGGCGTGGTATGCAGTGACGGACGGCGCGGTCACGGTCGGCACCCTGAACCTGGTGGGCGCGCCGTCGGGTGCGTCCGCTCCAGTTGCCGGAGCCCAGTCTCCCAGGCCGGCAGTCAGCGTGTACTTGTAGTTGTCGCCATCCTTGTCGGTCCATTGCGGAATCCAGTCGTCCAGGTAACGCTTCATGAGCGGGTAGGTGACCGCCAGGGCACGATCATCGCCGTAGCGCATGTACGACTCCCACGGAACAACGAACCAGAACGCCTCCCAGATTGGCGAAGCGCCGCCGTTGTTGGCGGGCTTGAAGACCTGCCCCACGTGGCTGTAGCCTCTCGCGGTCGGCGCCAGCAGGGTCAGTTCCCCGGTCGGCTCCTGGGAGTCGGCCATATCCTGAAACGACTTCCAAAATTGGCGCTCGGTGTCGAACAGAAGCGCGGCGGTGGGCGCCGAAAGCTGCGCGTCGCCGGTCCAGCCGTTCTTCTCGTACTGCGGCGTGTCGGTGATGATGCCCGAGACATAGTTCTCAGCCACCGCCGCTCGCGTGTTCTTCTCGATCTCTGTGAGCAGCGGGTTGGATGCGCTGAACGTGCCGCTCGCGGGCATGGAGGTCCGCACTTCGTGCACCGCCACAACGTTGACCACCACGCCCTCCGGCAGGGGGACCGGCGCGATGGCCGGGCCGCCTCCGAAACCACCGCCGCCCACGCCCTCACCCGGCTTCACGGGTGAGCTGATCTGGATGTATTGATGGCCCTTGTAGGTGAACTGTGGTGTAAACAGCTCGGGTTTCTGAGCGGTGCCCGTGCCCTTGGCGATGTAGTAGTCGACCTGCATATCGCCGGGACCCGCGCTGATCGTGCCGTTCTCCGTGGTCTTGTCGGAATAGGCAATCTGGATCGCCGTTCCGGCCGGCGCGCCGTACACACTGATGGTGGACCAACCGGAGCGCTGAAGGCCGGTATCCCACACGTAGACTCCGGGCGCTGGGTTGGTTCGCTTGCCGGCCGGCCAGTCGGCGACGGCTCTGGTTGGGTCTCCCCGTTCGGCGCGGAGTTGTCCGCGCGGCGCCTCCACCACCCGGGCTTCGCGCCACGAAGATGCGTCAAAACCCGGCTTGTCCCAGTTCGGAATCTCCTTGCGCGCGTCGTAGGTCTCGCCAAGATAGTAGCCGTCGTATCGAGTCGGACCATCCAGGCTCACCTTCCAGGCACCATCCGATTTGACCACCTGCTCGGTCCCGTCCGCGTAGTCAACGTACAGGTCCATTCGGAAGCGCGGGGTCTCGCGCCACTCGGCGGTTTCGTAGGCCCAATTGACCGTGACCGACTCCTGGTCGAAATGGCCCGACCCCAGCTCGGTGGCCACCACATTTTCGGCCGGAGCGTTCTGCTCCTGCCGGAGCAAATTGGTGACATCCTCGGTGGAGTAGTAAACAGTGTCGTAGTAGTAGGTGAAGGGCGGATCCAGGAAGCGGTTGGACGTGCGAGTGCCATTCAACGACAGATTGTTGTACGCCAGTCCCGTCGAATAAGCTCGGGCCGCGGTCACTTTGCCGTGTCTCGCGACCGGCTCCACGCTGAAAGACTTGCGAAGCAGCGGAACGGGCCTGACTTCACGGCACATTCCGGAATCGCCCCCGCGGCCGCCGCCCTTGGGCCGACAAAAATCGCGTGGCTGGCCGGTGCTGGCGACGGTCGTTCCCGCCGCCACGGCTGCTCGGAGCGCGGGGCTGAAGCTCACGCCAGTACCCGGAGTGGAGACTGTCGCGCTCAGTGGCTGCGGCGCCGTCAGCGCCGGCGCGAACGTGATGCCGGTTCCCAAACCCTCCACCGTCACCCCCTGTGCGTGCGCCGCGGCCAGGGCCGGGCTGACCGTCAGCGTGGTAGGCTGAGCGGCGCCTCTACCCCCACGCCCCGATCCTCCGCCGGCGGGCGGTCCGCCGCCTCCCGGGCCGCCTCCGCGTCCGAACTGCGGCGCGCTTACGCTCACAACCGCCACGGTCTCACCCTCAACGACGACCGAATCGCCGGCCTGGACACCGGTGGCGGCGACTCCGCCCCGGCCGCCGCCCGCGCCGGCAATCTGGATCGAAGTCGCGCCGGCCGTTGCCGCGGTCGCCAGAGTCGTTCTCACCGCGGGTCTGCCAATCGAGCTGATGACCGCGCGCTGCGATCCGATGACGATCGGTTGTCCGGCCAGGAAGCCCGTGATGCCGGCCACCTTGACGTTCGTCGCGCCAACCTGCGCGCCGGCGCGAAGCGTAGTAGTCGCCGCGGCGGCGCCCACTCGGGTGACGGTGACCGTCTCCCCACCCACGGTGAAACGCGCGCCGGGCGCGATGGCCTCCACGCTGGTCACCTTGACGTTAGTGGCTCCAACTTCCGCCGCTTCGTGCAAAGCGGCGCTGAAGGCCAGGCAACAGGCGTCGGCAGCCTGGCTTTGGGCCGCGGTCGGCGGCGTTTCCAGGCGCTTCGGTCCGCCAATCCATTCTCCCCGCCACTCGCTGGCCTTGAGAAACGCCGTCTCGAACCAGGTTGCGGCCGAAGAATAGCTAGCCGGCTCACCGGCAATAGACACTCGAACCGTCCAGTAATATCGCGTGCGTGACGACAGGGCCGGCCCTGCATAAACCGCGAAAGGGTCGGAAGAGCGAACAGCCCTCGAGTCCCAGATGAGTCCGGGGCCTTGAGCGGACGCCGCCGTGCCGGCCGACGTCGCCACGACAATTCGATACTCGGTCTGCTGGACGCCGGGACGGCTGGCCTCCATACGCCAGGTGAACCGCGGCCTGGGGTTGTCGATTCCAAGCGGCTCAACCGCCGCTTCGGTTCTCAGTCCGGCCACGCGGACGGCGTTCACAGAGATGCTCGGGCCGCCGTCTTGGCCCCAACTCATAGCAGCAAAGATGCAAAACCCCAGGGGAAACCGGATCAGCTTTTTTTTCATGTCACGTGATCGGAGGCGCGGCGCCGTCTAGAACAGGATGCGCGCGGAGAACTCAACCGAGCGCGGATCGTTCGAGGTCGCCGAGCCGGGTGCGCCTCCAACCAGGGCGATTTGCCCGAAGTTCGAGGCCGTGAGCGTGGTGACCGGGGCGGGGAAGTACACGGTGTTCGCCAAGTTAAACGCCTCGACGCGGAACTGGAATTTCAAACGCTCGTGAATGGGGAAGGTCTTAAACAGCGAGGCATCGGCGAGGGGCGGGCGAAACAGGCGAATGTTGGGCATCACCGCGGATAGTGTGTTCAACGTAAACGCCGGCTGTTGAATCCATGCAGGCTGAGAATCATTGCCGCAATTGGTCTTCACTCCCGACAGATTGAGGTAGCAGGTGTTGAATTCATGCAGGGCCGTCGGGTTGGCAACCGCGGGATTGATCCCCGTCGAGAATGCGCTGCCCGGAGCGTTCAGCGGAGTCCCGGTCTGGTAAGTGAAGATCGCATTGAGCTGCCAGCCCCCCAGAGCTCCATGCAGGAACCCTTTGCCGTTCTTGAAAAGCGGTATCTGGTAGGTGCCGCTGATCCGCAGGTTATTGGGCACATCGCTGGTGGTGAGCTGCGATGCCAGGCCCGACTGGGTGGCAATTCCGTTGGCGCCGACCGACTCGTTTTGTGGATTCAGCCAGGTGCTTGCCTGCATGTTCTTCGACAGCGTATAGCTGATCAGCAGCGACAGCCCCTGCGAGAACCGTTTCTCGAGCCGCACCTGCATGGAGTTATACCAGAGGCGCCCGATATTCTCGTATTGCTCCGTCAATCCCGTGTACTGCGGGTACGGCAACAGGGATTGTTGCAGCGTAATCGTCGAGCCGTTAATGCTGGTCCCGGGCAATAAGCCGGCAAACGGATTGGCGACGGTGGTGTTGAGCTTGGAACCGAGCGATGCCAGCTGGTCGGCGGTAACGTAGTTGAGATTCACCGTCGTCTGCAGACCGTGCGTACGGGAGCCTACATACGAGACGTCCGCCACGAAATTGGCGGGAAGTTGGCGTTGGAAGCCGATGGAGAACGTCTGATACGAGGGAATCTGCCGGTTGTGATAGGGGAACGTGATACTCTGTCCGAGGGACTGAGACAGCCCTAACGAATTGCCGGCCGGGCGGAGAATGCCGGTAGGATACGGGTTACTCAGGCTGTTAGCTGGCGTGGCGTTGCCGTTGTCCGAAGCGTCATAAGTGGTGGTCTGAGTGAAGCCGTAGGTGGGGGGAAGGTCATCCGTGGGGACGTAATACAGGCCGTATCCGCCGCGGAGGACGGTCTTCGAATTCAACCGGTAAGCTACGCCGATGCGTGGCTGCACATTGTTGTAATCGGTGGTGTAGGGAATACGGGTGCCGGAGGGCAGGAACAAAAGGCCGCCGGTAGTTCCCGGAAGAGGACCTTTAGCTCCGAACGCAAAGCCGGCCACTTCCCGGTTGTAGCGTTCTGTAGGCGCGGTCTCGACGTCCCACCGGAAGCCGAGATTCAGCGTGAACCTGGAGTTCACACGCCAGTCGTCCTGAACAAACGCTGCATAATAGTGCTGACTCCATGCCATCGCCGCATTAAAAGGAACGCTCCCCGAAGCCGGATACCCCAGCAGCAGCGAGGCAAGCGGATCCCCCTGCGAGGCGTTGGTAACGAGCGGGCTGTTTTGAGTAAACGCCGTGTTGAACGCGAACGTTCCGGATGTCGAGTTGGGTGGAGCGGTATTGTTCAAGATGACATTGAACTGTCCCCCGAACTTCAAGGTGTGTTTACCCATGATTTTCGTCAAAAACGCCTGCGACGTCCAGGTGTTGGTCTGGGAGAAGGCGAAGAGTCCGCCACCCAATCCCTGAATGGAAACCGGCCCGCCGGTGAAGCTTAAGCTGGGGAAGGTCAAGGCCGGCAGTTGGGAAACCAGGGATTGCGGAAATCCGAGTTGTGACGGATCATATCCGTGGCTGTATGGGTCGACGCCAAAGTTGTGACGCTCGAAGCCGCCCCGGATATCGAGCACGGTCGTCGCATTGATGGTTGAGGTCCAGGTAGCCTGGCCGCCATTGTTAGTGCGCCAGTGGAGGTACTGGTTGGTGGCCGA
>Ga0335081_10007888_pt1 | contig 17040 bp, 14 predicted proteins | sample Lox_Sample_35_FD_206713 | JGI IMG/M metagenome (GOLD analysis project Ga0335081, IMG submission 206713) | Soil microbial communities from Loxahatchee National Wildlife Refuge, Florida, United States - Lox_Sample_3.5 | ecosystem: Environmental > Terrestrial > Soil > Wetlands | place: USA... | reverse complement strand
CTTATCGTATTTGCCGAACGAAACGCCATCTGCATTCAACGCGATGAAGCCGCCGTTATTTTCCGCAAGTTTTTGTTTGATGATATCCGCCTCGAGCGTGACGCCGAGATGATTAGCTTGTCCTGTGAGATCAGCAGATACATGATAATCTTTATCTTTCTTGAACGCCGAATTTCGGAGATAGCACCACAACACGGTTGCCATCCCTAATTCGTGCGCCAGCGAGAACGCTTGCGAAATCTCTATGATCTCGCGATGCGAATCATCTGAGCCGAAATAAATCGTCGCGCCAACGGCCGCTGCGCCCATATCGTGCGCTTCCTTGATTGAGCCAAACAGAATTTGCTCAAAGCTATTTGGATAGGTCAATAGTTCATTATGATTGATCTTTACAATGAACGGAATCTTGTGCGCGTACTTGCGCGCCACGATGCCCAACACGCCAAACGTAGATGCTACCGCATTACATCCGCCTTCGACGGCAAGTTTGACGATGTTTTCGGGATCGAAGTAATCGGGGTTTTTCGCGAAACTCGCGCCGCCCGAATGTTCGATACCTTGGTCCACTGGCAGAATGGAAAGATAACCGGTCCCACCGAGACGTCCGTTGCCATACATCCAAGTCAGATTGCCGAGCACGCGATTATTGCGATCAGACTGCGAGAAGATGCGATCCACAAAATCAGGTCCGGGCAGATGCAATCTCTCTTTTGGAATTTTAGGCGATTTGAAACCAAGCAAGCTTTCCGCTTTAGCTCCCAACAAAGATTGAATATCAGTTGTCATTATGTTCTCCTTGCCCAACGCGATCGCGTCGGGCGTTTTAGTTTTTTACTCTCTGAACGAGAGAAATTCACTTTTCTTTTCTGTCCTGAAATGACTCGAAATAGGAAAAATGGCTCGCTTGATTATAACCAGAAACTCAGGCTATAATGTAACGTGTTCATGCGACTAAAGTAATTGTAACTCGTATATCAACGCAGGAGGCACAAATGACTGACATGTTTCAAAACGTAAGCGGCCAGATGGATCCGTTCAAAAAACTGGCATCCTATATTCCCGGGTTTAGTGGTTATGTCGAACGACAAAATCGGCGCGACGCAGATAAGCTCGTGCGCGATACCATCGCACGCAGATTCGATGATTTGGTTAAACGCGCATCTGCCCTGCAAACTGATTTGGTGAGCGCAGGCAAACTCGAATCTGTCGGCGAAATGGAAAAGGCCGTCACGCAAATTCGCACGTTCATGGATAAGATCAATACGGCGGCGCGCGGCTATTCTGGTCTGTTCGACGCGGTCAAGATCAACGAGAAAGAACTCGAACAGCTTTATAATTTTGATCTGGCGTTCTTCGACCTTGCCGATCAGATTGGACACGGACTGGATAACATCGAAGCCAGTATGGGCGACGACACCGCCCTGCCCGCCGCCATTCGAAACATCACCACGCTTGGACGTCAAGCAGTGGACACATTCAATCGCCGCACTGAGGCATTTACCGGCAGCGGAAAATAGTCCCGCAAAAGGCACAGACAACTAAAAGATGCTCTGTGCCTTTTCTTATTTTTATGGTACAAAAGTGATATGTGGCAAAATTACATAAACGCAACATCCACTGAAGAAGTACTAAAAACTCTTTCAGAGAATCGGGAGCGCGCTCGCATCGTAGCTGGTGCGACTGATTTGATTCTCGAACTCGAACGCGGCGCACGTAAAGGCATCGAGACGCTGATTGACGTGACGCGCATCCCCAACCTTGATCGCATCACTCTCGACGAAGACGGCGTAATTCACCTCGGCCCGCTGGTCACTCACAATCATTGTGCCGCGTCGAAATTGATTCGCGAAAGAGCCTATCCGCTGGCACGCGCCGCTTGGGAAGTGGGCGCGCCCCAAATCCGCAACCGCGGCACTGTTGCGGGAAACTTAATCACCGCCTCACCTGCCAACGATACCATCACACCGCTGATGGCGCTAAGCGCAACTGTAACACTGGTATCGACACGCGGCAAACGTAAAATGGCATTGCAGGATTTTTACACCAGCGTCCGCAAGAACGTGATGCAAGCTGATGAGATGTTGGTGGACATATCTTTTCCGGCGCTGACAAAAGATCAACGCGGCACGTTCATCAAATTGGCATTGCGCCGCGCGCAAGCGATTTCACTTGTCAATGCCGCTCTGGTCCTGACGCTGAAATGGGGAACGGTTCAATCGGCTTCGATCACGCTCGGGGCCGTCGCGCCGACCATCATCCACGCGCCGGAAGCGGAAGAATATTTACGCGGCAAAAAACTCAACGATGAGGTCATTGCCAAAGCCGCCGAATTGACAATGAATGCCAGCCGTCCGATTGACGATGTGCGCGGCAGCGCTTCCTATCGGCGAGAGATGATACGCGTGATCACATCCCGAGGCTTGAAGTCGATTCGAGATAAGCGCGAACTAGATGGCTTCCCGCGCGATCCGGTTTTGTTATGGGGAAAGGAAAAAACGGAGAGTCGAGAGTCGGGAGTCGGGAGTCGTTTCCCGAACAATTCAATCGAAACAACAATCAACGGGAAGAAATATATATTTAAAAACGGATTCGATAAAACCTTGCTGCGACTCTTACGTGAAGAAGGATTGTTGACCGGCACCAAAGAAGGCTGCGCCGAAGGAGAGTGTGGAGCGTGCACTGTCTTTCTGGACGGCAAAGCTGTGATGTCGTGCCTGGTTCCCGCGCCGCGTGCTCATGGCGCAGAAATTATCACTGTTGAAGGTCTGGCTAAAGGCGCTGAATTACATCCCGTACAAGAAGCTTTCGTTCAAGATGGCGCGGTCCAATGCGGATATTGCACGCCCGGTTTTATTATGTCTGCCGCAAAACTCCTAGAAGAAAAACCTTGTCCAACAAAAGACGAAATCGAACAAGCGATCACTGGTAACCTGTGCCGATGCACAGGTTACTATAAGATTGTTCAAGCGATCGAAGATGCGAGTAAAATCAAAGTTTAAGAGGTGATCCATGGGAAAGTATTCTCCGACAACGGTCAGCCGAAAGCCGCGCATCGAACGCCCACATCCTGTTTGGCGCGGCATTGGTTGTATTCTGATGATCGTTGTTCCAATTCTCTCATTCGGATTGGCAGAACTTACCGTTCAGAGCACGTGGGCGCAACAGTATATTCCTTACCAATTGCTAGGCTATCCCATCTTGCCAACAAGCTTGTGGAAGGCGGGGTTTCTTAATCCGATATTAGCCTTTATCCAGAGTCTGCCCGATTTTTATGGCGTTTTAATATTTCTCTTTTTCTATGTTGTTGTAATTGGAGCAGTCATATCGGTGGGCAACGCGTTTCTATATAAATTCCTTGGACCGCCTCGCTATGGTCCGCAAGATGCCGAACCACCCAAAATAAAGGTGAAATCCTATAAGCGATGATATTAGCAGAGAGAGTGAGGTGCGCCTCACTCTCTCTGCTAATCCGCAGTAGCCGCATCTCCCTCATCCTCCTCTTCAATAGGTTCTGTTTCAACGTCATTCGTCTCAGGCAATTCGGGTTCTTCAGCACTCCCGCTTTGGGCCTCACCTTCCTCGGAGGCTTCAGCAGCCTCGCCCGACTCATTCTCTTCCGCTCCTTCCTCAGACTCTTCGCCGCCTTCTTCCCCAGGATCCTTTTCTTCCTCTTCGGTTTCTTCGCCTTCGCCTTCTTCTTCGTCTAAATCTTTTTCTTCCTCTTTTTCCGATTCATCCGTTTCAGATTCTTCATCATTTTCTTCTTTCTCTTCCTTTTCTGATTCTCGTTCGTCTTCCTTCTCTTCATCTTTTTCAGATTCTTTATCAGAATCTTCTACATCATCTAATTCTTCCTCTTCAGATTCATTTGTTTCTTTTTCGCCGGACTCTTCAGATTCTCCTTCACTCTCATCTAGCTCATCTCCTTCTTCACCGCCCTCCTCTTCCGGCGACTCATCACCCCCAGGCAACTCGGCTTCACTCTTCTTTTCAATCTCAGAGTCTCTGGATTCGATAATTTCGCCGGCTTCGAGATTACTATCTTCGCGTTCCACTGCTTTATCTGCCCTAATATTTTTCACTCCGCGCTGTTCCCACGCGGAGACAACGTAATCGTGAACGTCAGGCATTTCTGCATGCAAAGCTTCCATGAACTCGGAATATTTTTGATACACGCCACGATCCGCATTGACTGGGTTATTCAATTCTTCATGGACAGCACTTAACATTGCTAAAGCCTCTTCTGCGGAAAGGTCGCGTGCCGCAAGGCGACTCTGCAAATAATCCAACGCGCTTTGCGGGCCGGTCTCATTAAATAAATTATTGTATTCAAATCTGGGCATCTCTCACCTCGTCATTAAATATATTGAATATACCCCAGCCCTATGAAAAGGGCAAATCAAAGCCGTTGTATAATATGGGTGCAATAAAGAAACGGAGAACTATCATGTCATCCATTGGACAATCCTTTCCGCGCATCGATGCCCGCGGCAAAGTTACAGGCGAAGCCGCCTATTCCGGCGACCTTTCCATGAAAGGAATGCTTCATGCCAAAATATTATTCGCCGAACGACCCCACGCACGCGTGAAAAGCGTCAAGACCAGCAAAGCCGAAGCGGCGCCCGAAGTCGTTGCTATTTACACATCTAAAGATGTTCCAACCAATGAATACGGGCTTCAAATGAACGATCAGCCGGTGCTTTGCGGACCTGGTTCATCAAAACCCGGAACCGATATAGTCCGCTTTGTTGGAGACCAAGTGGCAATCGTCATCGCACAAAGCGAAGCGGCGGCTCAAGCCGCGCTTGGGCTGATCCAGGTCGAATACGAAGACCTGCCCATTGTGTCAGATCCGCTTGAGGCGATGAAAGCCGATGCGCCGCGCATTCATACAGAGATTGGTGATTCAAATATATGCGTTCATTACAAAATCCGCAAAGGAAATATCGAAGCCGCGTTTGCTCAAGCAGATGTGATCGTTGAAGGGGAATATCGTTCGCCCGCGCAAGAACACGCCTATCTTCAACCGGAGGCAGGCTTATCTTACATTGATGAAGAAGGTCGCGTAACGATTGTGTGTGGCGGACAATGGACACACGCCGATCGTGACTCAATTGCTCACGCCTTGAACTTGCCTGAAGAACGCGTACGCGTGATCTATCCTGCCATTGGCGGAGCGTTCGGCGGACGCGAAGATTTATCGGTGCAAATTGTGTTGGCGCTTGCAACTTGGAAATTGCAACGCCCGGTCAAAATCATCTGGAGCCGCCGCGAGTCAATTATTGGACACGCAAAAAGACATCCGGCTATTTTGCGCGCAAAATGGGGCGCAACCAAAGACGGAAAATTGGTCGCCGCACAAAATGAGATCATTGCCGATGGCGGCGCATACATGTACACGTCCAACAAAGTATTGGGCAATTCGGCGATCACGTGCACCGGTCCATATTTCATTCCGAATGTTAAAGCAGATGTTTACGGCGTTTACACCAATAATGTTCCGAGCGCGGCATTCCGTGGTTTTGGGGCGCCGCAAGCCTTGTTCATGGCGGAAGGTCAAATGAACAAGCTGGCTGAAAAACTCGGAATGGACCCGGTTGAATTCCGCATGAAGAACGCGCTAAGAGATGGAATGACGCTCGATGTGGGCACACCCGCTCCGGGTCCAGTCAGTGTGCCGCAAGTGATCGAAGCTGCCGCAAAGAAATTTGGATGGGCGCCGGTCAACAAGTCGCCTACCAAGACGCGGCGCGAATCTCATCTTGCGCGCGGCATCGGCTTTGCGGCTGGATTCAAAAATGTCGGCTTCTCATTTGGCTATCAAGAAAATAGCTGGGCAAAAGTTGAAATCCACGGCAATGGCGACATCGAAAAAGTGATCGTCCATCATGCCGGAGCTGAGGTAGGTCAAGGCACGCATACCGTAATGGCACAAATGGCAGCGGAAGCGATCGGCGTTCCCGCGCAGATGGTAAAGATCATTACATCGGATTCGGCAAAGCAAGGAAACTCCGGTTCTGTTTCCGCGTCACGCATGACCTTTATGGCGGGCAATGCCATCAAAGGCGCGGCAGAAGCGGCGCTGAAAAAATGGCGGGCGGAAGAACATCCTGCGATTGCGGAATATAAATATCTTGCGCCCAAGACCACGCACTTTGATGAAGAGACTGGTTATTCAACGCCCAACTTTTCTTATGCCTATTCAGCCCAAGCCGTTGAAGTGGAAGTGGATACAGAAACGGGTCAGGTGCGGCTCGTGCGCGTTACCTCCGCGGACGATGTAGGCAGGGCCATCAATCCACAACTTGTCGAAGGTCAAATTGAAGGCGCGGTGATACAGGCTCAAGGTTATGCGATCACGGAAGAATTCAAAACCAAAGACGGGCGCGTTCTCACAGATCAGCTTAGCACCTATTTGCTGCCAACCATTCTAGATATTCCTGAAAAAGTTGAGTCGGTCATCGTTGAAGTGGCGGAACCAAACGGACCTTGGGGCGCACGCGGCCTCGGAGAGATGCCGTTTCTCCCACTAGTTCCCGCCATTGCCGCGGCAATCCATGACGCAACCGGCGTATGGATCAACGAATTTCCATTCACGCCCGAACGCGTGTTACGCGCCCTCGGCAAGATCAAATGAACTGGGATTTTATCTATCGAGGCGAGATAAAAGAAATTGACGATCATGTACGCGCCTCGACCAACGGTTCGTTCATCCGCCTTTCGGATGGATTTACTCATTATGAATTAAGCGGCCCCGACAAAGGTCAATTCGTTGCGCTCGTGCACGGATTCTCGGTTCCCTATTTTATCTTCGAGCCAACTTTCAACTATCTAATAAGCGCCGGTTTTCATGTGTTACGCTACGATCTTTTTGGGCGCGGCTTCTCGGATCGCCCGCATGTCAAATACAATATAGACTTATTTGTAAATCAATTAAAAGAACTATTGGATGCGCTCTGCATCAAACAAGTTAACTTGATCGGTCTCTCGATGGGCGGAGCAATCGCCTCGGCGTTCACGGTCAATTTTACAGAGCGCGTGCGGAAACTCATCCTGATAGATCCAGTCGGAGTCCAATCTATGCCGCTTTCGTGGATGTATAAAGCCGCAATTTTGCCCGGCATCAGCGAATTAATTCTGGGATTGGTTGGCACAGAACGAATGGTTAAAAGCGTGGCATCCGATTTCTTCGACCTCGAACATGTTAAAATGTTTCAAGATCAGTATCGCGTTCAGTTACATTATCGCGGTTTCAAGCGCGCAATCCTTTCAACGCTGCGCAATAAAACCGTGGGTGGCTTTCCTGAAATCTATCAACACTTGGGAAAGCTCAATATACCGGTCCTCTTGTTTTGGGGAAGGAACGATCAAACCCTACCGCTAGAGCAAAGCCGCGAGATCGTGTCGGCCGTCCGATGCGCGGAATTTCATATCATTGAAAATTGCGGCCACATTCCGCATTATGAAAAACCGGAAGAAGTCAATCCTATCATCCAACAATTCTTGGATTCAAAATGATTCAAAAACTAAACAACATGATTTCGCACCACAAATATAAAGCGGGGCTCTTTATATTGCTGACCGCCGCGTCGGCAGTTTGCTTCATCCTTGTTTTGGCGCGCATCGCTTATAGCAATTCCTACGGCTACACAGGTTTAATTTGGAATCTTTTCCTGGCATGGATTCCATTTGTGCTAGCCTACCTCGCATACATCTTGTCGTGGCGGCGGTTATTGATTTATATCGCTATTCCTGTATTCGCGATCCTTTGGTTAATTTTTTTCCCGAACGCACCGTATATCCTTACCGACCTTCAGCATCTTGGACAAGCACCGACAAATGTTCCGCTATGGTACGACGTGATCTTGTTGATTTGGTTTTCATGGACAGGCATGTTGCTTGGAATCGTTTCGCTTAATCTGATGCAAGAGATCATCCGACGCGAGTTCGGAAGATGGTTCGGCTGGATATTTGTTTTATTCGTTGCAGGGCTGAGCAGCGCCGGTGTTTATGTCGGACGTTTTATCCGGTTGAATAGTTGGGATATTTTAAAGAATCCAAAATACGCCGCGTCGAATCTATGGGATTGGCTTTCCGATCCCAGCCTACGCTCCTTTGGATTCATTGGTCTTTACACGCTATTCTTCATCTTTGTCTATCTGACAATCTACGCCTTCGGCCATCTCTTGCAAGAACAAAAAGATCCGTCTTAATGCCTGCACTCATTCTCATTCGCGGTGGAGGAGATTTAGCAAGCGGTGTTGCTCTGCGTTTGCACCGCGCCGGATTAAATGTTGCGATCACCGAATTAGCTCAGCCGCTTGCCGTTCGACAAACTGTCTCATTTGCAACAGCAATCTATGAAAAACGAATCACGGTAGAAGGAATCACCGCGCGAGTCGTGAACGACCCCGCAGATACACTCAAGGTTTTAAATGTTCTTTCAAGGCAACAGATACCAGTATTGATTGATCCGGATTGCATTACCGCGAAGATATTGGGGCCGCTTGCCATCGTGGACGCGCGCATGATGAAACGTCCGCCTGAAGCGTTATCGCACCGAGCGCTTCTTTATCTTGGACTGGGACCGGGCTTTATAGCCCCACTCAATTGTCACGCGGTGATCGAGACCCAGCGCGGGCACACGCTTGGACGTGTGATCTGGGAAGGTTCAACGCTCAACGACACATCCCAGCCTGAAGGCGATCCGCAGCGTGTGTTGCGCGCTCCGCAAGATGGCGTCATTGCCAACTATAAAAATATTGGTGATCATGCTGAAGCAGATGAACTTATCGCTGAAATAAACGGCGCGCCGATCAAGAGTCCATTCAAAGGCGTGGTGCGCGGGCTGATTCATCCCGGCTTAACCGTAACGCGCGGCATGAAAATCGGCGACATTGATGCGCGCGATGACGCGCGGCTTTGCCAATTGGTCAGCGAGAAGGCGCTTGCTATCGGCGGTGGCGTAATGGAAGCTTTACTCACACGCCCCGAAGTAAGAAGCAAGTTGTGGATGTAAATCTTTTGATACAGAAGTGCTACAATGAAAATATTGAAGAAAAAGAAAGAGTGTGATGTATGAGTAGAGAAGATGAACTTCGCGATATCCTTAATCAGACTGCAAAGGAAATTTCGCGCACACAAAATAATCCGCGCACCTGGGTATCATGGATGGTGTATTTGCTTGGACAGCTTGAACAGGAAGCCGCAACTCAAAACCCCAATAAAACAACTTTCTTGGAAATGCTATCTGCGTTGCAGGATGTAATCCGAAACCGTCAAAAAACCGGCGGATGGTGATGCGTTGCTGTTCTCGCGAGCCTTAAGACTTTCGCCTCCATCCAGCCATACCGAGAAGATTATTTCTTTCGTCGGCGCGGGAGGCAAAACGACTGCTATCTTTCAACTTGCGCGCGAACTGCCCCAGCCCGTTCTCGTTACATCCACAACCCATCTCGGCGCATGGCAACTCCCGCTGGCAGATCATCATATCGTTGCGCAAAAAATTAGCGACATTGATCAGCGCGAATTTCATGGTGTAACGCTCATCACTGATTCTATTCAAGGCGAGCGAGTAGCTGGAGTAAATAAAGATATATTATATTGGCTATGCGCTTATGCAAAAACATATAACAACCACACATTGCTTATTGAAGCGGATGGTTCGCGCCAGAAAGCATTGAAAGCGCCTGACGAACACGAACCAGCAATTCCAGAATTTACGGCTGAAGCCGTTGTGGTGGCAGGATTAAGCGGATTAGGAAAACCTCTGAACGAGGAATATGTTCATCGTCCGCAACTCTTCTCGACTTTGAGCGGACTTGCCTTAAATAATTCAATCACACCTGATTCTCTGATCCGCGTTTTGACACAGCCGAATGGCGGACTCAAAAATATTCCGTTAGGCGCGCGTCGAATTGCTTTTCTCAATCAAGCCGATACACCGGAATTACAATCCATCGGCGGAGCAATATCTGCACCCTTGCTTGAACATTTTGATTTAGTAATCATTGGAAGTCTGCGTCAATCGAAATTTCAAGCATTCGAGCGCACAGCAGGGATCGTCCTCGCCGCAGGTGGATCAACGCGTTTCGGTCAACCCAAGCAATTACTGGATTGGCACGGAGAACCGTTCGTCCGCGTTGTGGCACAGGCCACTTTGAACAGCGGACTCTCTCCTGTCCTAATAGTCACTGGCGCTAACGCAGAAGAAGTCGAGGCAAAGATAAGAGATTTGCCTGTTATGATTGTCCGCAATGAGAATTGGCAAAGCGGACAAGCTTCATCCATCCGCGCCGGAGTTAGCGCCTTGCCCGCGAATGCAGGTTCTGCGGTCTTTCTATTATCCGACCAGCCGCAAATCACAGGCGACATTATCCGAGCATTGGCCGAACATCATACAACAGAGCCCTATCCAATTGTTGCGCCGCTGGTAATGATGGAGCAACGCGCAAATCCCGTTTTATTCGACCGCGTCACGTTTTCCGATTTACTAAAACTTGAAGGCGACACCGGAGGACGCGCCATCTTCTCGAAATATCCGGTTGAATATATACCCTGGCATGATGACAGACTCTTACTGGATGTAGATAAACCCGAAGATTATCAACGATTAATTGAAGATGACACATTATGATATCAGCCATTGTCCTCGCCGCAGGTGAATCGAAACGCATGGGGCAACCCAAGATGCTTCTACCTTGGGGAAAAAGCACGGTTCTGCAAACGGTCATTTCCACGCTCCAGACTGCAGGCGTGGACGATATTCTCGTTATCACCGGCGGAAAACATCAGCAAGTAGATATGCTGATCGGTAAATCGGCGCAGATCGTTTATAACGAGAATTACGCTCAAGGTGAAATGCTAAGTTCCCTGCAGGTCGGATTGGCGGTAAAAAAAGATGAGGCGAGTGCCGCGCTGATTTGTCTCGGAGACCAGCCTCAGGTTCAGGTCAGAAGCGTGCAACGCATCCTGCAAACTTATAAAGAGTCCCATGCGCCAATCATCGTTCCCAGTTATCAAATGCACCGCGGACATCCATGGATGGTTGGGCGCGAATTATGGGATGATATCCTGAAGATGCGCGCGCCTAAAACGCCGCGCGATTTCTTAAACAGGCACGAGAAAGATATTCACTATCTTGAATTAGACACGCCAACCATCTTGCAGGACCTCGACACAAAGGAAGACTACTTGAATTTAAAGCCATAGCGTGCTATTGTAAAAGAGGGCGGGTTTAACAAAAGGAGTGTGAATTATGACAGAATGGGATGAGGTCGTTGAATATATCCGCAAAGCAATGGAAGCGGTGGATGAAGCGCACGGCGCATCAGAAGAATTAAAGCGGAACACAAACCATGATACCTTCAAAGCGTTTCAAGTGAAAATGGACGAATTGCATGAACGTCTCAGCAAGCTCAAAGCTGTACTGGATAACGAAGAGGCTTATACAATAGACGAATTGATGGACGCATTGAGTAAGGTCTATTCAGGTCATCAGGCTGACTACCGCCGCACGCCGCGCATGAAATAAAGACACAGTTGAGCTGTGTCTTTATTGATAAATTTAGAGCTATGTTGTTGGTGGCAAAATCAGGCTTTGACCAACCCGATCTTAACTTTCTCTTCATCAAAATTATCTTCAACAGAGGATGCATTCCCAGGCGGATCTGTGAAGTTAAGTGAGAGCGAAAGCGTTTCGCTCGTGATGTACTCGCGATGCGCTTCAATCGCAGACTTCAGGCTGGTTGATGCAACCACGAATAAGTTGATGCGATCCGCCACATCCAGTTCGGTGCTCTTTCGTAAGTCTTGAACGCGGCGAACGAATTCGCGCGCCCGACCTTCCTGAACAAGTTCGGGAGTGAGCTCCGTGATAAGCGCCGCAACATAGGCGCCTTCCTCAGCAACCGCAAAGCCCTCTTTGGCCTGCGCCTTGACTTCAACTTCATCCGGCAGAATATCATAGTCCTGTCCATCCACATTGACCTTCACCGATCCCCCGTCGATCATTGCACGTGCTACCTCTTCGGAGTTCATTGCAAGGATCGCTTTTTGAAGCGCGGGAAATTTGTTGCCGTATTTTTGTCCAAGTTGCTTGGGCAATGGCTTGACCGTGTGCGAAACCGCTTCCGTTGCAGTATCCAACAGACGAACGGTCTTAACATTCAACTCATCCTCAATCACATCTGCAAACATTTCTACTGCTTTTCTTTCAGAAGCGTTGCCCAGCGAAAAAGCAACTTCCTTAAGCGGTTGCCGGACCTTGCGATTCGCTTTTTGACGCGCTTGATGCCCTAGCGAAACCAACTTCATCATCAGCGCCATATCATGGTTGAGCGATTCATCAATCAGGGCCTCATCAAATTTCGGCCATTCCGAGAGATGCACCGACTCCGCCGAGAACTGATCCACCGAACGGACCAAATTTTGATAAAGTTCATCGGCCAGGAACGGCATGGCAGGTGCGATCAATTTCGCAATCGTGACCAATGCAGTGTAGAGCGTTCCGTATGCAGCCTGCTTATCCGCATCCGATTCGGATTTCCAGAAGCGGCGGCGCGAGCGGCGCAAATACCAAGTCGAAAGTTTTTCAACAAATGATTCGATGGGACGCGTCGCACCCGTAACATCGTAAGCTTCATACGCGTTGGTCACATCGCGGACCAGCGCGTGAAGTTCCGATAACAGCCAGCGATCTAAAACGTTATCACTATAGACACGCGCCACTGTCAATTGTGGGTTGTCCAGATTCGCATACGTGACAAAGAAAGAATAAACATTCCACAGCGTCAATGTAAAGTTACGGATGACCTCGCCCACCAAATCCACTGAGAAGCGGCGTTCATTGCCCGGAGGTGTAGCGGTATACAAATACCAGCGAAACGCATCTGCGCCGTTGACTTTGAGCACATCCCAAGGGTCAACGACATTGCCAACGCTCTTCGACATTTTTCTGCCTTTGCCGTCCAGAATCAATCCAAGGCAGATCACATTTTTAAATGCCACTTGATCGTTCAACAGTGTGCTGATCGCGTGAAGCGAATAGAACCAACCGCGTGTCTGATCAACAGCCTCGCAAATATAATCCGCCGGATATTGCGATTTAAATTTCTCCTGATTCTCGAACGGATAATGCCATTGAGCATACGGCATCGAACCGGCGTCGAACCACACATCAATCAAGTCCTTGACGCGATTCATCTTTCCGCCGCATTCAGGGCAAGCATAACTGACTTCGTCTATATACGGACGATGCAGATCCAGATCGCTCAAATCGCGTCCGACTTTTTCGGATAGCTCTTGGACCGAGCCGAAACCTTCGCGATGTTTGCAATCGGCGCATTCCCAGATCGGAAGCGGCGTGCCCCAATACCGTTCACGACTCAATGCCCAATCAATATTGTTCTCGAGCCAATTTCCAAAGCGCCCTTCACGGATATGTTCCGGAACCCAATTGATGGTGTTATTCAATTCAACCAATCGGTCGCGGAATTGACTGGTGCGGATATACCATGAATCGCGAGCATAATACATCAGGGGTGTGTGGCACCGCCAACAAAATGGATAGACATGGTTGTATAACTCAGAGCGGAACAGCAACCCACGCGTCTTCAAGTCTTCGATGATTTGCGGGTCGGCGTCTTTAATAAAAACGCCGCGCCAAGGCTTGACTTCGGGAATGAACGTGCCATTTGGCAAAACAGTCATCAGTAGGGGCAGGTTATTTTCTACACCTACGTCCATATCTTCAGCGCCAAAAGCCGGCGCGATATGGACCAATCCACTACCGTCTTCCGTAGTGACATATTCTGCAAGCACAACATAATAAGCCGGTTTCGAGGGCGGAAGGAAGGTAAAAAGCGGATGATATTTCATCCCTTTGAGTTTCTTGCCTTTGAATGTTTCAAGAACCTTGACTTCTTCATCTTTGAAAACCTTTTCAATCAGGGCTTTGGCAAGGATTAATTTCTCTTTGCCGCCATCAGGCATACCATGCTCAACCGTTACATAATCTACCTCGGGATGCGCGGCAACCGCGACGTTACCGGGCAATGTCCAAGGAGTCGTTGTCCAAACTAACAATGATGTATCCTTTTTATCTACCAGCGGCATGCGAACAAATACTGACGGATCATCTGTCTCATGCATAGCATCAGGGTAATGTACCTCATGATCCGAAAGAGGCGTGCCACAGCGCGGGCAATAAGGCACGACTTTATATTTCTTGAATAGCAAATCCTTGTTCCAGAAGTTTTTTAGAATCCACCAAACCGACTCGATGTAGTCGTTGGTATAAGTCACGTACGCATCTTCGAGATCAACCCAGAACGCGATGCGATCTGTGAGCTTTGCCCAATCGCGGATGTATTCAAACGCAGACTTACGGCATTCCTCATTGAATTTAGCAATGCCGTATTCCTCGATTTGTTGTTTGTTGGTAAAGCCGTGCCTCTTCTCGATTTCGATCTCAACCGGCAAGCCTTGAGTGTCCCAGCCGCCGCGCCGCGAGACATGATAGCCGCGCATAATTTTATAGCGCGGGAACATATCCTTGAAAGCACGCGCCAAAACATGATGCACACCGGGGCGACCGTTCGCCGTTGGCGGACCTTCGAAGAAAACGTATTCGGGTTTGCCCTGGCGCTGCTCGACAGTTTTCTTGAAGATTTCTTCGCGCCGCCAAAAATTCAGCACGCCCTCTTCCAGGGCAGACACATCGAGCTTCGATGAAACAGATTTGAACATCCTTACACTCCTAATTGCTTGTCACTAATCATATCGCCTTAAAGAAAAACGCTCATCCCAAAACAGGGACGAGCGGCGCTCGCGGTACCACCCTGATTTCTCGCACTCTCCGTCTAGGGCTCGCGAGACTCTCAGTGGATAACGTTCATTATCCTGTTCTGCTAACGGTGAACAACACCGTCTCGCTTACTCATCATCGTTGATTTTCAGCTTACAGCTCCGGGATGATTTTCAATCTGGTTTGCTGATCTGGCTCACACGATCCCAGACTCGCTGGCAACTTCAGCAGATTTACTCGTTCCCATCTTCGCTTTGATTTCGGCGATTATCCCACAAATCAATTTGACCGTCAACGATGAATGCGGGATAATTGTCCGCATGACAAACCTAATTTTCGATGAAAAATTCCCCGCCCAACAAATCATCTCCGCAGCTTCTTTGACTATCAGCCTGCCAGGCTTACCCAAACGTTTTTATCGTCACGGATGGCAATCCTGGTCGCTCGCGGCGTGGACAGGTTTAACTCCGCTCCCAATTCAGCATCCATCAATCCTTCATCCGATGCAAATTGACCCCGTTTACGCCAAAGAGAAACAACTACACAGTTCATGGGTCGGCGCAGTCGAGTTTAATAATGAAAAAATTTTACTTATCGGTTCGCTAGGTTTGAATGCACATATTGTTTTGAATGGAAACCAGCTCGAAGGAAAATATGAATCTAGTGATGAGGATTGGTTTATTGGCTATGACGATGAATCGAATGTTTTCTCAGCATATGCAAGTGAATTAAGCAAACGCTTCGGATCAAAAACAAATAAACTCGCACCACGTATTTGGTGTTCGTGGTACAGTCTCTACACAGCGATAGATGAACAAATCCTTTCAAAAGTTTTTGACGAACTCAGCGATTTGCCCTTTGATGTTTTACAAGTAGATGATGGTTGGCAAATCTCGGTTGGAGATTGGGAAGCGAATTCAAAATTTCCATCCGGGATGAAATCCCTCGCAGACAAAATCAAATCAACGGGGAGAAAAGCCGGCTTGTGGCTCGCGCCGTTGATTGCCGTCAAATCGTCAAAACTTTTCAGAGAGCACCACGATTGGTTTCTTAAAGATCAACACGGAAAATTTGTCTCAGCGGGAATCAATTGGGGCGAACAACTATACAGCTTGGATACGACTTGCCCTGAAGTCGTTGACTGGCTGACCGCGTTGATGAAACAAGTCCGTGCTTGGGGATTTGATTATCTCAAATTGGATTTCCTCTACGGCAGCGCGCTGCCAGCAAAACGTTATAAGGATATTCCGCGCGAGGCAGCATATCGAGAAGGATTGACAATCCTCCGTGAGGCCATGGGCAAAGACGCGTTCTTTCTCACCTGCGGCGCGCTGATTCTTCCGTCACTAGGATTATGCGATGCAATACGCGTAGGTCCCGATGTTGCGGCTGCATGGGAAGACTATCGCGACGCGGTCCTATTATCCAACCCAGCCACGCCATCGGCGAGGAACGCTATTCGAACTACATTGCATCGCCTGTGGCTCAGCCCGCTGGTACATCTTGATCCCGACGTGGCTTATTTTCGTTCGGTGGAATGTTCGTTGACAGCGGAGCAAAAATTATCATTGCAAAACCTGGCCTTGATCTGCAACTTCAAAGCCGCATCCGATCTGCCGCAATGGCTATCCAAAGAAGAACGAGAGGGACTGCGCGCGTTCATGGAGAAATCCCCGACCATTGAACAACTGGATAGATATAAGTTCAAAGTAGATGGACAGGAGATTGATTTCAGTTCTGCCGTGCAATTGCCTGAACCAGCGCGCGGCTGGCCAGCCATTCAAGGCAATCTGATAGGCTGGCTGGCAAATCATCAATGGGCATTAAAAATCTTTGACGAGATAAACAAGAAAGCGTGGGAGAAAATAAAGCAAGAACTCAAATAAGTGCTACAGATGGATTCTGATTAACCATCAAACAGCCTATTCGTCTTGGCGGCCATGATGAAATCGTTTTGATGCAAGCCTCCAATCTTATGGGTCCACCATTGAACGTAATGGTAGCCAGAATTCACAAAGTCCATTTACTTTTACTTATCGATTCAGTTTGACAAATTCACGTCTGGAAAAAGCATCCAAAAATTAGACCTGTGATCTACAGCAATTGATCTGTCTTCGCGGCCATTATGAAATCGTTTTGATGCAATCCGCCAATCTTATGTGTCCACCAATTGACCGTTACTCTCCCGTATTCGGCGATGATCATTGGATGGTGATCTTCCTTCTCCGCAATCA
>Ga0335081_10007887_pt1 | contig 17042 bp, 14 predicted proteins | sample Lox_Sample_35_FD_206713 | JGI IMG/M metagenome (GOLD analysis project Ga0335081, IMG submission 206713) | Soil microbial communities from Loxahatchee National Wildlife Refuge, Florida, United States - Lox_Sample_3.5 | ecosystem: Environmental > Terrestrial > Soil > Wetlands | place: USA... | reverse complement strand
TGTCCGGAGGGCCCCGACAGGGGCCCTCCGGACAGCGCCGCCCTGGAACCTTCTAGCCGAAGGTGCGGTGCACGTTGCCCCGCACCGCTGGCCCAGGCTCGGCGGTGCCGATCCATGGGCCATCTGTCGATGGGTCGATGATGCCTTCTTCGAGCCAGGTGTAGCGGCCGCCGAGCACGTTCTTGGCGATGCGCACATCGAGGGCGTCCGTGTTGTCCCACAGCCCGGAGAAAAGCTCGCCGATCCGCACCCGCGACTGCTCGCAAAACGCGTCCGCCAGCTCCTGTGCGGCGGCTCCGCGGTCGCCCCCGGCCTCGGCGGCTTCCATCTGGGCGCGTCCGCAGACCGCGCTCATCGCGAAAAGCTCGGCCCCGATGTCCACGATCCGGCCGAGGAAGCCCTGCTTCCGCTCGAGCTTGCCCTGCCAGCGCGACATGCCGTAGAAGGTCGCACGGGCGAGCTTGCGTGACGTGCGCTCGACGTACCGCACGTGGGTCGCCAGCGGCCCGAACTCCTGGTAGGCACCCGGCCGCTGGCCCTCACCGGCTACGAGCGTGGGCAGCCAGCGGGCGTAAAAGCCGCCCGCCTTCCGCGCGGCACGTGCCTTCTTGCCCGGGCTGGCACCTGGCTCGATGAGGTCACCGGCCACCGCCAGGTGGGTGTCCACCGCCTCGCGGGCGATGAACAGGTGCATGATCTCCGTCGAGCCCTCGAAGATCCGGTTGATCCGAAGGTCGCGGAGCATCTGCTCGGCAGGTACGCCGCGCTCGCCGCGGGCGGCGAGCGACGCCGCGGTCTCGTATCCGCGGCCACCACGGATCTGGACAAGCTCATCCGCGATGAGCCACGCCATCTCCGACGCCCACAGCTTGGCGAGCGCGGCCTCGATGCGGATGTCGTTGCGCTTGTCGTCGGCAAGCTGGCTGGCCAGGTCGACCACGGCCTCGAGCGCGTAGCTCGTCGCCGCGATGAACGAGATCTTCTTCGCGATGGCCTCGTGCTCGCCGACTGGCCGGCCCCACTGAACGCGTTCCTTCGACCACTCCCTGGCGATCTTGAGTGACCACTTCCCTGCCCCCGCGCACATCGCGGGAAGCGACAGCCGTCCCGTGTTCAGCGTGCTGAGGGCAATCTTGAGGCCCAGTCCCTCCTTGCCGATGAGGTTCGCGGCCGGCACGCGGACCCGGTGCAACCGGGTCAGGCCGTTCTCGAGGCCGCGGAGTCCCATGAAGGCGTTCCTGTTCTCCACGGTGACGCCTTCGGCGTCGCCTTCGACGACGAACGCGGTGATGCCGCCCCGGTGGCCCTCACTGCGCGGCACCTGCGCCATGACGACGAGGAGGTCGCCGACCACTCCGTTTGTCGTCCAGAGCTTTACTCCGTCGAGCACGTACTCGGTGCCATCTTCCGACGGGACAGCCATGGTGTTCAGCCGCGCCGGGTCGGAACCCACGTCGGGCTCGGTGAGCAGGAACGCGCTCACCTCGCCGCGCGCGCATCTCGGCAGGAACCGCTGCTTCTGATCTTCGGTACCGAACATCGCGAGGGGCTGCGGCACACCGATCGACTGGTGCGCCGAAAGCAGCGCGGCGAGTGCGGGTGACGCGGATCCCACGATCATGAGCGCCCGGTTGTAGTAGAGCTGGGAAAGCCCCAGTCCGCCGTACTTGCGCGAGATCTTCATCCCGAACGCGCCAAGCTCGGCCAGGCCCTTGACCACATCGGCGGGAATCTCAGCGTCCCGTTCGATCTGCGCGGAGTCCACCTTGGTCTCGCAGAACTCGAGCATCCGCGCGCAGAACGCCTCACCCTCGCGGCGGGCCTCCGCGGTGGGCGTCGGATGCGGATGGATGAGCCCGAGCTGAAGATCGCCGAGGAACAGCTGCTTGCCGAAGCTCGGCCTGGTCCAGTCGGTTTCGCGCGCGTCCTCGGCGACCTTGCGGGCCTGCCGTTCATCGATCTTCGGCACGGCTGCCATAACAACCCCAATTCTTAAGTATCGACCTACAACCTAAGTTACTACTCAGTCAACCTAGCCGGTAGAGGGACAAGGTCGCAAAAACAGCGCGACGCAACGGATCCCTAACGGCTGCCGCTGGTGACGCCGCACGGCAGCGGCTGGCCCCACCGCACTGGCCGACCGCACTTGCCCGGTAAGGCGCAGCCGCTACGTCGGTAGCGGAACCTCTTACACCAGGCTCGCATCCATCGCTGCGCGGCAGAACGGTGCGTGGCCGTGATCCCGGTCACCATCGGCAACCGGGCCGGACTCGTCGCGGCCCGCGCGGGAGGCGGCAAAAGGCTGCCCGATGCGGCCGGGTGGCCCGGCGGCCGGCGTTACAGTCGCCGGGCGGCGCCGGGGAAGGCCCGTCACGGCCAGCCGCCTGATCGGAAAGCTGGCGGCGATCATGGCGGGTTACGCGGCGTTCGGCAGCCAGACCCTGACGATGGTGCCTGCGCCTGGCGCCGATTCGAGCGTCGCCTGACCGCCGTGCGCGCTGGCGATCGCCTGCACGATCGACAGGCCAAGACCAGCGCCCGCTGATCCGTCGGCTGGATGTGGTCCACCGCGCTGCCCCCCGCCACCCGCCCGGCCGGTGCCCTGCCAGCCACGCAAGCCGCGGTGAAAGCGATCGAAGGCGTGTGCCGCGTCGTCCGCAGACATGCCCGGCCCGGCATCGGCGACCTCGATGACCGCGCCGGATCCGGCTCGAGCCAGCCCCACCTTCACGGGCGTCGCCGCGGGCGTGTGCTCCCGCACGTTGGCGAGCAGGTTGGCGAGCACCTGGCGGACCCGGGTTTCGTCAGCGACCGCGATGATCCGGTCCGGGGTTTCGACCTCGATCGGCCTGCCCGGCTCGACCGCGGCGGCGTCCGCGGCGGCGTCCCTGACCATCGCGGCGAGGTCGCATTCGGTCAGGTCAAGCGAGGATGTCCGGTCCAGCCTGGCGAGTTCGAGCAGTTCGGCGACAAGAAGGCTCATCCGGCCCGCTTCCTCCTCGATCCGGCGCATCGCGTCCGGCAGTTGGTCAGGGCCGAGAGCGCCTTGCCGGTACAGCTCGGCGTAGCCGCGAATGGTGGTCAGCGGGGTCCGCAGTTCGTGTGAAGCATCGGCGGCGAACGTGCGTACCTTCTGCTCCGAATGCCAGCGCGCGGCGAACGCGTGCTGTATCCGGTCCAGCATGGTGTTGATGGCGCCGGCCAGCCGGCCCGTCTCCGTGCCGGCCTCAGCGTCGGGCATCCGGGCAGTGAGATTTCCGCTCTCGGTGATGCGGTCGGCCGCATTCGCCATTCGTCCGAGTGGCGCGAGCCCGCGGCCGATCAGCCACCGGCCGCCGAGGCCGAGCAGCACGATCAGCGCCCCGCCAGTGATCAGCTCGGCGAGAATGACGCCGCTCACCGGGTCGCTCACGTCACGCAGCGGCCGCGCTACCACGAGGACGAGGATCCCGTTGCCGGGAAGTGGCACGCCCGCGTTGCTCACCTGCATCCGGGCGACCAGCCTCGCCCAAGCCCGCAGTTTCGTGCCGTCCGGCAGGGTGATCGCGAAGGGCGGGTGGCAGGCGAGTCCGACGAACGTGGCGCGGTCCATCTGCCCGAGGGTCGTCTGCAGCTGGTCCGTCAGGTGGCCGCTGGTGAGGGGCGAGACGCCGCCGGTCCGCAGCGCATAGACCGCGGCGAGATAACTGCCAGGCGCGGCCGCCAGTTTGGCCGGCGCACGAGACGCCGTGATCCGCAGCTGCCTGTTGAACTGTGCGCCGAGTCGTTTCCCCAGCACGGCCGAGCTGACCGCGCCCATGATCACCAGGAACACGGTCGTAATGGCGATCAGGCCGATGAGCAGACGGGCGCGCAGCGAGAGCCGTCCGGCCTCGCTCGAAGGTTATCTCTCGGAACCCGCCATTGGCGGCGCGTAGCGTCAGCTCTCCGTGCACGCCCGGTAGGCGCCGCAGGATCCAGGCGACGCGCCTGGCGCCGGGGCCGAAGTCGCCGCGCTCAGCGCCGCGGCCTGGCCGCTTGACGGCGGGCCACCGCTCGCCAGGTCCAGCCCGGCGACTGTCCCGCCAGCGGTGAGCACCACGGTCGCGGCGAGGCCCGCTATCCACCGCGGGGCCCGGTGGCAGGGCCTGGGGGCAGGGGCTGTGGCGTTGGTCATGTCGGGTACCGGCTGGGTGGCGTCCGGGGGCCCGTATGATCGGTAGCTAGTGTGTGTGGCTGATGTCCCCAGCTCATGTCGTCCATGCCGGTAGATTGCCAGCCTGACCTGGGACGACGGGCGGCGTAGTCTGGGAGATCGCTGGGAGTGCGCACCACATTCCCCGGGCCGGAAGAAGAAGAAGCGACTGCAGAGGACATTTGTGTCTGAGAAAACGACTGCCCGTACGGAGAGGCCAGAAATTCCCGAAGGGCGCATCCTCGTTCAGCCCAATGCCGCGGCGGATGCCCTGGAGAATCACCTGGGGGGCGAGGAGGCCCGCAACTACCGGCGGTACGAGCGCGACGTGGTCGCGCCCTACGTCGGCCGTTCGATGCTTGAGATCGGTTCCGGGCTCGGCACCTTTTCCGCACAGTTCCTGCCGCGCCTTGCCCGCCTGGTGGCGAGCGACAGTGATCCGTATTGCGTCGAGCAACTGTCCGAGCGTTACAAGGATGACCCGAGCGTTCAGGTGCTCGAGCTTGCCCTCCCGGCCGACATACCGCTCAGCGAGCCGGTGGACACTGTCGTCGCGATGAACGTCCTTGAGCACATCGTCGATGACGTCGCCGCGTTGCGCTGCCTGGCGCGCGTGACAAAACCGGGCGGCAAGATCGTGCTCTGGGTTCCTGGATACCCGCAGCTCTACGGTGAATTCGACCGGAAGGTGGGGCACGTCCGCCGGTACACCCCGAAGGCCATGGCAGCCGCGGTGGTGGCGGCCGGGCTGTCAGTCGAGGTGCTGCGGCCGATCAACATGCTCGGCGGGATCGCCTGGTGGTTCGCGGTGCGCCGGGCACGCGTCAGCTACCCGAGGCCAAACGTCGTACGCGTCTACGACCGGATCGTCGTGCCTGCCACGCGATTCATCGAGCGCCTGGTCCGGCCGCCTTTCGGGCAGACGGTGTTCTGCGTCGCCCGGGTGCCGGAGCGTTATGAGAGCGGTTCCGCCGCTTCGCGCTCCGCGGGGAACGGGCGCTCCGCGGCGAACGGGACGGCGGCGGGTCGGCAATGACCGCACGCGGCTACATCCGGTCGGGCACCTGAACGCCGAGCAGGCCAAGACCGGTCAGCAGCACCCGGAGCGTGAGCGCGGAAAGCGCGAGCCGGGATTCCTTAACGGCTTCGCTTGGTGCGCCAAGCACCGGGCACTGCTCGTAAAAGGTGGTGAACGCGCTGGCCACGTCGAATAGGTACGCGGACAGCCGGTGCGGTTCCGCGGTGTCGGCGACCTGCTGAACCGCCGCGCCGAAGGCAAGCAGCCGCAGCGCCAGTGCCCGTTCGGCGTGCTCGCTGAACGTACTGTGCACGCTGGACATAATGGGTCCCGCGGGCCGGTCCGGGTCCAAGCCCGCCTTGCGGAAGATCGACCGGATCCGGGCCGCCGCGTACTGCAGATAAGGGGCGGTGTTCCCGTTGAGCGCGAGCATCCGGTCGAAGTCGAAGACGTACCCGCTGTCCCTGGCCACAGACAGGTCCGCGTACTTGAGTCCACCGATGCCGACAGCGTCCCCGATCTGGTGCCGGACCCGGGCGTCCTCGTACCGGTCGGCGATGACCATTTCCGCGCGCTCCACGGCCTCGTCGAGCAGCTCTGTCAGCTTGATCGTCTTCCCTGCCCGGGTACGCAGGATCTTCCCGTCCGGGCCGAGCACGCTGCCGATCTGGGCGTGCTCGAACCGCACGCCTTCCGGTATCCATCCCGCCTGCCGCGCCACCGCGAACACCATCTGGAAATGCAGGGCCTGAGCCGCGCCCACGACGTAGATCGCGCGGTCGGCGTGCAGTTGATCCACGCGGTAGCGGATCGTGGCGAGGTCGGTCGTGGAGTAGTTGTAGCCGCCGTCGCTCTTGCGGATGATCATCGGCAACGGCTCGCCGTCCCTGCCGGTGAATGCGGGCGGGAAGGCGCAGAGCGCGCCGTCGCTTTCGACGGCGATTCCCTTGGCCTGCAGTCGCGTCACGGTGTCGGCGAGCATGTCGTTGTAGAAGCTCTCGCCGCGGATGTCATCGTCAGTGAGGGTGACGCCGAGCCGCGCATAGGTCAGGCGCAGGTATTCTGTCGACAGATCGACAAGCTTCCGCCACAGCCGGATCGTTTCGGCGTCGCCGCCCTGCAGCAAGACGACGCGCTTCCTTGTGCGCTCCGCGAACCCAGGATCAGAATCGAACCTCTGCCGCGCTGCCTGGTAGAAGGTGTTCGGGTCGGTCCTTAGCAGGCCGGCCTCCGCGGAACTCTCGCCGACGTCGAGCAGGTGCTCGATGAGCATGCCGAACGGCGTTCCCCAGTCCCCGATGTGATTGTCGCGGATGACCCGGTGGCCGAGGAAATCCATGACGCGTGCGATCGAGTCGCCAACAATCGTGGTGCGCAGATGCCCGACGTGCATCTCCTTTGCGACATTCGGCGAGGAGTACTCGACAACGACAATCTGCGGGCGGGCCGCTGCCGGAACGCCCAGCCGGGCGTCAGCCAGTAGCAGATCAGCCTGGCTCGCGATCCAGTCATCGCGCAGGGTGAAGTTGATGAAGCCAGGGCCGCTCACCTCGGTCGCGGCGCATAGGTCGGCCACGTCGAGCTGCGCGGCCAGCTCCGCGGCCGCGGCGCGTGGCGGCCGGCCGAGCCGCTTGCCCAGTGGCAGCGCGACATTGGCCTGGTAATCCGCGAACTGGGACGGCCGGATCACCGGATCGGTGTCGGCTTCCCCGGGGCCGAAAACGGCCACGATCGCGCGCGCCACCCGCTGCGCGAGGACGTCCTGCGGATCCATGCGAGGATCTTATCGGCGGCGCGGCACCTGCCGCGCGGCGGAGAAGCCGTGACCTGGTTGGCGATCCGCATGAGCCTGCGCAGGGTGCTGCCCTCGCCGACGCGCCAGACCTCGTCCGATGATGACTGGCCCTTCCCGGGGTAATGAGATGCCGCCAGGCCAGGGCGGCAGTTCTCGCCCGCGCCATGCGGCGGTTCCGCCCCGCCTTCGGCGTCGTGCCATTATCGGGCGGCTGCCGCCGCGTCACGAACGGCGCAGGAAGCCCGTCCGCGCGGGGCTTAGCCGCTCCTTGATCCGCTCGGCCACCTGGGTGTCAGCAAGGCGCGCGGCGAGCAGGCAAGCCGACGCGATCCCGTTGGCCGTGGCCGCGCCGTGCGCGATCACGACGGTGCCCTGCAGGCCAAGCAGCGCGGCGCCGCCCTGGCTGTCCGGATCCAGGCGCGCGGCGAGGGAGCGCAGGCAGCTGCGCTGTAGCAGCGCGCCGAGCCGCGCTGCCGGGGAGCTGGTCAGGGCACAGCGGATCTGCAGCGCGGTGTACCTGGCAGTGCCCTCGAGGGTCTTCAAGGCTACGTTCCCCGTGAAGCCGTCCGCCACGATGACATCGACGCGTCCCGCCAGCAGGTCGCCGCCCTCCATGTTCCCCGCGAAGGTGAGCGCCAGGTCGTCGTTCGGCGGCTGCGTGGCGGCCGCGGTCAGGAGCTCGTGTGTGCGGCGGGCCAGCTTGTTTCCCTTCCCCGGCTCGGATCCGATCGTGAGCAGGCCAACGCTTGGCCGTTCGATCCCGTAGGCGGCCTGCGCGTAGGCAACGCCCAAATGAGCGAACTGGACGAGCATCTCCGGCTTGGGATCGGCGGTCGCCCCGGCATCTACGAGCAGCGTCGGTGTTGGCTGGGTGGGCAGCACGACGGCAAGCGCGGGCCGCAGCACACCGGGCACGGATCGCAGCCTGAGCCGCGCGGTCGCCACGACAGCGCCGGTAGAGCCAGCCGAGACCAGTGCGGCGGCCTGGCCGCGCCTGATCAGCTGGCATGCCACGGCCACGCTGGAGCGAGGTCGCCGCCAGGTGGCGAGCGCCCCCTCGTCCATGCCGAGAGCCTCCTCCGCAGGTACGACCGGGATGTCCCGGTCGGCGCCTTGCTTGGTCAGTATCGGCCGGAGCCTGGCCGATTCCCCGGTGAGCACGACGCGCACCTGGAATTCACGGACGGCAATGACCGCGCCGGCGACGACCTCTTCTGGACCGTGGTCCCCGCCCATGGCGTCAAGCGCGACGGGTGGTCTCGTCAGGGTGTCACCGGCCCCATCGCGGCGGCCGGGGGCAGCGGGGCGAAGGAGCAGTCCCTCATTGCGGCCAAGCCTCTCAGTGGTCCGGATGATCCCTCAATTATCGGCCGGCCTGCGACTTAGTGTTCAGTGCACTGGCGGAGCGGTGATCGTGACGAGCGCGAACACTGCACGGCAGGCGCATGGTCAGGCCGCCGGTCAACCACGACACCACGATTGTGATCACGGGCGCCGGGGGAAAGTACTTCTAGGAACATGTCGCACGCTACCTCGGCTGGCGGCGAGCGTGGCAAGCAACGCGCGGACGAGAACGCTGCCAACGAACTTACTCCCGCCGAGCAGCCCAGAAGGTTCGACGGAACGCGCAAGGTTTCTGAGGCGTTTCACCATTGTAACCTTTGGTTGCCTAGGTCCTTAGCGCCCGCTGAGTGTGTCGTGAGGTCCGGCGGTCCCTGGTCTACCCGTGTTCAGGCGACACCGCCGGGGCGCGATCGACCGGAGGGAGATGCGTGACTGCAGTCCAGGACATGACGTCCTCGGCGCCGTCTGCGGGCCGCGGATTCCGCGCCTACTCCGAAAAACACCTTGACGAGCTCGTTGGGCGAGCAGGCCTGGACGCCGCGGAACGGCTCGCAGTACGGGCGGTAGCCACCGTGCTGCCGTTTCGGACCAATGCCTATGTGGTGGACGAGTTGATCGACTGGGATGCCGCGCCGGACGACCCGATCTACCGGCTGGTGTTCCCCCAGCCCGACATGCTGCCAGCGGAGGATGTGCAGCAGATGTCGCGCCTTCTCGCCTGCGGGGCCTCGGCGGCGGAGGTGCGGCGGGCCGCCAGAAGCGTGCGGATGAAGCTCAACCCGCATCCGGCCGGGCAGTTGGTCCTCAACGTGCCGCGATACCAGGACGAACTGCTGCCAGGCGTGCAGCACAAGTATGCGGAAACGGTGCTCCTGTTCCCCAGGCAAGGGCAGACGTGCCACGCTTACTGCGCTTATTGCTTCCGCTGGGCCCAGTTCGTCGGTGAGCCTGACCTGAAGATGGCAACGGACGACATCGACCGGATAGCCGCCTACCTCGGCTGTCACCCGGAGGTGACGAGCGTTCTGCTCACCGGCGGAGATCCCATGATCATGGGATCGACGGTGCTGCGCCGCTACATCCAGCCGCTTCTCGACCCGCGGCTTGATCATTTGGAGTCAATCAGGATCGGCTCCAAATCTCTGGCCTACTGGCCTCAGCGATTCTTCGGCGATCCCGACGCCGACGATACGTTGCGGTTGTTCGAGGAGGTCGTACGATCCGGCCGGAACCTGGCTTTCATGGCGCACTTTTCCCATCCACGGGAACTCGAGCCACCGGTTGTGGCCGCGGCGGTGCGCCGGATCGCCGGTACCGGCGCCGTCATCAGGACCCAGGCGCCGCTCATCAAGTCCATCAACGATTGCTCGATGACCTGGGCAGACATGTGGCGCCGCCAGCTTCGGATGGGCATGGTGCCCTACTACATGTTCGTCGAGCGCGACACGGGACCGCAGGACTATTTCGCCGTCACGCTAGCACGGGCCTATGAGGTCTTCCGCGAGGCCTATCGCGGCGTATCCGGCCTGTGCCGGACCGTCCGGGGCCCGTCTATGTCGGCCACGCCGGGCAAAGTGTGCGTCGACGGGATCGCCGAAGTGTCGGGGCAACGTGTCTTCGTCTTGCGCTTGATCCAGGCGCGCGACTCTTCGCTGGTAGGCAAGCCGTTTTTTGCCCGTTACGATCCCGACGCGACCTGGCTGACCGAACTCGAGCCAGCCTTCGCCGATCGCTTTCCCTTCGATCCTGCACCTGAGCCGCAGCCGGCCGGCCGCTGAGCTGCCACAGATTTCCCGCTACGCACCTGTCCAGGGCTGCGACCGTCCGGCGGGACGCCGGGTGGCGCCGGGATTGGGGTGTGGCGCGGGGATTGGCGGGACGCCGGGTGGCGCCGGCTTCGGGTATCGGCCTTCGGCCAGCGGCCCGCAAGCGCAGGTCGATCGGAGTGTGCGAGCCGGTCAGTTCAAAGCGTGCTGGAGTGTGCCGCTGCTGTGCCCGGCCGCCAGCGCCAGCCGCTGTGATCGCCCTCCTCGGCCACGATGCGGTTGCGGATGGTGCCGACACCCTGGATCGTGATTTCGATGACATCTCCCGGCGTCATCCAGACAGGCGGCTTGCGGGCGAAGCCGACGCCTCCCGGAGTGCCAGTCGCGATCACGTCCCCCGGGTGCAAGGTGGTAAACGACGAGAAGAACTCGACGCAGTGCGGTACGTCGACGATCATTTGCGAGGTCCGCGCCGACTGCATGACCTCGCCGTTCAGTACCGTGGTAATGGCGACATCGGAGACATCTACCTCTTCGGTGGTGACGACTTCGGGTCCGATCGGCATGCTGCCATCGAAGTTCTTGCCCGGCGTCCACTGCGTCCCGGCACGCTGCCAGTCCCGTGCGGAGGCGTCATTGAGCACGACGTATCCCGCGAGAGCCTCGATGGCCTTCGCCGCCGGGATGTACCGCCCGCCCTGGCCCACGACCAGGCCGAGTTCCCCCTCGTAGTCGAAGCGATCGGTGAGCGCCGGCTTAACCAGGTCGGCGTAGGGCGCCAGAACACTCTCGCGGCCGCGCACGAACACGTCCGGCCAGACCGGGACCTCCCGTCCCCCTTCGAGGGCATGTTCGCGGTAGTTCAGGCCGACGCAGAGAATCCGTCCGGGCGCCGGGACCGCAGGGCCGAGGTCGCAGGTCTGGTATTCGCGGCCGTCACGGGCCTGGAGTGCGCGTGCCGCCTCCATAGCGGTCGGCCCGGCTGCGAGCAGCGACCCGAGCGAGGTGAGCCGGTGATCCCCGCTGGCTTCGCCGAGGTCGACATATCCGGAGCGGCCACGTACATGTAGTCGTGGGCCATCCCCGGTGACAAAGGTGGCGAGCCTCACGTGCAAATCTCCCTGTTTTCGCGCTACCGTCAGCTGATCGCGGTGGCCCCGCGGCCCGAGCTGCAAGCCGCGCGCCGCGGCCCATGTCGCGCCGCCTGTTGGGCCGGGCGGACCGGGCGCAGCGGCACGCCGCCGGTGTCACAGCAAGGTCACGCGCAAGATCGGTTACTGGCATCGGATTGGTTGAGCATAGGTCCCGCAGCAAACGGGGTCCAGGGCTGACTGACCACCTGGGACGACCATCGCGTCACCGTCGCCGTCGGTTACGACGCCGCGGGTCGCGGTCGAGGCGATGGGCGTGCATCCAGCGCGGGTGAAGTGACCTGCCCGGCGCGACCAGCCACTGAGCCCATGGCTGCCGGGTGGGCCAGGCCGGAAACCAATCCGGCCAAGTAAGCTCCGCTCCATGGAGCTGAACCGAGCGGCGGCGATAGTTTCCGGTGGCGCAAGTGGCCTTGGTGAGGCGACCGTGCGCGCGCTCGCAGCCGCGGGCTCAGCTGTTGTCGTCGCCGACCTGAACGAGGAGCGGGGCAAGGCACTCGCCGGGGAGGTCGGCGGGGTCTTCGTACTTGCCGATGTGGCCGACGAGGCGTCGGTCCAGGCCGCGGTGGACACCGCCGCGAGCGGCCGCGCGCCGCTGCGGGTCGCGGTGAGCTGCGCCGGCATCGGCTGGGCCGCAAGGACAGTGGGCTGTGACGGTAGCCCGCATGACCTCGGCGCCTACCGTAAGGTCATCGACGTGAACATGATCGGCACCTTCAACCTGATGCGCCTCGCGGCGGCGGCCATCGCGAGGACCGAGCCCGCCGACCCCGATGGCCAGCGCGGCGTGATCGTCAACACCGCATCCATCGCGGGCATCGAAGGCCAGGCTGGGCAGGTGGCGTACGCCGCTTCCAAGGGTGGCATCATCGCTATGACGGTGCCCGCGGCCCGTGATCTCGCGGCGGTCGGCGTGCGCGTCAACACGATCTGCCCTGGGCTCATCAATACGCCGATCTACGGCACGGGAGCGCAGAGCGAGGAATTGAAGGCCAGGCTGGTGGCACCGGTGGTGTTTCCCAAGCGGCTGGGGCGTGCGAGCGAGTTCGCCCAGTTGGTGCGCTCGCTGATTGAGAACGACTACATGAACGCCGAGGTGATCCGCTTCGATGGCGGCATCCGCTTCCAGCCGAAGTGAGACGGTCAGCTCCCGACCTGGCATGTCTGCGAGACGTTGACCAATGCGGCACACGTAGGATTGTTGCAGCCAAGGCTCGCGAGGGGGACGATTGCAGTGAGGGTGTGGATCACTGGGGGCGGCATCATCTACGTCGTCCTGCTCGTCACTCTCGGCATCTTGTCGATACGCAAGGGCCACTGGATCATGTTCATCGTTGGCTTGTTTATACCGATCTTCTGGCTCATCGGCGCGCTGATGCCTCGGAGGGTGCGCTGACAGCGTGGTCCACACACCGGTTGGCTGGGCAGCCGGTGCCCCGGGCACTGATACCAGCCGTGCCAGTTATCCCCAACATCAACAACCCATCACTCCGGAAGCAATAGAGCCCAAAGCCGGTCCTCAAAGTCCTCTTCGGAAGGAAGAACGCCGGGAAAGCCTTGAAGGTCGCCCGGATCGTACTGCACCTCATAGCCGAGGCGCTCGGCGTGCTTACGGAACGACCGGTAGCGCTTGACCCCGCCCTCATCCACGCCGCGGTTCGACTTGTTCGGGTGCAGGTGGGCACGGAACACGACCTCGCCGGTCTCTTTCGCACCGCTGTGCCCGATAAATCTATGTGCACGAAGACCGACGCTCTTCGGGAACTCGGCCGCAATAGCCTTTGCCTGATCCGGAGTTACTGTCCTGTCACTGGTGGCCTCAACATATTCCAAGCCGCTACGCTCGGCGTTCACGAGCGCAGCACCATGCACCTTGAACTGGGCCCTGTGGACCTTGCCTTGCGCGACCATATAAACCTCTCTATGGTACTAACCGCGTCACCAAGTAACTCGGGTAGTCGTAGAAATAAGCAAGGCCCGCGATTGCACGTGCGGCGCAGCGGTCCTGGTAGGCCTCACGAGTACCCTCGGCGGGTAGCGTTGGTCGTTATCAACCACCATGTCTTCGTGCGACCCGCACATGGAACATCCAGGCTTGTTAAGAAAATGTTAAATCTGGCCTCCCGCCCTTCTGGGCCATGTCGCGGATGCCCTCGTCCATCCCGGGACCGTGGCCGATCTACCGGAAACGAGAGATCAAGGTCGGGGGCAGCGCCGCTAGTAGTAGAAGGGCGCGGCTACCGTTGCCCTCATGACACCGAAAGAGGGATCGAAGCTCCGCACGCGTCTGGCTTTGTGGTGGGCCGCCTGACCGGGCGGCTCCGTGAGGTCATGTTCTTCAACCGGCCGCCTGAGTTGAGGTGGCCGTTCCGGTGTCATCCGGGCTGAGGCATCTTCTGGGACTGGGGAAGCCTTCGACGGCACGAACGCTGCCGCTAACTGTCCCGAGCGGGCATCTGACGGTGTGGGGAATCTGCCTGGCGCGATCCGCCGCTGGACGGAAGATCAGCAGGGGAGTGATTCGCGGTATGGCATCGCAGATCTGCATGCATTGACCACTGAGCATGATCCGCGTACTGTCCGGTCGCTCACGTTGGAGCAGGTCGCCTTGCTCGTCGCGGCTGGCCTGGACCCACGCCGCTGCACGATCTTCGTTCAAAGCCAGGTCCCGGAGCACGCGGAGCTGCACTGGCTGCTGGAAGCGACGGCACCGGGTGCCCGAATGCGGCCGCCCTCAGCCGGACGCAGACGTTACTGCGGTGGCTCTTTCTTCCGGGCCAGATGGTGGAATTACCGGGAGCCGAACATGCCGGCGACCACCACGACGGTCACCGGTCCTGGCAATCCCGGCAATCCTGACAACAGCGGCAGTTCAGATGGTACGGTTCTGCTGCTGACCAGCTCATGTATCCATGCCAAGAGCTTGGAGTGGACAAGCTGGAAAAGACGTCAAGGAACGGAGAACGGTCATGGCAGATCCAAAGAGCAACCCACACACATCCACGCCGCCGGATCACGACTGGGAATGGACATCCAACGGGGAATACAAATTTTCTGACCTGCTGAAATGGCATGACGTCGAGTCCAGCACCGTGCTGCGCCTGACTGCCCATTACAGCACGGGCAACCTGTATGACGCGCACTTCGAGTGGTTCATCAACCAGCAGCTTTGGGGCCCGCTCCCCGAGGGCATCACCATCTACTACCCGTCCCGCGATGGCGTTAAGAGCTGGATCTCCGACAACCACCACTACGAGCTGAAGACCATCGCTGATACTAACAAGACGGACGTGGCCACGCTCCTGCGCCTCACGGCCATTCACAGCCCAGATGCTCTGTACGCTGCCAACATGGCCGCATACATCAACAGCTGCTCGTGGGAAGGCGGTGGCGGCTACCTGCCCGCAGGCTCACGGGTATGGTTCCCCGCCGGACATTAACCACCAACCAGGAAGTCGAAGCGAGGCGACGAGCCTGCGTGCGCCGTTGCCGACGTGCCGCGACCGAGGAAAACCGGCGCGCTGGTGACCCGGCAACGGAAGATCAGTGTGACGATGCCTCGCGTCATGGTCTTGTAGCCGGTCCAGGGTCTTCCAGCACGCCGCGGTCCCCCGGGTCAGCCCGGTGCGGATCGCCAGCTCCGCCGTCTCCAGGCGCTGTTCGCCGGCCAGCGACGCGGCCACGGCCCCGGTCAGCCGGGCTACCTCGGCGGCTGCCGCCGCGAGCGCCTCGCGGCCAGAACGGCCGAGCGGTCGTGGCGGGTCACGTGGATAGCTACCTCGGCCCATCGGTGTTTTTCCAGCTACGCGCCCTCCGGCCGGGAGATGCCATCGAGATCAGGAGGCGGCATGCTGCTGTTCTGATCTCCACGGTCAGCCGTCTGCAGGAGGTACCCAAGTCACACTTCCCTACACAAAGTGTCTATGGTCCTGTCCCCGACCCAAAGTTGCGTCTCGTCACTTGCGGCGGTGAGTTTAACCGTGCGCTCGGCAGCTACGAGGACAACTTGATAGTTTATGCGGCCCTTTCCAGGGACCCGTGAACATAGGGGGTTTCGACGCTGGCTGCGTGCGGGAGTCATTGTATTGGCCTTGCGATTCCTGGTTTGTCGGTGCGGGCCATCGTGCGGCTGGGTTACCTGGTTGCGGTAAAGGTCAAGGTTCATGCATCGTAAGCGATTTTCTAAATCCGCAGACCGCTACACAGTGATTCTCCTGTTCTGGGGTGCGCTGACGTACCTGCTCGTGACTGCCACGTGGCCAATCGCCAGCGGCGCATTCCACCGCAGCCCCGCCTGATCGCAGCCGGTCGTGGCAATCGGGTGAAACGGGTGGTCTTCCCTTACGGGAAGTATGGGATCTCGGTGTAGAGGATTTCCCCGGGAGTGAGAGGCTCTCTGGCGAACACGCGAGTGAATCGGGGGAAGCGTGCGCCGGGAAATGCTCACATTGGCTGACAGGGAGGAGATCTCCCGTTGCCTCGCTGCACATATGCAGCAAAAGGACATAGCCGCCACGATCGGCCGGAACCCGTCGGTGGTGTCGCGGGAGATCGCCAGGCACGGCGGGCGGCGGGCATACCGGGCGCACCGTGCCGATACCCGCGCCGGGAAGTTCCGGAGGCGCCCGAAATGCCGGAAGATCGACGCGGATCCGCTGCTGAAGGAACGTGTGGCCCGCGATCTGCGCAGAGCCCGGTCGCCGCAGCAGATCTCGGGCAGGCTGTGGTATGAGCGCAACCGCGGGGAGACCGATATGTCCATCTCACATGAGGCGATCTACACCTGGCTGTACGCATTGCCCAAGGGCGAGCTCGCGGCGATGGAGATCGCGCTGCGGACCGGCCGGACGCGCCGCCAGCCCCGGGGCCGGGCCCGCTCCAAGGGTGCCCGGATCGCCGGGATGGTATCCATCTCGCAGCGCCCCGCGGAGGCCGAAGGCCGCAAAGTCCCTGGCCACTGGGAAGGTGACCTGGTCATCGGCCGGGCCGGGAAAACCGCGATGGGCACCCTGGTGGAGCGCAAGAGCCGCTACCTCGTCCCGGTCGCGCTGCCGGACGGCCGGGACGCCGGCGCCGTCCGCGAGGGTGTCATCGACTCCGTGCGGGACATGCCCGCGAACCTGCGCAAATCGATCACCTGGGATCAGGGCATCGAGATGGCCCAGCACGCCGCGCTGACCCTGGCATCAGACATCCCGGTGTATTTCGCACACGCGCACTCTCCCTGGGAGCGGGGAACCAACGAGAACACCAACGGGCTGCTGCGGGAGTACTTCCCGAAAGGCACAGATATCACCGGTGACATTCGCTATCTTCAGGCCGTGGCGGACGAGATAAATGACCGGCCCCGTGCTATACTCGGATTCAGGACACCAGCAGAAGTGTTCGCAGAGGTCCTCCTCGCTGATAATCCCGGTGATAACCTCAGCTCAATTGCTTCCACCGGTTGAGACCAGCCCGCCCTTGACGTGCTGGAAATTATTACCTTGCTATTTATCAGCTACTTCTGGTTGAACGGCACCAAGGATCTAGCCTATCCGCTAGCTTATCGACTGCGCCTGGCAAGAGGGTTGCACAGTCCACCGCTCCGGCACCTTGGCGGGTTGATGCCGTCGGTCGGGCTCCTCTACTGCACCTGCAACGACTTTAACCGTGACAGTTTACTGGCGTCCATGCAGCGAGACCTGGGGCTTCCGCGCTCACTACCCACTCTGGATGCTCGTGCCAACAGTGGTGTTCCTCGTCGCGCCAGTAACTAATGATGTTGTCACGTACATCAAACAGCCCAAGCGAA
>Ga0335081_10007886_pt1 | contig 17044 bp, 27 predicted proteins | sample Lox_Sample_35_FD_206713 | JGI IMG/M metagenome (GOLD analysis project Ga0335081, IMG submission 206713) | Soil microbial communities from Loxahatchee National Wildlife Refuge, Florida, United States - Lox_Sample_3.5 | ecosystem: Environmental > Terrestrial > Soil > Wetlands | place: USA... | reverse complement strand
GCCAGCCTCCGAGAATGGCGATCGCATGCAGCATCACAAACTCTCGTCCGCTTATAACGTTGTTGTGATCGCTCTCGCAAGCACCAACTCAGTGACTTTTTCAACATCAACTCGCCATTTCACTCAAAATCCCCGCTCACAGGTGAAGAAATAGCGCAAGCTCGTGCGATTCGCGTGATTGCGAGTTGACTGTCTTTATGACTCTTGCCGAATCTACTGCGGACCGTGTCCGACGCGAGCCCCGAGCACAGTCTGAGCCTCTACAACTTATCTTCAGCCCAACCAGTTCGTGTTTATACAGCTTCGTGAATAATCACGGCACGTCGCTCGATAAAAGCGTCAAATTTGTCAGCTTTTGCAAGCTCAAAGCATTTTTTGTCGATTAGGTTGGAGGCTAGCCACTCATCTAGACGTGAGCCAGCGTTAGCTTTGTTCGTGTTGACCCCAATACGGATGACTTCTTTAAGCACATCATCGAGCAGCGTAAGGCTCACGAATCTAATAAGGAGCTCAAACACGCCCTGAAGGTCATCGCCAATACCGGCGCATATGGGATTTTTGTACAACTCAATGAGCGAATCGAGCCCAAAAGGGCAAGATTAGATGTCTATTCCGGCGAGCATTACGAGAATATCCCGATCCGCGAACTCGAAGTACCCGGCCCATGGTACTTTCCTCCGCTGGGCGCGCTGATTACATCTGGCGGTCGGCTACTGCTCGCAATGGCGGAGAAATGCGTAACCGATGCTGGCGGTACATGGCTCTTTTGCGACACAGACTCCATCGCGGTCGTTGCGTCTAAGGACGGACGAGCAGTTCGTGGAGCTCTCGCGGAAGAACACGATGAATTAGCCGTAAAGAAGGGATTGATAGACGAGCGAGAATTTGCATCCGTTCCTGTGATCTCTCACGATGTAGTCAAGAACATCTCTGAACGCTTTAGAGAGTTGAATCCATATAAGTTTTCGGGAACTGTCCTTAAAGTTGAGGATGTAAATCACCAGGATGAAGATCCCCAGAAACCGCTTAGGGTCGTGCAGGGCTACGCAATCAGTGCAAAGCGATATTGCCTGTTCACGGGAACGCGTGGCGCGGTCAACATTGTGGATGCTAAAGCGCACGGCATCGGCTACTTAATGCCGCCGAAAAGTCGGACAACTAACGATGATGATCAGGGTGATTGGATTGACGAATTTTGGGAAAGCGTTCTACCGAACGAAGGTGTGAGTTTCAGCGGCTTCAATCCAGAGTGGCTAGACCGTCCGGCTATGATGAAGATTCCGGTAAGTTCCCCGGCTGTTCTCGGACAATTGAAGAATTTTGTTAAGCCCTATGACTTTGTGCTAGCGCCAGTCATAAACGAGGATGAGTTAGACGATCAATCCGACAAGCCAATTCTTATAACCCGATTCACCAAGAAATCAGAAAAGTGGCTTAACGCCATCTACTATAACGTCCGTAGGGCACACCCATGCCGCATCACGGTCGGCAAGAACACTGATTCGGATGTGGTGCCGGTGAAGTCCTACAGACACATCCTTAATACGTACGTAAACAATCCAGAGTCGAAGTTTCTTGCGCCTGGCGGCAATCGGTGCGACCTCTACACGCGCGGCATTCTTGAACGTGATCACGTCATTGCACGGCTCCATAAATACTGCGGAAAAGAAATCAAGCGCATACTGGAACAGGGTCCGGTCGATCAGGAAATCGACTCCAGATGCAAAATCTACGAAAACGGGCGAGTCTCGGCAGACCCGGAAACTCTGAGGCAATTGGATCGATTTACAGAGCGTGCGATTTCAGACGGAACAAAATTGCACAGAAAACCAATTCGCATATTCAGGCACGGTGGAACTGTGAGGCCAAGAACGGCTCAGAAGATAATGGATTTTCTAGAAGGGCAACCGACTGGATGAGTAATGAGCATCGACCAACTCAACGAGCAGTTCCTAGGAGCCGCTGGCTGGTTGGCATGCCTGTGTGATAGCCTGCTCGGAAATTGAGGCGAATTGAACTAGTTGGGGGTGCTCCATGCCTGACCCAGTTCGGTGTCCCTATTGCGTGTTGGGCGACCATTTCCGACTCATGTCGCCAAGACCTGGTGACTTATTCGTCTGCGAGGCTTGCGGCCATACAGTACTTCCATTCAATCGCGCTTACCGATGTTGTTGCATGAAGTGCGAACAATTGAGTCAGATCAAACCACCGAAACCAACTACGGCAGCGCGTAAAGATCGAGAGCCTAAGAGCGCCTGATGTGCTCCTTGCCGCTAAGGTGTTTTGCTGTCACAATTGGTGACCAATATGAAGAAACAACTCATGGATGGTAAGCGTCTCCTACAGCTCCATCATTTGCACTTGGGTCTTTACGCACGTGTCGCAAAGCAGCTAGATCTCTCGCCCGGATACGTCAGCCGTGTGGCCAATGGCAAGCGGAAAAATGAAAAGGCCACGGAAGCACTTTTGAGGGAGTTGCAGAAACTGTCTAAGCTGTAGCAGACATCATCATTTCTTAGCAGATGATTTCGCCGATCCGGTCATCTCTGCTTCCGTGCTTCTGACCCTAGTAGCCGTTGGGCATGGATGGCAAGGCGTGATTTCAGGATAATTTGGAAAGATTGTTCTAAGCAGCTGCAAACTCTTCTGGACCGTTAGGTAGTCAACATCAACGTTCACCGTCAAGCGATCCGCCTATCCTGTATCATGAACCGAAATTTCCCGACAAAAACCAAAGGAACGCGGCAAAGGCCAGGATTAGGACAACGGTCATCCACATAATTCACGCTGCACGGAACGGATTTTTCGAATCCTGGCAATTATCGCAGTAACATTTAAACGCTGACTCGCTTTGCCGCTCCACATGACCACACCGGCTACAGATGAAGCGCCCCGCACCGTCACTGATCATCAGGATGCGCCGACCTTCCTTTTTGCAGAATGGGCATAGGATCTTTTGGTCGATATTAGGAAGGTACGGTGTCTCAATCATTCTTGACTCTCTCGATCCGCCTCAACTCAGCCAATATCGCTTGTCTTATCGTTTCGTTCTGCCGCTTACCAGTCGCGACTCTGCTTACATAACTTGGGCTGATGTCGAGATTTTTTGCGACCCGAGCATACAGGCCCACGTGCAGTCCATGGCAACGCAATAGCCGATCATCAACTCGTTGTGAATTGTTCACCGTGTTTTGCCTCATTAACCCCTGCAGATTAAGCGGTTGTGATGCTTCGTAACACTGGGACAAACCCTAGTTTGTGGTGTGACGAAGGTCACCGACAAGCGCAGTAGTCGTTTCGTAGTCTGCGGAAAGCTGTGGGGAATCCGAATGTCCGATAAATGGACGCACCGCGATACTGAACTGCTAGACGCCGCCGTCGAAAGGATTGTTCGAGTAGGCGAAGAAGTAGGTGTCACGCCAGAAGAGATGGTCACATTTCTGGACTCCGGCTGCAGCCTGCGCGACCTACTTATCATGCTGGCGGCCAAACGAAGTGGAGCCGCATAATGTCATCTTCATTGTGGCTGGATCGTGAGCTGGTCGTGAGATGTCCATTTTGCACGACTGGCGTTAGTGCTTTCCTGCAGATGATAGGCCACGTTGATGGACGATTCATTTGTAGGAAATGTGGTCATGTTACGCGACCTGCCGATCCCGATTATCAATGCTCCTGCCGAAGATGTAGATCCGCCCGTTTATTCTCTGACCGGAAGCTCGTTGCAAATAAGCGAACGGCCTAGACCCACTTCGAATCTGCCAAGCGGTAACAGTTTTCTCGCCTTGTATTCTCCGTGACCGTCCTAAAGAGGAGTATCATTGGGGGGCACTGAATCAACTGGACTCCCAAGTATGCCGCGCCACAGAGGAAATCCTAATTGGGGTCGCCCGATGCCGCCATACCAGTGCGTTGCGACCGAATTCGAAATCGCGGCCAAGCATCTGCACCTTACCCCTGGAAACTACGCAAGCTCTGTCCAATTGCGCAGATGGTGCGAGCGAAACAAGAACCGTCGCTACATACCGGAGTGGCTGCTAAAGGAATGGGGCATTCTGGTTGAAGTGCACTACGGCTTTGACGCTGCTTAATTTCCACACGTATTGGATAGCCGCGTGGTGTACTGGCGTTAAACCGCGCGTTGCCCTTCGATCTGCAGTCGATTCTCAAACAACCTCATGCGGCCTGAATGGTTGTGGGTTTATTTGGGGTGTGACGCGACGTTATTTTGGAGTTTGGTTTGCAGGCTTGCTTCTTTGCCAGTTCCGCGAGCCTGCGACATCCTCCAATTCGAGACCAAGCCGAATGTCTGAATTGCAAATTGGGTGGCCATAATCAGCGTATACTACAGACAGCTACCCTAGACGCTCGCCGAACTGAACTGGATGACCGGTGACGCTCGCCTACAGTAGAGAAGGCGAGGCGACACATGGACTCACCCGAGTTGCTACTCTTGCAAGGACAGGACGGTCTTCCTTATGGCGTATGTTCCCTCTGCCAGTGCGTGTTTCGATTGGTTCTAATCGGCGATGACAATCAGAATCACGTCGCGCTTGAAGGCGAGTTCCTCGGTCATGAGAGACTTGCCCACGCCACGGCGACTGCCACGTGATCCACAGATCCAGGTTTGAAGGGGGTGAAACACTTTTGCCGTTGCTATACACCTTCCCCTTCGTTTTGTTGACTTGCATTCTCACACCGCCTAAGATTCGATCCAATTCACGCGCGAAAACCGTCGCGTATCCTCAGGAATAGAAAGTTTGGTCTATATGTCTGCCGGAACACGGAATCAATCGGAAGCAGCAGGTGTTCGTCTAGGGAATGCAATGTTCTGCCTTGATTGCGAGATCATCAGCAGCAGCCAAGGCGATGAATGTCCCACATGCAAAAGCCGCTCAATTGTTAGCCTCGCACGGATGCTCGGAGGAAGTTTGCACAAGGTTGACGGTTTTCGAGATTGGGGAAGTGTCTTGTTTGATGTCACCATTACCGTCGTGTTGCAGCAAATGCATGCAAAGGACTTGAACTCCACGCTCGAAACCTTGACCGATCTAACTGGCCCACGGCTCGGACGAGGCCGAGCGTCATTGCACGTAGATGTAAAACCAACAGTGCACAACGTTTTCAACAGAGCAGCTTAGCTTCATCTGGCTCCTTCCTAGAGAGGCAATACAGACCCCATTCTGAGTGGTAGAGGCGATTTTGCCAACACAACTTCCCAAGCCCATATTGGGCTAGAAATGATGACACTTGCAGGCCCAACTGAATCCCCCGTTCGAGCCGATCACCGAACCACTTTGGGACACTTTTCCCGTGGCCTTCCGTATACCCCGTCAACGGACTGAGGGGAAGGTGTATAGGAACGGCAAAAGTGCTACACCCTCAATTCTGCGCCACGCAACTATGTGTATCGAAAATTAAGCAGCGTCAAAGCCGTAGTGCACTTCAACCAGAATGCCCCACTCCTTTAGCAGCCACTCCGGTATGTACTAACGGTTCTTGTTTCGCTCGCACCATTTGCGCAATCGGATAGAGCTGGCATAGTTGTCAGGGTAAGGCGCAGATGCTTTGCCGCGATTTCGAATTCGGTCGCAACGGGTCGGTATGGCGGCATCGGGCGACACCAGTTAGGATTTCCTCTGTGGCGGGCATACTTGGAAGTCCACCTTATTCGGTTCCTCAAAATGATACTCTCTTCAGGATTGTGGGGAATACAACAGTTTTTACTTTGGACTCTCAGAGTCGCTCTGATTCGAACGGCGCAACCGCTCCTCTTTAAGGACCGCTCGGCGGTTTTTCAAGATTCTCCGCGTTCGAACCAGGAAAAAATCCAGACACGCTTCTTGTCTTGCGCTCTCCCGCATTGTATGTTTGCCAGCAGCAGGAGGCGTAACCGTGGACAATCTGGTGATCATCATGTTTGGGTGCGTTATTGCTACACTGACAGCACTCAATTTCATGGAACTAAGGAAGATTCGAAAACGCCTTGAGGGCAATGGCGAGGGTCAAGAACTTAGAAAAGCGCCTGATGCGATGGTTTTTCCAGGGGCCAAGTCTGCGCGAGCTTAGCGACGCGTTGCTGCGTGGCAGTCACGCGGCGTTCTGGGTTGTGCCCTACCAGGATCCTCTTGCGAACCGAACACCATTATCCTTTCCTTGTTGGTCAGCATGGGCAGAAATCTATTAACGAGGTTTTCGACTCTTCGTTTGTATTGTCCAAATAGATTTCCTCACCGCACTTTCCAGATTCACACGCTGTTAACAATCTGGTCGCAAACTGTTAACAAAACGGTGCTCAAATTGTGGCCGATTCGGAGTTTGCGAAGATGACTCAGCCCATCTTTCGCTGTCCGTACTGTGTTTTCGGCGATCAGTTCAGGCCGCTGATTCACCAAGACGCCTTGTTTGTTTGTACCAAATGTGGCCATTCGGTCGATCCAGTAGACGCGGCCTTCGGTTGTTGCTGCACTAAGTGTCTGGAGTTGAGGGCCTTCGATTGCCGATGGGAGAAGCCTGCAGCTTCCCAGCCACAGCTATCTTCGAATGTGGCAAAGGCGGCAGTTGTGTCCGGTCCATAATTCCAGCTTCAGCACTTTTCCTATTTTACGTGTGCTGGAAGTTGTGTGGCGCATCTTGGCGCTTTTGTACTGTATCGAACAAAGGAGTATTTTTCTCTTCACTGCTTGGGGACTCCACCGCGCTTAGTCCTAGACCCTTGTGACTACCGAACGCCGTGTGAGTCCCCTCGTTTTATGACGTTGCAAGACGACAATCCGGTTCTCAAACAGATCAAAAGGCTTCGTGATGAGTTCGAGTCAAAATATCATCGACCGATGACACACGATGAAGTTCGCATCCTTGAGCTAACAGAAAACTACTCCGAACCGGTACCATAAAAGTTCAGTTCTGACGCTCCACACCGTCCACATTGATGCGCGTGGGTATCGAGACGGCACTGTGTGAGTCATGCAAGCAGCGATTCCCCACCATTCCGACAAGCAGTAGATTTGTGGACAGGGTTGTCAAAGATCATTTCAATGTGTCACTATCCTGTCGCTGCTTCTGAGGTGCAGTCAGGGTTGGCTGTTGAGGGGGTGCGTGGCGCGGCCAACCCTGTTCGCTCTGAGTTCCAAATGGTCTGCGAAATAGTCGAAGTGCGCAATCTAGCTGATGCGCTTGGAGACCCTTGCCGCAAGCAAGCCAATGGACGATGCGCTGACTGCGGCCTTGCGATCTGCAGCACGCACACTGAGACGTGCAACATTTGCAGCCGCACGTTCTGTCACGCATGTCTGGGCTTTCACAAAGCTGTGCATCCTAAGTCTGCTGCCACGGAGCGCGACATCGGGCATCGCAAGACTGCGTAGTCTTAATGTCACTGATAGTACGTCATGGTTCCGCTGAACCCTACAGCCTTGCCAGTCAGCATTGAAAAATTGTTATTAAAAACCAAGTAGTAGGTGCCAGCACCGTCTGGCAATATCGCTGCAACATCACCAACTGTGACCTTGCCGCTGTTGTAATACGAGGATGACCGATGGTGGTTTTTCCAGTTCGTGAAGTTGTCAGGGTTGATCACAAACACCTCAATGTCATTCCCTGCACCTCCTGTCGCTGTGAAGTGACCTTGCACATGCACATTGTGTGCTCCCTCGGGAACAACGAGTGTGTAATATCTGTACTGCACTGAGGGTACAGTCAACGCGGCATCACCAATGTTGACGGTGCGAAGGATCGGATTGGAATAGATGTTCCGAGCGGCAGATGTGACACTGGCCTTGTTTTGCTCAATAACTATTCCGATCAGGAGTGCCAACACCACTAGGACCAAAACCAGCGCGAAGATGAACCTCAGTGGCCACCCAAATCCGGCCAATGAGGGCCACCTCAAAACCGGCCAACGAGAATTAATTCCGGGACGTTGATTCGATGGAGGGCAATGTACCCTTCGTCGGCATGAGCAACGTCTTGAGTGAAGAGAAACGACAACAAGTTATAGCGTTAGGACGATTGGGCTGGTCCTTGCGGCGGATCGAGCAAGCGACCGGTGTGCGCCGAGAAACCGGAAGCGGGTATCTGAAAGCGGCCGGCATTGCCGTACGGGCACCGGGTGCTTGGGGCCGGCAGGTACCGGCAAAAGCGGCCAACGAGGTGACCACCGGGTCACAGCCAGGACTGGCCGCACAGAACTGCAACATCAACCCCGAAAACCTTCCTGATAAGAGAAAAAGCAACAGCCAAGATTCAAAACCGGCCATACAGGTGACCACCGGGTTTGGCGTAGGGTCGAGTGGCACTAAATCAGAAAATCCCAAACTTACTCCGTCGGCCTGTGAGCCGTTTCGCAAATTCATCGAGCTCGGCCTAAGCCGTGGTCGTAATGCCATGGCCATTTGGCAGGACCTCCTGGCTGAGACCGGATTCCGTGACGGTTATGGGACGGTCAAACGCTTTGTTCGCAAGCTGCGCGGACATCAGCCGCTCGAAGCGCGAGCCGTAATCGTCACCGCCCCGGGAGAAGAAGCACAGGTCGATTACGGCACCGGCCCCATGGTGCGCGACCCACAGAGCGGTAAGTATCGACGCACGCGGCTGTTCGTGATGACGCTCGGTCATAGCCGCAAGGCAGTACGCCTGCTGACGTTTCGTTCCAGTTCGCGTATCTGGGCCGAGTTACACGAGAAAGCCTTTCGTCGACTAGGTGGCAGCACGCGCATCGTCGTGCTCGACAATTTAAAGGAAGGCGTACTGGTCCCCGACATCTACGATCCCACCTTAAACCCACTTTATCGCGATGTGCTCGCCCACTACGGTACCGTGGCCCTGCCTTGCCGCATCAAGGACCCCGACCGCAAGGGAAAAGTTGAATCCGCTGTCGGGCACGCTCAGAGAACTCCACTGAAGGGAAAACGCTTCGAGAGTTTGGAAGAGGCACAAGCCTATCTGGATCGTTGGGAAACCAATTGCGCTGACACGCGCATCCATGGCACCACGAAACGGCAGGTCACGGCCATGTTCGCCGAAGAAAAACCTGCTTTGGTGCCGTTACCGCTCGAACCCTTCCGTTACTACCAGCATGGCCAACGTGTAGTGCATCTGGATAGCTGCGTGGAAGTCGAAGCCGCCTACTACGGCCTCCCGCCAGGATGGATCGGACGTGTCGTCCAGGTGCAATGGGACGAGCTCTTCGTTCGCATCCTCGATCCCAAAAGCGGCCAGCTCCTACGCGAGCATGTGCGGCAGAAACGCGGTGGCTATCGCATCCGGGAAGAGGATGCTTCGCTGCGGCGTCCCTTCAAGGTTTCGCAGCTGCTCTGGCGCGCCGAGCACGCAGGCACTCAGATCGGTGCCCTCTGCAACCATATTTATAACCCGCAGGGGCAGCTCGGCATACGTCGCATTCAGGGCGTCCTCTCCCTGACCAAAAAGTACGGTACTGCGGCTACCGAAGATGCGTGTGCGGTAGCTCTGGAAATGGGAGTACGCCAATACCAGTTTGTTCGTCGCTATCTCGAGCGCACTCCCCAACTCAGCTTGCGCCAGGTCGATCCTCTCATTCGCGAATTAGTCCACTATCGCGATCTCATCAACCAAAAAACTCAGGAGCCACTCTCATGAATGTCATCGAGCTGAATCGTGCTCTACGCCAACTCCGATTGGGCGGTATGGCCGCCGTGCTAGAAACTCGTCTGCATCAAGCCCAGGCCGAACCCATGCCGCCGATCGACTTCCTCTCTTGCCTGGTTGCAGACGAACTGCAGCGTCGCGGCGATCGTTTGCTGGAGCGTAGAAAGAAGCAGGCTGCTTTCCGCGATCCATACAAGAGCCTGGATAACTTCGACTTCAGCTTCAATAAAAAGATGAATCGCAGCTTGGTGTTTGATCTCGCCGGCGGCGCCTTCATTGCCCGACACGAGGATGCGCTGTTCTTAGGTCCGCCCGGCACCGGCAAGAGTCATCTGGCGCAAGCGATTGGCCAAGCCGTGATCCAACAAGGCTATCGCGTGTTGTATCGCGAGACTCACCGACTGCTCGAGGAACTTGCCGAAGCCACTCTCGATGGCACACGCAAAGAGCTCATGGAAGTGTTCGCCTCCGTGCCGCTGCTAATCATCGACGATCTCGGCATGCGCAGACTGCCGGCCACCGCCGCCGAGGACTTACTCGAGATCATCATGCGTCGCTATGAAAATACCAGTACCTTGCTCACTTCGAATCGACCGGTAGAGGACTGGGGTAAGTTACTCAGAGACAGCGCGGCCGTAACTGCCATGCTCGATCGACTTCTCCATCACGGTCACGTACTCAAATGCGGCCCACGCAGCTGGCGCACAAAAACAAACTTGCAGGCGGAGGACTCGGCAGAGTAAAACAACCTAGTCCCGGGCCATCTCCGTTGGCCGGTTTTGCCATGGCCACCGTTGGCCGGTTTTAACGTGACCATTGAGGAAGATGAATCCTGGGCGCATGGCTGGGTGCTTTTCCCTCGCTAGAGCAGGCGCTGCTGCTGCGCCAATATCCCCCCAATGATGCGGCTAACGATTACCACCTACAATGTTCTGAAATTGCTTGGAGATTGGGAAATAGCTCGACCCTATAATTTTATGTTCTTGCCGATGGTCGATCCGCTATTTGGGTGCGTATTTCCTTGTAGAGCAAATGAGAAAGTTCTGCTGATATGCCAATTTTCATCGAAACAGAGTGATTGGTTAATTTGCAATGCGTAAATGTCTACAACGGCAAGAAATATCGAATGGTGGATTGCAGAGATAACGATATTTCTCATAATGTTGTAATTCCATCCCAATTTGCACGTCTTTTAGTTAAATATCAGGAACACGCCGAAGCGAAAAGCCTCGCTCCCGATGGTGGGTCGTGCAAAGCAGATACGGTCGGATTGTTAAGGCGTGTTCATGTCGTAGCCAGAGAACTTCGCTATATCGGAAAGGAAGCAGATCGCAAGTGGGAACAAGGCGACGACCTTAGCGTCTTGGAATCCAAAATACGCGAATACGGCAGAGCAACGATGGTTGTTCCGGGACCCTCGTTAGCCAAGGCAATCCGTCAGATTGGAATACGGAAAACGATGGCCTTAACCAAGATGAGCCAGCCCACGATAGAAAAGATCGTTCGACGTGAAAACGTGAGGAGGGCCACATACGATAACGTGGTTAAGATCGTTACCGCCTACAAGTCGAAAAAGTCGAAAGCAGAAGATGAGATCGGCACTACGGCGAAAGCACTAGACCTTCCTTGGTGTTATGAAACCTTTGTTTCTGCGTTCAGGGGGTTGAGACATCGTGCGCAAGCGCAAAACTAAATAGGAATAGGAACGACATCGTAGTTAGTGCACAGGACAAATATAGGGCTAGGCGGCCAACAACAACCGAGTCCACCGTCCAGAGGCGCTCTATTTCTTCTTCGCTAGTTCCACGAGCCTGCAACATCGTCCAATCCGAGGCCGAGCCGAATGTCTGAATTGCAAATTGGGTTCTACGATAGCCGACCGAGACGTGCACCGTTGATTCTTTCGTGGGGATCTCGACATTACGGACAAAACGCTGGTAAGCCGCGAGGTAACTGATTAGGCAAATAACGGCTAGCAGCAGGGCAATCCAGATCACAACGGATGGGGACCTGGGAGGCTGAACTACAGCTAGAAAATAGACGCCGATGCTCACCGAGAGGCACAAAAGGACGAGACCGAGACGGGCTATTCCATCCATTCCGTCCAGCGGCGGAAAGATGTAGGGCGCTGCATCTGAGCCGACGACTTTCGAAGCAAACGGCAGAGCCACCGCAACAACCGCCGTTATGAGGCCTTGAGCTGAAACGTAGTACTGTGTAAGGCTTACTCGCGGGCTGGTCGGAGCATTCACTTTTGGAGGTCCACGTGGACGAGATGATTTGGTTCTCGGAACGGATCATGTTCGCGGTCCTCAGATCTGTATCCAGTCTTTTCAAAGTGAATTATCCAAATAGCATATGGCAGCGAGTGAATCGTTGATCGCGTTGGGTCTGGATTAGCATGAGGTGGATCACCCTTCCGATAGTACGAAACAGCAGCACCCTCAGGAGTACTGTCAACTTCAAGATCGAAAACCAAGGAACCTTCGTCCGCAACGACCTTATACGCGAGTTCGTTTTGTTCCATGGGACGCAACGTAAGTGCGACCAGAGGCTCGGCTGTCATCTTCTTTTCCGAAACACGTACTAAACGTTCGCCGTGTGTGGCTGCCGAGGCCGAATGACCCAGCTCGGAGCGAGTTTAAAGAACTCCTCCTGAGTGGCTTGCAACGCGCTTACCGAGTCAACTAGTGGACTGTCGCAAAGTAACCATTACTAGTTGCTATGCTTCTAAGTTGGTATGTCGACAGAACGCGAAGTCTCTCTCAGCCATAACCAACGTGCTGAACTCAACAGCATCGCGCAATCACGCACCTTGCCCGCGGGATACGTCTTTCGCGCCAAACTTATCTTGATGCTTGCCGAAGGCGCTTCCTTCAGCACCATCAAACGCCGGCTGCAGACCAGCGCTCCCACCATCATCCGCTGGAAGCAGCGTTTCCTCGAATCTGGACTCGACGGACTGGACACCTATCATCCCGGCCAGAAGGCCACCGTTTTGACTCCCGCATTGCGGGCTCGAATTCTCTCGGCCACACGAAAGAAACCCAGCAACGGTTCCACCCACTGGAGTTGCCGCAAGTTGGCGACGGCTCTGGGCGTCAGCAAAGACGCTGTCCATCGGGTCTGGAAAGAAGCTGGTCTCAAACCTCATCGGCTGGAGCGTTACCTGGCCAGCGATGATCCCGACTTCGAACGCAAGGCGGCCGACATTATCGGCCTGTATCTGCGGCCTCCGCAGCATGCTGCGGTGTTCTGCATCGATGAGAAAACCGCGATTCAGGCTCTGGATCGGCTCGACCCGGGGCTGCCACTTTCTCCCGGACGCGCCGAACGTCACGGTTTCGAGTACTACCGCCATGGCACGCTTTCCTTGTATGCCGCGCTGGACACCAAGACCGGACGCGTGCACGGTAAAACCAGCACCCGCCACACCAGCCGCGACTTCGTCGCCTTCCTCGAAGAGGTCGTATCGTTGTGCCCGCGTCGGCAGGAGATTCATATCATCCTCGACAATCTCGCCGCCCACAAAACCCAGCTGGTTCGTGAATTCCTCGCCCGCCATCCCCGCGTCCAATTTCACTTCACTCCGACCTATTCTTCTTGGCTCAACCAAGTCGAACTCTGGTTCGCCAAAATCGAGCGCGAGGTCATTGCCCGCGGCATCTTCACCTCGGTGCCCGATCTCGCTCGCAAACTCCGCCGTTACATCAACGCCTACTCGGCCAACGCTCGACCGAATCCAGTGGAAATACTCCGACCCTTCTCGTGCCTAGCTGCTAACGAATTCACTGCGACAGTCCACTAGCGCCTGCCGCAACAGTGGACTAACCACAGCCACGTGGGACGGTAATCCCAAATCACCACCGTTGTCTTTGGGGCCGGCGAACTGTATTTCAGAAACTTCGGATTTAACCTTTTTGAATGCGTGCTTGGACTCGTACTGCTTCCTTTCTAAGCAGTTGACTTTGGGAGGCGCTGATTCCAACATCAGCTCTGGTTGGTAGTAGGATCCCAGGAATTGGAGCTATCTGGAATTCACATTTGTTGAACGGGAGCAAGGTCAGCGGCCGTCCAGGGGATATAACGCGCACTTGGATCACATTCCAAGTACCACCAACTGTCGTACGTGGGATGTCAATAGGTACGTCATATGTTCTTATCCCTGGCTTCATCGCGATGCTCCCGCCCAGATCCGCTCCCGATCCATTGCATGTGAATCTCAAATCATTTAGTCCGCCAGGAAATCTCTTAAGTCTGCGGCGAATCATCGCAGCAATGATCATCGAAGTTCGGAGCTCTGGCGCGGATCCGGTACGGATCGCAAATTCGGTTGCCGTTCTGGCGGGTGCGTTTCTTCGCGCAACTGAGGCGGGCGATGTGCAATTACGACTTGCTGCCATCGAGCTGAATTACGACGCAGAAGAGGAGCAATTCGATGAGTACCAACGGAACGGGTGAGGCAATGGCCAGTCAACGGACGGAAGCGGATAAGTCGGACAAGCACGTGCCGATCTGAATCAGTATCTCGCTGAGGCCTAGCGGCAACTCATTTCAGCACCGATTTAACCAGCGCGACAGTGGCAGCCGGGTCGGCGACTTCAACAATCAGCTGGTTATAGCGCTCGTCTCGCAACGCAATCGCGATCGTTTTGTCGGGATTGTGAACATCCCAGAAAACTCGCTGATTGTTATGGTAGAAGGTTCCAGCCGAGATGACGCCCGGGATGTTGCTGCCCGGCAGTTTTAACCCGTGATACCAACGATGCGCAACGGCGGGATCGGATTCGATACCGAGTACGTGCTCCACCGGGATTTCAAGCGAACTCTTGAATGCCCATAGTTTATCGGCTCCGCGGACCTGCAACATGAGCTTGCCGCTCTCTACAGATACATCGACCATTTGATGCTCCTGCTGTTCGTAGGTTCTGTCCCCTCGAGGCTTCGAGTTCTAAGAGAAAAACTTTACCTGTAAGTTTTGCTTTGGGAAGAAGCTGATAGCTTCCGCAAGTCGCCGATAACACACGTAAACGACTCGCTCAACTCTGTCGTTTTTACAACTCTCGCTAATAGGCTTATTCACGCATGTCCACCTGCCGAAGCACACACTGGATAACGCAACCTGAATTCGAAGCAACCTGTTCCTATTCTCGTCCATTCCGAAGGACGGAGCAAATATTCGATCAGGGTTGTACTGGACCAAGCAGTTCGCGCCGAAAGAGTTCTCAGGCAACTGGGGTGACCGTGCAATTAGCTGTCCTAGCCACAACTTGATCAAGAGCTGGCTCTAGAGCGTATTTTTTGAGCGATGATATTGCCGGCAACGATCGTTATTGAATGGACCGTGTAATGTTACAATACTCGGCTATTATTGCGCCGAGCTCTATCAAAGCCACAGGAGGAAAAATGGCAATCGACATAGCGCGTGCATGGAAGGATCCAGAATATCGGAAGACGCTGACCCCGGATGAGGTGGCGAGCTTGCCGCCAAATCCTGCAGGAGACGGGGAGATGAGCGAGAAAGAACTCGATGGTGTTTCCGGCGGGGTCGCCGATTCACTCGTGTGTACTGTGAACACGGTATGCCCACTGCGCGAGAGGTAGGATTGTGCACGTTTTAGACAGCCAATTGGGGGCTTTCAGTGTGACCAAACCCTCAGCGCTTACAAATTGTTTTGGTCAAAGGGCCAATGAAATCTAAGGCTCAATCCCGGCATGCACGTACCACCGAGCAGAAGCACTGGTTCACTTTGCGAGAGGGTCCGTTTGGGCAATCTGTCTCAACGCGCAATCGACATAGCGCGTGCGTGGAAGGATCCGTTGCCGGCGGCCGTGGCGGCCCCGAAGTCGCATCAAAACCGCATACTACGCCTCTTCGCCGAATTCCGGAACTCCGCCGAAGGCACCCGGCCTCCCTAAGAAAACGAACGAGGACAGATTGCCGGGACTATGAATGCTGCGCATCGAGGATGTCTCCGAAGAGGGTTAGAAAACTGTCCGTCAGAGTTGGGAAGTTTGATCGAGGATCGCGCTAGGCCAGCAGGATTCCCGACGAGAACTCGATGAATTTCGGTGGGAAGGTTAGGGCGCGCGCAGCGGTATTCTAAGGTGTGTGGCAATCTTCCACACCCCAGCTAAACAAACCCATTAAAAATGGGTTAATGAACTCCCGTGCTTCACACTCATCTCTCTTCTCTACGCCGCGCTTACTTTGAAGGAACGAGCAGCGTTGTCGCGACAAGTAGGCGAGAGCTGGCTGAAACAAAAAACGGACACTTCGAGAGCTGCAACCGCCATCGCTGGCTGGAAGGCGCACAAACCGTTTACGGCCGACGATCATTTTGAGAAGCGTTTGCTCGCAGACGGTTTGACCGAAGAGAAGCTGCTTGCAATTCTCGGCCTTCCGCCGAAAGGCTATGCCGAGTTGGGCGCCGCTTCCCTCGGATGGGTTCGGGATCTCGAAAGACTTTATTCCTCGTCGTGCTCTTCTTTGTCTGCTGCTCAGGAGTTTCTAAAATGGGTTGAACAAGGAACGAATGCATTTCTACCGGCCACATCAACGGCATTGGCAACGACTCGCGGAATTAGTGGGGATTCGCGAATCTGGAACAACCAATTCGTAAGCGGCCTGTTAGCTTCGAGCTGGTAGGTAAACGAAAGTGCGGCTCAGTCGAACTGAAAGCGGGAGCTGAACCTGTGTTCGTTTTGATCCGAGAACAATAGCAAACTGGCTACGCAACCAATAGAAGGCTAAATAACGCCTGCCATGACCATTTTGAGTGTAATGGAGATTTCGCACCAACTAGGTGCCACGCAGAAGCCATTCTTTAAATGGCCTAAGCCGGTACGTGAAAGCCCCTATCGCAAAAAGCGGGAAAAATACTGCTACAAGGCCGAGAGCACCCACTTCATTGTCTATCAGTTCGCTTGGTATCCCGATACATGACTCATTCGGATTATCAGACAAGTAGTAGACAATAACGGAGCTTCCAACAGAGAGAGAATCGAACTCAGGATTGCCGAACCCAGCCGAACCTACACCGGAATAGGATCTGCTGCCGACCTCAAATTGGTACCGCACTGCTTGGTGGTTACCGGGTTCAAGCGCTGTAACTACTCCGTGTGTACGGAGCCCATGTTGTAAACGCCGATAATGGGGCATGTTTTTGGGATAAATTAAACCGACCATGGCGAGTGCTCCTAGTACCCAGAGTGCAAGAATTTTGATTAATGCAACCACTCTTAAACCTCTTGGATTTCGGAAGTCTATATGAGCACTGATGACAGACCCTAGTTACGAACGATTATCACTTGGCGCAAACAGGCGTTCTCGTAAGCTTGCGCCGTCTATTCGCCCGTGGGGTGGGTTTTGAGCGATATCGGGATTTTGCGTTAGCTACTCAAGAATTGGGACGACTAA
>Ga0335081_10007884_pt1 | contig 17050 bp, 12 predicted proteins | sample Lox_Sample_35_FD_206713 | JGI IMG/M metagenome (GOLD analysis project Ga0335081, IMG submission 206713) | Soil microbial communities from Loxahatchee National Wildlife Refuge, Florida, United States - Lox_Sample_3.5 | ecosystem: Environmental > Terrestrial > Soil > Wetlands | place: USA... | reverse complement strand
AGCAGGCCAGGCCGCCGGGCACGAGGGCCGGGGCGACCGCGTCCACTAGGTCCCAGGGGGCGAGCATGTCCAGGATGACCCGGTCGAAGCCGGCCAGACCGTGGTCAGGCCCGCCGGGTTCCCTGCCGAACTCGGCGGTCACCAGCTGCCAGGCCGCCGGCGGGCCGCCGAAGAACTGCTCCACGTTCCGCCGGGCGATCTCGGCGAAGTCCGGCCGGCGCTCGAACGAGACCACGGTGCCCTGCTCCCCCACCGCGCGCAGCAGCCAGCAGCTCAGCGCGCCCGAGCCGGCCCCGGCCTCGAGCACCCGCGCGCCGGGGAACACGTCGGCGAACGCCACGATCTGCGCCGCGTCCTTGGGGTACACCACCGCCGCGCCGCGCTTCATCGCGAGCGTGAAGTCGGCGAGCAGCGGGCGGAAGACCACGTAGGGGGTGCCGCCCTGCGACCTGACCACGTTCCCGTCCGGGCCGCCGATGATGTCATCGTGGCTCAGCGTGCCGCGGTGGGTGTGGAAGGACGCGCCCGCCCGCAGCGTGATCAGGTGGCTGCGGCCCTTCGGGTCGGTCAGTTGCACGGGCTCGCCCGGCGTCAGCGGCCCCTGCCGCGGTTTTGTCATGCGGCCAAGAGTAACGGTCAGACGCCGGCGAAGGCGTGGTCGACGTCGCGGGTGGCCAGCACGCCGTAGACCTGCCCGGACGGCTCGACCAGCAGGTATTCGGTGGCGGGGGCGCGGCGGATCGCGTCGAGCAGCGCCATGCCCGACAGGTCGGCGGGCAGCACCAGGCTGGGCTCGAGCGTCCGGGCCAGGGCGCCCGCCTCCAGCCACGGGCGGCGCTGCGGCGGGGTGGCCATCACCGCGGTCTCGTTGACGATGGCGATCGGCTTGTCCTCGTGGTCGACGATCACCACCGCCCGGGCCTGGTTCTCGTCCGCCCGCCTGATCGCCTCGGCCAGCGGGGTGTCCGCGGCCACCGAGACCGCCCTGCGGGCCAGCCGCCTGGCCTGCAGCGTGGGCAGCCGTGCGCGGAACCTGGTGGCCTTGATGGCCTGCCCGGCGCCGGTCCACATGAAGGCCGCGATCACCGCGAGCCACAGCACGGTGACCATGTCCCCGCCGGTCCCGTTCACCACGCCGGTGAGGAACGGCAGCACGAACAGGCTCACCGCGATCACCCGGCCCGCCCACGCGGCCGCGATGGTCGAGCTGGCCTGGCGGCCGGTCAGCTTCCAGATCACCGCGCGCAGCATCCGGCCGCCGTCCAGCGGCAGCCCCGGCAGCAGGTTGAAGATCCCCACCACCAGGTTGGCCCAGCGCAGCTGGCTGACCAGCGTGCCCGCCACGGTATTCAGGGCGACGACGTGCATCAGGCCGTAGCACGCGGCGGCCAGGACCAGCGACAGCGCCGGGCCCGCCGCGGACACCAGGAACTCCCGGCCGGGCGTCGGCGGTTCCCGCTCGATCTCGGAGAACCCGCCGAGCGGGTAGAGCAGGATGCGGCGCACCGGCAGCCCGTAGCCGCGGGCGACCAGCGAATGGCTCAGCTCGTGGACCAGGACGGACACGTAGAGCAGCACGACGAAGGCCGCCGCCACGATGAACCTGGTGGAGCCGTGCAGGGTGGCGGCGAGATCGTTGGCGTAGACGAAGATGAACACGCCGGCAATCAGGAACCAGTACGGCGAGATGTACACCGGGATGCCGAACGGGCGCCCGATGACGATCCCTGGACCGGCCTCGCGGCGCTTCGGTGGCTTCCCCGCCGTCGCGGGCGGTTTCTCCGGCGTCGTGCTTGCCACACTACCGACTCTACGTGCTGTGCTGGCCCGGGGGGCCTGTGCCAGCCCCCGGGGGACGACCCCCGAACCCCGTTAATTTCAGCAGCATCACCGCCTGCTCATCTGTTCGATGATCTCAGCTCTTACGGGGAGGATCCGGGCTTCTGGGAGGATTTTGGGGTCTATGGTGCACAAAAGTCTCCCCGAAGCCCTGATCCTCCCGGATATTCCTGTAGCGGGACGCACCATGGTGAACTGATGCACCATGATGCGCTCGGGCATCGCCGCTTACATGACCTCGCGTGGCATCTCGCGCACCGGCGGCGCCGCCTGCGCCGTCAGGGCTCGGCGAGCGACGGCTCGGGGATGGCGGCCTGGTGCACCGGCTCGGCCAGCGCCGCCTCGTCGGCGGGCGGCCCGGGCAGCGGCGGCGGGGTGCCGCCGAACTCGGGGCACAGCGCCTTGTGGTTGCACCAGTCGCACAGCCTGCTCGGCCGCGGCCGCCAGTCGCCAGCCTCCATCGCTCGCTCGATGGCCTGCCAGAGCGCCGCCACCTTCCGCTCGGTGGCGAGCAGGTCGGACTCGTCGGGGGAGTAGCGCAGTACCTCGCCCTCGGCCAGGTACATGAGCTGGAGCAGCCGGGGCACCCGGCCGCGCAGCCGCCAGATCACCAGCGCGTAGAACTTCATCTGGAACAGCGCGCTGGCCTCGTAGGCCTCCCGGGGCGCGCGGCCGGTCTTGTAGTCCACGATCCGAATGTCGCCGCTGGGCGCTACGTCAAGCCGGTCGATGTAGCCGCGCAGCCGCAGCCCGGAATCCAGCGTCGTCTCCACGTAGGCCTCGCGCTCAGCGGGCTCGAGCCGGCGCGGGTCCTCCAGCGTGAAGTACCCGTCCACGATCGCCGTAGCCGAGGCGAGCCACCCGGCCCGTTCGGCTTCATCCTCGAACAGCCCGGTCAGGTCGGGCTCCTCGGCGGCCAGCCGGTCCCATTCCGCGGCCAGCAGCGTCCGGGCCGCCTCCGGAGTCCGGTCGGCGGCCGGCAGGTCGAACAGCCGCTCGAGCGCGGCGTGCACCAGCGTCCCGCGCGCGGTCGCCGTGGTCGGCGGCTCGGGCAGCCGGTCGATCACCCGGAACCGGTACAAGAGCGGGCAGGTCATGAAGTCGGCCGCGCGTGACGGCGACAGCGCCGGTCCCCGGGGGGCCTCCACTGGCAAGGTATCGGTAGCTGTTTCCTCCACAGCGCCACCGTAGGCCAACCCGCTGACATTCGGGGAGGATCTCTGTCATGTGGTCCCGAGGGGAAGGCAGTCACGCGGCTCTACAGGCCGGGTAAACAGCACCCATGTCCCGTCGATGCTGTTTCGCTGGCGCCTTGCCGCCCCGGACCAGCCGTGATCACCAGCGGAAGTGTCTTCAGATCAGCAGGATGATCAGCAGGGCGAGCAGGGGTACCGCCACGGCGGCGACGGGCGGCCAGGCCCAGCGGGCTGTCACGGGGCTCGCTGACATGACCTGGGCCGGGTCGGCTTGCGTTGCACTGGCCTGTGCGGCGCCGGTCTGGGTGGTGCTGGCCTGGGTGGCGCGGGCTTGGCCTAGGCGGGCCCGCTCGCGGTCGGCACGGGTGTCCAGGCGGACGGCGATCGCCTTGGCCGCCGGCAGCGAGGCGAGGTACCTCGCCTCCTCAGGCAGCCGGGAGTCCCCGGCGCGGCCGGCTTCCTGGCGGGTAGTGGCGAGCCAGTCGGCCGTGGTGGCGAGCCGGCCGGACAGGCTGCGGGTCCGCCGGGCCGGCTGGCGCGAGGCGGGCCGGGCGAACCCGGGAGCGGTGGCGGGCACGGCCCGGGCGGCCTTGCGCTTGGCCCTGGTGGAGACGTAGAGCGCCCAGCACGAGATGGCCTTGCTGGTCGCGCTGGAGATGCTGGGCGGGCCCGCGGCCGCCCCGGGGCCTGCCGCGGTAGGCGCGTAGTGCACCCTGACCCATTCGCCGGTATCCACCGCCTGGATGGCAGTCCAGGGCACGCGGTGATCGCGGAACGGGTTGAGGATCGTCAGCCCGGGCGGTTCGGCGATGACCCGCGGCCGCAGCGCCAGCGCATAGGCCAGCCCGGTGATCGTCACCAGGATGGCGGACACTACGATCGCGAACCGGGCCGGCGCGCCCTGGATGCCGAAGTCGGCCACGTTGGCCACGGCGAAGGCGAGCCACACCCACCACAGGACGACCGGCGGGGTGAGCCGGAAGACCTCGCGATTCGGCCGGGGCGATCTCACCAGGGGTCAGGCGATCCGGACCCTGGGGTCGAGCAGCGCGTAGGCCAGGTCGACGACGATGTTCGCGACCACCACGAATATGGCGGCGATGATGACGAAACCGATGATCACCGGCAGGTTGTCGGTGTCGATGGCCTGCACCGACACCTGGCCGATGCCGCCGAGCCCGAAGACCTGTTCCACCACCACGACGCCGCCGAGCAGCTGGCCGATGTCCACGCCCAGCTGGGATACGACGGGGGTCAGGGCGGACCGGACGCCGTGCTTGAAGGTCACCCGGCGTTCGGACAGGCCCTTGGACCTGGCCGTCCTGATGTAGTCCTCGCCCATGGTGTCGAGCAGCTGGCCGCGCATCAGCCGGGTGTAGACGGCGGCCTGTACCGCCGCGAGCGTGATCCACGGCAGGATCATGTGCCCCATCCATTTGAGGAACCCCTCGGAGATCCCGGAATACCCGGTATCGATCCAGGTGAACCCGTGCTGTTGGGACGGCACGAACACGACCAGGATCAGCAGCTCACCGATCACGAAGACCGGCATGGACAGGCCGATCAGGACCGCGACCGACGAGGTCCGGTCGAACAGGCTGCGGGCCCGGGTGGCGCTGATGATGCCGACCGTCAGGCCGACCACCAGCCACAGGATCACGCCGCCGATCACGAGCGAGATCGTGGGCGGCAGGTCCTGCTTCAGCATCGTGGTGACGGCCTCCTGGTTGTAGTACGAGTAGCCGAGGTTGCCGTGCAGCAGGCCGTCGAGGAAGTGCCAGTACTGCACCATGATCGGCTGGTTCAGGCCGAGGTTGCTGATCACCTCGTTGATGACCTGCGGGGTGGCGGCGTGGCCGGCTAGCTGGCGCGCGACCGTGTCTACGGGCCGGGCGAAGAACAGGAAGAACGCCCCGGTCGCCACCAGCCAGACCACGACGATGCCGGTGAGGATGCGCCGGACGAGGAAGCCGAGGATCGCCATGTCAGCTGCCTTCCGCCGGGGGCACGTAGGGTGCCGCGTGCGCTGCTAGCTCGGACTGGCCGTCGGCGAGCACCTGGCGCTTGCCCCGGCGCTTCCGACGCCCCCGTCCCGCCGCGAGGACCCGCTCGGTGCGCGGGTCCATCGCGTCCCTGACCCCGTCGCCGAGCAGGTTGAAGGCGAGCGTGGTGATGAGCAGCGCCAGCGCGGGGAACACCACATACCACCAGGATGTCTGGAAGAAGTTCTGCGCGTCGGCCAGGATGTCGCCCCAGCTCGCGGTCGGCGGCTGGATGCCCAGGCCCAGGTAGGACAGCGTCGCCTCGAAGACGATGGCGGTCGGGATGTACAGCGTGGCCAGCACGAGCACGGGCGCGAGCAGGTTGGGCAGGATGTCGAAGATCATGATCCGGAACGGCCCGGCGCCGAGGGACCTGGCCGCCTCGATGTATTCCTTCTCCTTGATCGACAGGGTCTGGCCGCGGACAATCCGGGCGATCGCCGCCCAGGAGAAGAACGTGATCACCCCGATGATCACGGTCAGGCTGGGACCGAGCACCACCGCCAGGGCGAGCGCCAGCACGACATAGGGAAACGCGAGCACCGCGTCGGTGAACCGGGCCAGCACGGTGTCGATGAAGCCGCCGAAGAACCCGGCCATCAGGCCGACGATCACCCCGAGCACGGCGCCGATCGCGGTGGTGACGAAGCCCACGAACAGCGAGATGCGCGCGCCATAGAGGATCCGGATGAACAGGTCGCGGCCGGTGCCGTCGGTGCCCAGCCAGAAGCCGTTGGTCCCCGGGCCGACCGGGTTCCCTGCCGCGTCCTCGCCGGTGTTCGGGTAGGCGATGTTCGGCGGATGGTGGGTGATCGAGACGAACGCCGGCGCGAGGATGGCGAGCAGGACGATAACCAGGATCACGACCAGGGCCGCTATGGCCACCTTGTCCTGCCGCAGCCGGCGCCAGGTCAGCTGCCACTGGCTTCGACCTTCGATCTTCGCGGCATCGGCGTCGAGCGCGCCTTCGCTTGCCGCGGTTTCCTGCGAGGCGGCCTCGATGCCGGTGATGCTCATGTCGGTTCGCTCCTGCCTGCCACGGCGAGGTTCTCGCCCGCTCGGACCGGGAAGTGGCAGGCGGTCAGGTGGGTAGCCACGTCGCCTGCCTTGGCCTCGAGTGGAGGCTCCTGCTGGCCGCACACCGCTTCCGCTTTCGGGCAGCGCGGGTGGAACCGGCATCCTGAGGGGGGGTCGATCGGCGAGGGCACGTCGCCGGTGAGGATGATCCGCTGCCTGGCAGCGGCCGTGTCCGGGTCGGCGGCCGGCGCGGCGGACAGCAGCGCGGCGGTGTACGGGTGCCGGGGCGAGCGGTAGACCGGGTCCCTGGGCCCCGACTCGCCGATGCGGCCGAGGTACATCACCGCCACCGAGTCGCTGACGTGGCGGACGACCTCGAGGTCGTGGGCGATGAACAGGTAGGTCAGGTTGTAATCGCGCTGCAGGTCGGCCAGCAGGTTCAGCACCTGCGCCTGGATCGACACGTCGAGCGCCGACACCGGCTCGTCGCAGATGATCAGCTTCGGCTTCAGCGCCAGCGCACGGGCCACGCCGATGCGCTGCCGCTGCCCGCCGGAGAACTCGGCCGGGAACCGGTTGTAGTGCTCCGGGTTCAGCCCGACCCGCTCCATCAGTTCCTGCACCTGGCGCTTGCGCTCGCCGCCGGTCGAGGTCTTGTGGATGGCGAACGGGTCCCCGATGATCGCGCCGACCCGCCGCCGCGGGTTCAGCGAGCTGTACGGGTCCTGGAAGATCATCTGGACCTCGCGGCGGACCGGGCGCATGGCCCCGCGGGACAGGTTGGTGATGTCCCGCCCGTCGAAGATCACCCGGCCCGAAGTGACCGGGATCAGCCCGGCGACGCAGCGGGCGAGCGTGGACTTGCCGCTGCCTGTCTCGCCGACCAGGCCGAGGGTCTTGCCGCGCGGGATGGACAGCGACACGTCGTCCACGGCCTGGACGTGACCGACCGTCCGCCGGACCAGGCCGCCCGTGCGCACCGGGAAGTACTTGACCATGTTTTCCACCCGGACCAGGTCGTCCCCGGCCGCGTCAGCCGGGGTGCTGGCCGTTCCGGCGCCGGCTTGCGGCTCGCTCATCCGGCCACGCTCCCCTCAGGCCCCACGGCCTCGGCGATCTCCGCCTCGTAGACCTGTTCCGCCGCCTCGCCGCGGCCCTCGCGCACCGTCTCGGCCCGCAATTCCTCCGCCTGCTCGCCCAGCCCGGCCGCCTGCAGCGGCAGCCAGCAGGCCGAGGTATGGAAACCGTCCTCGCTCACCAGCCGCAGGCTGGGCTCCTCGGTCAGGCACCGGTCGAGGACGTAGCCGCACCGCGGGTGGAACTTGCAGCCGGACGGCAGGTTGATCAGGCTCGGCGGGGAGCCCGGAATGGGTTTGAGCCGGCCGCCCGCGGCCGAACTGCTCGGTATCGACTCGAGCAGGCCCTTGGTGTACGGATGATGCGGGGTGTAGAACACGTCCCGCTTGGGCGCCTTTTCCGCCGCGCGCCCGGCGTACATGACCATGACCTCGTCCGCGATGTCCGCCACCACGCCGAGGTCGTGCGTGATCATGATCAGCGCGGTGTTCGATTCTTGCTGCAGGCGCAGCAGCAGGTCGATGATCTGGGCCTGCACGGTGGCGTCCAGGGCGGTGGTCGGCTCGTCGGCGATGATCATCTGCGGCGAGAGCGCCAGCGCCATGGCGATCATCGCCCGCTGCCGCATGCCGCCGGAGAACTGGTGCGGGTAGTCGTCCACCCGCCGCTCCGGGCGGGGGATGCCCACGTGGCCGAGCAGTTCCACGGCCCGGGCGTGTGCCTGCTGCTTGCTGACCGACTTGTCGTGGGCCTGGATCATCTCGGAGATCTGCCAGCCGACCTTGTACAGCGGGTGCAGGCTGGTCAGCGGGTCCTGGAAGATCACCGCGATGCGCGCGCCGCGGATGTCCCGCATCTGGGTGTCGTTGAGCTGGAGCAGGTCGGTCCCGTCGAACAAGGCCCGACCCCCTATCTCAGCGCCGGGGGTGAGCCCGAGCAGCGTCTGGGTCAGCACCGTCTTGCCGCTGCCTGACTCGCCGACGATGCCGAGCGTCCGGCCCGCCTCCACGCCGAACGACACGCCCCGCACCGCCCGGACGACGCCGTCGGCGGTGGGGAAACTGACGGTCAGGTCCGTTACCTCAAGCAGGCTCAAAGTATTCCTCCGACCGGCACCTTAGCAGCCACGATGCGACACGCGGCTGACAGGGCAAGCGTCGCACAAGTTCACGGATACCGCTATGCAGGCCCGGCCAGGAAACCGTGGTTCCCCGGCCGGACCTGCGCATTGGCCTAAGCCCTTTAGCTACTGGCGAGCCAGATGCTGGTGATGTCAGGCTCACCGATGTTCGGCGCGAAGATCGCCGTCGGGTACGTGGCCCCGTTGGAGGCGATACCCCTGACGCGCTTGCTCGAGTAACACGGGAAGCCCTGGTTCATGATGGGCACGATGGCCGCGTCCGACATGATCTGGTTGTCGGCCTGGTGCCAGAAGGTCCCGGCCTGCGCGACCGAGGACGCGCCCTCGGCCTGGGTGATCAGCGAGTTCACGGTCGCGTTGTTGTAGCAGCCGTAGTTGACCGTGTTGACCACGCAGTTCGGACCCTGGAACAGGGCCTGGATGACCGTGCGCCCGTTGTTGCCGAACCAGTCCGGGATCCACCCTGGCTGGCCCATGTCCCACGCGCCGGCCTTGTTGCTCTCCGGTGCGTTGCCGAGGTCGGTGAAGAACGACGAACCCGGCTCCGGCTTGCCTTGCAGCGTGATCCCGCAGTTCGCCAGCGACGCCTGGATCGCGGTGAAGATCCGGGTGTTGGACGAGTCGTTCGGGTACATGTAGACCAGCTTCACGCCGTTCGGGTAACCGGCCTTGCTCAGGTCGGACTTGCACGTGGCCGTGTTGCCCTGGCCGTTGTTGTCCGGGTACATGTTCGTGCCGGTGTAGCCGACGTTGCCCTGCGGGATCACCCCGTTGAGGATCTGGGCGACGGCCGGCCCGCCGATGGCCTTGACCGCGGCCGACTTGTCCAGGCCGTACTCCACCGCCTGCCGGACCAGCAGCTTGCCCGCGGCGCCGCCCGCGTCCGGGCTGCGCGGGTTGAACACGATGTAGGGGAACGTGCTCGACCACTGCCAGATGTGGAAGTTGGGGGCGTTCGAGGCCTCCAGGGACGGGATCGACGCGGGGTTGATCGGCGTGTCGCTGACCACGTCCTGGGTGCCGGCCTGCATGTCAGACAGCTGCGTCTCGGCGGAGGTCACCCCGAACGTGTCCACGATCGTGGACACGTAGTCGTGCCGCAGCTTGTCGGTGGACTGCTTCCAGGCCGGGTTCCTGACCATCGTGAGCGACTTGCCCGGGACGTAGGAGCTGATCTGGTACGGGCCGTCGGAAATCGTGTGCTGGTCAAGCTCCAGGCTGTTCGGCACGTAGCTGTCGTACTCCTGCGGACGGGCCGAGGTGAACGGCATCGCCATCATGTACAGGAAGTCGCTGGCCGGCGAGGACAGCGTGATCTGCAGCGTCGAGCTGTTGACCGCCTTGAGCCCGGAGATGTCGTGCGTGTTCTGGAAGTTCGTGATGTTCGCCGCGGTCGGCGCGTTGGCCTTGTTCGAGAAGTACGCGGTCTCCGCGTTGGCGTAGGCGGTGAGCCCGGCGATCGTCGACTCGTAGTAGACCGGGTTGCCGACCGGGCTGACCGGGTTGAAGAACGCCTTGAACTCGCGGATGAAGTCGTCCGCGACCACCTGGCGCGGCGGGGTGGTGTTCCAGTCCACGCCCGGCTTGATGTGGAACGTGTAGACCTTCCCGCCGTCGGTGATCCCGCCGTTGGCGACGCTCGGCACCTCGGTCGCCGCGTCCGGGGCCGGCGTGACGTCCGTCGTCCAGTTCGGATCGGAGGTGCTGCTGTACGGCAGGGTCGGGTAGTTCAGCATCTGCCTGGTGAAGGCGTGGGTGATCTGGTAGTCCGTCGTGTAATACGACGGCACGGTGTCGAGGTGGGCCGGGCCGGAGGCGGCGACGATGTTCAGCGTCCCGCCGGCCACGGGAGTTCCTGCTGCGCTGCTGCTGCTGCTGCCGGCGGCAGGCGACGACGTCGACGACGAACTGCACGCGGCCACCGTCGCGGCAGCCAGCACCGCCGCCGCCAGCCCAGCGAAGCGCTTGGGCGTACTAATCATGGGCATGTTCCTCTTGGGTCAGGACGGCAAACGACAACGCGGCACCTTGTGGCGGCCCGCGCTCCGGATCACTACCTACCAGGAGAGACTGTGCGCTTCGGCCAGCGAAATCCAGAGTGAAACCGCCGTCGTGGCTCGATTGTGATGGAAATCGTCCTGGTTCGTCACCCAAGAAAAGCGAAAGTTACGCTCAGCGTCCCAGCCTGACCGCGCCGTGTGCCCCCGGCCGGGATGACGGACCGGACAGGGGTCGGCGTCAGGTGATGCCGTGCCGGCGCAGGATGTCCTCGATGTCCTTCATGTCGTCGTCATCGTCGGCGGCGCTCTTGCCCTTGCGGGCGTTGCGCGGCGCCTGGGCGGGGCTCGCGGCGGCCGGCCGGGTGGCCAGCTCGCCGCCGCTCGCGGTGGCGCGATTGGCGGGCAGCGTCCGGGCGCTGCCGGCCCCGGCCCCGGCGGCCCGCTTATCCTCGCCCCGCTCAACCCTGCGCCGCCGCAGCGAGCCAGACACCACGAACAGCACCAGGGCCAGGCCGGCCACCGCGATCCCGGCCCACACCTTCGGCGAGAAGACGAAGCCCTTGGCGAAATCCCCGACCGCGACGCCCATCTTCCAGAACATCTCGATCGACCCGGTCAGGTAGGCGGCCAGCGGCAGCAGCGACCACGCCACCCCGCGCAGGCCCGCACCGACGCCACGCCGTCGCATGGCGAGGTAACTCAGCACCAGGCCAAGGCCGGTCAGTCCAGCACACAGCGGCAGCCAGGCGATCTGGTTATAGGTGGACATGCGCACCTCCCCGCGGCTCTGTATCGAAGTCTAGGCCGTGATCGGAGCGGGAGGCTCTGGTGCTAGCCCCCTGGTTCGGACGGAGGCTAACCGGTGCGCACCGATATCCCGTCGGGGATGGCCCGGAGCTCGGCCAGCGAGCGCACCACCGTCCGCCCCGGCGCAGGCTCGATCGGGACCAGCGACGGGACCGCGATGACCCGGCACCCGGCGGCCTCGGCCGAGGCCACGCCGTTGGGCGAGTCCTCCAGGGCGAAGCAGCTGGCCGGATCGGCACCGAGCAGCTTCGCCGCGAGCAGGTAAGACTCCGGGTCGGGCTTGGTCACGCTGACGTCATCGGCGCACACCAGCGCATCGAAGCGCAGGCCGGTGCGGGCCAGCACCACGTCCATGAACCGCCGCTCGGACGAGGTCACCAGGGCACGCGGCAGGCCGGCCGCCGCGGTCTCGACCAGCAGTTCGCGCGCGCCCGGCCGGAGCGGCACGCCATGGTCACGGACCCGCTCGACGACGTCGGACATGAGCCATTCGGCGACCTGCCCGGGCGACGCGGGGCGTTTCGCCTTGGACAGCAGGTAGCGCACCGTGCGGTTCAGGCTGCCGCCGAGCAGCTGGACCTGGTCCGCCGTGGACCAGCCGGAGCCGAGCCGGGCCATGACGGCCCTCTCCGCCTCGAGCCAGAGCGGCTCGGAGTCGACGAGCAGCCCGTCCATGTCAAACAGAACTGCCGTGCCGGCCCGGGGGGCCGACCCCCCCAGACCCCCCCGCGAGGGCACGGCCCGGGGAGGCGACTCAGACACTGAAGTACTTCGCCTCGGGATGGTGCAGGACGATCGCGTCGGTGGACTGCTCGGGATGCAACTGCATCTCCTCGGACAGCTCGACGCCGATCCGGGACGGCTCCAGCAGGCGGACGACCTTAGCCCGGTCGGCCAGGTCCGGGCAGGCGGGATAGCCGAACGAGTAGCGCGCGCCCCGGTAGTCGACCCGGAAGAAGCCCGCCAGGTCGTCGGGATCGGAGCCGGCGAAGCCGAGCTCCCGCCTGACCCGCGCGTGCCAGTACTCGGCCAGCGCCTCGGCGAGCTGAACAGACAGCCCGTGCAGCTCGAGGTAGTCGCGGTAGGCGTTCTTGGCGAACAGTTCGGCGGTGGCCAGGCTGACCCGCGGTCCCATGGTGGCGAGCTGGAACGCGACCACGTCGGTCTGCCCGCCGCCCCGCGGCTTGAAGAAATCAGCCAGGCACAGCCGCCGGTCGCGCCGCTGGCGCGGGAAGCTGAAGCGTTCCAGCTCGGTCTCCCCATCCGGGCCGAGCGCGATCAGGTCGTTCCCCGAACTCACGCACCGGAAGTACCCGTAGACCACGGCCGCCTCGAGCAGCCCCTCGGTCTGCATCCGCTCCAGCCACATCCGCAGCCGCGGGCGGCCCTGGGTCTCCACCAGTTCCTCGTAGGAGGCGCCCCCGCCGCCGCGGGTTGGCTTAAGCCCCCACTGGCCCATGAACAGCGCGCGCTCGTCCAGGTAGGCGGCATAGTCGGCGAGCGGGATGCCCCTGATCACTTCGGTACCGAGGAAGGGCACTTCGGGCACCGGACCGTCGGTGCTGATGTCCGAACGGGCCTGGCTATCCGCCTCGCTCCCCTGATCCGCTCCGGCAGCCGCCTTCGGCCGGATCTTGCGGGTCCGCAGCTGGGGCAGCCTGGCCCCTGGCTCGCCGCGCTTGACCGCCATCGCGGCGTCCATAAGCCGCAGGCCCTCGAACGCGTCCCTGGCGTACCTGACCTGGCCGTCGAACAGCGCGGCCAGGTCCTGCTCGACGTAGGCCCGGGTGAGCGCGGCGCCGCCGAGCAGTACCGGCCAGCGGCCGGCCAGGCCCCGCGAGTTGAGCTCGGCCAGGTTGTCCCGCATCACCACGGTCGACTTGACCAGCAACCCGGACATCCCGATGACGTCCGCCTCGTTCTCCTCGGCCGCCGCCACGATCGCCGAGATGGGCTGCTTGATCCCGATGTTCACGACGTCGTAGCCGTTATTGGACAAGATGATGTCGACCAGGTTCTTGCCGATGTCGTGCACGTCGCCCTTGACCGTGGCCAGCACGATCTTGCCCTTGCCCTGCTCGCCGCTGCGCTCCATGTGCGGCTCGAGGTAGGCCACCGACGCCTTCATCACCTCGGCGCAGGTCAGCACGAACGGCAGCTGCATCTGCCCTGAGCCGAACAGCTCGCCGACCGTCTTCATGCCGTCGAGCAGCACGTCGTTGACGATTTCCAGGGCGGGCCGCTGGGCCAGCGCGGCGTCCAGGTCGGCTTCGAGCCCGCTGCGCTCGCCGTCGATGATGCGCCGCTTCAGCCGTTCCCACAGCGGCAGGGCGGCCAGCTCGGCGGCCCGGCTCGCCTTGAGGTCGGCGGCGTCCACGCCCTCGAACAGCTCGAGCAGCCGGGCCAGCGGGTCGTAGCCCTTCCGCCGCCGGTCGTACACGAGGTCGAGCGCGGCCTGCCGCTGCTCGTCCGGGATCCGCGCGATCGGCAGGATCCGGGCCGCGTGCACGATCGCGGAGTCCAGCCCCGCCCGGACGCACTCAGCCAGGAAGACCGAGTTCAGCACGGCGCGGGCGGCGGGCTTGAGACCGAAGGACACGTTGGAGATGCCCAGCGTGGTCTGCACGGCCGGGTGGCGGCGCTTGAGCTCGGCGATCGCCTCGATGGTCTCGATCGCGTCGCGCCTGGTCTCCTCCTGCCCGGTGGCGATGGGGAAGGTCAGGCAGTCGACGATGATGTCCTCGACCTGCATCCCCCAGTTCCCGGTCAGGTCCGCGATCAGCCGCTCGGCGACCGCGACCTTCCACTCGGCGGTCCGCGCCTGACCCTGCTCGTCGATGCACAGCGCGATCACGGCGGCGCCATGCTCGCGTACCAGCGGCATGACCCGGGCGATGCGCGAGTCGGGCCCGTCCCCGTCCTCGTAGTTGACCGAGTTGATCACCGCGCGGCCGCCGGTCAGTTCCAGGCCAGCCTCGATCACGGGGGGCTCGGTCGAGTCGAGCACCAGCGGCAGCGTGGCCGCGGTGGCCAGGCGGCCGGCGACCTCGCGCATGTCGGCGACGCCGTCGCGACCGACGTAATCCACGCAGACGTCGAGAAGGTGGGCACCGTCCCTGGTCTGCGACCGGGCGATCTGGACGCAGTCCTCGTACCGGCCCTCGAGCATCGCCTCGCGGAACGCCTTGGACCCGTTGGCGTTGGTCCGCTCTCCGATGGACAGGAAGGCGGTGTCCTGGCGGAACGGCACGTGCTGGTAGAGCGAGGCCACCCCGGGCTCGGGGCGCGGCTTATGGCTGACGGCCGGTCGGCCGGCCACCCGTTCGGCCAGAGCGGCAATGTGCTCGGGCGTCGTGCCGCAGCAGCCGCCCACCAGGGACAGGCCGAATTCCCTGGTAAACCTGTCGTGGGCGGCGGCGAGCTGGGCCGGGGTCAGCGGGTAGCGCGCGCCGTCCGACGTGAGCATGGGCAGGCCGGCGTTCGGCTCGCAGGAAACCGGGATCGGACAGTGCGCCGCCAGGTAGCGCAGGTGCTCGCTCATCTCGCCGGGGCCGGTGGCGCAGTTCAGCCCGATCATGTCGATGCCGAGCGGCTCCAGGGCGGTCAGCGCGGCGGCGATCTCGGTGCCGAGCAGCATCGCGCCGGTGGTCTCGATGGTGACCTGGGCGATGACCAGGGCATCGGGAGCCACGGCCCGCACGGCCCGCTTGGCGCCGATGATGGCCGCCTTGGCCTGCAGCAGGTCCTGGCAGGTCTCGATGATCAGCGCGTCCGCGCCGCCGCGCAGCAGGGCCTCGGCGTTGACCTGGTAGGTGTCGCGCAGTTCGCGGAACGTGACGTGGCCGAGAGTGGGCAGCTTGGTGCCCGGGCCGACCGAGCCGAGCACCCACCGCGGGCGCTCGGGCGTGGCCCAGCGATCCGCGGCGGCGCGGGCGAGCCGGGCGGACGCCTCGGACAGTTCGGCGATCCGCTCCGGGATCCCGTACTCGCCCAGGTTGCCCAGGTTGGCGCCGAACGAGTTGGTGGTGACGCAGTCGGCGCCCGCGTCGAGGTAGGCCTCGTGGATCCCGGTCACGATGTCGGGCCGGGTAACGTTCAGGATCTCGTTGCAGCCTTCGTAGCCGGCGAAGTCGTCCACGGTGGCGTCACTCGCCTGGAGCATGGTGCCCATGGCCCCGTCCGCCACCACGACTCGCTCAGCAAGGGCGGTCCGTAGTGTTGTCATTGCCCCCCAATCCTAGGCGAGTCATTGTAGGCATCTACGTGAACTTGCGTAGCCTCCGCCTGATACGCCGCCCGGTAACCCGATGAGCAGAGCTGACCACGTAGGCTGTAGGGGACGGCCTGCGCTGTGTCGGCTAGAACCGTACGGAGTTCGCTTGCGGTGGGGAGGTGGCGGATCATCGAGTTCAACGACATCGGCGAACTCACGTCTCCGGTCGCCATCGCCGGGTTCGAGGGCTGGAACGATGCGGGCGAGGCGGCCAGCGGGGTGGTCAACCACCTGGGCATCGCCTGGCAGGCCACCCCCATCGGCGCCATCGATCCGGAGGATTTCTACGACTTCCAGGTCAACCGGCCGGTGGTCGAGATCGAGGACGGCAGGACCCAGCGGCTGATCTGGCCGACGACCAGGCTCTCCCTGGCCCGGACCCAGGAACCCGGCGAGCCCGCCGGTGCGCCGGACATGGACGCGGCGCCGCCCACCGGGCTGTCCCGTGACGTGATCCTGGTGCACGGCATCGAGCCGAACATGCGCTGGCGGGCGTTCAGCGAAGAGCTGGTGCAGGGTCTGGAGAGCCTCGGCGTGGAGCTGATCATCCTGCTCGGCGCGCTGCTCGCGGACGCCCCGCACACCCGCCCGGTGCCGGTGTCCCTCGGCTCGTCGAATGCCAAGCTCGGCACCGAGATCGGCGTCGGCCTGGTGGACTACAAGGGCCCGACCGGGATCGTGGGAGTGCTGCAGCACACCTGCACCGCAGCGGGCATCCCCACCGTCTCCTTGTGGGCCCAGGTGCCGCACTACGTGGCGCAGCCGCCGAGCCCCAAGGCCACGCTGGCGCTGCTGCGCGGCGTCGAGGACATCCTGGACGTGCCGCTGCCGCTGGCCGACCTGCCCGAGGAGGCGCGCGCCTGGGAACGGGGCGTGGACGAACTGGCCCAGCAGGACTCCGAGGTCGCCGACTACGTGCGCACCCTGGAAGAGGCCAAGGACGCGATGGACCTGCCCGAGGCGAGCGGCGACGCGATCGCCCGCGAGTTCGAGCGGTACTTCAGGCGGCACGACGGCGGAGGGTCCCTGGGGTCGGGCGGTCACTGACCCGGTGAGCGTGATGAAAAACCGGCTGCGAATGCAGGCCTTCTGGGCCTGCGCGAGCAGTCGGTGCAGGTCGCACGGGTAGCAACCGCAGCGGGTTCTTGCATAACGCGAACTTTGCATGAGACACAGTGGCCCTAAACCGGGGGCCAGGGGACGGCGGGCCAGTCCGCTGGGGGGTAGGGGTGGACCCGGTGCTTCAGCAGGGTCCCGATCCTGTCCCTGGTGGCGGAGATCTCGCCCGCGGTCAGCAGCGGGGAAAGCTCGGCTTCCAGGCCTCCCTTGTTGAGCTGGGTATTCAGGCGGCGCAGCGCCTCCATCGAACGCCGCGGCAAGGTCTTGCCGCGCCATTGCCACAGGACGGTGCGCAGCTTGTAATCCTCGGCGAAGCAGACGCCATGGTCGCAGCCGTACAGGTGCCCGTCGGTGACCGGCAGCAGGTGACCGATCTTCCGGTCGGCGTTGTTCACCACCGCGTCGAACACGGCCATGTCCCGCAGGCCCGCGTGGTCGCCGCGGCGGGACAGGGCGATCAGGTCCACGCTGGTGTCGTGATCGATCCACAGCTGGCACATGCCGGGCCCGAACGGCCCGTCCCGCATGACCGTCGGCGG
>Ga0335081_10007882_pt1 | contig 17052 bp, 13 predicted proteins | sample Lox_Sample_35_FD_206713 | JGI IMG/M metagenome (GOLD analysis project Ga0335081, IMG submission 206713) | Soil microbial communities from Loxahatchee National Wildlife Refuge, Florida, United States - Lox_Sample_3.5 | ecosystem: Environmental > Terrestrial > Soil > Wetlands | place: USA... | reverse complement strand
GAGCACGCGGTTCTCGCGCGGATACAGGTGCGCGAGCCCATGACCGCAGACCGCCACCGTGAGACCACCACCTTCGAGCGCGCCGGCGTGACTTGCCGTGTCGATGCCGAGGGCAAGACCGCTCACCACGGTGAGGCCGGCTCGGGCGAACGCGGCGGCGAACTGCGCGGCCGTGGCACGGCCGGCGGCGGTGGCGCTGCGCGCGCCGACCATGGCGATCTGCGGCGTGCGCAGTGCGCGCGGATTGCCGAGGACGTACAGGACCGCAGGGGCCCGCGCGAGCGCTGCGAGCGCCGGTGGGTAGTCGGGCGAGGTGCAGGGGATGAGGCGCGCGCCGCTCGCCTCCAGCCAGCGCAGATCCGCCTCGATGAGGCTCGCGGGCGGCGCGGCAAGGAACAGGAGTGCCCGCGCGGGCAGCAGCCGCGCGCACGCGGCCTCGTGGCCCTCGGCGACGCGCTCGATGCAGCCGAGCTCGGCAACGCACGCGCGCAGCCGCTGCGCATCGAGACCGGGGGCTCGCGCGAGCAGCGCACAGGCTCGAGTCTCATTCACCTTGCGCGCGATGGTAGGCGGTGCGCGCGCTCGAGCGCGCGTCGCACGCGCATTTCTGCGCGAACGCGCTGCGAATCCTCTCTTCGGGGGCGGCGGTCTACGGCGTGCGCACGACGTCGGCGACGCGAATGTCGCTCGAGGCGCTGACGACGAGCGCGTAGCTCACCTCATCGTAGGACTTGAACACCAGCACGGTGCCGGCGCGCTCCTCGGGCAGGCGCACGCCGTGGGCGAAGAGCTGGCTCTTGCGGGAGCTGTCGTAGGCGGCGGCGCCGCGATCGGGAACCACATCGCCCGCCTGATCCACGGCGAGCACGGTGCCGGCATCGACGCCGTCGCGCTTGCCGCGATTGATCGCGACCACATCGTAGCGGCCAATCATCTGCACGGCGTTCGCGACCCAGATGATCCTGCCGCGCACACCCGTGGAGGCGGCGCGCGGTGCGAAGGTGAGCGGCACCGAGGCGTCATCGGCGAGCAGGATGTCGCCGCTCAAGGTTTCCCGCGCCGAGTCGAGCAGCAGCACCTTGGCGGGATCGCCGGGTTTCTCGACGACCGCCGTCGCGGTGTAGACGCCGGCGTAGCCGAGCGTGCGATGACTGTCCGGATCGCGCAACTTGTCCTCGACGTGTATGACCGAGAAGCGCGCTCCCTGGGGCACCGACTTCAGTCCGCGCACGTACGCTTCATGTCCGGTGCCACCCGCCTTGTGATCTCCGCGGAAGGCAACCACGTACGGCGAGTGCTTCACCAAGTCCGACGGCAGCGCCGTCGGGCGCGACAGGAACGAGGCGATGGCCGCGTACGGGATCGTCGGAATGGCAGCATCGAGCGGCTCGCTGCGCAGGCCCGGCTCCAGGCGCGCGGCTCCGCCTTGCTCGTAGCGCGCAGGTCCACCCTGCTCGAGGCGCACCTGCGGGCGCCCGTCGGCGCCGTAGGCAAGCGCGAGCACATCGCCCGGGAAGATCTGATGCGGGTTCTGGACCTGGGGGTTCACGTACCAGATCTCCGGCCACAGCCACGGGTCGCGCAGGAACATGGAGGCGATGCCCCAGAGCGTATCGCCGCGCTTGACGGTGTATTTCTTCGGCGCATTGGGATTGACCACGTCGGCCGTCGGCGCAGGCGCCGCTGCGGACGAGGTGCTCGCAGGTGCCGTCGCCGCCGCATCGGCGGCATTCGCGGCAAGCTCGGTGGCCGTCTGCTCCTGTGCCGGAGCCGGTGCCGCGGCGGCATCGGTGCTGCTGACCGCAGCAGGCGCAGGCGCGGCGCTCTCGCTGCGACCCTGCGAGCGGAAGAGCGAGCAGGCGACGAGGGCCAGGGCGACACAGGCAAGAGCCGCCGCGCGGGCGGCCCTCAATTCTTGATTGAAAAACATCCTCCCCCTCCTTAGATACCGGGGTGGGGCGCAAGCTAGCGCTGTTATAATCGGCCACGCCGGCCGATACATGACGTATTGTCAAGTTTGTGCGCTGGATCACGGCGTCCCCGGGGTGCGACAGCCCCGTAACCGGCTCCAACTTTTCCACAGCCATCAGTACATTAGCAGTATTTTCTCGCCCAACGAAGTAGGTCGTAAGCCCCCATGGCCGTCCTCTCGATCCTCGAATACCCCGACCCCCGCCTGCGCACCCGCGCGCAGCCGGTCGTTGCGTTCGACGCGGCGCTCTCGAAGCTCATCGATGACATGCTGGCGACCATGTACGCGGCCCCCGGCATCGGGCTCGCCGCCACTCAGGTCGATGTCCACAAGCGCGTGATCGTGATCGACGTATCCGAGGACAAGAGCGATCCCAAGGTGTTCATCAATCCGGAGATCCTCGCCCGCGAAGGCAAGGCGACCTCGGAGGAAGGGTGCCTCTCGGTGCCGGGGATCTTCGATGACGTGGAGCGTGCCGCGCGCGTGCGCGTGCGCACGCACGATCGAGCCGGTGCCACCCTCGAGCAGGAGCTGGATGGGCTGCTCGCGGTGTGCCTGCAGCACGAGATGGATCATCTCGAGGGCAAGCTGTTCGTGGACTATCTCTCGGATGTGAAGCGCGAGCGCATCCGCAAGAAGCTCGAGAAGGATCGCAAGGAGCGTGCGGCGCGCGGCAGGACCGCCGCCGCGCCGCGCAGCGCCCGCGCGCTGTAGCTACGAGAGCCTGTGACCGCACTGCGCGTCGCGTTCGCCGGCACGCCCGAGTTCGCCGTACCCTCGCTCGAGTCCCTGCTGGCCGCCGGGCACGCCGTCGTCGGGGTGCTGACGCAGCCGGACCGGCCGAGCGGCCGCGGCCGGCACCTCACCGCAAGCCCCGTGAAGCAGGCCGCGATCGCCCACGGCCTCGCGCTCTCACAGCCGCAGCGCCTGGCGAGCGCGGCGGAGCTCAGCGACCTCGAGGGCTGGCGGCCCGATGTGCTGGTGGTGGTCGCCTACGGGCTGATCCTGCCGGCCCATGTGCTGGAGCTGCCGCGGCTCGGCTGCGTGAACGTGCACGCATCGCTCCTGCCGCGCTGGCGCGGTGCCGCGCCGATCCAGCGCGCGATCCTCGCCGGGGATGCGACGACCGGCGTCACCATCATGCAGATGGATGCGGGGCTCGACACCGGGCCGATTCTGCTCGAGCACAGCATCCCGCTTGCCCCGGGCGTCACCGCCGGCGAGCTGACCCGAGAGCTCGCAGGGCTCGGGGCTGCCGCGCTCGTCGAGGCGCTCGAGGCGCTCGCGTGCGGGCGGGCCCGCTCGCGCCCCCAGCCGGCGCAGGGTGCCACCTACGCCGCCAAGATCCGCAAGGCCGAGGCGCTCATCGACTGGAGCCAGGATGCCGAGCAGATCGCGCGCCAGATCCGCGCCTTCAATCCCTCGCCGGTTGCCGAAACACGCTGGCACGGCGAGCCGCTCAAGGTGCTGGCAGCGGCTGCGCTCACGGACGCCGCCGCCGGCGTGAGTCGCGCGGCTGGGACCGTGCCCGGCCAGGTGCTCGGCGTGCGCGGTGAGGCCCTGGGCGTGTGGTGTGGGCGTGGAGTCCTCAGTGTCGCCGAGGTCCAGCGGCCCGGTCGGCGGCCGATCGGCGCGCGCGACTTCGTCAACGCGGGTGTCGGGGCCGGCGCGCAGCTCGGCTGAGCAGCGCATGTCCGCGGCCGCCAAGAAGCACCCGACGCGCTGGGCTCCCGGCGCCTCAGCGCTCGCCGATGCGGCCCGGGCGCTCGCCGCCGTCGTGCGCGGACGATCCGCGGAGGAGGCGCTCGCGCGCTTCGAGAGCGCGCCCGAGCGCGCGGCGATCCGCGCCATCACGCTCGGGAGTCTGCGCTGGTACCTGCGGCTCGCGCCGGCCGTGCGCGAGCTCACGGCCGCCCCGCCGCGCGGGCTTGTGCCCGAGCTGCAGGCGCTGCTGATCGCCGCCGCCCACCAGATCGAGTACTCGCGCAATGCACCGCAGGCGACGGTGCATGCCGCGGTGGATGCCGCGCGCGCCCTCGGCCAGCCGCGCGCGAGCGGTCTGACCAACGCCGTGCTGCGGCGCTTCGTCGCCGAGCGCGGCGCCATCTTCGCGCGGCTCGATCAGGATCCGGGCATCGCGAGCGCACACCCCGACTGGCTCGTGCAGGCGTTGCGGCGCGCCTGGCCGGCGGAGCTCGAGCAGATTCTCTGCGGCAACAATCAGCACCCGCCACTCACGCTGCGCATCGACCGCACCCGGTGCGGCATCGACCGCTACCTCGCGCAGGCGGCGGCCGTCGGCGTCGCCGCGCGCGCGCTCGAGTGGGCGCCCGCGGCCGTTCAGCTCGACAAGCCGGTGGCCGTGGGCGCCATTCCCGGCTTCAGGGAGGGCTACGTGTCCGTGCAGGATGCGGGGGCACAGCTCGCCGCGCCGTTGCTCGATGCTCGTCCCGGCATGCGGGTTCTGGATGCCTGCGCCGCGCCCGGCGGCAAGACGCTGCACCTGCTCGAGCACACCCCGGAGCTTGCCGAGCTCCTGGCCATCGATCTCGATGGGGAGCGGCTGGGCCGCATCCGCGAGAACCTCGAGCGCACCGGACGCAACGCACACCTGGCGGCGCTCGATGTGCGCGCGGTGGAGTCGACGCTGCACCCACGCCCATTCGATCGCATCCTGGTCGATGCCCCCTGCTCCTCGGTTGGGGTCATCCGGCGCCACCCCGACATCAAGCTGCTGCGCCGGGCGAGCGACATCGCCGCTTTCGCGGTGGATCAGGAGGCCATCCTGCGCGCAGCGCTGCGCCTGCTCGCGCCCGGCGGTCGGCTGCTGTATTGCACCTGCTCGGTCCTGCCCGAGGAGAACGAGCAGCTCGTCCGGCGTGTATTGCACGCCGAGCCTTCAGCGAGACCTCGGCCGTTAGGGCCCGCTGGCCAGCTGGCGCCCGGGGCGCTCGATCGCTCCATCGGGGTCCAGCTGCTGCCCGGGGGAGGGGCGGGTACTGACGGCTTCTATTATGCTTGTATCGAAAAGACAACGGTCGGAGACTAACGCGGTCCACGGCCACGATGCGACCTTAAGCGACGCCACCGATGCTACTCGAGTGCCTGAGCTGGCGCGCCCACGGGCGCCATCCGGATGCGGCCGCTGCGCGCAGCCGCTCGCTGCGGCTTGTCCCAAGCACTTTCAGGGCACCGCTTGCGCTGCTGCTCGCTTGTGGGGCGGCCCTGCTGTTGCTGCCGGGCTCGAGCCCGCGGGCCGACGCGCTCGATGGCGTGCTCGAGGTGCGCTCGGCGTACGTGGAGAACGAGCACGGCGTGTATCAGTTGCATGCACGCATCGCGTTCCCCCTGACCCAGGCCATCCGTGACGCACTGCGTGATGGGGTCACCCTGGCCTTCGACATCGACACGCGGGTCGCCCGGGACCGGCGCTTCTGGTTCGATTCCACGATCATCGACCTTACGCTGCGCCGCGAGCTCGCCTACCACACGGTGACCGACCGCTACGTCGTGCACGATGTGCGCAGCGGCGACCAGGAGAGCTTTCCGACCCTCGATGAAGCCCTCGAGTATCTGGGGATGGTCGATGGCTGGCCCATCATGGTCGAGCCCCAGCTGACCGAGGGCGAGCACTATCGCATCAGCGTGCGCGCCGGGATCCGCCGCGGGCGCCTGTCGAGCTCGCTGCGGACGCTGCTCTTCTGGACCAACGACTGGCATCGCGTGAGCGAGTGGTACACATGGTCGCTGCCGAGCTGAACCACGTGCGCCCGCGCTGGGCCCGCTATCTGCCGTTCGTCTCGTGGGCGGCGATCGGGGTGGGCGCGCTGCTGCTGCTCGCGAAGAGCGTGCAGAACTCCTCCGAGTTCGGGCGGCTGCAGCTGTGGATCTTGCTGCTGAACCTGGTGGGGCTCGTCGGCCTGACCGTGCTGCTCGCGCGCAAGCTGTGGCAGCTGGTGCGCGACTACCGCAATCACGTCCCCGGCTCGCGGCTCACCGTGCGCACCGTCGGCATCTTCGGCGCGCTGGTGATCGCCCCGCTGCTGATCGTGTACCTGTTCTCGCTGGATTTCCTCAATCGCGGCATCGACAGCTGGTTCCGCGTCGAGGTGAAGCAGGGCCTCTCGGATGCCCTCGCGCTGTCGCGCTCGGCGCTCGATGCGCGCATGCGCGAGTACCTGTGGACGACCGAGCGCTTCGCGCGCTCCATCGCCGACCTGCCCGGGGATGCGGCCCTGGATGCCCTGAACGACGAGCGGCGCGCGACCGCGGCACTCGAGATGGTGGTGTTCGACAACCGCAACCGCGTGCTCGCCGTGTCGAGCGATACCGGCAACGATGCCATTCCCGCGGCGCCGCCGGCCGAGGTCGTGCGACAGGTGAGTCAGCAGCGCCCCTACATGAGTCTCGAGGCGCAGCCGGGCGGCCAATACCTGATCCGGGTCGCCGCCCCGGTCACCGAGTCCGCCGCGACGCGCGTCAATCGCTACGTGTTCGCCGTCTACGAGGTCCCGCCGCAGCTCGCCGCGCTGTCGGAGGCGGTGCAGCACACCTACTCGCAGTACGGCGACCTGGCGGTGCTGCGCGAGCCTCTGAAAAGCGCGTTCCGCCTGACGCTCACCCTGGTGCTGCTGCTCGTGATGATGGCGGCGATCTACGGCGCCATCTTCTCGGCGCAGCGCCTCACCCGCCCGGTGCAGGACCTGATCGCCGGCACCCGCGCGGTCGGCAAGGGCGATTTTGGCACGCGTCTGCCGCTGCCCTCGCGCGATGAGATGGGCTTCCTCGTGCACTCCTTCAACGACATGACCAAGCGCCTGCGGCGTGCGCGCGAGGAGACGCAGAGAAGCCAGCAGGCCGTCGAGCACGAGCGCGAGCGGCTCGCGATCATTCTGGCGCGCCTCTCGACCGGGGTGCTGGCGGTCGACCGGCAGCTGTCGGTGCGCATCGCCAATCAGGCGGCGGGCCTGATCCTCGGCACCGATCTGTCGGCGGCGACCGGCCGCCCGTTGCCGCAGCTCGCCGCAGGGAGCGAGCGCTTCAGCCAGTTCGTCGCCGCCCTGGTGGTGCGGTTCGCGGCCGGGCGCGAGGAGTGGCGCGAGCAGATCGATCTCGACGGCGAGTCCGGGCACCGCGCGCTCATGTGTGCGTGCACGGCGCTGCCCGGGGACGCGGGCGCCGACCGCGGCTACGTCATCGTGTTCGACGACATCACGACGCTGCTGCAGGCGCAGCGCGATGCGGCCTGGGGCGAGGTGGCGCGCCGTCTCGCGCACGAGATCAAGAATCCGCTGACGCCCATTCAGCTGTCCGCCGAGCGCATGCGGCGGCGCTTCCTCACCAGCATGACGCGCGAGGACGCCGAGGTGCTGCAGCGCTCGACCGACACCATCGTGCAGCAGGTCGAGACCATGAAGCAGATGGTCAACGCCTTCAGCGACTATGCGCGCGCCCCGGACATGAAGGTGGTGCGCTTCCCGCTGAATGAGCTGGTGACCGAGGTGGCCGACCTGTACCGCTCGCAGGACTCGCGCATCGATATCCGCGTCGATCTCGACCGGCAGGTCACGCTCATCGAGGCCGACCGCGGTCGCGTGCGCCAGATCCTCAACAATCTGCTGGTGAACGCGCTCGAGGCGCTCGAGTCGCGTCCCGGCGCCCGCGTGGACATCGCCACGCGCCGCGAGCGCGGCGCGGACACCGACTACGTGGCGGTGACCGTGTGCGACAACGGACCGGGATTCCAGCGCGAGCTGCTGAGCCGCGTGTTCGATCCCTACGTGACCAGCAAGCCCAAGGGTACCGGCCTCGGGCTTGCGATCGTCAAGAAGCTGGTCGAGGAGCACGGCGGACGCATCGACGCCGACAACCGGCCCGAGGGCGGCGCGCGCGTGCGCGTGGTCCTGCCCGTGATCGACAGCACCCGGGCCGCGGCACTGATTCGCGAGCGGCGGCCCTCGGTTGCCTAAGGAGACATCTGCATGAGTGCGGCGCGCATCCTGGTGGTGGACGACGAAGCCGACATCCGCGGCCTGTTGAAGGAGATCCTCTCCGAGGAAGGCTACGACGTGGACGTCGCTGCGAACGCCGGCCAGGCCCGCGCCTCGCGCGCGCGTCAGACGCCCGATCTCGTGCTGCTCGATATCTGGATGCCCGACGTGGATGGCATCACGCTGCTGCGCGAGTGGTCCGCTGCCGCGACCGACGGCTGTCCGGTCGTCATGATGTCGGGGCACGGCACGGTGGAGACCGCCGTCGAGGCGACCCGGCTCGGTGCCTTCGACTTCGTCGAGAAGCCGCTGTCGCTCGCGAAGCTGCTGCGCACGGTCGAGCGCGCGCTCGATGCCGGCAAGCGTCGCCGCACACCCGTCAAGCTGTTGCCGCCGCAGCTGTCCGTCCCGGCCGGCAAGAGCAGGCTGATGCAGCAGCTGCGCGCCGAGCTGTCGCAGATCGCGGCCAACCCCTCCGCGGTGCTGCTGATCGGCGAGGCGGGCTCCGGGCGCGAGGCGTTCGCGCGCTACCTGCACGGCGAGGGCTCGCACGCGGAAGGACCGTTCGTGTCGCTGATCGCCAGCTCGCTGCGCGACAGCGACGCGGAGGCACAGCTGCTCGGCCGCGACGACACCGCGGGGCTGCTCGAGCAGGCGGGCGAGGGCACGCTGTTCGTCAACGAGATCGACGACCTGCCCGCGGCGGCACAGCGTCTGCTGCTCGGGGTGCTCGAGGCGCGGGCGTTCACGCGCCTCGGCAGCAGCCTCACGCGAGCGTTCAAGGCGCGGGTGCTCTCCTCCGCGCAGCCGGGCGTCGAGAGCCGCGCCGGAACCCCCCAGGGAGTGCGCCGCGATCTGCTCGCACACCTCAACACCCTCATCGTGCGGGTCCCGCCGCTGCGCGAGTACGCCGAGGACGTGCCCGAGCTGCTGCGTCACCAGGTGGATCGCGCCGTCGACGCGCAGGGGCTGGTGTTCCGCCGCTTCAGCGTCGCGGCGCAGAACCGGCTGCGCAACTATCCTTGGCCGGACAACGTGCGCGAGCTGAAGAATCTCGTGCAGCGGCTGCTGATCCAGGGCGGACCCGAGGAGATTCGTCTGGAGGAGGTCGAGCGCGAGCTCGCGGTCCAGGCCCCGCCCGATGAGCCCCTGGTCAAGCAGGACCTGCTGGCGCTGCCGCTGCGCGAGGCGCGCGAGCAGTTCGAGCGCGCCTATCTGCAGCAGCAGCTGCTGCTGTGCAACGGCAAAGTCGGCCAGCTCGCGAAGCGGGTCGGGATGGAGCGCACCCACCTGTACCGCAAGCTCCGCTCGCTCGGGGTCGATTTCCGTAACATCACCGACGATTAGGGAGCTGCAGGCGCAGCGCTAGTCGCCGACGCGGATCACGATCGCGTCCACCTCCGCCTGCTGCAGCTCGCGGCGCACCCGATTCAGCTCGTTGAGATCGCCGATCGGCCCGATCCGCACGCGATGCCACACGTCGGTGTCGACCGCGACGCGCTGCACCTTGGCGCTGATGCCCTGCAGCGACAGCTGCTTGGCGACGCGCTCGGCGTCCTCCTGGTTGCGATACGAGCCGGCCTGCAGCACGTACACCCCGGGGCGCTCGATCTTCGCCGCGGGCAGGTTGCGCTTCACATCGCGCTCCTTCTCCGGCACCACCACCTCGAAGTTGGGCAGCATCTGATAGAAATCGTAGTGCTGGCCGGCGGCGGCCGCGGCGCCGGGCTGCGCATCGCTCGCGGGCGCATCGCCGCCTGCCGTGTCGGCGCGGTGCGGCTCCGGCCGCGGCTTCTCCGGGGGCGGCGGGGGCGTGCGGTGCGCGTAGCCGAAGAGGGCGGCGGTTGCGACCGCGCCCACCAGGGCGCCGATCCCAAACTCGCGCCAGCGTGCGAGCTCGAGCGGGCGGCGCACGGTCTTCTTGTAGTCGCGGGAGGTGAGTCGAGTCACGGTGCGGGTGCTCGCTCACATGCTCTCGGGCGCCGACACCCCAAGCAGCGCGAGTCCGTTGGCGATCAGGCGCTGCACGGCCGTCACGAGCGCCAGCCGTGCGTTGCGCAGCCGCGAGTCCTCGACGATGAAGCGCTCCGCGTTGTAGTAGGTGTGAAAGGAATTGGCGAGCTCGCGCAGGTAGTGCACGAGCGTCTGCGGAGCGCGGTTGGCCGCGGCCTGCTCGAGCACTTCCGGATAGCGCGCCGCGAGCGTGAGCACCGCCTGCTCGTGCGGGCCCTCGAGCAGGGCGAGGTTGGCAAGCCCCTGGTCGCGATCGAAGCTGAAGCCGCGCGCCGTCAGCTGCTTCATGACGCTCGCGCCGCGCGCGTAGGCGTACTGGATGTAGTAGACGGGATTCTCGTTGGTGCGCGAAGTCGCGAGCTCCAGGTCGAAGTCGAGCGGCTGCTCGTGGCCGCGCATCAGGTAGAAGAAGTGGCATGCATCGTTGCCCACCTCGCCCCTGAGCTCGCGCAGCGTGACGAACTGCCCGGAGCGCTTGCTCATCGGGATCTGCTCGGCGCCGCGGTACAGCGTCACGACCTGGATCAGCGGCACCTCGAGGCTGTCGGCGGGCTCGCCCATCGCCGCAAGCCCGGCGCGCACGCGCGCGATGTAGCCGTGGTGGCCCGAGCCGAGCACGTCGATCAGCAGCTCGAAGCCGCGCTCGCGCTTGTCGAGGTGGTAGGCGATGTCGGAGGCAAAATAAGTGCGCTGGCCGTTCTCGCGCACCACGACCCGGTCCTTCTCATCCCCGAATTCCGTCGCGCGGAACCAGGTTGCGCCGTCCTTGAGGTACAGCCGGCCCTGCGACTCGAGGCGCTCGAGGGCGCGGTCGATGGCGCCGCTCGTCGTGAGGGAGCGCTCCGAGAACCAGCAGTCGAACACGACGCCGAACTCCTCGAGATCCTCGCGGATGTCCTCGAGCAGCCGCGCGCGCGCCAGCTCGAGCACCCGATCGAGCGCCTCGGCTCCGATCAGCGCACGCGTGCGCGCGAGCAGCGCATCGACGTGCACGTCCTTGTCGCCTCCGGCGGGCTCATCCGGCGGCAGGCCCGCGAACAGCTCGGCCGCGGGCCGCCTGAGGCTCGTGCCGAGCTCGGCTTGGAGCTCGGCCGCGAGCGGCTTCAGGTACTCGCCCTGATAGCCGTTCGCCGGAAACGCGAGCGTCTCGCCGCACGCCTCGAGATACCGCAGCCACACGCTCAAGGCGAGGATATCCATCTGCCGTCCGGCGTCGTTCACGTAGAACTCGCGGTGCACGCTGTAGCCCACGACCCGGAGCAGGTTCGCAAGACTCGCCCCGTAGGCGGCATGCCGGCCGTGCGCGACGTGCAGCGGGCCCGTGGGGTTGGCGGACACGAACTCCACGATCACGCGCTTGCCCCGGCCTGCGGTGCTCTCGCCGTAGCGCTCACCGAGCTCGTGGATGCGGCGCACCTCCTGCGCGTAGGCGGCAGGGGTGAGGAAGAAATTGATGAAGCCTGCCCCGGCGACCTCCGCGCGCGCGATGAGCGAGCTCGCGGGCAGCGCGCGCACGATGGCCTCCGCGAGCTCGCGCGGCTTGCGCCGCGCGGCCTTCGCCAGACGCAGCGCGATGTTGGTCGCGAAGTCCCCGTGCGCCGCATCCTTGGTGCGCTCGACCGCGACCGCATCGGCCGGGGGCGGGCTCGGCAGGAGGCCGGATTCGAGGGCCGCGAGTGCATCGCGGATCAGCTGCTCGAGCTCGCGCTTCAAGTGAGGGTTCCGTGCCGGTGGAGCACGGAAGTCTACTGCAAACGCAGCGGTGCTTACTCCTCGACGAGGTCGGCGAGCTCGATCCCCAGGCGGTGCAGCCGAGCGCGCAGCGCCGGCCACTCCCCCTTGAGGAAGCGCGAGCGCTCGCGCTTCAAGAGCGCCTCGCGCGCGCCCTTGGCGACCATCAGCCCCTCACCCCGCAGCCGCTCGATGAGCCCGTCGCGCGCGAGCTCCTTGTAGGCCTTGGCCGCGGTGAGCGGATTCACGTCGCAGTCGCTCGCGAGCTGGCGCACCGAGGGCAGCATCTCGCCTTCCGGATAGGTGCGATCGAGGATGCGTGCCACCAGCTGGTCCATCAGCTGGCGGTAGATCGGCTGGTCCTCGTTCCACTGCGGCGGCGCCTTCTTCATTGGCGCATACCATAACCGCAACCGCCCCCGCCGACAACGTATTACTTGCCTACTGTATTAGGGATATAATACAGTACACAAGGAATGCGACAGACGAGCCACAATGCACCGCGACGCGGCCCGCGCCCGCTGGGGGACGTGCTCCAGGGCTGGCGGGTCCACCCGACCGCGATGGACCGGCCCCTCGAGCGACGCTTGATCACCCGCTCCCGGGTCATCGCCGTCGGGGCGGCGCTGCTCGCAGTGGCGGGGCTCGCGGCCGCCTACGTCCGCTACGGCCTGACGCGCAGCGTGAGCATCGACGCCGACCGCGTGGTCGTGAGCATGGTCAAGGAGGGGACGTTCCGGGAGTACATTCCGGTCGATGGCAGCGTCGACACGCGCGAGACCGTCTATCTCGATGCCGTCGATGGCGGCCAGGTCGCGCAGGTGCTGATCGAGGAGGGCGCGCTCGTCAAGGCGGGCCAGCCGCTGGTGCGCCTGAGCAACACCAATCTGCAGCTGCAGGTGCTGAACAGCGAGGCGCAACTCTCCGAGCAGCTCGATCGGCTCACCAGCACCAAGCTGCAGTTCGAGCAGTCGAAGCTCGCGCACGCGCGCGATCTCATCGATGCGCGCTTCCAGACCGAGAGGGCGGCCCAGAATCTGGCGCGGCTCACCGCGCTCGGAGATGCGGGCATCGTGCGCCGCTCGGAGCTCGAGGATGCACGCCTGGAGGTCGAGCGCCAGAAGGGGCTGCTCAGCGCCCTCACGCACGCTCAGGAGGTCGACGAGGGGCTGCAGCGCGAGCAGATCGGGCAGCTCGACCGCACGGTCGCCGGGCTCAACCGCAATCTCGCGATCGCGCGCCAGAATCTCGACAACCTCACCATCAAGGCGCCGTTCGACGGCCAGCTCACGACCTTGCAGGCACACCTCGGCGAGTCGAAGCTCCCGGGACAGCGCATCGGGCAGATCGATCGGGTCGATGGCTACAAGGTCGTCGCGATGGTCGATGAGCACTACCTGCCGCGCGTGCTCATCGGCCAGCACGCGACTCCGGATCCCGATGCGACTTTGCCGGCCGGACAGCGTCTTACCGTGGTGAAGGTGTACCCCGAGGTGAAGGACCGGCAGTTCAAGGTCGACCTCGCCTTCGATGGCGGGGCGCCACCCGCGGTCCGACGCGGCCAGAGCGTGCCGCTGCGCTTGCAGATCGGCGGCGACCGTCGCGGCCTGATCGTGGCGAACGGCGCGTTCTACGACGATAGCGGCGGCGCCTGGGCGTTCGTGGTCGGCGCGGACGGCGTCGCGTACCGCCGCAGCATCCGCCTCGGGCGCCGCAACCTCGAGGAGGTCGAGGTGCTCGAGGGGCTTGCCGCGGGCGACCGCGTCATCGTCTCGAGTTACGACGGGATGAAGGACGCCGATCGGATCGAGCTGCACGGCGGCACGTGAGGCACGGCGGTCAGGCGAGAGAAATTCACGACACAAGGGCGAACGGCATGATCACGCTAAGCAGCGTCTCCAAGCGCTACCGGACCACCGATCTCGAGACCACCGCACTCGATGCGGTTAGCCTCGAGATCGACAAAGGCGAGTTCGTCGCCGTGATGGGCCCCTCGGGCTGCGGCAAGTCGACTCTGCTCAACATCGTAGGTCTCATCGACAGCCCCTCGAGCGGCCAGTACCTGCTCGACGGCGAGGACGTGGGCCGCTACGGGGAGGACCGCCTCACCGACCTGCGCATGCGCTCGGTGGGCTTCATCTTCCAGAACTTCAACCTCATCGACGACTTGAGCGTGCAGGAGAACGTCGAGCTGCCCCTCGTCTATCAGGGCCTCGGCCGCGCGGCGCGGCGCAGCCGCGTGCGCGAGGTGCTCGAGCTCGTGGGCCTCGAGGCGCGCGCGCGCCACAAGCCCACGCAGCTCTCGGGCGGCCAGCAGCAGCGCGTCGCGGTGGCCCGAGCGGTCGTCTGCGATCCCAAGCTGATCGTCGCGGACGAGCCGACCGGCAACCTCGACACCAAGAACGGCGAGGACGTAATGGACATGCTCACGACGCTCAATGAGCAGGGCGCCACCATCCTCATGGTCACCCATTCGCCGAGCCACGCGGGCCGGGCACACCGGCTCATCAACCTGCTCGACGGGCGCATCGTCCCCAACCTTGCGGTCGCCGTGTAGGGCGGTTTGCGGAGCGGCACATGTTCGGGCACTACCTCGGTACGGCTCTCCACAATCTCAACCGGCACCGCCTCGCGACCGCGACCCACGTACTCGGGCTCGCGCTCGGGCTGGCCTGCTTCGTGGCGAGTTTCACGTTCATCGACAGCTTGAAGCACGGCGAGCCGAATTTGCCCGCGGCGGATCGTACCTACGTGCTCACCCAGGACCTGCTGATTCACAACGCCGCCAAGGTGATCCCGGCCTCACCCTACGTCGCGCTCGCGGCCTACGACTACGTCAAGGCGGACTTTCCGCAACTGCAAGTGGTGGCGCGTGCGATGCCGGCCAACTTCGGCCAGGGCCGCCGCGCCATCTCGAGCGGCGAGCAGAGTGGATTCATCTACAACGTGATTGTCGACCCGGACTTCCTCAAGATCTTCCAGTTCAGGTTCCTGGCCGGGAACCCGAGCGAGGCCTTGAAAGCGGACGGGAGCGTCGTCATCACCGAGAGTGCCGCGCGGCGGGTCTTCGGCACGCGCGATGTAATCGGTCGGCGCGTGCTGTTCGACAGCAAGTATCCGGGCACCATCACGGCCGTGATCGCCGATGTTGCGCAGCCGTCACATCTCGGCGACTCGGACAGCGCGGCGCTTCGCTTTGACGTGCTGACGCGCATGAATGTGAAGATCTTCGGCGTCATGGGAACGGACTGGACCAGTCCGGCCGCCTTCACTTACATGGTGCTCCCCGCGAATGGCTCATTGAGTCTCGCGGCGCTGCGCGCAGGCCTCAGAGAATTCGGCACACGGCACATGCCCGCGAGCGACGGGCGCTCGAACTTCGATGTAGTGCCCGTCGCGGGCGTCCGTCAATTGCTGATCGACCGGATGATCTCCGACACCGGCTTCTCGATCGTCAGCAGTCTGTACGCGCTCGATGCCCTGGTGTTGATCGTCGCCTGCTTCAACTACGCAAACCTCGCCACGGCGCTCGCGCTGCGTCGGACCCGCGAGATCGCCTTGCGCAAGATCGTCGGTGCCAAGCGTCATCAGCTCGTCGCGCAGTGCCTGTGCGAGGCAGCGGTCGTCGGTGTGCTCGCGTTGCTCGCGGCGGTGCTGGCGGCGCTCGCGTTGATTCCGGTCTTCAACACGCTGCTCACTCAGACGCTGCAGCCCGCCGCATTCGCGCAGCCGCGGATGTGGCTGTTCCTCGCCGGCCTGGTGGTGGCGGCCGTGGCACTCGCGGGCCTCTATCCGGCCTATGCACTCTCGCGCCTCAAGCCGGTACAGGCCCTGCGTGCCAGCTCGAGCCGCGCCGGCGGCGGGCGCTACCTGCCGCGGGCACTCATCGGGCTGCAGTTCGCGGCGGCCGGCTTCCTCATCGTCATGGTGCTCATCGTGCAGGGCCAGAACCGCCTTATGCGCACGGCGCTGGTCGGCATCGCCCGCAACCCGACGATGGTCATCGCGACGAACATCAGTACCGCGGCCGTCGACATGCCGACGCTGCGCGCGCGGCTCGCCGCCTCCCCGGCCGTGCAATCGGTGACGCACGCGGACTCGATGCCGTGGAGCGGCTGCTGCTGGGTGTTCATCGTCAGTCACTCGAAGGATCCCGCCGTGAAGGCGATCCAGTCTGCGGGCAATCGCGTCGGCCCCGACTACTTTCAGACACTCGGCTTGAAGCTGCTCGCAGGCCGGACGTTCCAGCTCGACTCGGAAGACGGGGTCACTCTGGATGACTGGGGCAAGCGGCCCATGAACGTGGTCATCGATCGCGAGCTCGCAGCCGAGCTCGGTTGGGAGAATCCCGCGGCCGCGATCGGCCAGACCATCTACCGCCATCCGTATGCGCCGATGCTGACACTGCGCATCATCGGTGTGGTCGAGAACGCCTCCTCGCGACTCGTCAACACCGTGGGATCGCGCTCGGACGTCTATCTCTTCACACCGAAGCTTACCCCGTTTGACTCGGCCTTCACCATCATTCGCTTCCGCCCGGAAATGCTGAAGGAAGCGGTCGCGCACATGGAGAAGACCTGGAAGGAGCTGACGCCGAACACGCCGCTCGAGTGGCGCTTCATGGATCAGCTGTTCGAGCAGGGGTACACGACGTTCAGCACCATCAGCAAGGTGGCAACCGCGCTCACCGTGACCGCGTTCATCATTGCGCTCATGGGGCTCTCCGGCATGGCCGTGCAGGTGACCAACGGGCGGCTGCGCGAGATCGGCGTACGCAAGACGCTCGGTGCCAAGTCGCGCCAGATCCTCACGCTGCTGCTCGTGGATTTCGCCAAGCCCGTCCTGATCGCGAATCTGATCGCCTGGCCGTTCGCCTACCTCGCGGCACGCGCCTACTTGAGCATGTTCATGACGCCCATGCACATCTCACCGCTCGTGTTCCTGGCGAGTCTCCTCGCCACTTTGGTCATCGCGTGCCTGGTGGTGTGCGGGCAGTCGCTGCGGGCCGCGCGCATGCAGCCGGCCGAAGTGCTGCGCTACGAGTGAGCGGCGCGAGTCAGAACAGCTCGATCGGGTCCACGTCGAGCGCCCAGCGTACGCGCCGCGCGCCTGGCAGCTCGCCGATCACGGGTAGCCAGCCGTCGAGAAACTCGTGCAGCGGGGCGCGCTCGCGGCTCTCGATGAGCAGCTGGGCGTGATGGCGGCCGGCACGCTTTGCCATCGCCGCGGGCACGGGACCGAGCAGCTTCACGCGCGCGGCTGACAGGTCTGCGGCGCGGCGCGCCTGTGTCAGGAACTCGAGCGCCGCAGTCGCGCTCGTCGAGGAGGCCCGCACCGCCGCCAGGC
>Ga0335081_10007881_pt1 | contig 17052 bp, 12 predicted proteins | sample Lox_Sample_35_FD_206713 | JGI IMG/M metagenome (GOLD analysis project Ga0335081, IMG submission 206713) | Soil microbial communities from Loxahatchee National Wildlife Refuge, Florida, United States - Lox_Sample_3.5 | ecosystem: Environmental > Terrestrial > Soil > Wetlands | place: USA... | reverse complement strand
TCGGACCGATCGGTACACGCGGCATGACGCCGAAGACGCCGCCCTTAAGAATCTGGTCACGGGTTGGGCCGCTAATAGTTAACGATTCGCTGCCGATAGTCGGCCGCGATGGCGGCTCCTGGCGGCCGAGGACAGTCGCAGGCGATGACGACGCTTTCCACGCTGGATCAACCGGTACCGCAGGATCTCGCGGGCGGCGAGCGCCTCGTACGCAACTCTCTGTTCCTCGCCAGCTTCCTGCTGGCGTGGTTCACCGTTTCACCGTTCCCCGATCTGGGCAGTCAGCAAGCTGGGGCAGGCGGCACCGGGGGCGACGTGGCGAGCCAGGCCTCAGCCGTGCTGATGACGGGTGCGTTCGCGCTCTATGTCCTTATCAAACGCCCCGCGCTGCTGTCGCGCGCCATTACCCTGCCACTAGTGATCACGCTTGCGGCGTTCGTCGTCTCGGCCGTGCTGTCGACCTATCCGGATGTCGCCGGACGCAGGCTGGTGCTCGCCATCTTCAACATCTTCCAGGGCTCGATGCTCCTTCTACTGCCCTACGGACGGGAGCACTTTGCGCGCCTGCTGGCGGTCGCCGCGATCATTATTCTTACAGCGTGCTTTTTCGGCGTCGTGTTCCTGCCGCAGTTCTCGATCCATCAGGCAACCGACATTGCCGAACCCGGCCTTGCGGGCGACTGGCGCGGCTTCTTCACCCACAAAAATGGCGCCGGCGCCGGCATGGTGCTGTTGATCTTCATCGGCATCTTCGTCTACCGCACCTGGAACCGATCCGTCGGTATCGGCATCATCGTGCTGTCGGCCATCTTCCTTTTCTTCACGCACTCCAAGTCGCCGATCAATCTCTTGCCGGTCGTCTTGTTGATCTCATATCTGGTGCCGCGCCTGCGCAGCGGAGTCGTTGCCTTCGGCTTGATCGCCGGCATTCCCTTCATGCTCAATCTGCTGAGCGTCGGTTCGGTGATGTTCACGCCGATCCACGACCTCATTGCACACCTGATGTCCGATCCGACTTACACGGGCCGCGACGTCATCTGGCAGTTCGCGCTCGATCACGTCAGGCAGCGCCCCCTGTTCGGCTTCGGCTACGAAGCGTTCTGGGGCATGCCCGATCTGGTGGCGGACTGGAACTATCTGGAATCCTGGGGCTACCGCGCCAGCGATGCGCACAACGGCTACCTCAATCTCGCGGTGACGACCGGGCTGGTCGGTCTGGGTCTGTCGCTGTGGTGGATGGTCGCACAGCCGTTCGCGGATTATTGGCGCGGACGATTCCAGGCCGCCGATCGGCCGTTCTCGACGCTGCTCCTGCAAATCTGGTTCTTTGCGCTCTGCCTCGGTTGCTACGAGTCCGCGTTCTTCGCCGGGGGCAGCGGGCAGTGGTTTTTGACAATCTCAGCCATCGTCGGATTGCGCTTCCGGACACTGGCAAAAAGCACCGCGTAACATGCTGACGTCGACAAACTGCCTGCTGGCGATCAACAACTACTACTATCCGCGCGGCGGCGCCGAGGTGCTGTTTCTCGAACACAACCGGCTGTTCGAGAATATCGGCTGGCAGGTCGTGCCGTTCTCCATGCGTCACGCTAAGAATCTTCCGACGCCATGGTCGAACTATTTTCCCGACGAGATCGAATTCGGCGCGGATTACGGGCTGGCCGCCAAGCTCGTCCGCGCACCGCGCGTGATCTATTCGCTGCAGGCGCGGTCACGCATGCGCGGCTTGCTCGATGCTGTTGAACCGCGCATCGCGCACATTCACAACATCTATCATCATCTGTCGCCGTCGGTGCTGCCGCTGCTCAAGGAGCGCGGCATCCCCATCGTGATGACCTTGCACGATCTGAAACTCGCCTGCCCCGCCTACACGATGATGTCCGGCGGCAAGCCGTGCGAGCGCTGTCGCGGCGGCAAGCTCTACAACGTCGCGCTCAACCGTTGCATCAAGGGATCCCTGGCGCTCTCCGGCCTCGTCATGGTCGAGGCCTATACGCACCGCGCACTCGGCCTCTACTCCGACACTGTCGACCGCTTCGTCGTGCCGAGCCGGTTTTTGCTCAATAAGCTCGTGGAATGGGGCTGGCCGCGCGAGCGCTTCGTCCACATTCCCAATTTCGTCGATCTCGATCGCTTCAAGCCGAGCGCGGCAGCCGGCCGGCGCTTTGTCTATTGCGGCAGGCTCGACGAACTTAAAGGCCTCGAAACGCTGGTCCGCGCGGCGGCGCTCGCCCATCAGTCGGTCACGCTGGTCGGCCGCGGACCGCTTGAGGCACGGCTGCGGGCGCTCAGCGCAGAGCTTGGCGCTGACGTCGAATTCCCCGGGTATCTGACCAAGGACGCGCTCGCGTCAGCCATCCAGGAAGCCCGCGCCATCATCGTGCCGTCGGAGTGCAACGAGAATGCGCCGCTTTCGCTGCTCGAAGGCTACGCAGCCGGCCGGCCCGTGATCGGTTCGCGGATTGCCGGCATTCCCGAACTGGTGCGCGAGGACGAAACCGGCATGCTGTATCCGGTCGGTGATGCCGACGCCTTGGCCGAAGCGCTGTCGCGGTTTGCGGCTTTGCCCGATGCCCGCGTTTCGGCCATGGGGGCGGCGGGCCGCGCCTGGATCGAGCGGGATTTCAACGCCTCCACCTATGTCGATCGGCAGCTCGCGCTGTACGACTCTCTCGGTGTCCGTGTGCGATGAACACAGTAGCGCAGCCTTGGCGCTTCGAAGGCCGACAGCGGCGCGCGCTGCGCGTCACCATGCTGGGCATCCGCGGCTTTCCCAATGTGCAGGGCGGGGCGGAGAAACATGTCGAAAGCCTGGCGTGCGCGCTGAGCGATCTTGGCTGCGATCTCGAGGCGATCATGCGCAGCGGTTACGTCGCCGAAGACCAGCCGGCGCGCTGGCACGACATCAAGTTCACCCGCTTGTGGGCGCCGCGCATCACCGGCGTCGAAGCGTTCGTGCATACTTTCCTTGGCGTGCTGCACGCGGTGCGCCACCGCCCTGACATTCTGCACATCCACGCGATCGGGCCGGCTTTCTTTACGCCTTTGGCCCGGGCGCTGGGTCTGCGAGTCGTGGTGACCTGCCACAGCCGCAATTATGAGCACAAAAAATGGGGTCGGCTCGGGCGATCGATCTTGCGGCTCGGTGAACGCGCCGGCATGGCATTTGCCAATGGCCGCATCGCCGTCTCGGACGGTTTGGCAAAATATCTCACGCAAACCCACCACATGCCTGTGACGACGATCCCCAATGGCATCGAGCGTCCGGATCGCATCGGCTCGACCGCAACGCTGCAGGCGTTCGGCCTCGCGCCCGGCCGCTATCTGCTGATGGTGGCGCGGATCGACGACGATAAGCGCCAGCTTGATCTGATAGAGGCCTTCAACAAGATGCAGCAACCGGACTGGAAACTCGCGCTTGTCGGCAGCGCCGATTATTCGAGCGCCTATGCGCGCGAGGTTGCGGAAGCCGCCACCCAATCTCGGAGCGTCGAGCTGCTCGGCCATCAGACCGGGACCGCGCTCGCCGAGCTCTACAGCCATGCCGGCGCCTTCGTGCTGCCGTCACGCTTCGAGGGCCAGCCGATCGCGGTGCTGGAAGCCGTAAGCTATGGCCTGCCGGTGATCCTGAGCGACATCGCGGCCCACCGCGAGCTTGCCATCCCACGCGCCCGCTATTTCGCCGTCGGCGATGTCGCCGCATTGGCCGATCACCTCGCCGCGGTATACGCGTCGCCGGCAAGCGGCAAGCTCGACGCAGCCGAGTGCGCCGGACTGCTCGCAGCGCACGACTGGCACAGCATCGCGCAACGCACGCTGAGCGTCTATTGCGACGCCTTGTCGGGAAGCGCGAGCGGCGCCTTCGCGGCGGACTCGCGCGGCAACAAGATCAAAGAACTGTCATAGTCGTCGCCCGCGGATCGCGATAGCGCCGTCGTCACGTAGTAGGCGCCGATGGCGGCAAGCATGGCGCATGCGATTGCGGCGCTCAGATACGTTGCCATGATCGCGGCTCCGCAGAGCGCCACGCAGCCGCACACCATCAAAGCCGCGTCGCGCGCACGAAATGTCGAGACCCCGACCAGCTGACGGGCACGCACGGCGACCAGTGGATTGACCACCGCGGCAGCAAGAATCATGGCGGCTGGAATCGCCGCGGGACCGAGCCACCGCGCCGTCACGAAGGGACTAGCCACCAGGATAAGAAACGACGAAGCCGTCACGAGCAGCGCCACGTTGGCTTGGCCGAAGATAATCAGCAGCCGATCCGAGGTCGCATAGAACGCCGCCACGAACGATGGTATGGCGAGCCACAGCAACAGCGTGCGCGCGTCCAGGTAGTTGCCGAGAAGCGGCAGCAGTATCGGCGCCGCCAGCAGCACACCCGCGATGGTCAGGGCGACGCAGCCGATCGCGAGCCGCCGGCAGGTATCGAATTCGCGATGCAGGCCGGCCTCGTCCTTGACCTGCAGCAAGCGGCCGGCGCGGGGCGCGAAGCGCTTCAGCAACGCCTGCTCGAAGAATGTGAACAGCGCCGCAAGCCGCGCCGCGACAGCGTAATCGGCGACCGTCGCCGAGGGGAATAGCACGCTGGCGATGACGATATCGACCGCGCCAAGCTGATTGGCGAACAGCGTCGCGGCGACAAACTTGCCGCAATAATTGTAGTCCCAGCGCGACCAGCGCTGCCAGCCCGCAACGTCGCGATTGACCATGCGCCGCGCCAGCAACAGCCACGGCACCAGCACCGATAGCGTCAGCACGTGGGCCACGAAGGCATCGGGCAGCTTGAGCACGAACACGATCGGCAGCAACACCATGCGCACCGCGTTGGGTGCGACTTCGCCCCAAAAAATCGATTCGGCGACCCGCGAACGGCCCTCGAGCGCGCCGGTTGTAATGACCAGCAACGTGCTGAAGAGCAAAAACGGTGCAAGCTGTTGCAGCCAGCCGGCGAGTGACGGCTTGCCGAGCGCCGCCGCGATCGGTCCGGCTACAAGTGCCGTCGCCAGCGCAATCGCTCCCGACGGTATAGCTCCGACCAAAGCGGAAAAGCGCTGCAGCCTGATCTCGGCCCGATCGTCGTCGCGGTGCCGCGAGACGTGAAACAACAGAACGAGCGACCCGCCCACGCCGATCGCCACGCCGGCGAGCCGATAGAAGCCGAAGGCCGTCATCAGGTCGCCGAAACTGGCTTTGGACAGAAACCGGCTCAGGATGATGAGGACGATAAATTGCGAGGCGAGCCCGAACACGCGCGCGCCCGAACCGACGACCAGAATGTCGAGGTAGGCCCGCAGCCGGCCGTTCAGGAGAACGCCGGAGATGCCGTTCGTGACTGTTTGCGCGAGCCGCATGTGCAAGCTTGTCCGCCGCCGCCCGGCGTTACCTGTTGCCTCAGCCCTTTCCATACATCGGTCCGGCGGCGGGCTTCGCGTTTGCGGCTTTTTACCTTAACGGCTGTCGTTGCGCCCAGCGGTCGTAAATGCGGGCATAGCGGCGCCGTCAATCAAACAAGGCGGCTTGGGCCGTTCATGACGCATGTTACCGAACTTTAATGGGTTTCTCCGTCCGGCAGCCGCTATAATCCGGCAATTGGCTTGTGCCTTGCATGATAGTCGCTTCCGGCCCGGCCAGGCGAGGTTAATTTGAGAGGGCGCGGGAGCTAAGGTATAGCTGACCAAATGAGTACCTCACCGAAGGGGCGACGAGCCGTGCGGGCGATATTCGCGATAGCCGGCCTCGCCATCGTGGCCGTCATCGCGACTGTCGCAGTTCAGCGGCTGACCCGGCTTGGCCCCGTCCGTGCAGCTGTGCCGCCCTCGGTTCCGGTGGTGGGCGCTAGCGCCGGGCAGCGCGATGTTCCGATTTATTATGATGCCCTTGGCACGATCACGGCTCTCAATACGGTGGCGATCCGGGCCCAGGTGAACGGCCAGATCGTCTCCATCAATTTCCGGCAAGGCCAAGAAGTGCATAAAGGCGACGTGCTGGCCAAGATCGATCCGGCACCGCTGCAAGCTGCCCTCGACCAAGCCATCGCGAAAAAGGGCCAGGATCAGGCGATGCTGATCGACGCCGAGAAGGACCTGGCGCGATTTACCACCTTGGTGCGCAAGAACGCCGAGACCATGCAAAACCTCGACGCGCAACAGGCCAAGGTCGATCAGTTCAAGGCGTCCATCGACGCCGATCAGGCCTCGATCGAGGCGGCGCGAACCCAGCTGAATTATGCGACGATTACCGCGCCAATCGATGGCGTCGTCGGTTTCCGTCAGGTCGATATCGGCAACATCATTCACACCACCGACACCAATCCGCTGACCGTGCTCACGCAGGTCAGACCGTCCGTGGCTATCTATACGCTGCCGCAGGACGATCTCGGGCCGGTGCGAGAGGCGATGCTCCAAGGCGAGGTTAAAGTCCTCGCCTTCGATCAAGACAACGTGAAACAGCTCGCACAAGGTAAGCTGCTGTTGATCGATAACCAGATCGACCAGAGCACCAGCACAATCCGGCTGAAGGCCGAGTTCCCGAACCAGGACGAACGGCTGTGGCCCGGGGAGTTCGTGCACATCCGCATGCTGGTTACCACCCGCAAAAACGCGGTGACGATCCCGCCGGCCGCCGTGCAGCGCGGCCCGGACGGTCTTTATGTCTGGGTTATCAAGCCTAACAAGACCGTCGAACAACGTCCAATCGATGCGCAAACGGTAAACGACAAGACTGCGATCGTTTCCAAAGGCCTCAGCACCGGCGAACAGGTTGTCGTCGAAGGGCAGTCGCGACTGGACGAGGGCACGCATGTTAACGTCCGGCCAGCGGACGGCGCGCCGCGCGAGGCGGGTTAGCCTCGATGAACGTCTCCGAAATATTTATTCGCCGGCCGATCGCCACGTCGCTGTTGATGGCCGCACTGGCGCTGGTCGGAATCGTGGCGTTCCCGCTGCTGCCGGTCGCGCCGCTGCCGCAGGTCGATTTTCCGACCATCAACGTTACGGCGACGCTGACCGGCGCCAGCCCGGAGACGATCGGCGCCACGGTGGCTACGCCGCTTGAACGTCAATTCGGACAGATCGCGGGCGTCACCCAGATGAGCTCGGTGAGTTCGCTCGGCTCGACGGTGATCACACTGCAGTTTGACCTTGACCGAAACATAGACGCCGCTGCCCAGGACGTGCAGGCCGCGATCACGGCAGCAACCCGCCAACTGCCGCGGAACCTCACCACGCCGCCGACCTATCGCAAGGTCAATCCGGCCGATTCTCCGATCCTGATCGTCGCAGTCAATTCCAAGACGATGCCGCTGCCGCAGGTCGACGATTTTGCGGAGAATGTGATCGCTCAGCAGATTTCGCAAGTGGCGGGCGTGGCGCAGGTCTTCATCGGCGGCCAGCAGACGCCCGCGATCCGCGTGCAGATTGATCCCGCCAAGCTGACCGCGCGCGGCCTGACCCTTGAAGACATCCGGACCGCGCTGTCGAATGCGACTACGGATGCAGCCAAGGGCACATTGCTCGGTCGCGATCAGAGTTTCACGATCGCCGCCAACGATCAATTGACGAAGGCAAAGGACTACAACGACGTCATTGTCTCATATCGAAACGACGCGCCGATCCGCGTGCGCGACATCGGTCAGGCGGTCGATGGACCGGCGGATGTGACACTCGGCGCACTGCATCGTCAACAGACCGCGGTCATGCTGCTCGTCTTCAAGCAGCCCGGCGCCAACGTGATCGAGACGGTGGACAACATCAAGTCTGCGCTGGTCCGCATGCGCTCGATCGTGCCACCGGGCATCCATCTCGAAACGATCGTCGATCGCACGCAGACGATTCGCGCTTCGGTCAAGGATGTCGAGTTCACGCTGATACTTTCTTGCGTGCTGGTCGTTCTGGTGATCCTGCTGTTCTTGCGCAGCATTCACGCGACCCTCATTCCAGCCGCCGCGGTGCCCTTGTCGCTGCTCGGCGCGACGGCAGTGATTTATCTGGCCGGCTACAGCTTGGACAACCTGTCGCTGATGGCATTCACCATCGCGGTGGGGTTCGTGGTCGACGACGCCATCGTCGTGCTTGAAAACATCTTTCGTCATCTTGAGGCCGGGACTACGCCGCTGCAATCCGCGATTAAGGGCGCGCGCGAGATCGGCTTCACTGTCATATCGATCAGCATTTCGCTGATTGCCGTCTTTATTCCACTGCTGCTGATGAGCGGCATCGTCGGCCGCCTGTTCCACGAGTTCGCGGTTACGGTCACGGCCGCGATTCTGATTTCCGTCGTTGTATCGCTGACGCTGACGCCGATGCTGTGTTCGCGCTTCCTGGTCAGCGAACACGGCCGCCAACACGGCCGTCTCTATCGCGCCATCGAATGGGGCTTTGACGCGACGCTCGACGCCTATCGGCGCGGTCTCGATGTGGTGCTGCGCCATCAATTCGCGACGCTGTTGGTATTCCTCGCGACCGTCGCCACGACCGGCGTTCTGTTCGTCTTCATGCCTAAGGGCTTCTTCCCGACCCAGGACATCGGCATGATCATGGGCATTTCGGAAGCGGGCCAGGACGTCGCGCCGGAGAAGATGAAGGACATTCAGCGGCAACTCGCCGCGGTGATCGCGCGCGATCCCGACGTTTCCGACTTCGGATCGTTCTTTGGCCCGAGCTACGGCAACACGCAGAACACCGGCCGCTTCATCATTGGCCTCAAGCCGCGCGACGACCGCGATGTCTCCGCGGCGCAGATCGTCAATCGGCTGCGCCCGCAGCTTGCCAAGGTGCCGGGGGTGAAGCTGTTCCTGCAGCCAGCGCAGGACATCACGGTCGGCGGCCGCATCGCGCGCGGCCAATTTCAGTACGTGTTGCAGGATCCCGATCAGCACGAACTGAACGAATGGACGCCGCGTCTGATCGAACGGCTCAAGAAGCTGCCGCAGCTCGCCGACGTCGCCACCGACGCGCAGAACGAAGCGCCGATGCTGACGGCGACCATCAACCGCGACGCCGCTTCGCGCTTCGGCGTGCAGCCGCAGCTGATCGATGACACGCTCAACGACGCCTTCGGCCAGCGTCAGGTGACGCAGTATTTCACCAATAATTCCTACTACATCGAGATGGAGGTATTGCCCCGCCTTCAGGAGAACATGGACACGCTCAACCAGCTTTACGTCCGAGCGCCGACCACCGGGCAGCTGGTGCCGCTCTCCACGCTGGTCAAAATGGACACCAAGCATATCGGCGCATTGTTGGTTGCCCATTCGGGACAGTTCCCGGCAGTGACTGTCACATTCAACCTGCCACCTGGCGTCGCGCTCAGCCAGGCTGTCGACGCCATCCAAAAGACTGCGGACGATATCAGGATGCCGTCAACTTTGATTTCGAGCTTCCAGGGCAACGCCCAGGCGTTCCAGGCCGCATTGGCGAACGAGCCGATACTGATCGCGGCCGCGCTGGTCGTCGTCTATGTGATCCTCGGCGTGCTGTACGAGAGCTACATCCATCCGCTGACGATCTTGTCGACGCTGCCCTCGGCCGGCGTCGGCGCGTTGCTGTGTCTGTGGGCCGGCGGCTTCGACCTGTCGGTGATCGGCATTATCGGCCTTATTCTGCTGATCGGCATCGTCAAGAAAAACGGCATCATCTTGGTCGATTTCGCCATCAGCCGCGAACGCGCCGGGCTCGAGCCGCGCGAAGCGGTACGGCAGGCCTGCTTGTTGCGCTTCCGTCCAATCATGATGACGACGATGACAGCGCTGCTTTCCGGCGTGCCGCTGATGCTCGGCCACGGTTCCGGATCGGAACTGCGCCAGCCGCTCGGCTACGCCATGGTGGGCGGCCTCGCATTCAGTCAATGCCTCACGCTGTTCACCACCCCGGTGATCTATCTTTATCTCGACCGGTTCCAGGCCTGGCTGCGCGGCGAGAAGAGCGAACGTCACGAAGCACCGGAAGCCTTGCGTATCGCCGCCGAATGAACGGGCGTTGATCCTCGCCAAATTTCTCTGACACTTTCCAAAATTTGTTCCACGCTTTCCATCACAATTTGGGCGGCGGAACGTGACGCGCATTTCGGAACGGTGCGCGTGACTGCGCGTTTTCTAAGGAGTCCGTCTTCGAGCGAGAAAGGAGGCAAACATGAGAAAACTCGCATTGGGTATTGTGGCGGCGACGGCTCTGATGGCTGCGTCGGCACCGGCGATGGCTCAAGTGGGCTTCTACGCGGGGCCGGGTGGCGTCGGAATCGGCGTCGGCGGTCCGTACTACGGCGGCCCCTACTATGACGGCTACTACGACTATTATGGCGGCCCCGTGGTCGTGAGGCCGGGGTGGGGCCACTACCACCACTGGCGCCGCTGGTAAGCAAGCTGGCACAGCAACAGTGCCGTCGAGGAGGCCCCATTGGGGCCTCCTTTTTTATGCGAAGGCGAGGACGCGGCGGACAATCAAGACATGAACCCAGAAGACATGGACAAAGCGGCTCCTTTTCCGCTCAAATGCGACCAGTCCTGTCGGCGAATGACCGACGCATGGGAGGAGCCAAATGAACAGAATTGCGTACTGTGTCGCCGCTGCCGTCTTCCTGGCGGCTCCGGCCAGCGCGGCCGACGTGAAGATCGGGGTCATTTATCCGCTGACCGGCAATGCCGCGAGCGCCGGCCAATCGGCCAGAGACGCCGTGCATCTGGGCGCCGAGATCGTCAACACTGCGCATCCCGATTTGAAGAGGCTGCCGCTCGGCAACACCGGCGGCCTGCCCAATCTTGGCCATGCCAAGATCGCACTCGACGAGGCCGATCATCAGGGCAATCCGCAGATCGGCCAGCAGCAGACGCTGCGGCTGATCACCCAGGATCATGTCGCCGCCATGCTCGGCTCGTATCACTCCTCGGTGACGCTGGTCGCCACCGCGGTCGCCGAACGGCAGGGCGTGCCGTATCTGGTTGCTGACTCGGTTGCTTCCAACATCACCGGCCGTGGCTTCAAATGGACTTTCCGCACCACCCCGATTGCGCCGGACTTCGCCAAGGCCTATGCGGACTTCCTCACCCAGCTCAAAAAGGCGGGCACCAAGGTCGACAGCATCGCCATCGTCAATGAGAACACCGACTATGGCACCTCGGTCGGCGCCAGCATCGTGCAGGCCGCCAAGACCGCCAACATCCCGGTCGCGGCGCAAATTCCCTATAATGCCAACAGCTCGGATGTGTCCGCGCAGGTGCTGCAGCTCAAGACCGCTAAGCCGGACGTGGTGATCTTCGTCAGCTACACGGCGGACATTATTCTTTATTTCAAGACGATGAAGAACCTCGACTACCTGCCGCCGATCATCATCGGCGACGATGCGGGCTTCTCCGATCCGAGCTTCATCCCCAATGTCGGCGATCTCGCCCAAGGCGCCATCAACCGCAGCGCCTTCGACATCGGCAAGCCGGGATCGAACAGCTACATCGTCGACCAGATGTTCAAACAAAAATACGGCCGCGATCTTGACGACACCAGTGCGCGGTGGATGGAAGGCTTCTTGGTGCTCGTTGACGCCATCAACCGCGCCGGCTCGACGGCGCCCGATAAGATCCAGGCCGCCCTGCGGGCGACCGATCTCAAGGCCGATCAGTTGATGATCGGCTATAACGGCGTGAAATTCGATTCGACAGGCCAGAACACTTTAGCGTCGACCTTTCTGGTGCAGCTGAAGGGCAAGGAATACGTCTCGGTTTGGCCGACAGACCGGGCGACCAGCAAGCTTGAGCTGCCGATGAAGGGCTGGCATTAACGACGGCGAAAAGGGCAGCGCGCGTTCAATGCCTGCCCTAGCGTTTTGCGTCAGCGCCCATGCTCGATCTCGGCTTAAGCTTTCTCGCCAGCGTCGCCCGCGATCCGAACGCGCTCGCGATCGCCGACGGCGACGTGCGGCTCACCTATGCGGAGTGGTACCGCCGCATCTCGGCGCTGGTCGCAGGCTTCGACACCATCGGGCTAAAGCCCGGCGACCACCTCGTCACCGCGCTGCAAAACCGTTGGGAGGCCGCGACCCTGCATTGGGCCTGCCAGTTTGCCGGCATCATCATCACGCCGGTGAATTGGCGTTCGACGACAGACGAAATCGATTTCTTCCTGACTGACGCCGAGGCCAAGGCGGTCGTCTACGAGGACGTGTCGGCGGTCGCGTTAGCAGACTCGGCCGTGGCGCAAAAGTTGCCCCGGATCGCGCTCGACGCCGCAGCCGCCTCAGATTTGTTCTTTGCCGAGCTCGTCTCGCAGCCCGCGCCGGATGCAACGGCGCGCGCCGATGCGGAAGCCTGGTCGGTGATGCTCTACACATCCGGCACGACGGCGCGGCCGAAGGGCGTACCACGCCGCCAGCGCGCCGAACGCGCCGCCGCGATCGCGCATGTGGCGCAGAACCTTTACGCCAACGGCGAACGCACGCTCGGCGTCATGCCGCTCTACCACACGATGGGAGTACGCTCGCTGCTGGCGATGTCACTGATCGGCGGCGCGTTCGTCTGCCTGCGCCGCTTCGATGTCGAACGCGCGCTCGATCTGATCGCCACGGAACGGGTCACCAACCTTTATCTGGTACCGACGCTCTACCACGACCTCGTGCATCATCCGGGCTTTGCGGCGAGCGACGTCAGCTCGGTCAAGAAGCTCGGTTTTGCCGGCGCGCCGATGACCGACGGCTTGCTGAAACAGCTTCAGGCGGCGTTCCAGCCCGATTTGTTCGTCAATCATTACGGCTCATCGGAAATCTACACCTTCACGATCGATCAGAACGCGCTGAAAAAACCCGGCTCGGCAGGGCGCGCTGGCATCAACCAGATGGTTCGCGTCGTGAAGCTCGGCGCCAAATCGGCCGACGACGTCACTGCGCCCGGCGAGGAAGGCGAGATCATCGCGCTCCTGGCCGGCGACGAATCGTTCGAAGGCTACTGGCGGCGGCCGGAGGCCGACGCCAAGGCGATCCGCCAAGGCTGGTATTTCACCGGCGATACGGGACTGGTCGACGCCGACGGCGACGTCTTCGTCACCGGCCGGGTCGATGACATGATCATCTCCGGCGGCGAGAATATTTCACCGGTCGAGATCGAATCGTGTCTGTCGTTGCACGCGGGCGTCTCCGAGGTCGCCGTCGTCGGCCTGCCTGACGAGCGCTGGGGCAAAGTCGTCACCGCCTTCATCAAGCGTCGCGGACCGGTCGAAGCCGGCGATCTTGATGCCTTTTGCCGCTCGTCAGGGCTTGCCGGCTTCAAGCGACCGCGCCGTTATGTATTCGTCACCGACATCCCGAAATCGCCGGTTGGAAAACTGTTGCGCCGCAAGCTCGTATCTGGCGAATACGCCGCCGAGCCTGATGCGCCCGCCAACCCCGCATCGCGCCAGCAAGGAACGGCCGCATGACTGAATTCGCCGACTCGCGACTGCAAAAGCTCGACGGCTTTCGCGTCGAGATCGACGCCGCGCGCGAACGCGCCGACGTGGTGCTAGACCGGCCGCCGCTCAACGTCATCGAGATGGCGCAGCGCGACCAGTTGCGCCTTGTGTTCGAGACGCTCGACGAAGATGCGCGGGTGCGCGTCATTGTGCTGCGCGCCAACGGCGAGCATTTCTCGTCGGGCGGCAACATCGCCGGTTTCCTGGCGGCGTCGCCGGAGCACGTTTCGAAGCTTGCCTGGAACGTTGCCGCGCCGGCGCGCTGCAGGAAGCCGGTCATCGTCGCCAATCGCGGCTACTGCTTCGGCGTCGGCTTCGAGATTTCGCTCGCGTGCGATTTCCGCCTCGTTTCGGAGACCTGCCTTTACGCGCTGCCGGAGCAGCGGCTTGGCCAGATTCCTGGCTCGGGCGGATCGGCGCGGCTGCAAAAGATCATCGGCATCACGCGCACCAAGGACATCGTGATGCGAAGCAAGCGAATTCCAGCCAAACAGGCCTATGATTGGGGAATCGCCACCGAATGCGTTCCGGACGACAAGCTGGAAACAACCACCGACGCGTTGGTCGACGAGCTCCGCAGCTTCTCGCCGCTGGCGCAGCGCACCGCCAAGGCGTTGCTTAACGCCACCGAGAATACCGATCTCGAAGCCTCTATCGAATTGGAAGGCCACTGCTACAGCCGGCTTCGCCAATCCGACGATTTCCGCGAGGGCGTCGAAGCCTTCCACGGAAAGCGCAAGCCGGTATTTCGCGGCAGCTGATCACACGAGTTTGGTCGCATTTTCTTCGGAAAACCGGCGGCCACTTTTCCGGAAAATGCTCCAACCCATAAAGGAAACGCACATGAGCGGTACTCCCTTCAAGCTCGGCATGTTCGCCAAAGCAGGCAGCAAATCCTTCGCAGCCATCGTGCTCGGCGACGACGATGTCATCAATCTCAAGGCCGCGGCCAACTCCGGGGCTTTAAGCAGCACCGACAGCATCGAAGCGCTGCTGGAAGATTGGGACGCCAACTTCGCTGCGTTGCAAAAAATCTGCGACGGGCTGGAAAAGGAAGGCAGGCCCGGGGCCGTCAAGCTCGCAACCCTGCGGCCGCTGTCGCCGGTGCGGCACCCCGGCAAGATGTTCTATGCGGCGCAGAATTTTCAGGAGCACGTCGACGAAATGCTGCGCGCCGGCATGACGCCGGCCGGCGGCCCCAAATTTACCGGCGAGAAATCGACCAGCGACCCCTATCTGTTCCTCAAGGCGCCGAGCACGCTATGCGGCGCCAATGACGACATCGCCATCCCGACCGGTTTGAAGAAGATCGACTGGGAGGCGGAGATCGCGCTTGTCATCGGCAAGGGCGGCAAGCGCATCAAGGCCGAGCGCGCGCTCGACCATGTGGCAGGCTTCATGACCACCAACGACGTTTCGGCTCGCGACCTGCAGATCCGCGCCGATCGGCCCGGTCTGCGCTCGGACTGGCTCAACGGCAAGAGCCACGACAATTTCGCCCCGACCGGGCCGTTCCTGGTGCCGCGCGCCTTTGTGCCGGATCACAAGAAGCTGTTCATTCGCCTCACGGTGAACGGCGAGGTCAAGCAGAACGGCAACACTTCGCAATTCATCTTCACGCCCGAGGAGCAGATCGAATACGCCTCGAACATTCTCTCGCTGGAGAGTGGCGACTTTTTCAGCTGCGGCACCTGCGGCGGCGTCGGCCAAGGCACCAACACGTTTCTCAAACCCGGCGACGTGATGGAGACTGAGATCGAGAGCCTCGGCAAGATGCGCAACCGCTTCGTCGCCGAAGCCACGTAGAATGCGGGCGCATGGCGCGGCGATCCTCAGTCTCCGCGTCAGTGCTTGACGTTGCGGTTCCAGTAGTCGGTCGCCTTCGCAAGGTTGGCGTTATAGACGCCCCAGTTGGGCGAATAGAGTTTTTGCAGGTCGGCCTCCGAGGACGGCATCATTCGCGCCAGTTCCGGATAGGCCGTAAACACGCTCGCCAGCGTCGCGTTGCTCGGTCCGTACGCCATCTCCATCGCCCAGCCGAGCTGGCTCAATGGATCGATCTGCATGTTGATGAACGCTTGCGCTTCCTTCGGATGCGCGGTGCCGGCCACCATGTCGACTGTGTCGATGCCGAGCACGCTGCCTTCCTTGGGGATCGCGTAGCCGATCGGATAGCCCTGGTTGATCATCGCCCAGGCCCGGCCAGAGGTCCACACCGAGACCCACACATCGCCGGACGCGAGCTGCTGACCCAGCGTGTTCGATGAGGTGTAATACGAATTGGCTTTGATCTCGGCGATCTTCTTCAAGCCCGGAATCACGTCGGCTTCGCTGCCGCCGTTGAGCTGCGCCATCTTCATCACGAAATCCGCGCCCTGCGGCAGCGAAATATCCGGGATCGAAATGTGGCCGGCAAGCTTCGGGTTCCACAGATCCTGCCAGGACGTCGGCTCGGCAATTCCCGCCGCTTTCAACTTGTCCTTGTTGTAGACGATGCCGATCGAATAGAGGATCGCATACGGCCCGTAGCCCTGCGGATTGCGGGCGCGCGGATAAAGTTTGGCGAGGTTCGGCACCAGGGCCGGATCGAGCTTGGCGACCACGCCGGCGCGAATGGCGGCGTCCTGCACGGCATCGTCCAGCAGCACGACATCGAACGGCGCCTGCCGCCCGCGCGAGGCCAGCATCTTGGCGAAAAAGTCGCTCGGATTGCCGTGCGTCCATTCGACCTTGACGCCGGTCATGCGCGTCATGCGGTCGCCCACATAGCCCTTCTCGACGTCGCCCGAATGACCGCCAAATGTCGCGACGTTGAGCATGACATTCGAAGTCTGTGCCAGCGCCGCGGGCGCGGCGCTTATCAGAATTGCCGCCAACGGGCCGAACAGGGCGATCGCTTTCATTTCGGTGATATTGCGCATGTGCATCTACTCCTTGAGCAAGAAACAAGCTTGCGGGCGCCAGCTGATGGTAACGGTTTCGCCGCGGCCGGGAAGCGTTTCGCCGGGCTGCGCCTGCACTGTCACACCGTCACCCTCCGGCCCTTCGGCATCGACGTAGCGGATGCTGCCCAGATAGGTGACGCCGCGCACCTTGACCCGCATGGTATTGGCGCGGTCGCCAGTGAGATGAAAATGCTCCGGCCGCGCGCCGAGCAGACAACGATCCCCGGGCTTGGCGTCGAACGCCGGATCAGCCGCGGCAACAAATGATGCTTTGCTGGCGCCGCTTGACTCGACGCGAACGAGATTGCCGTCGAGTTTCTCCCGCACCATGACGTCGAGCAGGTTGGTGCGGCCGACGAAATTCGCCACGTAGCGGCAGTTGGGCCGTTCGTAGAGCGCTTCCGGCGTGTCGATCTGAATAATGCGGCCGTCCTGCATTACCGCGACGCGGTCGGACATGCTCAGCGCCTCACCCTGATCGTGGGTGACGAACAGCGTCGTGATTTTCAGCGCCGACTGAACGCGCTTGATCTCGACCTGCAGTTCCTCGCGCAGTTTCAGATCGAGCGCGGCCAGTGGCTCGTCGAGCAGCAGGACGTCGGGCCGAATGACGATGGCGCGGGCGAGCGCCACGCGCTGCCGCTGGCCGCCAGACAGTTGCGCCGGATAACGGG
>Ga0335081_10007880_pt1 | contig 17057 bp, 17 predicted proteins | sample Lox_Sample_35_FD_206713 | JGI IMG/M metagenome (GOLD analysis project Ga0335081, IMG submission 206713) | Soil microbial communities from Loxahatchee National Wildlife Refuge, Florida, United States - Lox_Sample_3.5 | ecosystem: Environmental > Terrestrial > Soil > Wetlands | place: USA... | reverse complement strand
GCGCATTTGAATTCTATTCAAAGCGATTCTTAGGAAATCACAACTGTATTTTTTTTATTATGGTTGATCATAACACTAAAATTATCGAGCAGATTTCTGCATCATGGGGCGATAGAGGTCAATCCATATTGACCCCAAAGGCGTCTGACAAAAATATAGATACATGGTTTAAGTTGTGGGGGAAAGCATCGGATTTATCGCGTCCTGCCAGACAAAAAAGATTTGAAAGCGATGCTAAACATATAAGATAGGAAAAGAAATTGAAGCCACTTAAAAAAAGATTTTTAATATTAATAATATTGTCATCATTGATAGTTATATATTTTAGTGGCAGTTTTCTTGTTGATCATTTCAGAAATACGGATCAAAAGAATAATTTTGTTGTTTTTACTACAGATGAAGACAGAATATTCTCTGAGAATCATAATTATAGAAATGCTGCTTCTGCATTCAATAGAGGAGAGTTCGAAATTGCGATTGACGAGTTAAATGAAGAAATAAAAAAATATCAGGACCATGCACAAGCTTATTTCTTACTTGGGAAAATATATGAAGATAAAGATTTTTCGGGGAAGAAATATTATTCTAAGATGTTAAGTAATTATAAAAAGTATATTGAATTAAAACCGAAAGGGAAAAGGATTGATTATGCAAAGCTCCGAGTGGCTCAATATTATATTAGAGAAGGCTTGACACAACAGAACATTGAATATCTGAGCGATGCTGAGATTCTCTTAAAATCCTTAGATCAAAATAACAACGATGTAAAAATGTCTTTGGGGGCGATTTATTTAGATAAGCAAAATTATGATCAGGCTATAGCTATGTTTGAAAAGTCTGCTAATTTAGAACCAAGTGAGTTAAAGTTGAAGTATAATAGTTTGGGGCTAGCTTATATAAAGAAAAAAGAATATGCAAAAGCTGGTAGAGTACTGGAAATTGCCATCAAGATTGATTCAAAAGACAAATACGCTCATAATAATCTTGGATTTATTTACGCCCAGCAAGGAAAGTTAAAAGATGCTAAAGATCATTTTTCTAAAGCACTAACTATTGATCCATCATATAAGAATGCGGCACAAAATCTGCGGTGGGTAGAAATGAAAATTAACAAAGAAAAAAATTAGGAATCTACTCAAAAGCCAGTATCTCTCTGATAAATGAGTGGCGCTCCCCCATTATTTGTAACTCAGATATTATGCCAAATTTCAATTGTAATCATTAGCTTCAGTTCCAGAGCAGTTCTGTTGACTCGTAAGTGCTAGCAAGTGTTGCAAGAATTCTTTCACAAACATCGATTATTTTTAAGATAATTGACGATATCTTAAAAATATCGTTTTTTTAAGAAAATATCTGTTTTACAGAGACGTCATTCGCGCCTTGTAAAAATATGTAGGTTTCCTCATTTATTTTTCCTCAGTATTACAGAGCGCGGCTTCGGCAATTTTTCAATTCGTGTTGGATGGCTTAACTTATAATCAACAATCCCTGAGCCTTTCTCATATTCTTTGACCCTAGCTTTAAATTTAATCCTATCCCCCATGCTGTCAGGTTGAGCTCCTGAAAACCTTTAGTATAGTTAAACCACAGATGCTTCGTCATCAATTCGCCTTTTTTATTTCTAATGTCCACAATGAGTACTGTCATTGACGATGCTCGGCCTTTGTACCCAGGCTTATATCCAATACGCTTAAAAGTTCCTGTAAAAGTACGTCTCTTTTCTTCCAGCACTCAGCTTGTGTCTCATTTGCCTACCATTTCATATTTACGATGTCACCCGCTTCTTAATCTAATTTACTCATGTGGGATTTGCCTTTGTGATCTCCTATTCTACCTATATTTGTAGGTAATTCGATTCTTTCCGCTTCTAATTAACTTCGGAATTAAATCTGCTGGTGGAAAATCAAGATTCCCGAGCATTAGAATATTGTCTTTGACAGATTCTGCTGCACCGGATTTACCCAGTGATGGAATAATGTTAATATGGTCATAATCAACCATTCTGCTACTCCTAGCTGCAATGTTATAAATTGATATCTAGCTGGTTTGAAATCAAACGAATAACGAGTGGAAGAATCAGCAAAATGACAATTCTTACTATTCGACATTTTTATTTATGTTAGCTGTGACCATTTCTTGTATTGGCCACAGTTTATATAAGCTTCAGGAGAAATATGAGCATTTGTTTTGCTACATTTTGCGTTCGGCCCCTCCCACTTAACTTCGGAAATACTATTCAATCTCCTTGGGCCAGTCCAATGTTCACATGTTCCGCAGCATTGTTTATTTCCATTAATAACACCTGACATGTGTTCCCTCCTTTTCGTTAGTGTTCATTTAGTAATATTGAGATATGTGGCCCCACCAAAGTTATCACTCAGCCGGTTCTGAATATTTATCTATTACATCATTTTTTAAGAATTTTAGGTTCTTATCAGAAGACAGTTCAATGAGATTATCATATGAAATAAAAGTGCATCTTTCCGACAAAGCTCCACCTTCCAACAGGGAAAATACGGGACGTTTGATTTCCCTGAAAACCGTCTCTCTCCTTGCTGCGGGGGCGACGATATGTAGATTAATGTCAATGTTTGGAAGAATTGCGAGAAGATCTGCCATTCGCAACAAGCCTGAATAGATCGACGTAGTGTGTTCTACTTCGAAAGCGCGGACAATTGTTCTCCCTTTCAACCATAACACATCTATGTTCTCAATGGTCTTCATCGCCGTATCGCCATAATTCAAGGGCAGACTCTCTAACAATGCTCCTTCATGAGAACCCCATTTTTGGAGAACGCGTGCTCTATCTGCTTTGGGAAGCCAAATCTTTAATCCCATTTTTGCGCCGACATTTGCAACCAGTGCTTGCATTGCGATTGACTCCCTTGGACCGCCCTCTTCAACTTCCTCGATGTTGTCGGTTTCATCATTGACTGGTACAGTAACTCCGATTTCTTTGTTGTCGCGCTTAACGCTCAGTTCATTCTTCCAAAGGCCTTTCACTCCAGGACTATAGCAGAAACAGGAAATAGTTCGTGCTGATCCAAAAACTCCTTCAGCTTTGAATCCCTCCAAGATAATACTATTTGCTTCTACACATCTTGTTCCAGTGGAAGAATTGTCAAAATCAAACGACAGCGGGAAACGAAAATAGTCAATAATCATCTTTCGATCTTTCAAAGATATAACGCTCAAGTTAAGAACAGGATTGTAGGCTGCAAGCATCGCATTAATTGCATTCCCACTTTGACCGGTTAAATTATTTTTCCTGCCTTCGTTTATCTTGTATAGCGTATCGATATGTTTCGCCTGCGTTCCATGATCATTGGCGATAAAGATATTCGATATAACAGATGACAATTCTTTTTTCGCGCAGAGTCCATGAAACATCCTACGCCACGCGCCTTGAGCAATCATAGCTCTTGCGACAGCTTCAGTGTCTTTGGTATTCCCTTTACCATTCCTGTCGAGTATTCTCACTATGACATCGATATCATCGTCAGTAAGGGACTCAGGTTTACCATTTGCGATTTTATGGTCCCAGAAGTTGCGAAAGGTTTTGCTTTGTGAAGCCCAGATCTCGTCTTTAAGGCTTACATCATAGGTTTGCAAGAACTGGGAAAAAAGATCTTTTATCATACGCTATCTCCATAGTCACGAGAAGTCTGCTTGCTCTTAAGATGGTGCCCGATTGAGCATTTCAAAAGCTTCGTCACACATTGACTCCACCATTTCTTTGTTGGTCATATCGATCAACGGTAGAACCTTATAGGTCAAGGTCGGGTGTCCTGTTTTTTCATACTTTGTCCAGTCATGCACCTTTTCACTGGTAACGAACTCAGGACCGGTATTCACTGCCATCAGGCTTTCCCAAACAGACCATATGTTTTCATCCGCGGACTGAATTGCGCCATAAACGACTATGGGTTGTGAAAACTTTTCTGGTGCAAAGTAAACATTTATGAACGCGCCTTTCTTCTCTTTAAAGGAGGGCTTTTCATCCTTTTGTAAAGATCTAACGAAAAGGCGATTCAGATAATGGGCAATCCAGCCATGCCCTCCGTAGTAAGCCTGTGAGCGACCCCACACCGATGATGAACCCCATAAAGCAGTCAGTTTGTGGCGATTCATTCTATCTTCTACAATTTTCATTAACCGTGCAGTATCGGAAAATATAGGTTGTAAGAAAAGAAAGGCTTCCTTGATTGCCTTGCCCACTTTGTTTTCGCTCATATCTTCTCCTCCAGAAATCCTGTGGGTGACAGCAGCTCCGGTAACGGTACATTCCACCATGGCTGCACCACCCAAAATGATTGACCGATTAAACTAGGCCATTCACCAATTGAACCAATTCTAAATCCCCGAAATGGAATAAGCTCCTTGCGCTGCAAAAGTCGTATCAGATCGTCAATCATCTCCTGGCGACCTCCATCTTCTGTTTCTATCTCCTCAAGATACGACGGCAGAGACTGCCAGTTAAGCCAAAAGAGTGGGATGTCTTTTCTTACGATGTGCGCAGTAGCGCGGTCATATATTTCCGCCGGGCATGAATCGTGCGCTGTTACATACATGTGTATCTGCCGTGTACCCTTATCACGAACCTTCGGAAAGGCATCGGGGAAACAATTAACCTGGTCAGCAATTTGATTCCCGGAACGCTCAGGCGTGACATCTTCAGCATCCATTTCCATATCGCTTGCACCAGAAAAATATTTCGCTTCTATCATGATTTGAACGATGCCACTTGTCTCGGTTTCAATGCCAATTAACAAATCCGGTTCACGATTGTTCTTGAGTAATGGCCAAAACGCAAAATGGACGTGTCGGATGATGTCGTTTGCGGGCAACAGATTGGCTGCATTATGCTCGCCATATGGACTTTTTGCCGACCGAAGCCAATTCATGAATCCGTATTGCCAGCCAACATATTTCATTGCTCCAAAAACGTCGGATGTCAGCAAATCTTCCATCCGCTCATGAGCACCGCAAGGTCTATCTGGGTTTAGCTTTCCGTGTAATTCCGCTATCGTCATATAATGCTCGTTATGAATAAGAGATTTTTCTTCAGATTATATTGGGGTCCTAGTCCCTTATTATTCGTCTTTAAAGAAAGCACTCATTATCTTAAAAAATTTTCTTAAATAAGAATGTATTTCCTGAAATAGTGCTTATCGTAAAGATACTTGGCATCAACTTCACGCGAAGACTATTTTCCTAAAGCATGAGAAGCAACATCATACCCGTTTTCTACGGTCCCCATAATAATTTTGTATTTTATTATCAAAATTATCTTCTGATTTTTTAATGATTTCTTCTACTGGCATATAAATGGAAACTAATTCGCAGATTCCTTGAATTAAAATTCCTAAAAGCATATACAGTGTAAATCCTAGGCCGATCAAATATTTTTGCTTATCTTCATCAGTCTTATTTATCCCATAAAATATTGCTGTGTGAAATGTCGCTCCATATAAAGTGCCGTGTATATTTTCCGATGCATCTTCGTAAATCATATTCATTGCCGCAAGATACATCGCAGAAGTTTTCTTATCGATTTTGTTTTCAATAAATTTGATACGATGATACAAAGAAACATCCGTCCAATTGGGTTTTTCACCACCTTTCTTACCTGAAAATTTTTTCAATTCTTTATTCTCTTTAATTAAGGGAAGAATATGAGGAATGGGCACATTGCGACCAATATTTTTATATGCTTTTTGTTTTGTGTATAATGCTCTGATGATTTTTTGATGTGACCAATCTACATAATTTTCATATTCACGTTCATCGCAAACATTCAGATAACAAAAATTAACGCATTTTTCAAAATAGGAACGAGATATTATATAAGCCTCTGGAATAAATCCTCCTCCAATCAAATTAACAATCGATTTAGCATTTGATATAATCGAAAATAACAACACACCTAAATAACTAAGTCGCCCCGGTCTTCCTTTTTTATCAATTTTATCTATTAGCTCATGCAGCAACTGGAATTGAATAATGAAATACTCTTCAAATATTCTTAACTGCTCATAATATTGGTGACAGGAACATTTTTCTTCATTTTCCTTTGTCATGTTTACAATCTCCAGAGGATTAAAGGGACGGTTCTATTATTTGTTGACGTTTAGAATTGTCCCCTTTTCCATTTGAGTAAGAAACAGATTAAATGTACCAATGAGCAAAAGAACATAACCCATAACATTAAGAAACATGCCTGCTTTATAACGAAGTCCGTTTACCTTGCCAGGACTGCCCATTTCTTTCACTGCCTTAGAAAGCACGCTATCATCCTTAGCTAATTTATCAGCTTGAAATTCAATAGCTGAAGCGAGGAAAGTCGTTCCGACTAAAATACACGCTCCGCTTGTAGGTAAGAAAGGGGACGGTTCTAATTAACGAATAATAGAACCGTCCTCTTTAAACTCTCAGCCTATTGCTCGCATTGCTAACGGTAGTCTCATAAATCTTTTTCCCTATTTTGGACAATTCACTCATGCATTTTCTGATATCTTTCTGCCCGTAAGTTTTTAAATAATACCTTTCATCATTGTAACTGAAGATTCCAACTTCAACATTTGAAGGGTCACACCCGAACGCCGTTTCGGCAAAGAAAGATTGAGTAATAGGGAGCTTCAATTGATCGTCCCATGACGCACTACCTTTCGAAAAGAAAACTATGGAATAACCGCCATTACTATTTAGATTTATAATAGGAATCCGACCTGTAAGTAATACATCATTATATATTGGTATGGACACTATTTTGCGCCCCTCCATAAAAGAGTATTTGAGATTTCTATGGCTTCGAATGTAGGAAGTAAGTTTTCGCATTCGTTCTAGCTGGGCATTTTCGTTTCTTGCAATTGTTCTAAATTTTGTCAGTGCTTCTCGAAGATACTCTAATGCGCGTGCATCGTCATTTATCTTGTGCCAGTACAATACGGCGTTTTGCCACGCTTGGTATATGGAGAAAGAAAATCTTTCCTTAGAAGAAGACTTCTCAATCAAGGTTCGCGCAAACCCAGCTGGATTCCTTCGTGCAGTTTCTAATTCTGTAAGCGAGAACTTAATCATTAGACAATATTCATTAACTGCGGATAACGGCTAAAGACTTCAAAAGATTGAAGCGCCAACCTCCTATACAGATCTAACGCCTGCTCTCGATGTATTGCCTCATTGAGAAGCTCTGGAAATTCAAGTGAAATTTCATTTATTTGTGCCGTTGTCACATGACGAAACTTACTTACGAACTCGACGTAATCAATAATGTTCCTCTTACCAGTATGACCATCGGAGAGGCCAGCAATGTCAGCTGAGAAAAGGTCAGTAGCGTACGTGTCAGGAGTGATACCATTAAACTCCAACGCTATTCGCCGTGAAATGCAGGGAATGCACTCTCCACAATGTTTTTTCTTTCTTGAAAACATCCAGCAACTTATCGAATCAGTACATCTCCTTTTTAATGATGCTGGTAACAGCGACACAATCTCTGCTTTGGTTTTATATAGAAACGGATTTATGATTGCAAAAGAGCTACTTGCTAATAGTAATCTAAATATTTCTTCTACTAATTTCAAAAAAGCAGGATCCGCTGTATGGGTAGAAAATGGCCCAACCCTCGCGTGGTTCAGAGGCAAATGTATCGCAAATTGACCATTTTCAGCCATAAAAAGGACTTTATGAAAACCTGTCCTTCTTGCCACAAGTGCACCCAACGTCAGGAATAAGAAAGATCGCGTTCTCTGTGTTGCCTCTCGTTCGTCCGGAAAGGAATAGCGACCTTTCTTCCGGCCGTATACTTTTACCGGTATGTGCCTGACATTTGTTTTGTAATAATCTTCCAAAAGTTTATGAACGTTCCTCTGGGATTCATCGACCTCTTCATTGCCACGTGTGATGTGACTTACTAGAATAATATTTTCTTTTTTCCTCATGAACTCTGCAGTTGCACACATTGAGTCCAAACCGCCAGAGAATAATACTGAAGCGCCATCACTATTGCCCCAAGCAATATTGGAAACGGCATTCCCTTTCTTTTGTATAAAATTTACTCTCCAATTATCTTTGCTCAAGATGTGCAAGGCATACTTGAGTTTATTTTTAATCCTTTCAAAAGCATGAATGTTGATAACCTCGACATTAAAATCTATTGTTCTAATGAATTGTTCTCTGTCATTTCTCTTTATTGCTAAGTCGGCAGCGTAAATCCCAGAAGCAAGATTAAGCATGTCCTCTTCCAAGGAATTCAACGCCCCAAATTCATTACGGAGAGGCTTGGCCCCTGTATATAAGTTTTCCCCCGGTACCACATGGTAATCGGCGCCTACGCCATTTTCACCGACATAAACAATCATGGCACCTGCCCCTTCAACCGTTTAATGACATTATCTACAAATGAGCCCCATTCAAATGGAGATCTTGGATCAACTTTTATTGATGCTACTATTTCCCGTACTCGTTCACTTATTCCTTTCTTGAATTTGATTAGATCAGTGACCGATCTATTTCTAAAATGCGGCCCAACGAAACCTGAGGCATCCCTTGAAATGACATAATTTGTTAGTTCTGAGAAAAATAAACTACGCCAGTCATCAGCTGGTGACTTGCCACGGTACGCCGATGGTACGGCTCTCCTAGCAAATTCATTAACTATTGAATTCGTCCCTGACTCCACTACAGATTTATTGATTCGCAGAAGAGCTTCTTCAAATCTTTTTGATCGCTTTACATTTTGATAGCATAAGAATGTAGATTCAGATTTGATGTCACTCGAAAGAGGAGTCTTTTGGTTTTCCGAAGCCCTCCAAATTTCATTCACAACCCTGTCTTCAGGTATATTCTTATCTGAATAGCAAGTAAACACCCGATTCCAATTTGTCTCCCGCGGAGATGACTGGTTAACTGAGGTCCCCATATCAGAGTTATATTTTGTCCTTTCTTACTTTTAATATTTCTTTCTCAATTAGCTTCTTAGTTAACATAAGATTAACAAAGATGGCTTTCCAATTAATGACATGCCGTTCTTCTTGACTTTGTACGGATAGTTTTACCATCTCGCCTAATTCTCTACATGTAACGCATGTCAGCTTTGTATGACACTTCTGATATAGACTATCGGATCTTTTTTGAATAGATTCTTCGCTATCATTGAATTTCCCAGAAATGATGAGAAAAGCATATACACCGCCAACAACATCTTTGTACTTGATATTAAACTCGTTCACATATTTCGCGAACCTCTCTATATCATCAGAACTGAAGCTAAAGCCTTCAGAATAGGCTTTAGAATCATACTGTATAATGATTTGTCCCTTTCCCAAAACGACGCCATCAGGCAAAGATTCGAAAAGTCTGTCCTTACCAAACCGCCTTGCCGGAGAAGAGAGCAAGAATTGTAGACTTTCTTTTGCATATATTTCGAGCAAATCATCCGGTTTCCCAACAAGCCCATCAGGAAGACGGTTGAACCCGAGCTCTTCTAGAATCTCAGCTATCTGAGGTATTAGAACTAGCCCCGTATTAACATATCCACCTATAGTGTCATAGAAAGTTGCAGTACTATAGCTTATGCATTTTTCACTGCTCAAGTTATCACTAACCAAAATTGGTGTAGATTCAAGAGCAGATGAAGTTGTTATTAGAGAATCGATCAAATGTTTGTTTGTTTGCCTAGTCGAAAAAAGAAAAGAATAGTTTACCTTCGCACCAAATTTGTCATATTTGGAGCAATTAATAATGGCGTGACCGTCAGCAATCCTGTTAACTGAACTCAAATTGAATCCATTGACTATAAGTGTCGTCAAGAAAGCCTTCATATACTAATTTCTGCCCTATTTAACGAATTTCAAAAGATAAACCTCTTTAGCAAGCTCCAGTAACTATATTATTTAGATAATATGTAATCTCTTAAAAATATTTGTTTTCGCATATTGATTTTGACTGTTGCGCCTATCTGTACGTAAAATAATCACAAGAGTGACTCATAGCTCTAGTTCAACTGCACTACTCATTTCAGGGCAAGTATGTCTTTGTAGAGATTTCTCAAATGCTCATCGGACATATCCAAGATCGGTTCATACATGAATGAATTCAGGTGTATGTTCTCCGGTGTCATGAGAACCACCCGTTGAATGGTTTCGATGGTGTCAACATCTCCGGGAAATAACTCCACGAATTTTGCCAGTAGCTTTGGTGTTTGATTTGACTCGATGCTATCAACGAACTTGGCATCATTAATCTTCCCTACCATGAATTTTTCAGCAGACATTCGTATGGCAATCGAGAGGACAATCTTGTTCTCGAAGTTGATGCCAGCGCGAGCCTTGAGGCATTCTTCCGCCTCACGCTGGATTACATCAATTACAAGACTGGTGCCATTGGGACCTGCTCCAGTTGTACAAAATACTGAGTTGTAAATCGCATCCAGCTCTTTTTCGGTGATGCTAGTAGAGTCGCTCTTCCAGTGCAGTAGTGACGTGAGTTTAATAAAATCGGGGTCTTTATCACCTTTTGTGAATTCAATAATGTTACGAATAAAAGGAATTGAGGCGATCTTCTTTTTCGGAGTAGTGAAGAAATTTGGCTTCCAGTCATTCACGAAGACGTTTCGGATGCCGGTTGCTTGCTCCAGTGAAATACCGTCACTGCTCTTCAATGCCATAAGGCAATGCGAATAGTCGATGAACCTGCTCTGTATGGTGCGGAAGAAGTCGAAATTGTGCGTCAGAATGATTTGTTTAAAGTACGGTTCTTCGGCAATATCTTTTAGGTATTGAATGATGGCGTACTTGTTCTTATAGTCGAATGAATCAGCGATGTCATCGACAATGAATATGGTCTCCTGCCTTGCCTTTTTTCGAACTTCAACCTCAAATATAATATTAAGCACGTAGAATGCCCTCTTTTCACCTGTACTTAATGTTTGCAATAACGCATCTTTCTCTACACGCGCAAGATCCACTCCATCCTCAAAGGTGAATGCGAGGCTAAGCATCGATTCTTGACCCAAGATGATAGGAATTCTGTTCTTGGCCATCAGCTTGAAAGGGACAAAGAAGCGCCTATTGAAGATCTCGATAACCGACTCCCACTGAGTTCGTTGCTTTCTTGCTTCCTCCTCGATTTCCCCCCTCCTCTTCTCAGCAGCCTGATATTTCTCAACCAAATCTTTGTAGAGATCAAATCGCACCTTGAAGTACGACTTCCAAATTTTCTCCTTAAACCTCTCAATATTTGTCAGCTCTGTAAGAAGCTCTTCATGTTCTCCCAAGTAGGCCTCAAAGCCCCGGACGGCCACGTTCTTTTGGATTAGCTTTTCAATGTCCGAAAACTTCTTCCTTAGTTCCTTATCGTTCGAGATGCCATCCTTCTCCTTCTTTATCAGCTCCTCAAGCTGTTTCTGGCTTGTGATCTCCAGCTTTTCAGTGGCATTCAAATTCACTGTGTGCTTAGCATCGAAGAATCCATTGTCAGCAAGGCTCTTCGCAATGTTGGCAGCGTTGTAGTAGTTAAATATGCCCTTCTTGAAATATGTAGAAGCAGCCAACAGTTCGTTGTATTTTTTGATGTAGCTCTCAAGCGCCGTCTTCACATCTTTGGTTCCAAGAAAGCTAAGAACCTTCTCGTCAAAAATAGTGTCATAGTTAACATCGGCGAATGGAGCGTCTTTTTGTGCAAACATTTCATCCCTGACACGAGCGAGTGCAAGGTAGAACTCGTCAATACTCTTGGTAAACGTGGAGGAAATCTCTTTCTCCAAGTCCTTCTTTGACCCAGATTGGTCCTTTAAAGCCTTCAAAAATATTTCTTTAGACTTATCGATCTCTATGTGAAGGTCTTCGTATTCTTTTCGCAGTTTACTATCCACGAGCAGGGTTGAAGTCTTCTCCGTATGCCCGATGATTCCGTCGTCATAAGGCCGAATAACAACAACACATTCCTTCTGTAAATCAACGCCGTTCTCGTCGGTGATCTTTCTATCGCACACTCGATCCGGAAATATCCGATCCTTGGATGCAGTTCCCTCAGCTATGTCCTTGAAGGTCTGTGCAAGAGATGTCTTCATCGCACCATTCGCTGCATAGATAGCATAAGCTTTGTTCTGCGAAAAATCTAACTCCGTCTTCAGCTTCTTAATTCCGTAGCAATTTTCTATGTCAATACTCAACTTGTTCATTTCAGCTCCCACCTTCTAATGTCTTCATGAATTAAACGCTAATCGTCAGCCTCAGTATTTCCTCCACCATCGTCTTGCATACTAATCGATAGTAAAGCGGCAGTTTCGCCAACGGGAAGCTCCTGAACGTCTTTGAGCTTTCTTCCAATGGCCCTTGATCTTGCCTTAGCTTTTTCGACAGTTTCCGCCGCCTGATTCAACTTCTTGTGCACTGACTCCAAAATATCGCCATACTTTGTCCATTCTGTTTTAACCGCCGCTAATAGGTTCCACACCTCGCTAGAACGCTTTTGGATAGCTAATGTACGGAAACCCATTTGAAGGCTGTTCAAAATTGACCAAAGAGTAGTAGGTCCGGCAATAACCACTCGACACTCTCTTTGGATAACCTCCATCAAACCCGTCCTTCGAATAACTTCAGCAAACAAGCCCTCTATGGGCAAGAACAAGATGCCGAAATCAGTCGTCTTTGGCGGGTTCAAATACTTCTGACAGATATCGGATGCGCAGCCCTTAACGCGGTTCTCAAGCTGCTTTCCAGCAACCTCCACACCTTCAACATCGGCCTTCTCTTGCGCCTCTACCAATCGCTGATAATCTTCAATAGGAAACTTGGCATCAATGGGAAGCCAAACGACCTCCTCTTTGTCATCGCCTTGCCCCGGTAGCTTAATCGCATATTCGACTCTCTCAGCACCTTCCTTTGTAGACACATTCTTCGTATACTGATCGGGGTTTAGAACCTGTTCCAACAATGCCCCGAGTTGTACTTCGCCCCACGTTCCACGAGCTTTGACATTTGTGAGTACCTTTTTGAGGTCGCCAACACCAGTTGCAAGCGATTGCATTTCTCCAAGCCCTTTATATACTTGTTCCAAACGCTCACTGACTTGCCTGAAGGACTCGCCTAATCGTTTCTCTAGTGTCCCTTGGAGCTTCTCATCCACCGTCTGCCTCATTTGCTCAATCTGCTTAGCATTGTCGGCTTGAATGCTCTGTAGTTTATCTTCTACAGTAGATCTAACGGCTTCTAATTTGTTCTCATTAGAATCCGAGAGCTTTCCAATTGTATTAGACATTATTTCAAGTTGAGCAGTCTCGGCTGCTGCTAAATCTCTCATCGTCTTGGCCATTGTCTCGGAAATAGTGCCAAGAGTTGCAACAACTTCTTCCCGCAATTGTTTGGCTCCCGTGGCAGACTCAATACGAATGCTATCAAGTCGTGCGCCGCTATCTTTGGCGAACGCGCTGAGTTGGACTGAAAACGCCTCAAGTCGAGTCTTCTGCGCATTTGCCAGTTCTCCCATCGTCTGGGTAATGGTTTCAGAGAGAGCTTTGAGCGATACCACCACTTCCTCCCTGAGCTGCTTGGCACCAGTAGCAGACTCGGCACGGACACCGTCCAGGCGCTCTCCGCTGGCTTTGGCAAAAGCGCTTAGTTGATCTGAAAATATCTCTAGCTGACCCTTTTGCATGTTGGCAACTTCTATCATTCGTTGCACCACAGAATCGCCGAAGTTTCTAAATGCTTCCGTCAGTTCCTGCCGTTGTTCTCTTGTTCCCTTGCTCAGTTCATTTCTACTTTGGATCACTTCGTCTTTGACGGTGCGCTCTGTCCGTTCCTGCGCTTTTTCGAAATTATCAAGACGGGAGGCAAAGATTGCAGCCTCGGGTCGCGATGTTCTTTTTAGAAGCATGAGCAAGAGCGCAACAGTGGCCACTAGCAGAATGAGAGCTAAGATAAGCATGGTCTCAATCACGGCACAACCTCCTCACATTACTGATTACATCAAATTATTCGTATGGTGACTAAACAACTTTGAACAATTTATGATAATATGCATTCTTAAAATAATTTTTTGCAAATTGTTTGTTTCCAATCTATTACCGACCAAACATTAATTTTCTTCATCTAAATATTTAAGTACCGCTTCCAGTTTTTCTTGGATATGGTTAAAATCCTTTGGTAACTCCTCTTCTATCCAAATGGCAGTAGCCTCAATCAAGCCTATCTCACTTTGGTGCACTGTAATAAAAGGATTCCCGAGTAGTCCCCATGATCTGATATAGTGTGAATCTGTGGGTGGTTTATGTCTAGTATCAATAAATAGACCTGATATTTTCTTTTCCCTCACTTTGATCAATAATTGAATTGATTTTTCGAATAAACCATTTTCCCAAGATAGGTCTTGCAAGTAAGCCAATAATCTAAAATGCCTGTCATCCAGTCGCCAAATTACTCCTCGTAAATGATTAGTCTCAATTACTGTTGATGAGGAGACTAAATCGATATCTTTACTTCTGTAATGACTGATCAATTTTTCAAACTCACCCTTCTTTTGGCTTAGTTGCCTTTGTCGTAATGCAGCGATGTATTTAATAAACTGCTCTGGTCCTTCTACCGAATCCGGAATTTTGCGATACTGTTTTACTGGTGCGATCTTCTTAAGTAGAGTCTCACAGAATTTAAAATCTCCCGCCCATAATGCAAATGTCGCAATAATATAATTATCAGTTTCAGCATCCATGAAGAAATCCTTTTGTTATTCTATCATTTTCGATCTGATCAACATAGTCTCTGTACGACGTGCTTCTCAAATGACTCGAAAGGCTGTTTCGATTTCTTGGGATAAATAAAGTAATAAGCACTTCAGGTGATTGGTGATACGTAAAACTAACTACCATTCCGTATCCGACATCGGTACTATTTGAATTATTGATAGCATGCCAGTAAGCAGCTAATTGTTTAAATGCTTCATGAATACCTTTGATTGTTGATTTACTATCTTTCCGCGCCTTGGATTCAACAGGCCACCATAGCGGTCCTGATGAAGTACCCCTGGGCCAGATATTTTTAAAAGGCCCGGGAAGATGACCATGCATTCGCATCAAATAATCCGGTGATTTTCTTTTTCGAAAAGGTTGATTTGGTTTGATATGAGCGATATCAGATATCATAAGACCGAGAGATCGATGTGCAAATATGGCTGCAACTGCTTCGCCAATATTACCTGTTACTCCTGCTGCACGAATTTTGGCAGTAAGCCGCATATATGGATGGCTGGTTGGAAACCCCGGAATTGATCGAAAATAGTGTGTTCTTGGAGTTACAACATATTCATCATAATGTCGCCGCATTGATAATATGTGATATGATCCGGCCCATGCTGATGCCATGCCAACTGTATATGAGTCAAACATAACAGTGGATATGTTACTTTCCGCTCCGGCGAAACCAATTTTTGCTTTAACGTCTAACAACAATATTTTCTATCCTTTAGGCATTTTGTTAAAGATATTTTCTAAAACGACTTGCGAACTTATTCAAATAGCTGACTTTGAGATTCGTCTTTCTTCTTCGATTTTCGCTTCTGTGGATTAATGCTTAAAAGTGCAGTAACTTCGGCATCTATTTTACTCATTACATGTGCCACAATTTTGCGAGCCTCACGACGCATCATACCAACTGTGCCCTTCATTTTGGGAACTATGGGAGAAAGTATACTCCGACATTCTTTTGCTAGCGCCGCAATTCTCTGGTGATGTTGGTCTTCTGGATTGAATAGCGGAATATTAAATGCTTCAAACGGACGACGGTGAATATCACGTTCTCCCTGCAGGCCTTGAGTTTGAAGAGGTTTAATAGCAGCGTTAACAGTTTCTGAATTGAGGATGCCAACCAAGTAATCGGCCTCATCTTCTGAATCAGTAGCGAAGTAATATGTTACCATGTCAGCCACGAAACCTCGAATCTGAAGAGATCCAATATGGCTAGTGTCCTTTGCAGCAATCAGAGTTGCCGAGATATTCGTACCTGACTTATTATAGAGAACAAAAAATGGCGCTCTAAACCGCTGGTTTGTAATTTTGTTGTCATAATTAAGCCATTGAAATACCGTGTGAGACTCGTTCTTCTTGTTATTTTCCCAAACCTTTTCCGCGTTTTGGAACCAATCATATGCGTGAACGAAACCTTCAGCTAATGCTTGCTCCGAATCAATCATTTCCAAAGATTTCTTGTTTGATACTGAAACGGGTAAAATAACAGTGCTTAATTGGTGAACAGCGAAGGGCAAAAGATCTTTCGCCAAGAGTGTACCGAAAAGGAACTCTTTCTCGATCTTTCCTTCAATTCCGATCTTCCAGGGCTTTTTTGCGCTCGCAAGCGCCTCTTTAGAAGTCTGCAGGAAAGGGACTTCTGGGTTAATCACTTTCATTTGATCTACTGTTTCTGCAAACCATAGACATCGAGGAACCAGCGTCGCACCTTGAAAAAATCGGGAATGATATGGAGAGTATTCCATCTCATCTACTACAATAAAACTATGCTTCGTCTCTTCTGTTTTAAGGATCCTTTGTGCTTGTAACCAAGATAGGTTACGTTCGTCTTTGAAGTCGCCGTAGTATTCAGTAGTAGGAATTTCACTATTCTTTGGGTTTTGGCCACGAATGAGTACGCAACTTCGGACATTAAAGAGAGGCGTTACATTGCTCAAGTCAAGGATTTCAGAAAAACCCCTTTGCTGAAAGCGCAAGTGCTGTTTGGCGGGCAACATAGACGTCTTTGGCATTACAAAGGCGATCGCACCATTCGGGGACAAGAAATCTCGTTGGCAATGAGCATAAAATACTGTTGAGGTATCCATCTGCGTAAATAAATGGCGATCAGTCTTTTTGAGAAGGCCATATTCAAAAGTTAATTCTTTCACGCGGCTCTTATACGCTGCGTTATTTATATACCGATATGACAACCAGGGGGGATTGCCTGTGATGAAGCCAACTTTATCGTGGCGCAAATAGGAAGGTCGGTATGCATTCTTAAGAATGTATGCCCAAACGGTATTACGTTTCTCTCTTTCTAGCTTTAATAGGAGCC
>Ga0335081_10007879_pt1 | contig 17058 bp, 12 predicted proteins | sample Lox_Sample_35_FD_206713 | JGI IMG/M metagenome (GOLD analysis project Ga0335081, IMG submission 206713) | Soil microbial communities from Loxahatchee National Wildlife Refuge, Florida, United States - Lox_Sample_3.5 | ecosystem: Environmental > Terrestrial > Soil > Wetlands | place: USA... | reverse complement strand
GACGGGGAAGACTGGGGGCAATACGCTGGTACTGCTCCGGGGTGATCTCCATGCAGCGCAGCATAACACGAAATCACCATTTAGTGTTAACACGCCCTAGGTTGGTTTGATACGTTCCAGCGGGCGCGTTCGGCCCAGGCCGACGGCCACGGCAATCGGCGTAGCAGTACACTATTGGTTCGCTCCGCCAGAGCTGCCGCCGGCCTCCCGGCAATCGTCTATGTCCACACGGTTCGAGAATCTGCAACGACCCGCGGTCAAAGTTTTCGTCGCCACGTCGGTGATGCTGACGTTTATCTCCTTCTGGCGGGCGGCGGCGATTGTGCTCTCCGACCTGGCATCGTCAGCCTATTACGTGGGCGGCGACGCCGAGAAAGTCATCGGCAAGAGTGCTCCCTGGTTCGTGCTGGCGGTGATGCTGTTCAGCTACGCGGTGCGGGCAGTTTATATCGAGTCCAGCGCCATGTTCGTACGCGGCGGCGTCTATCGCGTGGTGAAGCAGGCGATGGGCGGCACGCTGGCCAAGCTGTCGGTTTCCGCTCTACTTTTCGACTACATCCTGACTGGCCCGATCAGCTCTGTGTCGGCAGGCCAGTATCTTTCCGGCTTGCTGACGGACACCTTCCATCATCTCGGCTTCAACATCACGGTCCCGGACAACGCCTTCGCCGCTTGCTTCGCCATCCTGGTCTCACTCTATTTTTGGTGGCAGAACATCCTCGGCATCCACGAGTCGAGCGAGCGCGCGATGCAGATCATGAAGATCACCACGGTGATGGTAGTGATGTTGATCGTGTGGTGCCTGATCACGCTGGTGAAACACCCGGCGCCGCTGCCGCCGTTCCCTTCGCCGGCCACCGTGCACCACAACAAGGAATCGCTAGGCTGGCTGCTGCACACCTGGGCGGTGCGCATTCCGCTGATCATGCTGCTGGTCGGCTTCGGTCACTCGGTGCTGGCCATGAGCGGCGAGGAGACGCTGGCGCAGGTCAACCGTGAGATTGAGCATCCCAAACTGAAGAACCTGGAGAAGACCGGCCTGGTCATCTTCCTCTACAGCCTGTTCTTCACCTCGCTGGTATCGTTCTTCGCGGTGATGATCATCCCCGACAGGATTCGCCCGGATTACTTCGCCAATCTGATCAGCGGTTTGGCCATGAACGTTGTCGGGCCGTACACGCTGAAGCTGCTGTTCCAGGCGTTCGTGGTGGTGGTCGGCGCGCTCATTCTTTCCGGTGCGGTGAACACTGCGATCGTAGGCGCCAACGGCGTGCTGAACCGCATGGTCGAAGACGGCGTGCTGACCACCTGGTTCAAACGGCCGCACCGGCGCTTCGGCACCAGCTACCGCGTGATCAATCTGATCGTTGGCTTGCAGATCCTTACGATTATTGCCAGTCGCGGCGACGTGTACCTGCTGGCCGCGCTCTATGCCTTCGGCGTGATCTGGAGCTTTTCCTTCATGTCGCTGGCGGTGATCGTGCTGCGCTACACCAATCCGCAGAAGCGCGAATGGAAGGTGCCGGGCAACATTCGAATCGGCGGTAAAGAGCTTCCCCTCGGGTTGGGCCTTATCGCGCTCATCCTGTTTTCGACCGCTGTGGTGAACCTCTTCACCAAGGAGCTGGCGACCATCGCGGGCGTCAGCTTCAGCGTGGTGTTCTTTGCCATCCTGACGATCTCCGAGCGCAAGACTGCGCACGAGCACATCTCCGGCGCCTCTGAACTGGAGCAGTTCAATGTCGCCGGCGATCGCGATCTGAGTGCCGAGGCCATGGCCGTGCGGCCCGGCAACATCCTGGTCGCGGTGCGCGATCCGCGCAATCTGTACTACCTGGAGCAGGTATTGAAGAAGACAGACACCACTAAGACCGACGTCGTGGTGATGACCTCGCGCGTGTACCCGCGCGAGCCATCGTTCGGCCGCAGCGAGCAGGTGGACACCAGCGAGGTGTTCCGCAAATATGAGCAGGAGTTGTTTACCGCGGTGGTGAACGTCGCCGAGAAGCTGGGCAAGCACGTCTCCTTGCTGGTAGTGCCCACCAACGACATCTTTGAAAGCATTGTGGTGACGGCACAGCGGCTGCACTCGTCGGTGGTGGTCTGCGGCAAATCGAACAAGCTCACCGCCGACGAGCAAGGCAAGCTCACTGGCGATGCCTGGGAGCGCTTGCCGGAGCCGCGTCCGCGCCTGCGCCTGGTCGTTTTCGAGCCGGGCGGGACGAAGCATGAATACATGCTGGGCCCGCACACGCCGCGTATGCGCCAGGAAGATGTCGATTTGCTGCACGCTCTGTGGAAGGAAGTGACGGCCGATCCCAGATACCGCGAGCTGCACCACTACCACGTTCTGAACGTCGCGCTGCAGGAGATGAAGTCGCGCATGCACGACGGCGATAAGAAAGAAGACGTGATGGGCGACATCTACAACGAAATGAATCGCCGCAGCGAAGAGCCCATCGCCGACGGCGACACCCACGAAACCCCGCCGACGTAGCATTCCGCTAATATGAAATTGTGAGCACTTCTCCCGTCCGCGTTCGCTTCGCCCCTTCGCCTACCGGCCATCTGCATGTCGGTAATGCGCGCACGGCGCTGTTCAACTGGCTCATCGCTCGCCAGGCCGGCGGTGTGATGGTGCTGCGCATTGAGGACACCGATGTCGAGCGCAGCGAAGCGCGCTTCGAGGCGCAACTGCTCGATGACCTGAAATGGCTCGGCCTCGACTGGGATGAAGGTCCCGATGTCGGCGGTCCGCATGGCCCCTATCGGCAGAGCGACCGCCTGGCAATTTATCGCGAGCACGCCGAGCGGCTGGTAAGCGAAGGCAAAGCCTATCTCTGCTTTTGCACGCAGGAGGAGCTGGAGCGCGACCGCCAACAGAAGTTGGCGAACCAGCAGCCGCCCATTTACTCCGGCAAGTGCCGTGCGCTCGATCCTGCGGAGGCGCGACAGCGGCGCGACCACGGCGAGGCCGCGGCCATTCGCCTGCGCATCCCCGAGCACCCCATCCGCTTCCACGATATCGTCCACGGTGCGGTCGAGTTCTCCAGCGAGGTGGTCAGCGATCCCATCATCCTGCGCTCGACTGGCATCCCCGTGTACAACTACGTCGTGGTGGTCGACGACGCTCTGATGAAGATCACGAATGTCATTCGCGGCGACGACCATCTCTCCAACACTCCCAAACAAGTCGCGCTGTATGAGGCGCTGGGCTGGCCCGTGCCCCAGTTCGCGCATTTGTCGACCATCCTCGGCACCGACCGCGAGCGTTTGTCGAAGCGTCACGGCGCCACCTCCATCGCGAACTTCCGCGATATGGGTGTTCTTCCCGAAGCGCTAATGAACTACCTGGCGCTGCTTGGCTGGGCGCCCAGCGGAGGAACGCGCGAGATCTTCACCCGCGAAGAGCTCAAGCAGGAATTCTCGCTCGAACGCGTGACGCCATCGCCGGCCGTGTTCGACATGGAGAAGCTGTACTGGCTGAATCGCCATTACATAAAGCAGGGCCCCTCCGAGCGCATCGAGAAGGAGGCGGAGCGGTATTTTCTTGAGGCGGGACTGCTGCCCGAAAATTCCGATGAGCGCACGCGCGCCTGGTTCGGCAAGATCGTCGCGCTACTGGCGCCGTCCGTGGACAAGTTGGATCAACTGCCCGAGCGCGCGGCGCTGATTTTCTGCTATGACGCAGCGCAGGCGGTGCGTGCGCCGGATAATGCGGAGGTGCTTGACGCGCCGAAAACCTCCGCAGTCCTGACGGCGTTCGCACAGCAGATGCAGGCCGAGTCCTCGCCTCTTACTTCCGAACGCTTCAAGGCCATCGTCAACGATGTCAAGGCCAAGACCGGGGCCAAGGGCAAGGAACTCTTCCATCCCATACGCGTGGCGCTGACCGGATCGCACTCGGGACCGGAGTTCGACAAGCTGATCCCCATCCTCGAAGAAGGTGCGCAACTGGCGCTGCCACGGCCGGTTTTGAGCGTCCGCGCGCGCTTGCAGGCGTTCCTGACGAACAGCGCCTCCCAGGCGAGTTCGCCCTAACCTCGTTCAGGACAAAATGGCTGAACGGAACGCAGAGCGCTATACTCATGGCGAAGTGACATTTGTCGCAATCCGGCAACCGTTAGCATCAAGCCCACATCTCTCGAAAGGTGAATTGCAGGAGAAAAACCTCGTGCTTAAATCGCTTTGCAGCCGTTTGCTATTGTTCTCTCTGATAATCGTGGCGCTCTCGACAGCGTCGTTCGCGCAAATCGGCATTTCCGTCAACTTCGGTCCGCCGGCCCTGCCGATCTATACCCAGCCCCTTTGTCCTGCCCCGGGATACATCTGGGTTCCCGGCTACTGGGCTTGGGACCCTAACTTTGGAGACTACTACTGGGTTCCCGGAACCTGGGTTTTGGCACCTCAGGTCGGGTATCTCTGGACTCCGCCGTGGTGGGGCTGGAGCGGCGGTGCATATCTCTTCCATGCGGGCTATTGGGGGCCGACGGTTGGCTTCTATGGCGGAATCAACTACGGGTGGGGCTATTTCGGTCACGGGTACGAAGGCGGACGTTGGAACGGTGGGCAGTTCTACTACAACCGTTCGGTAAACAACATCAACGTCACCAACATCAGGAACGTCTATAACGTGAACGTGACGCGAACCTACAACACGGTGAATCGCGTGAGCTATAACGGCGGTCCCGGCGGAATCGAGGCACGTCCCACAGCGGCGGAACAGGCGGCTGAGCGCCAGCAGCACATTCCTCCCGTGGCAGCGCAGACCCGGCATGCTCAGGAGGCCGCGGCCAACACGCAACTACGGGCATCTGTAAACCACGGCAGACCACCAATCGCGGCTACTCCCAAACCCGCAACGTTCAAGGGCGCCGGCGTTGTGCAGGCCAAGGAGGCGGGAGCGCCGTATCATCCGCCGGCCAAGGGCGCTGCGCCTGAGGCGAACGCCAACCGACCCGAGCCACACCCGGAAAATGAACCCGCGCGTCCGGCGAATGAAGCCGCTACCCATCCGGAAAATAATGTTCCTCGACCGCGCACTCCGATTCACGCCCAGGACATCGCCCCCAGACCGGCACCCGCTCCCGCCAAGTCTGAAAGTTCAGAAGCGGAGAGGCAGTACCAGCAAAAGCAGGCGCAGATGTACGCCCAGCAGCAGCAGGAGCATGAGAAGCTTGCGCAGCAGCAGGAGCAGGACCACCAGCGAATGGCGCAGCAGAAGGCAAGCGCTGCTCAGATACAGCAGATGGAGCGCGAGCATCAGCAGCAGACGATGCAAATGGAGCAGAGACACGCTCAACAGCAGCAGCAGATGGCCAGACAAGCGCCACCACAGGCGCATGGCGAGGCTAAAGGGGCTCCTGTAAAGCACTAATACGGGTTTCCGAACGAGGACCGGCCAGTGGCTGCTTCAGCGGTGGTGCTTGCCGCCGCTGGAGTGGCCACCGCCGCCGGAATGTCCACCTCTGCCGGAGTGCCCGCCGCCGTAGCTTTTCGGGGCTTTCATCTTCGGAGCCTTCCCACCCCCATGGAAGCTTTCAGATCCGTGTTCGCCTCCAAACGGATGAAAGCCGCTGGAGCGCGCCTGCTTTTCATACGAACCCGAATAACCCCGGCTTGAATATTGTGGAGCAGACCGCGGCCCGAAACTTGGACGCGAAGCTTGACTGGCGAGTGCGCGGTCATTGATGGCTGGACTTGGACGGCTCGGCGATACGCGGCTCGGCCGGGCTGCGCGGGAATAGCCGAAGCCCTGATAGCCGCGATTTGAGCCTTCGACCGCGCGATAGCCGGAATAGCCGTTCGCGGTTCGGTTCGCAAATGCACGCTCCGCCGGTGTCATGTATCCACTACCCGGCCGGCCATACGCATTCGCACGCGAAGCAAGTCCCTCTTCGTTCGGTGGGCGATGTACAAAGTTCCCGGTGCCGGTGCCGTAGCCTCCGCGCGAGTAGTTATAACCGTTGGGTGGCCGATGGACTGAGCCATATCCGTACGCCGAGCCGTAGCCCTGTTCCACTCGCGGCCGTCCTCCATAGAACGCTGTGGATCCAGCGCGCGGTCCGCCGTGCGGGAAACCCCAATCGGCCACCGTGGTGCTGTTCGAATAATAGTTGTTGTTGTGGAACAGTATGGCTTGCAGCAGCCAACTCACTCCCCATGCCAGCAGACCCCATGGCGTGCCGCTGAAGGCGGCCATGGCGATCCCTGGACCCCAGTGAATCAAGCCGGAACCAACCACCGAATTGAAGAACGAGCCCAGCGCGCCGAGCAGCGAAAATCCCGGGTAAGGCGATACCGGCTGGCCATACACGATCCACGGGTTGTAGACCGGCACATAAATGACCTGCGGATCCACTGGGGCCAGTTGGATGTTTCCGCCAACGTAGTTCACGGCTTCCTGAACGGTGGGCTGCAGGTTCCCGGCGGCCTGCGCCCGTGCCCGCATCACCTGCACCGCTTCCAGTACGTCCGAGGGCTGGTTGAAGTAGGCGTTGCCCAGATCGGTGGCCCAGGGCAGGTTCGCGTCCATCTGCGCCAAGACCTGCGGAAACGCGGTCAGTGCCTTCACGCTCGGGTCCCAGTTCTGCGCATTGGCCGCGGCTGCAATCTGCTCGGCAGGGGCATTGCCCTGGGCATGCCGCCAGGCATCGGCCTGCTGTACCTGTGTGGGATACGTGGACGCGGTCAGCACCAGAGCGACCAGCGCGTCGGGATAGAGCGCGATCGGCGCCACCAATTGCTGTAACCGCTCCGGCGGCAGCGGCTGGACTAGCTGTCCATTGCCTTGCTGCGGGTAAGCCTCCACTGGCTGATAGGGCGGCTGTGCGGGATAGTTTGGTTCGTCGGATTGGATTTGTCCGCTGTAGTCCTGCTGCGGTTGTCCCAGTTGCAGCGGCGCAGCCTGTTGCGCCAGCAACTCAGGACATGACATCGGCAGCAGAAGTAGGGCCATGGCCAGCGCAAGCATGCGCCGAAGCGCCGGCCAGGAACGATCGACGCGCAGCTCAGAAAAATTGGACAAGTAAGAACATAGGCGCGAAAGCCTGACGTCCTGCGATAGGGATGATGGAGTTGAACGTGTCATTCAGCCTCACTGGCCAATACAGGCGCGCGTGACCGTCACCGTATTGAAGCCGCTGTAGGCTGCCTCTCCGCGCGGGCAACATAGAGCGGGTGATTGGTCGTGCTGGAGCGGCCGATGCCAAATCCCTGGCCAGTGCGCCGGCCGAAAACATGCTCGTTTGTCGAAACCCGAAACCCAGGAGTTAGTTGCGCCGGCAGAACGCGAACTTGAGCCGGTATCAGAGCAAGCGACCAGGACCCGCCGAGCCTGCCCGGGACGGCCTGGCTGCCGCACTCATCCATCTTTCTTAGGGATGAGTGGGGCACGCGCGGCCGCTGTACCGCGAACCGGGTTTGCCGCTTTACACGGCTGGCGTCTTCTGGCAGAGTGAATCGTGGAAACACAATCGATCGTCGTCCTCGACTTCGGCGCGCAGTATTCGCAACTCATTGCGCGCCGCATCCGCGAACAGAACGTCTTCTCCGTCGTCCTTCCCTGCACCGCTTCGCTCGACGAGATCAAGAGCTATTCTCCGGTCGGCATCGTGCTCTCCGGTGGGCCGTCGTCGGTTTACGACGCTGACGCTCCTCCGGCCGATGAGCGCGTGCTGCATCTCGGCGTGCCGGTGCTGGGCATCTGCTACGGATTGCAATTCATGGTGTACAAGCTGGGCGGAAAAGTTCGCGCCGCCAACAAGCGCGAGTACGGCCACGCGCAAGTGGAACTGCTGAATCCCACCGCGCCGCTGTTCAAAGGGTTGCGCGGCCCCCTGCCTGTCTGGATGTCGCACGGCGACGAAGCCATGGAGCTGCCGCCCGGCTTCGAGTTGATCGCTCGCACCTCGAACGCCGTCGCCGCGATTCAGAATCCGGCGCAGAAGTTTTTCGCCGTGCAGTTCCATCCCGAAGTGCACCACACGCCGCAAGGAACGGAGATCCTACGCAACTTCGTCTTCGACATCTGCGGCGCCAAGCCGGACTGGACGCCGCAAAGCTTCATCGACGAGACGATCGCAAGCGTTCGCCGGACCGTCGGCAAGGGGCGAGTAATCTGCGGCCTTTCCGGCGGCGTGGATTCTTCCGTCGCCGCCGAGCTGGTTCATCGAGCAGTGGGCGATCAGCTTACCTGCATCTTCGTCAACAACGGCGTGCTGCGCAAGAACGAGTTCCTCAATGTGCAGCGCAACCTGCGCGACAAGCTCGGCCTCAACATCGACGCGGTCGATGCCGGCGCACGCTTCCTCAGCAAGCTCGCCGGGGTCAGCGATCCCGAGCGCAAGCGCAAGATCATCGGCAACGAGTTCATTGCGGTCTTCGAAGAAGAGGCGCACCGCATCGAGCAGATGCACGGCAAGGTCGAGTGGCTGGTGCAGGGCACGCTCTATCCCGACGTGATCGAGTCGCGCTCGGTGCGAGGGCCCTCCCAGGTCATTAAGAGTCATCACAATGTCGGCGGCCTGCCGGAGAAGATGAAGCTCCGGCTCATCGAGCCGCTGAAAGAGCTATTCAAAGACGAAGTGCGCCGCATCGGCCGCGACCTCGGCATGCCAGAAGACATCCTGCAACGCCAGCCGTTCCCCGGCCCAGGGCTGGCGGTGCGCATCCTCGGCGAGGTCACACCCGAACGCATCGCGCTACTGCAAGAGGCCGACGACATCGTCGTCACCGAAATCAAGCGCGCCGGCCTCTACAACAAAATCTGGCAGTCGTTCGCCGTGCTGCTACCCGTGATGTCGGTTGGCGTGATGGGCGACATGCGCACCTACGCCTACACCTGCGCCATCCGCGCCGTCCACTCCGAAGACGGCATGACCGCCGACTGGGTCCCCCTCCCACACGAAGTCCTCAAGACCATCTCCAACCGCATCGTGAATGAGGTGAAGGGCATCAATCGTGTGGTGTACGACGTGACCAGCAAACCGCCGGGCACGATTGAGTGGGAGTGAAAGCCAATCAGTTTGAAATGGTAAAGCGAACGAAACAGGAAATTGTCGACGAACTAGATCGCCTTATCGGTAAGATACCGGAGCTGCACGGCGGGCGAGCTTTCGATGCGGAACATGTGCGGTGGCGGCAAGCTGTTGTGGCTCTTCTAGAGGAAGTATTCGGTCAGGAGTCACACCACTTTCTCTCCTTCACGGATCTCGGATGGCGCCGACGGGGACAGTTTGTGGTTCACGCGTTTGATCCGGACGAAGAAGCCGAAAGGATTCACCACCAAGCTTACCTGCACCAATTGGATACAGCGAAAGGCCTTCTGCTCGCCGCTCGAGACGAGTTGGGCCGCAAGGAATTGGCAGAGGTGTATCGGGGTAAGAACACAGGCCCAGAGGCGAGTACGATTCTTAAGGTCATCGCTCTCGCGGAACGGAAGCTCAGAAAAGTGATGCGGGCGGTTCCAAACACCGAAATCGACGTGCAGGACGCCTTTGAGAACCTCTTGGTGGGGGCTGACATTGCCTACCTGCGGGAGGCCGACCGTATTGCATATTCATCTAAAACCTACGCACCCGACTTCTCCATACAAAAGAGCGACATGGTGATAGAAATCAAGCTCTGCAGTCGGAAGGAACGCGAAAAAGAGATAATCGCAGAGATCAACGACGACATACTTGCGTACAAGACGAAATATGGGAACGTGCTCTTCGTCGTTTATGACACGGGCTTCATACGGGATGTTGAGCGTTTCACGAGTCATTTTGAGGACCAAGAGGGTGTAATGGTCAAGGTCATCAAGCACTAACCCGCGCCCGAGGGGGAGAAATCATGGTTTGCGGACCAAGCGATCCTATACGTCAAAGACGTTGTGCACCAGAATGGTGGATTCTGATGCTATGGCAATGGCGAAGAATGCAGCAAGGCAGGTTCGCCGCAGCGTTACCCTCCCGCGAGAGGTGGCGAAGAAAGTGGAGAGCATCTCTCGACGGCGACGTTTGAGTGACAACCGTGTTCTGGTCGAGCTTATCGAGGAGGGGATTCAGGCGCGCAAGGACAAGGAGAAGGCTTTTTTCGAGTTGGCGAAGCGCTTTCGCGAGGCGAGCAACCCGCGAGAGGTTGAGCAACTAGGCGATCAGCTGGGCCGCTTCGTGTTCGGGGAATAATGCCTCATATCGCAAGCTGGCCCCAGACGCCTGCCGCCGTTCGTCAGCATCTCGTCCAGGTTTGTCCAGCGGCAGTGGGATTTTGATAAAATTGAGCTGTGGCGACGTTAACCGCACCTCGGGCGATCACGGTTTCCGAGAGCTTATGCCGGCGGGAGGCAGTTACGAACGCGATCGCCGATCTTCGTTTAGAAGGGCTTGCTCCCTCGGTTCGAGTCCGGGCCCTCTTCAATGAGTTTGTTGCAGGAGAACTAACCGAGCAGCAATTGATCACTGCCGTTCTCGCTCAATGAGCGATCCCTACCTCGATCCCCGCTCTGGAATCCTGCGAAACAAGTTCGGCCTTACTGATCAGAACAGCCTCGACGTTCGCGAGGCTGATGCAGTTTCGGTCAGATCCGTCCTGCTGCAACTGAACCCCATCGAAGGAAACTTCGATTCTGACCATCTGAAGCGCATTCACGAGTATCTATTCCGGGACGTTTACGACTGGGCAGGACAGTTTCGAACAATTCCGCTTGCGAAAGCGGATTATTCCCACCCTGAGCGGATCACCCGGTTCACGCCTCCTGAAGAAATCAGTACGGAGCTTGAGAAAGTATTTCGCACACTGGCTGAAGAGAATTTCTTTGCGGGACTAGTACGAAGAGATTTTTCGCGAAAGGTCGCATGGCTTTTGTCTGAAATAAATCGAATACACCCCTTTCGCGAAGGCAACGGGCGAGCTCAGCGGCAATTCGTTCGCCAACTGTGCCGCGGTATAGGCTTCACGCTCCATTTCGAGGTCGTCAGTAAGGAGCGGCTTGTTCAGGCCAGCATCCTATCCGCCCACGGCGACCTCAGCATGATGGAGAGACTGACAGACGAGATTTCCAACACGGAACGCATCCAACCATTAACGAAGCTGATCGCGCATTTTGAAAAACACGGATTCGGATGGAACGATCGTTATCTTGCTGCGACGACGGCCGGACAGGAGTATACGGGGACATTCGCGGGCAGCGATGGGTCAAACTTCTTCTTTTACGACAGGGAGATCGCATCCTGGTCGGGAAAGCAGTAGATCTCGGCGGTGTTTCGAATCCTGGAGATCAGATTAGTTTCACATCCTCTTAGCGATTCTTTGTGCCTCGCGTGCCAGAGAAGCGGAGTTTCGGGAAGGCTAGAACGCCAGAGAAACTGTTTCCGAGTAAATCATTCGTGTGCGGGGAACAGGACGACGGTCCCGGCGGCACTCCTCGATATAAAGTCTCATCGCGTCGAGGAGACTGGCTTTCGCTTCCTCGTTGCTCAACGGGGGCGGTGGCGGCCGCGGCGCAGGCCGGAGTCGGTTTGCAGGTTCGTCCAACAAGATTGAGATTTGATAAATTTAGCTGTGGCGACGTTAACCACACCTCGGACAACCACCGTCTCCGAAAGCTTATGCGTCCAATAAGAAAACGCCCCACCCAAACCTGAGGTTCCCCCACCCCAACGGGATCCGCTTTGGTGCGGTGCTCGTTGAGGCCCCAGGCGGGTGGGGCATCCCGAGCAAAGCCGACATCGCGAGCCGGCTGGACACCGGGAGCGTCATCTCGGAAGCGGATTGCACGGGAAACTTGCTGGGTGGGGACTCAACAGCGAATGGGAAAAACTTCGGACGATAAACTCGGCACTACAGCGAGAGCAGGAGCGCCCATGGCGACGGGACGCACCCATGCGAATAGTGCTTCAGCGACGGTCCTTACCGTCAGAGGCTCGCGCAGGTCCTCGCGGACCGACTGGGCGGCATGCGACATTACCGTCGCGATCTGGGGCGCGCAGTCGTAGGGCAGGGCCTCCGACTCGTCATAAGGCGTTTCGGGCGAATCCTCGGCGGGAATGGCGAAGGCGATGCCGAAGACCAGCAGCATCGCGCACACTACCATGGCGTAAATACGTTTCATCCCCACCCAACACCGCGAGCCAAGAGCCGCCGCCAAAATACACTGGCGGGGAAACGTCTGTCAATGCCATGCTTGCTGCCGCCTTAAGGCTCGTCATTCTTCGGATCGGGCTCGTCAATTATGTCGATCAGCAAAGCGAGCGTCCCCCGGGGCGGTCGAGATCTGGCCCAGGAAGTCCAGGTTGGAGCCGGTGGCAGATCGGATAGTGTGGATGATACACGAAGTTACTTGGTGCGGAAGGCGGGACTTGAACCCGCATGCCTCTCGGCGCCACCCCCTCAAGATGGTGTGTCTGCCAGTTCCACCACTTCCGCACAGATCGAGCAGGAAACGTTGAGGCAGGACAAGTATAGCAAAGGCGGCAGCGGTCTATTCGTGCTCTTTTTCACCACCTTGCGGCTCCGGTCTGTCAAAAAGCATTCCCTACGGAAGCACGGAGAACACGGAGGTTTATTCTCAATTTCAATTCCCTCCGTGACCTCGTGCTTCCGTGGTGAATTTTCATCGTCATTGGCGGACAGCAGTTCACCTCGGGCAATTGCCGCCACCTGCGCCTCAACGTTACACTGGTTCACTATCGAGGGTTCTCCCATGCTCATTGTGATGAAGGCGCACGCCAGCGAAGACCAGGTGGGGCGTGTGTGCTCGAAAATCGAAGCCTTAGGCCTGCGTGCGCATTCCATGCCCGGAGCGCAGCGCACCGCCATCGGCATCACCGGCAACGAATTCGAGCTCGACCCCGGTACGTTCGACGATATGGAAGGGGTGCAGGAGGTCATCAAGGTCTCGAAGCCGTACAAGCTGGTGAGCCGCGACCTGAAAGAAGAGAACACGGTAGTGCGCTTCCCGAACTCCGATGCCAGCGTCGGCGGCAACGAAGTCGCGGTGATGGCCGGGCCGTGCGCCATCGAGAGCCGTCAGCAGGCGTTCGCCACTGCCGAGCGCGTGGCTGCGGCCGGAGCCCGATTCTTCCGCGGCGGCGCTTACAAGCCGCGCACTTCGCCGTACACCTTCCAGGGTCTCGCCGAGGACGGCTTGAAGATCCTTGCCGAAATTCGCGACACCTTTGGCCTGATGATCGTCACCGAAGCCATCGACAACGAATCGCTCGAGCTGGTAGAGAAGTACGCTGACATGGTCCAGATCGGCGCGCGCAACATGCAAAATTACTCGCTGCTGAAGCGCGCCGGTCGCGTGCGCAAGCCGGTGCTGCTGAAGCGCGGCATGTCAGCCACGCTGGAAGAGCTGCTGATGGCGGCCGAGTACATCATGAGCGAGGGCAATTACAACGTGGTGCTGTGCGAGCGCGGCGTGCGCACCTTCGCCGACCACACCCGCAACACGCTCGATCTCAGCCTGGTGCCGGCGGTGCAGCGCCTGAGCCACTTGCCTATCATCGTCGATCCCAGTCACGGCACCGGCAAGCGCAACAAGGTCACGCCGCTGTCGCGCGCCGCAGTTGCGGTGGGCGCCGACGGGCTCATCATCGAGGTCCATCCCGATCCCGATCGCGCGCTCAGCGACGGCAAACAATCGCTTTTTCCCCAGCAGTTCGATCAACTCATGGTGGAGGTGCGGCAGATCGCCAATGTGCTGGGCCGCACGGTTGCCGCACCGGGGGCGGCGAGCGCGAGGATTGCGCATCCGATCGCACAGTCGGCGCAGTCCTCCGCAAACGCCGGAACCGCAGCCGCGCATTGATGGAAATCAAACTTCAACACCGAGGCACGGAGGACACGGAAGGTGCAAAGGTTGTCTCGCAGGGGAGTAACGACCATCTGTGACTTTGAGAGCGAACACACTGACATCTCTCATACTCTTTTTATTCACTGCCTCGGGAACAGCGCTTTGTCAGTTTCCTCCGTTCCAATTTCTGCAAAAGCCTGGGCCTCATCCCGTGGGCCTGAGGGTGGTGAATCAACACGATCCCTCACGGAAGTTTCCCGCTACACCTGATCTTCCCGAAGCACCTGCACGGCAAGGGAGTCGTCCTCTGCAGACCCTCATTTGGTATCCAGCGCTGCAAAGCAGTAGTAAGCCAATGACAGTTGAAGATTATGTAGTGCTGGCGGACAGCGAGATTCACTTCGACACGCCTGACCAGGAGCACAACAGATGGCGCAGACGATTGAAGAGTTCCTTCAACACTTCTCTGTGGGCAGTGCGCGATGCGAAACCTATTGAAGAACGTTATCCGGTTGTCATTTATGCTCCCAGCGATTCATCCATTGCCTGGGAGAATGCTGATCTGTGCGAGTATCTTGCCAGCTACGGCTATGTCGTTCTTGCTAGTCCTTCCATGGGAGCGTCAACCCGCGATATGACTGACGACTTGGCAGGGATTGATGCGCAGGCCCTCGACATCTCATTTCTTATTTCTTATGCAGGTACGCTGCCTGATACGAATTCATCGAAGGTCGCCGTGGTGAGCTTTAGCTGGGGAGGAATATCGAGTTTGTTCGCTGCTGCGCGCGATCCCCGCATCCAGGTCTTGGCTGAGATGGACGGCAGCATGCGCTATTATCCAGGACTGGTAGCCAGCGCTGGAGACATTCATCCAGAGCAGTTGAAGATGCCGCTTCTGTTTTTTACCGCGAACAATATGAGTTACATTGAGGATCTTGATGCGTACCGCGGTCCCGCGAATGAAAGAGTAGGACGCAGCGTTCTTAACGCATGGACACACGGAGATGTCATAACTATAAACATGGTGGGCATGTCCCATCCTGAATTCTGTTCCATGTTTCAGCGCATGAAGAACGCCGAAACATTCGCGGAAGACCAAGTCGCAGATTATGGACGCGAAGACGCAAATACAGGTTATTCGTGGGTTGCAGTTTACATGCTTCAGTTTTTGAATGCCTACGTCAAGCATGACGCTGCGGCGAAGGCGTTTCTGGGGAGAACTCCGGCGGAAAACGGCGTCCCCAGGCACATCATGGAAATTAGATTCAGCCCGAAGTTATTTGCCGAGACCATGCGATCCGCAGCTCGGACGGGAGAAGAGAACGCGTGGAAAGCATTCCAGGGTTTCGCTGCCGATCCCATGCACCGTTACATGACCGGCGAAGAGAGGACGATCAATAGGCTTGGGTATGCCTTCCTTCAAGAAAAAGACCCGTCGTCAGCCGTCGTGCTGTTCAAAGTAAACACGAGGGCTTATCCCGATTCTGCGAATGCATGGGACAGTCTTGGAGACGGTTATGAGGCGGCGAACGATATCCGAGATGCACGCATGGCTTATGAGCGGTCTGTTGAGTTGAATCCTAACAATGAACACGCAAAGAGTGAGCTGGTTAAATTGAGCAAATAGCGTCGCGAAATAGTGTCCCGTAACGGTGGTTCATAACATAACTCGGAAGCGCTTTGAAAGGGCTTGAGTGCCGTGGAGAGAACTGGGCTTTAGCCCCTGAGGTTGCGCGCCCGGGTTCAATGACGGACACTGCAATTAATCTGCGAATTTCGGTTACAGAACACTAGGAGCAAACTGACGAACACTCAGACCGCTCAACTCGACCTGGTGGCATTCGATATCGTGAGTGTCTACGTTCCGGTCTGCTTTCGATTCGAACGAGCGTTGCGCTTCCTGTCTCCGTGGTGAACGATTGTCGACTGAATTCGGCGAAGAGCGGTTTTGCGATTGCATTGCTGCTCGTACTTTGCACAGCGTGCAATCAGCGCAAGCCGCTCGCGCCCGGCTATCACGAATACGCCTACATCACCAACGGCAAGAGCAGTTCGGTCAGCGTACTCGACCTCACGCAGCTTGAGAGCAATCCCTCGCGCCTCTACGCCAAGACCATCGCCGTCGGCGGTGGCCCGACCGGCGTTGCCGCCAATCCCCAGCGCAACGAAATCTACGTTGCCAATGCCGATTCGAACCAGGTGACCATCATCAACGCCGAGCGCAATGAGGTAGTCGCCACCATTGGCGTGCATCGCGCGCCCTACTACGTTTCAGTTTCTCCCGACGGCCAGCGCGCGTATGTGGCCAACTCGGGATCAGCCAATGTTTCGGTCATCGATCTCGACAAGCGCGCGGTGATTGCCACCATTCGCGTCGGCGGCGCGCCGGGACTGGCAAGAGTTTCTCCCGATGGCAAGCTGGTGGTCGCGAGCAACCGCGCCGATAATACCGTTTCCATCATCGACGCCGGCAAGCTCGCCGTCCGCAGCACGGTTCCGGTTTGCCAGCAGCCGCAGGACCTCGTCATCGTGCCCGACAACAGCAAGGTGTTCGTCGCCTGTCCCGGATCGAACCAGGTTGCGGCCGTCGATCTCATGAGCGACCGCCTGCTCACCTATATGGACGTCGGGCAGCTTCCCGTCTATCTCACGCTCAAGCCGGATGGCGGCGAGCTGTTCGTCAGCAACTTCAACAGCAATAATTTCTCCATCGTTGAGACCACGACCAACGAGGTGGGCGGCAGCTATCTCATCGGCGACAACCCCTCCCATGGCGCAGTGACGGCGGATAACAGCCTGCTCTACATGAGCAATTTCGGCTCCGACACGGTCAGCGTTTACGCCATCGACGAAGGACACGTGATCGATGCTGTACACGTGGGCCGGCATCCTGATGCGCTGGCGCTCACGCCCGACGAAGCGCATCTGCTGGTACTCGATTCCGCCTCGGGCGATGTGGCTGTGATTCGCACGACGAAGACGCGACAGAACTCGAAGATCAGCGCCGACCGCGCGCTGATGACGCTGGTTCCGGTAGGCAGCCAGCCCAACGATATCGTGATCAAGGCGTTTAAGACCGGTGGCCAGTAGTCAGTGTTCAGTGTTCAGTTAGGGAGGCTCTGATTAAGTCGGTCGGTGGAACAGCCTTCAGGCCGGCGTCCAACCCTCATAAATCAGCACGGCTTCAGTGTCTGCGTGGGAACTAAGGTTGGCCACTCCAGACACGACAGGCCCCCGCGCTCGGGGGCAGGTTCGCCGCGCGAGCTCTGCCCTAGATT
>Ga0335081_10007878_pt1 | contig 17059 bp, 17 predicted proteins | sample Lox_Sample_35_FD_206713 | JGI IMG/M metagenome (GOLD analysis project Ga0335081, IMG submission 206713) | Soil microbial communities from Loxahatchee National Wildlife Refuge, Florida, United States - Lox_Sample_3.5 | ecosystem: Environmental > Terrestrial > Soil > Wetlands | place: USA... | reverse complement strand
GTTCGAGCACGCTTGGGGGTAGGGATGCGCTCAAAGGGCCACCCGGAGTGCGCGGTGCACCTCATCCTCTATGTCCGCAGGCTCGAGAGCGTGCAGCAGGTCGGGAATCACCAGCGTCAAGGGCTGCGCACTATGTAGAGCCGCGTCAAGCTGCTCGGTGGGGAGCCTCGCGGCGACCTCCGCCGTGATCAACACCAGATCCGCGCCCATCGCAGCCTCGCGAAAACACTCGCTCACCGAGCGCGCAGCGGGGATCTGCACGTGTGCTCCGGTGAGCCGCCAACCCGCGGCGGTGATCTCATCAGCGATGAGCGCCAGTCTCACGGGGTTAGCCGAGGCGATTCAAGATGAGGATGGACACGATCAGACCGTAGATCGCGATCCCTTCCGCAAGGCCCACCAGCACCAACACCCGGCCGAAGAGCTCCGGCTTCTCCGCGATGGCGCCGACGGCGGCGCTGCCCACACGGGCCACGGCGTAGCCTGCCGCGAGCGCGGCGAGAGATGTGGACAGTGCGGCGGCGATAAATGCCAATCCAGCAAGCTGCGGATCGAGCTTGGCGCCGGTCGCGACCTGTGTCGCTGCGAGGGCGGGTCGCAATGCGGCGAGTAGCAACGTGGTGGCCAGCCCGACGACCACGGTGAGCGCAGCGATCGCGCGGCTTAGCGACTTCCTCTGGCGAGGGGCCTTGGTCATGGGGATTTCCTTGCAGGCTTGAGGTTACGGGGGGACCGCAGGTCCCGGTAGTGGTCGGAAGGGGCGCCCGGACCCGCGCAGAAAGCGGATGAAGAACTCGAACAGCACCAGGCGCGTCGTCTGGATGCCGACCACCACGCCTTCAATCATGATGATCAGTGCATTGCCAAGCAGCAACAGCAGCCAGGAGAGCGGTCGGGAGGTGATCCCCGCAGCGAGCCCGCCGATTGCCGCGGCGAGGCCCGCGTGCGCGAGCGCAAAGGCCCCGATGCGCACGAAGGACAGCGTGTTAACGAACAGTTGCAGCAGTATTTCCGCCGCCTCCCCGAGGCTTGCCCCCGCAGCCTTGAGGCGGTTCGCCGGAGCCTGCGCGCCCGTGCCGACCCCATGCCAGAGCAGCCCGATCAAACAGGCCCAAAGTGTGCGCGTGTCGAACATGGCAGCGATCATTCCCAGATAGCAAAGCACCAGACCCGCTCGGGTCGACCACCACAGGCGCGACCGGCCCGCCCACGCGTGTTGTACGGCGTCCAAAGCGAGCCCGATCAACACGATCACGCTGCCACCGGCGAGACTTACGCGCAGGAGCGTCAAGGGCTGCTCCAGCGGCCGCAGCCACAGCGCGGGTAGAACGTCCTCGCGACCAAAGACGCTGCCGAACAGCAGCCCGAAGACCATGGCGGCGATGCCGCCGGGAATCAACAAGGCAAGTGCGGGATATCGCCTGCGCAGCAGCACCCCAGCGGCTGCGAGCACCGCACCTTGGGCGAGATCGCCAAACATGAATCCGAACATGAGCGGCGCAACGACGGCGAGGATCAAACTTGGGTCGGCTTCACTCGCCGCGGGCATGCCGAGTAACCGCGCGAAGAGCTCGAACGGCTGCACCCAACGTGGATTGCGCAGCACGACCGGCCCGATGAGTCCTTGAGGCGTCTCGGGAAAGCGCAGCAGAAAGTGCACGTGGGCGCCGTCCAAGGCGCGCTGCAGTGCTCCGCCGGCCGGATCGCTCGTCCAGCCGGTGACCCACGCAAAGCGCTCGGACACCGCGAGTTCTGGAACGTGATCGGCGAGCCATGCGATGAACTCGAGATCGGCGCGCGCGGCGCCTACGGCGTGAGAGGCGCTCAAGCGAGCGAGCTCGCTGTCTAGCTCGTGCGATTCGCCCATAATCTCCTGGCAGCGCGCCACAGCCTGGGCAAGCGCGGCGGCGCGGCTTGCGGGCAGCTCGCGCGGCAGAGTGAACTGCCGCGCCTTGTGGGCACTCAAGTCCTCATCGAGGCCCTGGATACTCTCGCCTGCCCCAACGGCCAGCAGGTAGTCGCGTCCGCCGGCCGCGATCCGCTGCGTGAGTACGGCCGCCGGAATCGCCAGTTCTTTGGAGTCCGGCGCGAGCAGATACGCCCGCGTTGCCAGGACAGGGCCGGTCGCCACAAAGAGACTGAGGTTCGGGAGCGTTGTGACCGCGTTCGCAAGCAATCCACGCAGTAGCTCGAGCGCGGAGCGTTCGTTCGCCAGCTGCTGCAGGCGAGCAACGAGTGGCTCGGCGCTCACCGCCCACGCGCGCAGGTCCTCGAGTGCGGCCGCCGCGATATCCTGCAACTCGCGCTCGGTGTCAGCTGGCGTAGCGGCCGGTGCGGGCCAGTGCTCGGCGTATCGTTGCGAGAGGCGTCGATATTCATCCACGGCAGCCCGCAACTGCGGCAGCAGGTGGACAGAGGAGACATCGCTGTGTGCTTCGAGCTCGATCTGGCCGGTTGCCGCAAGGATGCGCAGCGCGCGACCCAGCTCATCGCGCGCGGTGAGCAGCTCGAACCATGTCGCGCTTGCCGGACGCAGCAGCATCACGCCGCCCGGGTGTGGGGCGTGCGCGGCCCGAACAGTTGCCGAACGATGAGTCCGCCACGCAAGCGCTCCAACTCCAGCGCGACCAGCCCAAGATGGCAGACGCTCGCCACCGGCGTGCCGGCAGCAGCGCGGAACAGCCTCGCAAGGCGGGAGTGGAGCTCCTGTCGAGGCGCCGTCGCGGAGTCGGCGGCCCGGGCGAGGGCATCCGCGTGTTGCGCAATCGTCGCGAGCATCGTGGCGATGAGAGGGCGCTGCTGCGCATCGCTCGCGGGCGCGAGTCGTTGCCAATGATCACGCCACGCGCTCACGAGCGAAGTGTGCGCGCCGATGGCCGCCGCCAACGGAGCGAGCGCCGTGCGTTGCAGCGCCTGGCTGCGTTCGGCAGGGCTGCCCGCCGCGAGGGGTCCGCAGACCGAATCGGCGAGCAGCCATAGGGGCGCGGGCTCAGGTCTCGCCAGCTGCGCGAGCAGGCTCAACGTTGGAAGCCAGGCGAGCCAGGCGAGCCATGGCTGGCACACTTGCGGATGCCACCGCGCAACCCTCTCGACATAGTACCGCCATGCGTCGCGCAATGAGCGCTCGATGGCGTGGCTGTCGCGCGTCAGATCGAGGGAGACAACCCAACCGGCGAGTGCGCTCATCCTCACCGCCTCGAGGTAGTGCCCGAGATCCCGACTGGCTTCCAACCGGCGCCAGTCATCCTCCGAAAGCCGCATGCCATGACGAGCCTGGACGCGCGTCAAGGCGTATTCAATGGTGCCCTCACTCGGCATCGGGGCCCGGCTCTGGCGCAGTACTCGTCAGGCGCGCGGCGAGCCGCACCAGCGCAGCCGCGCGCCGCGCCGGATCCGAGAGCTGCTCGACGGTTAGCGTTCCGGACACCCTGCGCTGCTCGGCGGCTTCGGCGGCGCGACGTGTGAGTGCCTGCGCCGCCCGCGCGTGCAGCGCAACGATGCGGGCCTCCGCTCGCTCCAGAATGGCCCGACCTTGCTGACGTGCACTCTCCAGTGCTTGGCCGTAGTCGCGCTCGCACTCGGCAATCGCATCCTGCGCGGCGCGTTCTGCCGCGAGCACGCGGTCCATGGCGTCCGACACGAGGGCGTCGTGGCGCGGCGCAAGGTCCCCGCTGACAGCACTATTCGAGTCTGCCACCGCGTGATTCTCGCCGCGTCGATCGACATCGTGCAATGGAGACCTCATCACCGCTGCTCCTTATGAAGAGCGCACCATACAACCGTTCAAAGCTGGTTTGCCTTGAGCGATCGGATCCTCGAGAACCGCTTGCATGAAGCGCTGCTCTCGTTCTCGGAAGATTCGCAATAGCTCCTCGGCGCCGCGCATGCGCCCGAAGGCGAAAAATCCCCGCTCGAGGAAATCCTGCAGAGCACCGAAACCTGCGGCCTGTGCGGGCAGGCGTGCGCCAAGGAGCACGAGCCCGATCCACGCATGGCGAGAGATGCGCTCAAGGTCGGCAACGACACACACAAGCAGGTCAAGCTGGCGCGCGCGTGCCTCTGTCGCGCCTACGGTGCGGTATGCCCCTGCGTAGGCGGCGTCGCTCAGCGAACCGGTGGGTAGGCGTTCAGCCATCGCGCTATCAAGTTCCGCCGTCAGGGCATCGAGCTCGATCGACTGTTGGAGCACACGCAGCGCGGCCTGGGGCAGGAGCGGCTGCAAGAAGGTGAGTGCCTGAGCGAGGTTGCGGTTGCGGCCCGTCAGGTCCTGTGGCCCGTAGACATCGCTCAGGAAGAACTCGACCGCCGCGCGGAAGCGCGGCTCCTCGCGCAGATCTGCGTAAGTGCGGGCGAGGCGTGCCGCTTGCCACGCGCGCAACTCGCGCAGGCGCCCGGCAAGCTCGGGACGGGCACGCTCGCGTGCCTCGAGAGCACTCCTGCGCGCGAGCAGTTTGGCCAGGCCGCTTTCGGTTGAGGCTGCAGCCATCAGCAGATTCGCGGCAGCGGGTCGTCCTCGAGCTCATCGAGCACTCGTTGGCCGCCGAACGCGGTATCGAGGATGACCTGCGGTGAGCCCGCGATGACCTCGCCGATCAGTGCAGCTTGCGGGGCGGTCGCACGCAGTGCTGCAAGCGCCGCATCAGCGCTCTGCGGTGCAACCACGGCCACCACGCGGCCCTCGCAGGCGAGATACAGCGGATCGAAGCCGAGAATCTCGCAGACGGATTGCACGGCATCGCTGACGGGGATCTGCGCTTCGGCGAGGCGGATGGCAAGGCCCGCAGCCCGAGCCAGTTCGTGCGCGACGCTTGCGAGCCCGCCGCGTGTGGGATCACGCATGAAGCGCAAGCCCGGTACTTTCATGAGAGCCTGCGCCTGAGGCAGCACGCTCGCCGCGTCCGACCGGAGCTCACCGCGCAGGCCAAATTCCTGACGGGCGAGCAGCACCGCGGCTGCGTGATCGCCGATTGGACCGCTCACCACAATCCGATCGCCGACACGGATCTGGCCGGGCGCGAGGTGCGTGCCGCGAGGCCGGAATCCCACACCGGTTGCAGCGATATACATGCCGTCGCAGTCCCCGCGTCCGACCACCTTAGTGTCGCCCGCCACGACCGCGATGCCGCACAGGCGCGCGGCTTCCGCGAGCGCATTGACGACCCGGCGCAGGAGGGCCACTTCCAGGCCTTCCTCCAGAAAGACGCTCAGCGTCATGTAGCGGGGTTCGGCTCCCGAGACCGCGAGGTCGTTGACCGTACCATGCACGGCCAGCGATCCGATGTTGCCGCCCGGAAACTCGAGCGGCTGCACCGTGAAGCCGTCGGTCGTCACGATGAGCTCCCGATCGGCGGGGGTCGGGAGAGCCACGGCATCGGCGCTCGTATCGAGTTGTGCATTAGCGAGCGCCGGGGCGAAGAGTTCCTCGATGAGGGCACGCATGAGCCGCCCGCCGTTGCCGTGGGCGAGAGTGATGTGCTGGTCCCGGAATCCGCTCGCGGAGCTCATCGGGCGCCTTCGGTCCAGTCCGATGCGGCGGCCTCGATCAGCTGACCGAATGAGATCGCCGCGTCGTTGATCGGCAGTCGCTCCGGAATCAGCACCTCGAACCCCTCGGCACCCAACTGTGCCTGGACACGCTCGGTCAGCACGCGGTTTTGAAACACCCCGCCGGCGAGCCCGACACGCTCAACGCCCATGGCCTCGCGAACGGCGCGCGCCTGATCGCACAGCGCTTGGACAAGACTTGCATGAAAGAGCTCGGCGCGGTCCGCGGGTGTGCGCCGCGCATCGAGCAGTGCCGGGAGGAGGGGCGACCAGTCCGAGCGCCACACGCCGGAAGGGTCACGCGACAATGGCAGGGCAATGGCAGAGCCGCTGCCTTCGCAGAGCGCTTCCAGGCACATCGGCCCTTCACCCTCGTAGCTCGCCTCAAGGCGCAGCCCGATCAGTGCTGCCGCAGCGTCGAACAGACGGCCGACTGCGCTCGTCACCGGAGCGTTTACGCAGGCGTCGAAGGCTTGGCGCAGTAGCGGGCCGCCAAGATCCGAGCCCGGCGTCCACGACTGTCCGCACTCCCAGCACAGCGCCAGCGCCGATCGCCAGGGTTCTCGAGCGGCCCGCTCGCCGCCCGGGAGTCGAAACCCGCGGAAACTCACAACGCGCGTCCACTGCCCCGGCCCCCCGAGCAGCCCCTCGCCGCCCCAGAGCGTGCCGTCCGGGCCCAGTCCGACGCCGTCCCAGGTGAAACACAAGAGCGGCGACTCGCTCGGGTATTCGCCGGCCACCGCGCCCGCATGGGCGTGGTGATGCCAGATGGCGAGTCTCGGAAGCCCGCTGTCACGCGCCCAGCGCGAGTTCGGGAACCCCATGTGTGCATCGTGCACCACGCGTACGGCGCGCACGCCGTACAGATCCTGGAGATCCTGGGCAACGTGCGCAAATACGGCACGCGCGCGCGGACTGTCGAGCTCGCCGATGTGTGGAGACACCACCGCCCGGTCCTCCCAGGCGAGCGCGACGGTGTTCTTCATGAAGGCACCAACCGCAAGTGTCGGAGCGGAGATTCCGCCGGCCAAGTCGAGCTCGAGCGGCGCGTTACCCCGGCCGAGCCGCAGTGGACGCGCTGCTCCGGCCACGATGCGCACGAGCGGATCATCTGCCGGCCGTGCGATGGGGCGGTCATGGTGCAGGAAGCCCTCGGCCACACCTGCCAGACGCACCTCCGCGTCGTCCGGCTCGGTGAGCACCGGCTCACCGCTTACGTTTCCGGAGGTCGCAACCAGCGCTGCGCCAAAACCCTCGAGCAGCAAGTGGTGCAGCGGACTGTACGGCAGCATCACACCCAGTTCCCGCAAGCCGGGCGCAATCGCGCCTGAAAGCGCAACAGCGGGTCTTCGCTGCGACAGCACGATCGGTCGCATCGGGTCGACCAAGGCCGCGGCCTGTCGTGCGGTCAGCTCCACGAGCGAGTGGGCATAGCGCAGCCCATCGCTGCCGCGCCAGGGGACCATGATGGCGAGCGGCTTCGTCGGTCGCATCTTGCGCGTGCGCAGCCGGGCAATTGCCGCATCGTCGGCGGCATCACAGCACAGGTGATAACCGCCGATGCCCCGTACGGCAATGATGCGTCCCGCGCGCAGTGCCGCCAGCGCCGCCTCCAGCGAGGGCGCATTGCCCGAGATCGCGCGGCCCGCTTCATGCCAGCGCAAGCCCGGGCCGCAGGCGGCGCAGGCCAGCGGCTCCGCATGGAATCGCCGGTCGAGGGGGTCTGCGTACTCTGCGGCGCAGTCGGCGCAGAGCGCAAAGCCATCGAGTGTCGTGTTCGAGCGGTCATAGGGCAATGCGCGGATCAGCGTGTAGCGCGGCCCGCATTGCGTGCAGTTGATGAACGGATAGTGGTAACGGCGTGCGGTGGGGTCGTTGAGCTCCGCAAGACACTCATCGCAGGTGAAGAGATCGGGTGGGACGTGCACACACGGTTGAGTGGTCGCGGCACTGTCCAGAATGCGAAAGCCCCTTAGCGGCTCCTGCGCCGCCACTTGCACCGTGAGCAGTCGCGGACGCGCGGCCGGAGGTGCGCGCGCCAGCAGCGCCGCACCGAACGCCTCCAGCTGTTCACCCACTCCCTGAGCATGGATCTGGACCTCACCACCGCTGTTGCGCACCCAACCGACGAGCTTGCACTCATGAGCCAGCCGGTAGACGAACGGCCTGAAGCCAACGCCTTGCACGCGCCCCGCGATGTGCCAGCGGCGCGCAGTCGATGCGGCGACGCCGGGTTCGGCGCACAGGGCATTCGTGCTCATGGGGCTGACGCAGGCTGCGGGGCGATGAAGCCCAGGCGACGATGCGCCGCGAGGTGCAGCGGCGTCCAGGCGTGGGGAGTGTGGTGTACGAAGCGGTGGCGTGCGATGTGATAGCTCGGATCGAAGCCATAGAAGTTCATCTTCATCCGCGCGAGTTCCTCGGCCCGGAAGTCCTCGAGTGAACGCTCCTGCTCATCGCGCTCGCGTCGTGCGCGCTTGGCCGCCAGGCGCTGCGCGAACTGCGCGGGCTCGGCGAGGTCCGCCGCGTGCGCCTCGATGAGCGCGCGGAAGGCCTGCGGATCGGGTCCCGCGTGAGCGTCGATCAGACCCAATGAGTGGGCTTCGGGCGCACCGAGCGGCAGGCGCTGCCCCATGAGCGCGCGCGCCTGCTCGGCGCCGATGCGCCGCGGCAGCAGGTACGTCCAGTACTCTGAACCGTACAGGTTACCCATGTTGCGGTAATGAGGATTGAGCACGATACCGCTGCGTGCGAGCACGCGATCGGCCGCCAGAGCAAGGAACACGCCTCCCGCGGCGGCGTTGCCCTGCAAGGCGGCAAGCGTCAGATGGGACTCGGTCGTGAGTATGTCCCGCGCCAGATCATCGATCGCGTTGATGTTGGCCCAGGACTCATCGGCGGGGCTGCCGGCCGCCTCGATGCAATGCAGATGCATGCCGTTGCACCAGAAATCCTCACCCCCCATGAGCACGATGATGCGGGTCGGTCGCTGCCGCGCCCATGCGTAGCGGGCGCGCAGACGCTCGCATTGTGCGGTGCTCAGCGCGCCGTTGTAGAAGCTGAAGTGCAGATAGCCGATTGCGCCGCGCTCCTCATAACGGATCTCGAGATCGCTCGCGAGGGCGGTGTCCAAAGCAGTCGTGCATTCGATGGGCGGTAGGCCCGCCGCAAGCGGCCCCAGCGCCAGAGCGGCCGGGCGCCTGAACGCCTGCGCAGTATCGAGCGGCTGCAGCTGCCCGATCCATACGGCACCGTCGCGCGTGGCGCGGCAGACGGCCTCATTCGAGCGGGCGATGAGCGCACCGGGTCGACCCGTCAGATGCGGCTCCGGGTGGGCATCGAAGAGCTTGAAGCGCCGATCGAGCAGCACGTCCTCCAAACCGGGGGAGCCATCGGCACTGTGAATCTTGCGAAGCACGAGGGCGGTATCGTCCTTGAGCCAGTCGATTGCACGGTCGGATTGCTTGATCGCAGGCTGCCACCCGTGCGCCCCGCCGTCGGCACCGGCGAGCGGACCGCGGCCTGTGCCCATGCGCTCGAGTGCCGCGCGCACGGCGATCACCGCAGCTTCGGTGACCTCATTGCGGTAGAGGCTGCTCTTGCGCGCAGCGCGCATCGCAAAGGAGGTACTCCCCCAGATCGGGCCTGCGTCAAACTCGGCGTTGGCCTCGAGTACCGTCACTCCCCAGCTGTCAACGCCGCGCAGAATGGCCCAGTCAAGTGCGCTTGGACCGCGATCTCCAGGCGGTCCGGGGTGCACGATTAGGCACCGCCGCCGCTGCCACACCGCTTCGGGGATGGCACGCTTGAGAAACGGAGCGAGCACGAGCTCCGGCTGGAAGCGCTCCACGGCCTCGCAGGTCACCCGATCGTGAATGTCGAGCTCCACCGACAGTTCGTGGCCCACGCGTGCGAGCTCCACGTAGAGCCGCTGCGAGAGGCTGTTGAAGCTGTGCACCAGCAGCAGGATGCGCATCAGGCGCTGGCCGGGACGGCACCGCGACGATACTTGTAGTAGGCGGCGCAGGCACCCTCGGCGGATACCATGCACGAGCCGATGGGATTGTGGGGCGTGCAGAGGGTTGCGAACAGCGCGCAGTCGGTCGGCTTCTTCACTCCGCGAATGATTGCCGGGCACTGGCAGGCCTTGTTCTCGCGTACGGGCTGTGCCGTGAGGGCGAAGCGCTGCTCGGCATCGTAATCGGCATAGGCGGCCTTGATGCGCAGCCCGCTGTAGGGCAGCTCGCCCAAGCCGCGCCATTCAAAGCTCGGGCGCAACTCGAATACCTCGGCGACCAGTGCCTGGGCCCTGCGGTTGCCCTCGCGAGTGACCCCGCGCGTGAATTCGTTCTCGACAAGAGCAAGACCTGCATTCAGCTGTCGTACTAGCATGAGGATCGCCTGCAGGACATCGAGCGGCTCAAACCCCGCGATCACGACCGGCCGTTGATATTCTTCGGCAAAGAACTCGTAAGGTCGGCTACCGATGACCGCGCTCACGTGCGAGGGCCCGATGAAGCCGTCGACGCGTACCTGACCCCACTCGCGCACCTCGGGGGAGTCCAGGATGCTTCCGATCGCCGCGGGCGTCAGCACGTGGTTGCAATAGACGGTGAAGTTGGTGAGGCCGCGCCGCTGCGCCTCGAGGATCACGTGCGCACTGGCCGGCGTGGTCGTCTCAAAGCCGATCGCGAAGAACACCACCTGGCGCTCTGGATGGGCCGCGGCGATCTCCAGCGCCTCGAGGGCAGAGTAGACCATGCGAACGTCTGCACCCTGCGCACGTGCGCGCAGCAGACTGCGACGGCGCGAGGCCGGTACGCGCAGCATGTCGCCGTAGCTCACGAGCGTCACATCCGGCATGTGGGCCAGCTCGATGGCGGCATCGAGCCGCGGGATCGCCAGCACGCACACCGGGCAGCCCGGACCGTGTACCAGGCGCACATTGGCGGGCAGCAGGTCCTCGACCCCGTAGCGAAAGATGGAGTGCGTGTGTCCGCCGCAGAATTCCATCAAATGATATTCGCGCCCGGGATCGACCTGCGCCGCCAGCGCCTGCGCGAGGCCCTGCGCGGCCGCGCCGTCACGGAAGGCGCGGATGTAGCGCATCGAGGGGTCCAGCGAGCCGGGCGGCAATCTCGTCAAAGAGCGCGAGCGTCTTCTCCGCCTCCGCAACATCCAAGCGCGCGATCGCAAATCCCGCATGAACGATGACGTAGTCCCCGGCGGCAACCCCCTCGACGATCGCGGTGGACACCCGGCTGCGAACGCCGCCGACCTCGACCTCGACGCACTCATCCTCGAGCAGCGCCACGACGCGCACGGGAACAGCAAGGCACATGGGTCAGGCCCTCGCCGCTGTCCTGGCGGGTGCTCGCAGCAGCGGCTGCGAGGCGAGCGCACGCGGCGCGGCGAGCTCGGCCTCGAGCCACTCGAGCCAGGGGCCGATCGATGGCATGCGGCGCGCTGCGGTCCGAATCATCGGGGTCTCGCGACCGAGTGCACGCAGCGCGGCCTCGGCGCGCGCCGGATCGAAATCCTCCAGGACGGCAAGTAAATCGGTCTTGGTGAGAACGACGAGATCGGCGGCGCGAAACATCACGGGATACTTGGCGGGCTTGTCGTCGCCCTCCGTGGTGCACAGCAGCGTGACGTTGCGGTGCTGCCCGAGGTCGAAGCTGGCGGGACACACGAGGTTGCCCACGTTCTCGATGAAGAGCAGATCAAGGCCCGCGAGCGGCAGATCGTGTAGCGCCCGATGCACCAGGTGGGCGTCCAGGTGACACGCGCTCCCCGTGGTGATCTGTATGGCCGGCACGCCGTGTGCGCGAATTCTGGCGGCATCGTTGTCGGTCTCGAGGTCACCCTCGATGACGGCAATGCGGTAGCGCTCGCGCAGCGCGACGATCGTCGCCTCCAGGAGCGCAGTCTTGCCCGCACCGGGGGAGGACATCAGGTTGATCGCAAGAACGCCGTGCTCGTCGAAGTGGGCGCGATTGTGCTGCGCCACATGGTCATTGGCGGCGAGGAGTCCCTGGAGCACCTCGACGGTCGTGCTCCCCGCGGCGCCCGGAGCGTGCGCGAGATGCTCGTTTCCTGCCGTGATGCTGCAACCACACGTCTGGCACATGGTGACTCTCCGTTGCGATCAGGCCGCCGGGGCAGCTTGCGCCTCTGGTACGTCCAGCTCGATGGCGCGCAGTCGTAGTTCATTTCCTTCAAGCACCTGCGTGCGATACCCACCGCACGCACCGCACAGCAAGCGGTTGGGCGGCGCGCGCGATGCTGCACCGCAGTCCGCGCAGCGCACCGTGACCTCGAGCACGGCGAGCGACAATACCGCGTGTTCTGCGCACGTACCGAGGCGTGCGATCTCGAAAGCTCTGCTGAGCAACTCCGGCTCGACACCCGAAAGACGGCCGACCTCGACGTTCACGCGCTCGACCGCCCTCGCGCCATGACTTGCCGCGATTGCCGAAACCTCTGTCAGCAGCGCCTGGCAAACCGAGAGCTCGTGCACGCCGACCGACCCCCCTGTGGTAACTGTATCGGCATTAAGCTGCGTCTTGATACCCGTGTTCAGCGTCATGTTACGCCTCGGACAGCGGCAGCAGAAATTCGCAATCTACGTAGGTAGACACGGCACTGTCACAGAATGTCAGTAGTTCTCGGCATTGCCCGCTTGCAGGCGAGGACTGATAATCGGCCAAGCTTGCAACGGGGGGGACGCTGAGATGGCGCAGACCAAGCTGATGCAAGAACTGGAGCGTCAGGGCGTATCCCGGCGCGACTTCATGGGGTTCTGCGCGAGCATGGCCACCGTGCTCGGTCTGCCCAAGGCCGCAGCCGAGGCGATCGCGACCGCCGTGGAGGGTGAGGGGCGGCCGGTTCTCGTCTGGCTCGAATTCCAGGACTGCGCCGGCAATACCGAATCCTTCCTGCGCGCGAGCCATCCGACGGTCGCGGACCTCGTCCTCGACACCATCTCTTTGAATTATCACGAGACTTTGATGGCGGCCGCTGGCAGCCAGGCCGAAGGCGTGCTCGATGAGACGGTGCGCAAGTACAAGGGCAAGTACATCGCGCTGGTCGAGGGCTCGATTCCCGGCGATCCGGACAGCGGCTACTGCACGATCGGCGGGCGCGCCGCGCTCGACATCGCCCGCGAGGTGTGCGGCAACGCGATGGCCACGGTCGCCGTGGGGACGTGTGCGACCTTTGGGGGCATTCCGGCAGCCCGTCCGAATCCCACCGGTGCGCTTTCGGTCGCCGATGCCGTGCCCGGGCTCAAGAACCTGATCCACATGTCAGCCTGTCCGGCCAACGCCGAGAACATCACCGCACTGATCGTCTACTACCTGACGATGAAGCAGTGGCCGCCGCTGGATCGCTATCGGCGGCCGCTCTTTGCCTACGGGAAGTCGATTCATGACGGCTGTGAGCGGCGGGCGCATTTCGATGCCGGCCAGTACGTCGAGGAGTGGGGAGACGAGGCGCACCGCCATGGCCACTGCCTCTACAAGATGGGTTGCAAGGGGCCGGCGACCTCGCAGAACTGCCCGAATGTGGGCTGGAACGAGCACACCAACTGGCCGATCGGCTGCGGCCATCCCTGCATCGGCTGCGCGGAACCCAACTTCTGGGACGTGATGACGCCCTTCTATCAGCGCCTGCCGAACGTTGCCGGCTTCAACACCGATAAGTGGCTCGATACGGTCGGTATCGGAGCGACCGGAGTGGTCGCCGCCGGGGTCATCGCCCACGGCGTCGGCGAGGTGATGCGCCATCGCCGCGGGGAGCGGCAGGCGCCCGAGGACCCGTCGGGCGGGGATAGGAGCGCCGACGAGCAAACGGGAGCCAAGAAATGACCCACGTCGTCGTTGATCCGGTGACGCGCATCGAGGGGCACCTGCGCATCGAGGCCGAGGTGGACGGGGGTGCGGTGAAGGAGGCGTGGTCCTCCTGCACCATGTTCCGCGGCATCGAGCTGATCCTCGAGGGGCGCGACCCGCGCGACGCCTGGGCATTCGCACAGCGCATCTGCGGGGTGTGCACAACCGTACACGCCATCGCCTCGATCCGCGCGGTGGAGCATGCGATCGGGGCCAACCCGCCGCCGAACGCACGCATCCTGCGCAACCTGATCATCGCGGCGCAGAACGTGCAGGACCACGTCGTCCATTTCTATCATCTGCAGGCGCTCGACTGGGTGGATATCGTGAGCGCGCTCAGCGCCGATCCTGCCAAGACATCGAGCCTGGCACAGTCGATTTCCGACTGGCCGCTCTCGAGCGTTAAGTACTACACGGAGGTGCGTGAGCGCGTGAAGGCCTTCGTCGAGCGCGGCCAGCTCGGCATCTTCGCCAACGCCTACTGGGGGCATTCGGCCTACCGCCTGCCGCCAGAGGCCAATCTCATGGCGGTCGCCCACTACCTCGAAGCACTCGACTGGCAGCGCCGTTTCATCAAGATCCACGCGATCCTCGGCGGCAAGAATCCGCACCTGCAGAGCTTTCTGGTCGGCGGCATGGCGACGCCGGTCGATCCCGATGCGCAGGCCTCGCTCAACATGGGCACGATCGCCGCCTTGCGCAAGCTCGTGGCGGAGGGCGTGGACTTCGTGACGCGGGTCTACATACCCGACGTGCTCGCCATCGCCTCGTTCTACAAGGACTGGTTCTCGATCGGCGCGGGGGTCACGAACTTCCTGAGCTATGGCGACTTTCCCATGGATGACAGTGCCCAGCCGCAGCTCTACATTCCCGCGGGCATCATCCACAGTGCGGACCTCTCGCGCATCGATCCCATCGATCAGGCGAGGATCGACGAATACATCACCCATTCCTGGTACGACTACTCGGTCGGCAATGACCAGGGCCTCAATCCTTACAAGGGCGAGACCCGCCCGCACTACACCGGGCCCAAGCCCCCCTATCAGCGGCTCAAGGTCGATGAGAAGTATTCCTGGCTCAAATCACCGCGCTACGACGGTGCACCGATGCAGGTCGGACCCCTAGCACGCATGCTGGTCGCCTATGCGGTGGGGCGGCCCTCGCGCGCGAAGGAGCTGATCGACAAGGCACTCAAACAATTGAACGCGGCGCCTTCGGCGCTGTTCTCCACACTCGGGCGCATCGCCGCTCGCGCGATCGAGGCGCAGGTGCTGGTCGAATCGATGGGCATGTGGGTCGATGCGCTCGCCGACAGCATGGCGCGCCGCGACTATCGCATCCAGGACACTTCCAAATGGGACCCGAGCACCTGGCCGCAGGAGTGCTTCGGCGCCGGCTTCCACGAAGCGCCGCGCGGCTCGCTGGGCCACTGGGTTCACATCAAGGACGGCAAGATCGCCAAGTACCAGTGCGTGGTGCCGAGCACGTGGAACGCCGGACCCCGCGATGCCAAGGGTCAGCCCGGTCCCTATGAAGCCGCTCTGGTTGGGACGCCGGTTGCCAAACCCGAGCAGCCGCTCGAGATCCTGCGCACGGTGCACTCCTTCGATCCGTGCATGGCCTGCGGCGTGCACGTGGTCGATGCCACCAGGCGAGAGCTGGCGCGGGTGAGGGCGTCGTGAACGCGATACCGGCGCAAGCCGCCCCCCACGTCGGCCTAGAGCCGGTCTATGTGTGGCAGTTGCCGGTGCGCCTGGCGCACTGGGCGTTGTTCTTCTCGATCCTCATTCTCGCCGCCACCGGCTACTACATCGCCCACCCCTTTATCAGCGTCCCGGGACCGGCGAGTGCGCATTTCGTGATGGGCTCGATGCGTAGCGTGCACCTGTACGCCTCGATCGTGTTCACGCTGGCGGCGCTGGTGCGCATCTACTGGGCGTTCGCGGGCAACCGCTATGCGCGCTGGTCCGAGCTCATCCCCGTCTCGCGCCAGCGCTGGCGAAGCTTCCGGCAGTCGGCGCTCTTTTACACCTTCCTGAGCCGCGAGCCGGTGCATTATCTCGGTCACAACGCCTTGGCCGGCCTGAGCTACGCCGCAATCTTTGCGGTCTACTTCGTGATGATGGCCACCGGCTTTGCCCTGTATACCGTGTACGCCCCGCTCGGCTCTCCGATGCAGGTGTTCGGTTTTCTGATCCCGCTCTTCGACGGGCTGCAGGTGGCGCGCCTGATCCATGACATCGGGATGTGGGCGATCCTCATCTTCGCCGTCGCCCACGTGTATTTCCCCGTGCTGTACTCGATCGTCGAGCACAACGGCGTCTTCGATTCCATCTTCTCCGGCTATAAGTTCCGGGAACCGCAGCGCCGTGAGTGAGATGCCCGCGCACGCGAGCGGCGAGTCCAGGAGCGGCGCCGTTCTAGTGCTCGGCCTCGGCAACGTGCTCCTCGGTGACGATGGGATCGGTGCCGCGGCGGTCGATTGCCTGGAGCGCGACTACCGCATCCCCGTCGAGGTGCGATTGGTCGAGGGCGGCACGCTCGGGCTCTCGCTGCTCGATGAGATTGCGCAGGCCCGACACGTCATCTTGGTTGATGCGGTGGCGACGGACGACCCGCCCGGCACCCTGGTGCGGCTCGACGGAGCAGACGTCGTGGATGCGGTCCGCGACCGACTGTCAGTGCATCAGGTGGGCGTTGCGGACCTGCTCAATGCGGCGCATCTGATCGGCCGTTATCCAGCCTCGGTGGTGCTGCTCGGCCTCGTGCCCGGCTCGATCGGTCTGGGAGTGGGTCGCACGCGCATCGTGGACGCAGCGCTCGATGCGCTGGTTGCGGCCGTCGTTCGGGAAGTACAGACCCTTGGCTACGAACTGGTTGCGCATCCACAAAGTGACGCTCGCGAGCGGCCTATCCACGCTCTTACCCGTCATTTCGGCATGTAGCGGCGGCACGCCGAGCCCGCCCGAGGGCCTGCTGAAGTCCACTCAGGCGCAACGCGCGGGCGGCGAGCTGTTTACTGCCCACTGTGCCATCTGCCATGGCGCGCGGGGCGACGGACGGGGAGTGCGGCAGGAAGGGATGATCCCGGCGCCTGCCAACCTCACAGTGTCGCCGTGGTCGGAGCGCGCAAGTGCCGGGCGAGTCTTCCTCGCCGTCCGTGAGGGTGTCCCTCGGACGGCCATGGCTGCATGGCCCACATTGAATGATCAGGAGATCTGGCGGCTCGTAGCCTACATCCAGACGCTGAAGCAGGACCGATGAGCGTGCCGCGCCGTGCGCCGGGAACGACTTGGGATAGTATCGTCATCGTGCGTGAAGCGTGTGCGGCAAGCGGAATGTCTAGCTGTTCGGGGCCCGGGTAATGGATCGCGCTGTCGTCGGCTCGGTGCTGCGTTCTGCGCGCCCGAACTTTCTGACGCTGACGCTGCTGTCGTTCCTCATTGGTGTGGGGGCGGCGCTGCGCATGGGGGCGCATATCTCGGTGCTCGAGTGCGTGCTGATCCTGTGTGGGGCATTGTTTGCACACCTGAGCGTGAACCTGCTCAACGAGTACGATGACTTCCGCTCGGGCCTGGATGCGCTTACCGTGCGCACCCCCTTCAGTGGCGGCAGCGGAAGTC
>Ga0335081_10007877_pt1 | contig 17060 bp, 15 predicted proteins | sample Lox_Sample_35_FD_206713 | JGI IMG/M metagenome (GOLD analysis project Ga0335081, IMG submission 206713) | Soil microbial communities from Loxahatchee National Wildlife Refuge, Florida, United States - Lox_Sample_3.5 | ecosystem: Environmental > Terrestrial > Soil > Wetlands | place: USA... | reverse complement strand
GAGTGTCCGGTCTCCTCGGTCAGAGGGGCTGGCCGAAACCCCGGCAGACGACGTGCTTGACATAACCGCAAAGAGCGCAGGGGCCGGCACCGAGGCCCTTACATCGACCGAGGCCGAAGCTCAGGTTGCAGCCCATGGCCGCGGCGAGGCGCCGCCGCGTTCGCGCCGCCGCGGCTGGCGCCGGATCGGCGATTGGCTGCGGCGGGCGTTCCAGTTCTTCGTGGCGCAAAGCTCCTCGAGCGTCACCCGCCGTATCGTCACGCTCAACGTCTTTGGCCTGCTCGCGCTGTCGGTCGGCATCATCTACCTGTCGCAGTTCCGCGCCGGCCTGATCGATGCCCGCGTGCAAAGCTTGCTGGTGCAAGGCCAGATCATTGCCGGCGCGATCGCCGCCTCCGCCACGGTCGAGACCGACTCCTCGATCACCATCAATCCGGACACGCTGCTCAAGCTGCAGCCCGGGCAGAGTTACGGCCCTTCCGAAGACGCGCTCTACGGCATCGATTTTCCCATCAATCCCGAACGCGTGGCGCCGATCCTGCGGCGCCTGATTTCGCCGACCAAGACGCGGGCGCGCATCTACGACCGTGACGGCGTGCTGCTGGTCGATAGCCGCAATCTGTTCGGCCGCGGCGACATTCTGCGCTTCGATCTGCCGCCGCCGACGGCGGAGAAGCCGGGCTTCTTCGAGCGCGCCTTCGTCGCCGTGCGGCTGTGGCTCGGCCGCGGCGACCTGCCGCTCTATCACGAGCTCGGCGCCGACGACGGCCAGGATTCTTCCATGGTGCGCATCAACGACCGCGGCGACGTCATCGTCTCGGTCGCGGTGCCGGTGCAGCGCTTCCGCGCCGTGCGCGGCGCCTTGATGCTGTCGACGCAAGGCGCCGACATCGACGACATGGTGGAGGCCGAGCGGCTCGCCATTCTCAAGGTGTTTTTGATCGCCGCTGCCGTCATGGTGCTGCTGTCGATCCTTTTGGCCGGCACGATTGCCGAGCCGGTGCGCCGACTCGCCGACGCCGCCGAGAGCGTGCGCCGGCGCATCCGCTCGCGCGTGGAAATCCCGGATTTCAGCCGCCGCCGCGACGAGATCGGTCACCTCTCGGGCGCGTTCCGCGACATGACCGACGCGCTCTACGCTCGCATCGAGGCCATCGAGAGCTTCGCCGCCGACGTGGCGCACGAGCTGAAAAACCCGCTGACCTCGTTGCGCTCGGCGGTGGAGACGCTGCCGCTGGCCAAGACCGACGAGAGCCGCGCCCGCCTGCTCAATATCATCCATCACGACGTCAAACGGCTCGACCGGTTGATCTCCGACATTTCCGACGCCAGCCGCCTCGATGCCGAGCTGCAGCGCCAGGAATCGGCGCCGGTCGATTTCGCGAAGCTCCTGAGCACGGTCGTCGCCGTCGCCAACGAGGTGAAGCGCGACGACGGCGTCACCGTGACGCTCAAGTTCGAGGGCGGCGGCGCCCGGGCTTTTCTGGTGCCGGGCCACGACTCCCGGCTCGGCCAGATCATCGACAATCTGATCGAGAACGCGCGCTCATTCTCGCCGCAGAACGGCACCGTGCGCGTCACCTGCCGGCGGCTGAAGGACAATATCGAGATTTTGGTCGACGACGACGGCCCCGGCGTGCGGCCCGACGTGGTCGATAAGATCTTCGAGCGGTTCTACACCGACCGGCCGCATCAAGGCTTCGGCCAGAATTCCGGCCTCGGGCTCTCGATCTCCAAGCAGATCGCGGAAGCCCACGGCGGCGCGATCTGGGTCGAGAACCGCCTCGGCGCGCCGGGCGAGGACGGTGCGCCGGCGGTGCTCGGCGCGCGCTTCATCGTGCGCCTGCCGGCCATGTGATGGCTGAGCTTGTGCCGCTCAGTCCCGCGCGAGCGGGAATCCAGGTGGAGAATTTGCCGGTGCGGCGGAGACCCTGGGTCCCCGCGTTCGCGGGGACGAGCGGATGAGTTCAACGACGGTGCACGCCGCAGCGGTGCTGGTCGGAGCGCGCGCGGTTTTGATCCGCGGACCGTCCGGCGCCGGCAAGTCGCGGCTGGCGCTGCAGCTGATCCAGGCGGCGGACGCCGGGCCTTTGCGGTTTGCCCGGCTGGTCGGCGACGACCGCGTTCATCTGTGGGCGGCCAATGGGCGGCTCCTGGTCGGCCCGGCGCCGGCGCTGGCCGGCCTGATCGAGATCCGCGGCCTCGGCATCCGGCGGCTTCCCCATGAGGCAAGCGCCGTGGTCGGCCTGGTGGTCGATCTGGCCGCGGCCGACGCCGAACGGCTGCCGGAACGCGGCGCGCAACACATTGTAATCGCGGGGGTAAACTTACCGCGACTTCCGGTCGCGGCGGGGGTCGAGGCCTTGCCGGGGGTGCTCGCAATCCTCACTTCACAGGCGTCCGACGGGGCCGTTTTGGCGCCATCGGCCATAACTTAGGTATTTGAGCCCGCCGAACGGCGAATTTGGTTTGAGATTGGTTAACCTTAACGCCCCTACACTTGGCCGCCGCTTCGCCGCTGCTTCGTTTTGGCGGCCGCTCTTGGCCAGATTCGACTTTCGGCTAGTGCAATGCAACAACCGCCGAAATTCAGCGAGAATGCCCCTTGCGCTGGGGCTTTGGATAGTCATGATGTGCAGCCTTTCGTGCGGTGCAACCGGGACGCGCCCGCGGGGAGTTCAATGATCGGTGTCGTGCTGGTGACCCACGGGCGGCTCGCTGTCGAGTTTCGCCAGGCTTTGGAGCACGTGGTTGGACCCCAGGGTCAGATCGAAGCCGTCACCATCGGCCCCGACGACGACGTCGAGGAACGCCGCAAGGACATCATCGAAGCGGTCAAGCGCGTCGACTCCGGCGACGGCGTCGCCATCCTGACCGACATGTTCGGCGGCACGCCGTCGAACCTCGCCATCTCGGTCATGAGCCGGCCCAAGGTCGAGGTGCTTGCCGGCATCAACCTGCCGATGCTGGTCAAGCTCGCCAAAGTCCGCGAGGAATGCCCGCTCGCCGACGCTGTCGCGGCGGCGCAGGAAGCCGGGCGCAAATACGTCACTATCGCCAGCCGGGTGCTTAACGGCAAATGACCGAAGCGGCGCCGCGCACCGAAGAATGCACCGGCGGCACGCCGCCGCTGCGCGACGGCGCCATCGTCCGGGTCCTGACCATCTGCAACAAGAAGGGCCTGCACGCGCGGGCCTCCGCCCGCTTCGTGCAGACGGTCGAGAAATTCGACGCCGACGTGCGCGTCATGCGCTGCGGCGAGGTGGTCGGCGGCATGTCGATCATGGGTCTGATGATGCTGGCGGCGGCGCCGGGCACCAAGATCACGGTCGAGGCGACCGGCCGCGAAGCCGCCGAGGTCATCGCGGCCTTGGCGGAGCTGATCGAGACGCGGTTCGGCGAGCAGGACTGAGCACGGTCCGGAAGAGCGGATCGCGGTTTTCCGAGACGATCACAGTCCAGCAAAACTTGCCGCTCGGATCCAGGGAGTAAACAATGGCAGAGAATGATACGCCGGCGGCGGGCAATCCCGCGGCCGTTCCGCCCGAGCGGCAAACCGCATCGATCCGCTACATCGATCGCCCTGAGCTTGAGGAGCACTTCGCCGACGCCGTCACCGGCCTGCTCTACGACGGCCAGACGCTGCGCATGGAATTCGGCGTGACGCGCTTCGACGAGATCAAGCCCAACACGCCGATCACCGGCCGCCGCTATCCGTCGTGCCGGGTGGTGCTGTCGCCGGCCGCGGCCATCGATCTCATCAACCGCATGCAGCAGATCGCGACCGCACTGGCGCAGTCCGGCGCGGCGAAGCCCGCGCCGCGGCCCGGCGGCGCGTCGTAGCCCACGGTCATTTGCCCGCTGCTACTTTCAGATCGGCGACGAACTGCCGGTAGGCTTTACGCTTGTCGGCCTCGTCTTCGATGCGCAGCAGCGCCGATGGATGCACGGTGACGAACAGTCGCGTGCCGTCGGCGAGGCTGAGCGGCTTGCCGCGCAATTTGGCGATGGTCACGGTCTTGCCAATCAGGCTGTGCGCCGCGGTGACGCCGAGCGCGATCACCGCCTTGGGCTTGACCAGCCTGCGTTCCGCGTCGAGCCAGACCCTGCAGCGCTCGATCTCGTAGCTGTTCGGCCGCTTGTGCAGCCGGCGCTTGCCACGCATCTCGTATTTGAAGTGTTTGACCGCGTTGGTGACGAACGTCTGCTGCCGCGCGATGCCGGCATCGGCCAGCGCCTGATCGAGCACGCGGCCGGCGGGACCGACGAACGGCTTGCCGGACAGGTCCTCCTTGTCGCCGGGCTGCTCGCCGACCAGCATGAAGTCAGCGCGCCGCGGTCCTTCGCCGGGCACCGCCTGGGTGGCTGCGCGATACAGCGGGCAGCGCCGGCAGGCGGCTTCCGCCTGGGCCAGTTCGCGCAGCGACCCGATGGCCGGTTCCGATGCCTCGCCCTGGTCCATGGAGGCAGAATACCGGCCGACCCGGCTGGTTCAATTGGCGATTATAACCTTGACAAAGCAGACGCGATAAGTAGTATGGACAGCAGAAAGGAACTATCGCCATGACCGCGAACCTGCAAAACCCGATCTTCCAAGACGAAGCAAAAGCCCGCGAGTGGCTTGAGGCACGGGTTTGGCCGAATGGCCCTGTTTGCCCTCATTGTGGCGCTACAGGCGACGATGTGACGGCCCTACAGGGGAAGACCCATCGTCCGGGTCTCTATCAGTGCGCTTCCTGCCGCGAGCAATTCACCGTCACGGTCAAGACCGTGTTTGAGCGCAGCAAGATTCCGCTGACAAAATGGCTTGCTGCGCTGTTCCTGTTCACGGCCTCTAAAAAAGGTGTTTCGGCTCACCAAATCCACCGTTCGCTCAATATTAGCTACAAGAGCGCATGGTTTTTGATGCATCGCTTGCGCGAAGCTTTGCGCTCCGATCACAAGGGTCAAATCGGCGGCAGCGGCAAGATCGTGGAAGCCGACGAAACCTTCATCGTGAACAGGAAGGGCAAGTCGGTTCGCAAGGGCTACGGCCACAAGATGGCCGTCCTAAGCCTTGTCGAGCGTGGCGGCAACGTCCGTTCCGTTGTCCTAGATCGCGTCACTCAGCAAGGCGTAGAGAAGATCATCCGCCGCAACGTGCATCACGAAAGCAGGCTGATGACGGATACCGCTGGCTACTACAGGCGCAATCGTTTCGGCATTGCGGAGCACGAAAAGGTCAATCACAAACAAGGCGAATACGCCTACGGCGACGTGCATGTGAATACGCTCGAAGGGTACTACGCTCTGTTCAAACGCGGCATGAAAGGCGTTTACCAGCATTGCGGCGAACAGCATTTGCACCGCTACGTCGCGGAGTTCGATTTCCGCTACAACACACGCGTTGGCTTGGGCTTCAATGACTTTATGCGCGCCGAAGCGGCGGCCAGTGCCATCAAAGGGAAGAGGTTGACCTATCGACGGCCTGACAAACACATTCAACCGCCTCCGTATTAAGCGCCACGCCGAACATTTTCTACGTTGGCGCTTAAAGAAATTGTAGTCGATTCGCGTTGACTCCATTGCAAATACCGCACAAAAAGAGAACGGCCCGAGTGCGAATCGGGCCGTTGCAATCCCCCGAAACTAGAGAGGCGCTGGGGGACGTTCGTATCGTATAACGCCGTCAATGTAGTTGACGACGAACGAACGGTCAATGCGCCTCCTAACATAGGAGGCCAGAATGGCCGTTAAGTGCCGTCCAGAACGGATGGATAAGCGCGCGGCTAAAACTGTCCGCGTTGGATCTCACAAACGATCAAGTAAGCGATCAATCCGCCGATCTTGCCGATGATCGTGGGAAGCGCGGCGCTTTTGTGCCGCGCTTCTTGCTCGCCGGTTTAGGTTTAATTCGATGTTGTGGAGGACTTTGCACCACGACAAGCGCGGCTTGTTCAAAACGCCGCCACGCATCATCCCACAGTTCAGTAGTTTTGGTCTTCGACATGCCGCAGCTATTGTCCAAAGTAACAAGCGATCCAGGCTCCATAAGTATGGGAGTTGGGGTCACCATACTTTTGCTCAACGGCCACAGTTAGCTATTTTGGTCGCGGAAGCAATAGCTTCGTGGTCCATTGTCGAATCCATTATGCTTCAATTTTTTGTCGAATTGATGGGCGGGACTGGCGACATTGCTGCGGCTATTTTTCTTGCACTGGAAACACAAGGAACAAAAAGTGCAGCCATAACTGCCGTGGCCGATTTAAAGCTCTCTGAAGACCACCGCAAACTTTTGCGCGCGATTCTGGCTATAGGTAACAGCAATAAAAAGGCGAGAGACAAGCTTGCCCACTGGGAGTGGGGGTATGCCACAAAACTTCCTGACGCGCTGTTATTGCGGAACCCAAAGGCTTCTTTGCCGGAATCTAGCCTTGAAAAAATGATGCAGCTCGCCAGAGAGGGAAAGCGCCTTCAAGTAAAAAACCTCACCAAAGAAGAGTATCACAAATTTATATACGTTTACAGAGAAGTGGACCTCAAAAGCATCATTGAAATAAACCAAAGGCTTTGTGAATATTGGATTACTTTTCGCAGTATGCTCAACCTCGGTCCGAACGAAGCAGCCAAGCAATACGCTCTGCTATGCGTGGCACCTGAAATTTCAGAAAAGCTAAATCGTCAGGCTCAGCAAGACTGATTTCATCATTTAGTACGGACTCAATCTTCGCTATCAATGTATCGGGCGCGCCATTCCCTTGCGGGACGGCCGCTTTACTATGTTTAGAGTGGTGCTTTGTCAAGGTTATAATCCCCGTTCAATTTACGGACATAAAGGTATCTTTATGTCTTTATTGCCGTGGCGCGCGACACCTGCTATAGGCCGGGCTCCGGCGTCGGCTTCGCCCGCCGGGTCAGCCCTTTTCAGCCAAGGATCGTCATGAGCACTTCGACCAAGCCGAAACTTTCGCCGAACGATTACGTGGTCAAGGACATCGGCCTTGCCGAATGGGGGGCCAAGGAAATCTCCATTGCCGAGACGGAAATGCCCGGGCTGATGGCGACCCGCGAGGAGTTCGGCGGCAAGCAGCCGCTGCGCGGCGCCCGCATCGCCGGCTCGCTACACATGACCATCCAGACCGCGGTGCTGATCGAGACGCTGAAAGCGCTCGGCGCCGACGTGCGCTGGGCCTCCTGCAACATCTACTCGACCCAGGACCACGCCGCCGGGGGGGGCCCCGCGGGGGGCGGGCCACCCTCAAAAAACAACCCCCCCCCGCACCCGCCCGCCGGGGGGGGCGCCGCGGGCGCCACGCCGGTGTTCGCGGTCAAGGGCGAGAGCTTGACCGATTACTGGGATTACACCCACCGCATCTTCGAATGGTCCGACGGCGGCTCGCCCAACATGATCCTCGACGACGGCGGCGACGCCACGCTGCTCTTGCATCTCGGCATGCAGGCCGAGAGCAATCCGGCCGTGCTCAATCATCCCGGCAACGAGGAAGAAGAGGTGCTGTTCGCCGCCATCAAGAAACGGCTTGCCAGCGCACCGGGCTGGTACAGCAAGACTGCCAAGACCATCAAAGGCGTCACCGAGGAGACCACCACCGGCGTGCACCGGCTTTATCAGATGGCCAAGGAAGGCCGGCTGCTGTTCCCCGCCATCAACGTCAACGACAGCGTCACCAAGTCGAAGTTCGACAATCTGTACGGCTGCCGCGAGTCGCTGGTCGACGGCATCCGCCGCGGCACCGACGTGATGATGGCCGGCAAGGTGGCGATGGTCGCGGGCTTCGGCGACGTCGGCAAAGGCTCCGCCGCCTCGCTGCGCCAGGCCGGCTGCCGCGTCATGGTGTCGGAGATCGATCCGATCTGCGCGCTGCAGGCGGCGATGGAAGGCTACGAGGTCGTCACCATGGAGGACGCCGCTCCTCGCGCCGACATCTTCTGCACCGCGACCGGCAACGTCGACGTCATTACCATCGACCACATGCGCAAGATGAAGGACCGCGCCATCGTCTGCAATATCGGCCACTTCGACAGCGAGATTCAGGTCCACGCGTTGAAGAACCTGAAGTGGAACAACGTCAAACCGCAGGTCGACGAGATCGAATTCCCCGACGGCAAGCGCATCATCCTGCTGTCGGAGGGCCGGCTGGTGAATCTCGGCAATGCCATGGGGCATCCGAGCTTCGTGATGTCGTCGTCGTTCACCAACCAGACGCTGGCGCAGATCGAGCTGTGGACCAATCCCGGCAAGTACGAGAAGAAGGTCTACACGCTGCCCAAGCACCTCGACGAGAAGGTCGCCCGGCTGCATCTGGAAAAGATCGGCGTCAGGCTGACCAAGCTCAACGACAAGCAGGCGACCTATATCGGCGTGCCCGCCGAGGGGCCGTTCAAGTCGGACCACTACAGATATTGAGGCGATCCTAAATCTTGGGAGGCTGTGATGGCCGGGCATCGCCCGGCCATTTGCTGTTGGTTACCCCTAAGCCAATTGGCGATGTCGGGATTACCGCGGCCCCTTTAGCCTCGGCTGCGGAGCAGGATGTGGCAGCAAAGCCAAAACACGCGGTCATGCTGTCGAGTACCTACAGAGAACTCGCAGCGCATCGCCAGGCAATCCAGGAGGCGATGTTTGGGGCAGGAACTATTCCCTGTTGCGATGGAAAACGACGCCGTCTTGCCGGACCATGACCTAATCAGTGCATCCATCTCAAAAGTCGACGATGCGGACGCTTATGTCGGAATGATCAGCTATCGCTACGGACAAACACCAGAGGACGGTAATCGCAATCCCGACAAATTGTCTTTGACCGAGCTGGAATTTCGGCGCGCACTCTGCGGCCTCGCAAGAGAAGGTGTGCGCCGTAGGACAAGCCGCCTGCGGCCAGCTCGGATTGCGGTTGGAAGAATTAGATGCGACTGCGCGCAAGTACTTTGAAAAGCATGCCGCCGAGGGCCGACGCAGAGGCATTGTCGACCCTTCGCCAGTGCAAGCCGTCAGTGCCATCCGCAAGGCGGTCATTCTCGGTGGAAATGAGGTCGAACCGAACAGTAACCCGGTGTTCTTTGAAAAGCTGCTCGGCGACCCGGACGGCTACCGCTACACGGCGCTGTTCCGCTTGGTGGGGGGTACAAAGGCGATCCCTGCACCGCAGCGAACGAAAGGCAAGCCGACCGTACGCGAATGAGCTTGATGGGACGAACAACGTTTTGCGTTTACTGGATGCCCGCCTTCGCGGATATAACAATTATTTCGGCGGGATGATCGCGATCCGATAGAGGATCGGCTTATCGTCGGTGCCGAAATAGTGCCGCGCCAGCGTCACGTCCTCGACCACCGTGGCGCCGAAGCGCGCCGCGTAGGCGTTCAATTCCTGCATGCAGGCGGCTTCCGGCTCGGGGCAGACGAGGGCGATGCCGTCGCGCTTGATGCGGTCGTCGTCGACCCAGGGCGTGCGCCAGGTGCTGGTGATGGCGAAGGTCGCCGGCCGGCTCGGAAAATACGGGTTAGTCCCATCGACCACCGGGCGCAGGCTGCCGACGATGCGGAGCGGCGCGCCGGTCTGCCCGCGCCACGCCTTGGTCACGGCTTGCGCGATCAGCGAATAGTGCGTCCCGTAGTTGTTCTGCAGGGCGTTGCGGTGCAGGACCACGGCGATCGCCGGCGAGATCGCCGCCATGAGCAGCGGAAAGAGAACCGCCATGGCGGTGAGCCGGATGGCGGCGGCGCGCTGCACGGCAAGCAGCGGCGACGCCAGCAGCAGGACCGGCAGCAGCGTCATCCCCGACATCGACCACAGCGGGTCGAGCCGCGCCTGCACCGCGACTGCGACCAGCGCGGCGAGAGCGAACGGCGATATGAGCGCGATGATAAAAAAACGGCGCGCGGAGTCGGCCGGCCACACCGTGTCTCCGATCGCGGCGAGGCTCGGAAAGGTGACGAAGCCGTTGAGCACGATAGCCGGCGCCATATAGCCGAGCACGCCGAGGAGGAAATAGAGCGACCACTGCGCCGCCTCGGGAAGCGTCGTCAGGTGCGAAGTCATGGCGAACTCGAATGTCGAGAAGCCGTGGGTGGCGATGAAAATCAGATGCGGCGCCAGCGCCAGGGCGCCGACGATCATGGTGAGCCACGGCGCCGGCGACCGGAAATAGGCGGCGCGGCGCGGATCCATCACGGCGCCGAGCGCAAGACCGGCGAGCATGAACAAGGACCAATACTTGCCGAGCATCGACGCGGCGGCGCCCAAGCCGGCGAGCGCCGCCCAGCCGGCGCGGCGGGTTTCGAACGACAACAGAAACCACAACGTCGTTGCCGCCCAGAACGGGGTGAGCACCGAGCTCGCGTTATATTTGAGCGCGTGGAAATTATAGAACGGCAGGAACGTCAGCAGCAGGATGCCGACCGCGCGCTTGTCCGGCGGCAGATAGCGAGCCGCCACCCGCCACGCGATCCACAAGCCCACCGTCGCCACCACGATGCCAAGCAGATAAAACGACCAGTCGGCGACCGGCATCACCAAAAACCAGGCGCGCATCAGCCAGGGGCCGAGCGGCGGATGGGTCGGCGCGCTCCACACCACCTGGTGCGACCAGGCGAACATTTCGCCGATGTCGAAGTGCAGATCCTGGCTGCTCTTGGCGATGCTGCCGTAGACCGTCCAGACGATTGCGTAGGCCGTGAGCAGCATCGCCATGGTGCGCTCGCAGCGCGCGGGATCGATCAGCGCGTCGTAGAGCCGCGCGAACGGATTGCACGCCGGTCGGCCAATATCGGCTGCAGTCATTGGCTGGCTTTTTGTGGCTGTTTCCGCGCCGGCGCGGCAAGCACCTCGGTCACCGCGGCGAACACTTCGTCCACCGCGATCGCCTGCATGCAGACATTGTCGGTGCAGGCGGTCTTGCGATGGTTGTGGGCGCTGACGCAAGGCGAGCAGGCGAGCCCGGCATAGATGGCGCGCGAATTGCCGAGCGGCTGATAAAGCTTCGGCGTCTCCGGGCCGAACAGCACGATGGTCGGCAGCCCGGTTGCCGCGGCGAAGTGCGCCGGCCCGGAATCGTTGGTCACCATCAGCGTGGCGTGGGCGTAGAGCGCCGGCAATTCGGCGAGCGTCGAATGACCTGCAAACGACACCGCGCGCGGCGCGCTGTGGGCGGCGAGCCGCTCGGCGGCGTCGCGCTCCTCGGGCGCGCCGGTGATGAGAACCACGACGTCGTCATAGGCCGCGAGAATGCGCTCGATCAAAGCGGCGAAGCGCTCCGGCATCCAGCGCCGGTGCGGCAGCAGCTCGCTGGCATTGGGGTTGATCAGCACCAGGCGATGACGATCCGGATTGAACGGCGTGAGCGCGCGGATGCGGGCCAAAATATCGGCACGGCTTTGCAGGCTGGCCGGCGTGATCTCGACGCCAAGCTGATCGTCGCCGATCTGCGCTTTGGTGTACGGCACCGTCGGCGCCGGCGCCAAGAGCGCATCGACCAGCGCGATGAAGTTCTTGGCAATGTGGATGTGCGGGTTGTAGGTCACCCGGTGGGTCAGCATCTCGCCGCGATAAAGCCCCTCCTGATGGAAGCGGTGAAAACCGATGCGCCGGTCGGCGCCGCTCAGGCCCGCCAGCAGCGCGGTGAAGCGCGAGAACAGCTCGAGATCGACCACGGTGTCGATGCCCCTGCGCCGCGTCCAGATCAGAAAGGCGAGCGTGTCGCGGGCGAGCGCGAACAGCGAGGCGTCGGAAATGGTGAAGACGTTGGCGGGCGGCACCGCGCCGACGAGCTGCAGCGAGCCGACATTGCGGGCGAAGATGACGAAAAACAGCTCGGCGCCGAGCTGCGCCTTGACTTTGCGCATGGCCGGGCTCGCCAGCACGGTGGAGCCCATCTCGGAGAGCTCGACGAACAGGATGCGCCGCGCCGGCCGGCGCGCGCCGCCGCGCAGCCAGTCGCGCAACCGCACCAGCAGAGTGGCTGCGGCGCACAGCGGCACGCCGGCCAGCCGGTCGATACGTCGCATGGTGTCGACGTTCATCGGCAGGGTTTTACGCGGTTGCGTTCGCTTTGGGAAACGTCGCTGCCGGGCGCGAAAACCGCCGCCGTATCGCCGGATTTCGCGCAACGGCGCTTGCCGCTCGCGGGGGCGGATGTTATCTGCGCCCCATGGCTGCGACGCCCATCCAGAACATCCGCAATTTCGCGATCATCGCCCATATCGACCACGGCAAGTCGACGCTGGCCGACCGGCTGATCCAGCTCACTGGCGGGCTGGAGGCGCGGGAAATGGTCGACCAGGTGCTCGATTCCATGGACATCGAGCGCGAGCGCGGCATCACCATCAAGGCGCAGACGGTGCGGCTGAACTACCGCGCCCGCGACGGCCAGGATTACGTGCTCAACCTGATCGACACCCCCGGCCATGTCGACTTCGCCTACGAGGTCAACCGCTCGCTCGCCGCCTGCGAGGGCTCGCTCCTCGTGGTCGACGCCAGCCAGGGCGTTGAGGCGCAGACGCTGGCCAACGTCTACCAGGCGATCGACAACAATCACGAGATCGTCCCGGTGCTCAACAAGGTCGACCTGCCGGCGGCCGAGCCCGACAAGGTCAAGCAGCAGATCGAGGACGTGATCGGCCTCGATGCCTCTGACGCGATTCTGATCTCGGCCAAGACCGGCCAGAACGTGCCGGAGGTCTTGGAAGCGATCGTGCACCGGCTGCCGCCGCCCAAGGGCGATCCCAATGCGCCGCTGAAGGCGCTGCTGGTCGACAGCTGGTACGACGCTTACCTCGGCGTGGTCGTGCTGTTCCGCGTCGTCGACGGCGTGCTCAAGAAGGGCCAGCGCATCCGCATGATGGGCACCGACGCCGCCTACGAGGTCGACCGCGTCGGCGTGTTCACGCCCAAGCGCGTCGAGCTCGGTGAGCTCGGCCCCGGCGAGATCGGCTTCCTCACCGCCTCGATCAAGGAAGTGGCCGACACGCGCGTCGGCGACACCATCACCGACGACAAGAAGCCGGTGGCGGCGCCGCTGCCCGGCTTCCGCCCGGCGATCCCGGTGGTGTTCTGCGGCCTGTTCCCGGTCGACGCCGCCGACTTCGAGAATCTGCGCGCCGCCATGGGCAAGCTCCGCCTCAACGACGCGAGCTTCACCTTCGAGATGGAGACCTCGGCGGCGCTCGGCTTCGGCTTCCGCTGCGGCTTCCTCGGGCTGTTGCATCTCGAGATCATCCAGGAGCGGCTCGAGCGCGAGTTCAATCTCAACCTGATCGCGACCGCGCCGTCGGTGATCTACAAGGTCAAGCTGCGCAACGGCCAGCAGCTGGAAATCCACAACCCAGTCGACATGCCGGACCCGAACCACATTGAGGAAATCGACGAGCCGTGGATCCGCGCCACCATTCTGACGCCGGATGAATATCTCGGCAGCGTGCTGAAGCTGTGCCAGGACCGCCGCGGCACCCAGGTCGAGCTGACTTACGTCGGCAACCGCGCCATGGCCAAATACGATCTTCCGCTCAACGAGGTGGTGTTCGACTTCTACGACCGGCTGAAATCGGTGTCGAAGGGCTACGCCTCGTTCGACTATCACCTCACCGATTACCGTCCGGCGGACCTCGTCAAGCTGCAGATGCTGGTCAACGCCGAGCCGGTCGACGCGCTCGCCATGCTGGTGCACAGGACGCGCGCCGAGCAGCGCGGCCGCGCCATGGCGGAGAAACTGAAGGAGCTCATTCCGCCGCACATGTTCCAGGTGCCGATCCAGGCCGCCATCGGCGGCAAGATCATCGCCCGCGAGACCGTGCGCGCCTTCCGGAAAGACGTGACGGCGAAATGCTACGGCGGCGACGTCACCCGCAAGCGCAAGCTTCTGGACAAGCAGAAAGAAGGCAAGAAGCGCATGCGCCAGTTCGGCAAGGTCGACATCCCGCAGGAGGCCTTCATCGCCGCGCTGAAGGTGGATGTGTGAGGGCATTGCGCCCGCGGCGCTGAAGCGGTCAAATCTGCGTCCCCTCAGTTCTGTCATTGGTATCTTCACCGCGCGCATGACCGAAAGCTTCGATGTCATCATCGTCGGCGCCGGCGCGGCGGGGTGCGTGCTGGCGAACCGGCTGTCGGCGCGTTCGAATTTGAGCGTGCTGCTGCTCGAAGCTGGCCGCGACACGCCGCCGGGCGAAGAGCCGGCCGACGTGCTGGATTCCTATCCGCGCTCCTACTACAACGACGCCTATTTCTGGCCTGAGCTGAAGGTGCATTGGCGGCGCAAAGACAACTCGCCGCTCAGCGGATTTTCCCAAGGCCGCGTCTTGGGCGGCGGCTCCTCCGTGATGGGCATGGTCGCCTATCGCGGCACGCCCGACGATTACGACGAATGGGTCGCGCACGGCGCCGCGGGCTGGGGCTGGGACGACGTGCTGCCCTACTACAAGAAGCTCGAGAGCGACTGGGATTTTGGCGGCGCGCTGCACGGCAACGACGGGCCGGTGCCGATCCGTCGCACCAAGACCGACGACTGGGCGCCGCTGTCGAAGGCGGTGCGTGCCTTCGCCGCGGAGCGGCAGATCCCATTCATCGCCGACATGAACGCCGATTTCCGCGACGGCTACGGCGCAGTGCCGATGAGCAATTGGCCGCTCAAACGCGCCTCTGCCGCGATCTGCTATCTGACCGCCGACGTGCGCCGCCGGCCGAACTTGCGCGTTCTCACCGGCGCGTTTGCCACCGGTCTCGTCTTCGACGGCCGCCGCGCCGCCGGTGTCACCGTGCGGACCGGCGGCAAGGAGCAGACGTTTCACGGCCGCGAGATCATCGTCGCGCTCGGCGGCATCCATTCGCCGGCGTTTCTGATGCGCGCGGGGCTCGGCCCGGCGTCGTCGTTGCGCGCGCTCGGCATCGAGGTCCGTGAAAATCTTCCGGGCGTCGGCGAGAACCTCTCCAATCACGCCATCGTCTTCATCGGGCTCCTGCAAAAGCCCGGCATGCGCCAGGCGGCCGAGATTCGGCCGCACCCGATGACGTGCTTTCGCTATTCGTCGGGCCTGCCCGGGGCGCCGCCGCTCGACATGTATCTCAATGTGCAATGCAAGACGTCATGGAGTCCGCTCGGCCGCCAAGTCGCCAATCTGGCGCCCTCGCTGCTCAAGCCGATGGCGCGCGGCCGCGTCTTGCTGACCTCCGCCGATCCGGCGGTCTATCCGCTCGTCGAGTTCAATTTCACCGGCCACGAGCTGGACCTGCAGCGCTTCATGCAAGGCTTTCGTCGCTGCGTCGATATTCTGGCGCACGATGCGGTGCGCGCCATGACGCGGCTCACCTTCCCGGTGAAATTCAACGACCGGCTGCGCCGCCTCAACCGCATCACGCCGGCCAACCGCGTCAAGAGCGCGGCGATTGCGGCGCTGATAGATCTCATTCCGCCGCTGGCCGCGCCGATCTTCGGCACGCTCGCCGACCGCCGCGTCGATCTCACAGCCCTCGCCGCAGACAACGAGGCGCTCGCCGATCACATCCGGGAGAATGTCGCCGGCACCTTCCATCCGGTCGGCACCTGCCGCATGGGCGCATCGAGCGATCGCGACGCAGTGACCGACCCGGCCGGCCGCGTCCGCGGCGTCGCCGGCTTGCGGGTCATCGACGCGTCGATCATGCCGACGATCCCGCGCGGCAACACCAACATCCCGACCATCATGGTGGCGGAAAAGCTCGCCGACGCGATCTTAAGCGAAATGGCGGTGCTTGATCGCGGCTACTTCGGCACGCTGACGTAAATCTGGCCGTCGCGGACGGCGACCTTGACCGGCGTGAGCCGCACCGAGGGATCGCCGGGGTGGCAGCCGGTGGCGAGGTCGAACTCGTAGCCGTGCCACGGGCAGACGATGTGACGCTGCTTGCCGAAGCGCAGCCCCGCGCTCTTTTTGTCGGCGGTGAGCATTTCTTCGACCTGACGGAAGATTTTGCCCTGGCAGACCGGCCCGCCGGCGTGCGGGCAGACGTTCTCGTAGGCCAAGACCTTGCTGCCGGCGCGGAAGATGCCGACTTCCAGATCTTCCACGGCGAAAACCCGGTAATCGCCGTCGGCGATATCGGTCAGCTTGCCTACCGCGACTTCGTCCATCCTACTCTCCAGCCCATTCATCTTAGTTGCAGCATGACCCTTGCCGAAAATCGGCATCCACTTTTCGGCATCATGCCTCATTCAATTCCCGGCGGGCGATGAAACCAGATCGCCACGTCGAACATGTTGAGATCGGCGGCGCGGATCATGCCGCAGGCGGCGACCACGCTCTCGGTCGCCGTCACCGCGTTGCGCGGAAACGGCGCCACGTCGTGGCCGCGGCGCTCGACCTTGGCGGCATAGACTTTCACCGCGGCGGTCAGCACCTGCTGCAGCGTCCTGTCAGAAATGGCGTCGGGCTCGCCGCGCTTGAGCGCGTCGCGCGCGGCGGCGCAGAAATCCAAGGGCGCCATGCCGCTGCGCGTGGCGTGGCGGACACCGCGCTTGGCCGCTTTGCGCTGACGAGCCTTGGCCATGCGCAGTTCAGGCCGTCACCGGCTCGCGGCGCGCCGGCGCCTTCTTCGGTGCCGGCTTCCACTGCTTGTGCTTCGGCACTTCGAGATTGAACAGCCGCGCCGCGTTGAAGCCCAGAATGTTGCGCTTGGCCTGTTCGTCGAGGAACGGCAGCGTGGTGATCGCGTTCGGCAGGTCGAAGTCCCAGTGCGGCCAGTCGGAGGCGAACAGGAGCTGCGTGTCCGCCTTGATCGCGTCGAAGGTCGCTTCGGTGAGCTTGATGTTGGAGCGCTCCAGCGGCTGGCTGGTGAAGTACATGTCGCGGATGTATTCGCTCGGCCGGCGCTTGAGCAGCGGCGCTTCCGACGACCGCATCATGTATTCGGAATCGAGCCGCTGCATCAGGAACGGCAGCCAGGCGAGCCCGCTTTCGATCCACAGCACTTTGAGCTTCGGGAAGCGCTCCGGCATGCCGTTGATGAGCCAGTTCGTCAGGTGGATGATGTTGTAGTAGACGAACGAGATGGCGTGCATGGAGATGAAGCGGTTGCACTGCTGCATCGACTGGTCGCCCC